>Ga0207671_10000765_pt1 | contig 40821 bp, 39 predicted proteins | sample KBSC24metaG_FD_184352 | JGI IMG/M metagenome (GOLD analysis project Ga0207671, IMG submission 184352) | Corn rhizosphere microbial communities from Kellogg Biological Station, Michigan, USA - KBS C2-4 metaG (SPAdes) (version 2) | ecosystem: Host-associated > Plants > Roots > Rhizosphere > Soil...
ATAAGCCGAAACGACGTCAGTGAACATCGTCGCTTCGGAACTGCGGAGGTCAGCGCGCCCTGACTCCACGCGTAGCCGCGCAGCCTGGACGGCATTGCGCACGCCGCCGCCCTGAAACACCGGGAGGTTTGCGCTTACCCCACCGGTAATCTGACGCCGCGGCGTGGATAGCGAAAAGGTAGAAGGCCCGCGCTTCACATTCTCGGTGTAATTGGCATCCGCCGAAACACCCAGGCGGCCGTTAGCCCTAGCAATCGGCACATCCTCGTCCGTCTGACGGAGCCGTGCGCGGGCGGCAAGGATGGTCGGGTTGCTGTTATAGGCCTGGACCAGCGCATCGCGCAGCGTGTCGGCATCCGCGGGCGCCGCCGCAAGCAAACCTGCAAGCACCAGGGACACCGGCGCGCTGGCGGAGAGGAATTTCGCTCGCATTGCTGGCCCCCTGACGATCAGAACGTAAAGCTTCTAGGCCGGGAAAAGCCCGGCAGCGGCACAGCCTCCGCATCGGCAAAGGCGACCAGGCCGAAGCCCTTGCCTGAGCGGCGGCCTATCGAAAGCCGGGTCACCCCGTTGTCGATGATCCCGGCTGCCAGCCTTCCACCATCGGCGAGCTGATCGATGATCGGCTGCGGCACATATTCGACTGCGCCATCGATCAGGATCAGGTCGTACGGAGCCTGCTTTTTCCAGCCCGCCTTGAGCACCCCCTCGACGATGGTAACATGCGATGGCAAGCCGGCTGCTCTGGCGATCCTGAGCAGCGCGGGATCTTCTTCCAGCGCAACCACGGAAGATACGAGCTGGGCAAGCAGCGCGGCGCCATAGCCGGTGGCGCTTCCCACCACGAGCGCGCGATCCGTGGGCTGCGGACGCGCCTCGGTCAGCAACCTGCCGGTCGCCATCGGCGGATTGAGCGCACGGTTGCCCTCCAGCCGGATCGCCCGATCGATATAGGCGATGGCCGCACATTCCCCCGGCACGAATTGCTCGCGCGGAACGCTCCCCATTGCCGCGATCACGCGTGGATCATTGACGGCCGTGGTACGGAGCTGGCTCTCGACCATGGCCAAACGCATCTGTTCGAAGTTGAGTTGGGTCACGGCGGTCTAGTGGCATAAGTGCCGTAGCCGCGCAATACAGCGGAGCCGCCGCGGCTATTCGAGGACGAGCCCTACCTCGCCAAACGGCCGGGGTTCTTCAGGATCGTCCTCTGCCAGCGCAAGCGGGCGCTGCCACAGCCCCACATCGCGCCACTGCCCATGTTTGAAGCCGACGCTCCGCCAGACGCCCGCGCGCTGGAAACCTACGGCTTCGTGCATGTCGATGCTGCCCTCATTCGGCAAGGCGATCGTTGCGAGCGCCTGGGTATAGCCTTGCGCGCTCAGCGTTCGGATCAGGGCAAGGTAAAGCCGGCGGCCAATGCCTTCCCGCTGGCGGTGCGAAGCGATATAAATCGCTGTTTCGACGGCAAAGCGGTACGCCCAGCGTTCGCGGAAGCGCGAGGCATAAGCATAGCCGACCACCTCCCCGTCCGATTCGGCGATGAGCCAGGGATAGGTCTCGGTGACCGACTCGATCCGCCGTGTAATCTCCTTCGCCGTGGGCGCACGTTGCTCGAACGAGACGCTGAGCGATTCGACATAGGGCGCATAGATGGCGGCGATGGCCGGTGCATCGCCAATGCTCGCGACGCGGATGAGAAAACTCATAGCCCCAGCGTCATCTTGGCAAGCGCGAACAGGCTGCGGCGGCCTTGCGCGCCATGTCGGGGCGCCTCCATCCCGCCGCATTCGAGGCACCGCACCTGGATGGCGGGGCCGGAAAGAATATCGCCCGCATCACTGATCGCCTGGGCCAGCATCGCCTGCGGGCGATCGACCGCCCGCGTCCAGGGATCGCGTGCCTGCGCTTCGTCACTATCGTTCGAAAGCATGGTTTCACGTACGAACTTATCGAAGGCATTCGGCTCGCGCTCGATGAATTGGGGCTTTGCGGTCCGGGGGTCCAGCTTCGCCATTTCGGCGGCCTGCGCAATGGCGTCGTCAAGCGAGCCGAACGCGTCGACCAATCCGATCTGGCGCGCGGTGCTGCCCGCCCAGACATGGCCCTGACCGATCTGATCGACACGGGCAGGCGCCAATTTTCGCGACTGGGCGACCAAGCCGATGAAGCGCTGATAGACGTCCTCGATGCCGAGCTGGATGAGCTGGTTGAACTGCGGCGAGGTGCCCTTGAGCACATCGGGCTCGCCCGAAAGCGGCGTCGTCTTGATGCCGTCGGCAGACAGGCCGAGCTTCTGGAGCGCGCCCTGGAAGGTCGGGATGATCCCGAACACGCCGATCGAGCCGGTGATCGTCGAGGGCTCGGCGAAGATGCGATCTGCTGGCGTCGAGATCCAATAGCCGCCGCTGGCCGCCACCGATCCCATCGAAACCACCACCGGCAGCCCCTGCGCCTTCGCGGCCATGATCGCGCCGCGAATGCGCTCCGCCGCTGTCACCGAGCCGCCGGGAGAATCAATCCGCACTACGAGTGCCTTGATCCGGTTGCGCGCAAGCTCATCCGAGAGCAGTTCGGCGATGGTATCGCCGCCCGCCGTTCCCGGCCCCGCATGGCCATCGACGATATCGCCTGCCACCGTCAGAACGCCGATCTGGCCTCCGCTCGGCGCGCTATGCGCGGCGGCATAGCGTGCGAACGAAACCGTCTTGAAGCTTCCCGGCGTCGCCTGGGGGCCGGCGATCTGCGCAACCCGGTTGCCGAAGGCGATCCGGTCCCCCAGCTTGTCGACCAGACCTGCGGCGATCGCGGCGCGCGCGATATTGCCTCCGCTGGCCTGAATGAAGTTTTGCGGCGCGCCGCTATACGCGTGAACCTTGGCCTGTGGTCTGGCACGCGAGACATCGTCCTGCCAGTTCTGCCAGAGGCTGTCCGCCAGCGCCTGATTGGCCGCGCGTGCCTCGGGCGATTGATCGGCGCGCGTAAACGGCTCGACCGCAGACTTATACTGGCCCACGCGATAGACATTGGCGGTCACGCCGATCTTGTCGAGAAATCCCTTATAGTAGAGCCGCGATCCGCCGGGTCCCGCGAGCATCACCGCGCCGAGCGGGTCCATCCACACCTCGCTCGCGTGGGAAGCGAGCTGATAGCTGTCGTCGACATAGCCGGTTGCATAGGCCAGCACCGGCTTGCCTGCGCGCCGTACCTCGTCCAGCGCCGCGGCGGCGTCAGCGATCGTTGCCTGGCCGCCACCGGCAAAGCGATCGAGATCGAGCACCACGGCCTTGATCGAGCCATCCTGAGCGGCGGCGCGCAAAGTGCTGACGACATCGCGCAGCCGATATTGGGTCGGCCTATCCTCATCCCCCCTGATGACCGAAAGGGGATCGATATTCTCGGGCTGTTCGACCAGCGTGCCGTTCAGCCGCATGACCAGCGCGCCGGAGCCGCTGCTGAGCGCCGGATTGGGCGCCATCGAAAGCGCCGTGTAGAGCAGGCCGAAGAAGAGCAGCATGAAGATGAGGACGAGAAGGTCCTTCACCCCGACCAGCAGCTTCCAGATCCCTCGCACTACCCGCATCGCATCGCTCCCGGCGCGGCAGGAATGCGCGCACGGGCTGCTATGTAGGGGAAATCACCACGCTGTTGAACCGGCCAAAGCGGGCGCGGATGAATTTGCTAGGCGGATTTGCCTGGGATGAAGCGCATCGCAACGCCATTCATGCAGTAGCGTAGACCCGTCGGCGGCGGTCCGTCGTTGAAGACGTGGCCGAGATGGCCGCCACAGCGGCGGCAATGCACCTCGGTGCGAACATAGCCCAGCATGGTATCGCTGTCGGTGCGGATGGCGTTGGGCAACGGCCGCCAGAAGCTCGGCCAGCCGGTGCCGCTGTCGAATTTGGTGCGTGACGAGAAAAGCGGCAGATCGCATCCCCTGCACAGAAAGGTGCCTGACCGGTGCTCGTTGTTGAGCGGGCTGGTGAAGGCACGTTCCGTCCCCTGCTGGCGCAGCACGTTGAAGGCAGCCGGATCGAGCCGCTTGCGCCATTCCGCTTCGGAGAGGCTGACTTCGAAGGTCTCGCTTCGCGCGCTCGCCGCGCTGCCGAGACCGAATAGGAATAGCCCGGCCGCGGTCGCGGAGAAGCGGACAAGGACAGAACGGCGATCAATCTGATGCATGAGCAGCGCTTAGGCCGCGCGCGATGAACGCCCGATGAGCTTGCGCCAGAAGCCTGCTCCGCCGGACTTCAGCACGCTGCGGCGAAACAGGTTTGCACCGACGCGAATGATCATGGCGACGGTGGCCGCCTGCCATGCGATCGCCAGCAGGTGCGGCCAGATTTCCGGTTGCTGCGCCGCACGCGCGATCATTGCGTAGGGCGAACTCCAGGGGAACAGGCTGGCTGCGATCGAGGCAGGGCCGTTGGTCTGATCCACCGCGGAGGCAGCGAAGCCGAAGACGATCAATTGCCCGAAGGTGAGCGGCATCGAGAGCGTCTGCACCTCGCGCACCGTGCCCGCCTGTGCCCCGATCCCCAGATACAGAGCTCCCACCAGCAGATAGCTGGCCATGAAATAAATCGTGCTCAGCATAATGAACATCGGCCAGCCGACCGCCGGCGCAATCATCTCCAGCGCCGAAACGGGCACGAAGGCGAGAAGGGCTGCTGCGGCGGCGGAAGCCCATATTGCGATCCCGGTCAGCGACATGCCCAGCATGGCGATCAGCTTGCCCATGAAGATGGCGTCCACGGGAACGGCGGCGGCCAGGATCTCGATCACCTTGCTCGATTTCTCCTCCATCATGTTGGAGAGCAGCATGCCGGTCAGGATCATGGTCAGGAACAGCAGCAGCAGTTGCCCTGCCCTCGCGAGCGTCGAGCGATCATTCTGTTCCGAGTGGCGCGGCGCGGCGATGAAGTCCTGCTTGAGCGCGATTGGGCGCGTGACGATGCCCGCCTTGTCAAGCGCGCGATCGCGGCGCGCGTCGCTGAGCATCCATTCGATCAGCGCGGCGTGACGGCTCACCACCTCGGGTACACCGCGCAGGACTGGCCGGTCCGGTAATCCGGTCACGACGGCGGCGGCTTCGTCATTTTCCAATATATGAGCGGGATTACCTCCCGGCCTGATCTCGATCCGCGGCACGCCCTCGTCGCCCAGGATCGTGGAGATGCGTCTCCGCACCCCCTGTAGCGCCTGCGCCTCGCTGTCGCTTGCGAGGATAACGATCGTGGGCGGGGCGGACGGCGCCGACATCTTCGATCCGACCGTGCCGAAGGTCATTCCGAACAGGATCGGAATCAGCGGCCCGAGCAGGAACAGGATGAAGGCGCGCGACCAGACGGTCGCGACATAATCCCGTCGCGCGATGACCAGCGCCGCACGCAGATTGGCGAGCATCATTCCGGCTCCGGCTCCTTCCTGATGCCTTGCGCCGCAGCTTCGCCGACGATCTCGACAAAGGCGTCGTGCAGCCCCGGCCGCTCGATCGAAAGCGCCTCGATCCCGGCCTCCCCTTCGATCAGCCGGGCGAGCAGCGGCTCGATCCCGTTCTCGGGCAGCGGAAAGATCCAGGCGCCGTTTTCGCAGCGCGCGTCGGCGGGAAGTGCGGCACGCCAACCGCCCTCGGTCCTGCGCGTCACCAGCGTGACCTGTGCTTGCAGCCGCCCGCGCGCCTCGGCCACGCTACCCTCAAAGCGGACGCGCCCGCCGACGATGATCGCGATCCGCTCGCACAGCCGCTCGGCATGCGCAATCACATGGGTGGAGAAGAGAACGGTCGCGCCGGTGTCGACCTGGGCGCGGATCATCACCTCCAGCCGCTCCTGATTGATCGCATCGAGCCCGGAAAAGGGTTCGTCGAGCACGATCAGACGCGGCTGGTGGACGATGGTGCCCAGAATCTGAACCGTTTGCGCCATGCCCTTGGACAAGGTCCGGATCGGCTTGCGGGCGGCCTCGGCAAGGCCATGCTCGGCCAACAGCCGGTCGGCGCGTTCGCGGGCTTCGCCCAGCTTCAACCCGCGCAACGCGCCCATGAAGGCGATCGCCTCGCGTGCCTGCATGGTGGGGTAGAGTCCGCGCTCCTCCGGCAGATAACCAATGCGATTGGCGGCACGAAGCGGCTGCCGGTTGCCGAGCACCTTTCGCTCGCCCGAATCGGGATCGATGATGCCGAGCAGCATCCGCAAGGTCGTGGTTTTGCCCGCACCATTGGGGCCGAGCACGCCATAGATCGCGCCGGCCGGCACGGCGAGATCGACCCCGTCGACCGCGCGAAAGCCGTCGAACTGCTTCACCAGGGCTTTCGCCTCAATCGCAAGCTCTTGCGTCAAATCGGCGGCCTTCTACCAATGCGTGCGTGACGATGCCATCACATCAAAACGCGAATATCGCCTTAACCGCTGCGCTCAAGGAGCAGACGCGGGCATTGGGCTTCTCCGCTTGCGGCATCGCGCGCGCCGATGCCGCGCCGCGAACGGCGGAACGCCTGGCGGGCTGGCTTGCCGACGGCGCGCATGGCGACATGATCTGGATGGAGGAGCGCGCCGCGCAGCGGGCAAGTCCGCGAGCGCTCTGGCCCGAGGTGCGCTCGGTCATCATGCTGGGCATGAGCTATGCGCCGGCCGAGAATCCGTTGCGGCTCGCGGAGACGAAGGATCGCGCGCGCATTTCGGTCTATGCGCAAGGCGCCGATTATCACGATGTTGTCAAAAAGGCGCTGAAAGCGCTTGCGCGCTGGCTGGTCGCGCAGGCGAACGGGGAATTGAAGGTCTTCGTCGATACAGCGCCAGTGATGGAAAAGCCGCTGGCGGCGGCGGCGGGGATCGGATGGCAGGGGAAGCACACCAATCTGGTCAGCCGGACTGACGGGAGCTGGCTGTTCCTCGGCGCGATCATGACGACGCTCGACCTTCCGCCCGACCAGCCGCATGCGGATCGCTGCGGGAGCTGCACTGCCTGCCAGCAAGCCTGCCCCACCAATGCCTTTCCAGCGCCCTATCGGCTCGATGCGCGGCGTTGCATTTCCTATCTGACGATCGAACATAAGGGGCCGATCCCGCTCGAATATCGCGAAGCGATCGGCAACCGGATCTACGGCTGCGACGATTGCCTGGCAGTGTGCCCATGGAACCGGTTCGCGCAGGCCGCGGCCGCCCACCGTGCGTTTGCGCCACGCGCCGAATTGGCCGCGCCCGCCATCGCCGATCTGCTCGATCTCGACGACGCGAGCTTTCGCGCGTTGTTCGCCGGCTCGCCGATCAAGCGCATCGGCCGCGATCGGATGGTGCGCAATGTGCTGATCGCGGCGGGCAATAGCGGCGATTCGAGGCTGCTGCCAAAGGCCGAAAGTCTCGCACATGATCCCTCGCCGATCGTGGCCGATGCGGCGCGGTGGGCGGTTGACAGGCTCAGCGCGCCGCCGCCCGCCGGCTGAGTGCTGCGATGCACGACGCCTTGTCGAAATCGTCGCCGCTCGGCTGGCGCGCGTCAATGTAGCGGACAGTCGGTTCCTTCCCCTGCGCGGGCGGGTAAAGATAGGCGTCGAGCACGCAGACCGGGCTTGAGAATTGCAGCTTCCGTGCCGGCCCCTCGCGCACATCCAGATTGGCGTCCCCGAACAGCGCCACCAGCGCCTGCGCGCTTTGGCCCATGACGCGATCAAGCCCGGCCTGTGCTGTAGAGGTTCTGGGAGGAGGAGCGATCGCGCGCGGGGGTGGCGTTTCGCCGCAGGCGCTCAATAAGGCTAACGACAAAAGCGGGAACAGGGGGCGCAGGTGCATGGCGGCACGCTTTAGCGCTGCCCGGCTTGCGCGTCACCCATGCGGCGGTTAGGCGCTGCGCCAGCTCGGAAGGAGAAGTTTGTGACTGCACCGACCCTCGATATCGTCGCCATCGGCAATGCCATCGTCGACGTCATCGCCCAGGCCGATGATGCCTTTATCGCCAACGAAGGCTTGCCCAAGGGCGCGATGCAGTTGCTGTTCTCCTCCGAAGAGGCTGAAGCGCTCTATGCCAAAATGGGGCCGGGGATCGAGGCCAGCGGCGGCTCTGCTGCGAACACGGCAGCCGGGATCGCGGCGCTGGGCGGCAAGGCAGGGTTCATCGGACAGGTCGCCGACGATCAGCTCGGCAAGGTCTTCGCCCATGATATTCGCGCGCTCGGGGTCCATTTCGAAACCGCGGCGCGTCCGGGCCAGCCGCCGACGGCGCGCTGCCTGATCCTGGTTACGCCGGATGCGCAGCGCACGATGAACACGTTCCTCGGCGCTTCGCAATTCCTGCCCGCCAGCGCACTTGATCTCGAGCTGATCCGCTCGGCCGCGATCCTCTACCTGGAGGGCTATTTGTGGGATCCGGAGCAGCCGCGCGCCGCCATGCGCAGCGCCATCGAGGCCGCTCGTCAGGCAGGGCGGAAGGTTGCGCTCACGCTGTCGGACGTGTTCTGCATCGAGCGCCATCGCGCCGATTTTCAGGGGCTGATCGATGGCGGCCAGCTCGACATCCTGTTCGCCAACGAAGCCGAGATTCTCTCACTCAACGAGACCGAGGATTTCGAAGCAGCCGTGCGCGTCACGGCGGCGAAGGTCCCGCTGCTGGTGGTAACGCGCAGCGAAAAGGGTGCGCTGGCGATAAGCGCTGGAGAGCGGGTCGCTGTGCATGCCGAGCCGATCGATGAGGTGATCGACACCACCGGCGCGGGCGATCTCTTCGCCGCCGGCTTTCTTGCCGGGCAGGCACAAGGCCGCTCGATCAAGGATTCGCTGACCATGGGTGCGATTGCCGCTGCCGAAGTCATCTCGCATTATGGTGCGCGCCCCGAGGCGGATCTCAAGCAGCTGGTCGCGCAACGGCTAAAGTGATTTCGAGGCAGGCGAAATCGCCTGCCGGCTCGGAAATCACGGCAAACAAAGGAATTGCTAACGGCTGCCTATCAGCCGCTCGATGCGCCGATCGGGCACCAACCAAATCCCGGCGGTGCAAGCGAAGAACATCAAGCCGGTCCACGGCGTGACAAACCAGGCTCCCGCGATGCCGAGGATATAAAGGAGGGGCGAGGCCTTGCCCTTGAGATCCCGGCCGATCGCTTGCGCGAGCAGGCCGTCGCGGCCTTCATTGGCGATCAGCACGCGCTCGAGGATATAATATGCCACCGCGCAGCACAGAAGGTTCAGCCCGTAGAGGGCCGTAGGCAGCGTCTCGAAATGATTTTCTCCCATCCAGCCGGTGGTGAACGGCAGTAGCGAGAGCCAGAACAGCAGATGGAGATTGGCCCACAGTATTCCGCCGGTGACGTGCTTGACCACATGCATCATGTGATGGTGGTTGTTCCAGTAGATGCCGACATAGATGAAGCTCAGCACATAGCTCAGAAATACCGGCCACAGCGCCGCCAGCGCAGCAAGGCCATGATCGTGGGGAACCTTGAGCTCCAGCACCATGATCGTGATGATGATTGCGAGCACGCCGTCGCTAAAAGCTTCGAGTCGGTTGGTGCCCATGAAGTGGTCGGTGCCGCCCGCTCAAAATTTGGGAAGGGGCGGGATCGCGCCTGGCGGCAAGTCCGCATCCTCCTCATGGACCTCAATCAATCCGCGGCCGACATGGCTGCGGTGATAGCCGTAGAGGAAATAGAAGATGAGGCCGATCCCGCCCCAGATCGGGAGCACCATCTTCGCGTCGAAGGGAAGCAGCAGATAAAGTGTCAGGCATCCCGCGATCGCAAGCGGCGCGACGATCATGACCGCCGGTGTCCTGAACGGGCGATGCCGCTCGGGCGCGGTTCGACGCATCACCAGCACGGCGATCGCCACCATCAGGAAGGCGAAGAGCGTTCCCGAATTGGAGACGTCGGCCAGCTTGCCTACCGGCAGGAAGGCGGCAGCCACTGCCACGAACACCCCGGTGATCGCCGTCACGATGTGCGGGGTCTTCCATTTGGGATGGATGGTGGCGAGCTTTTCGGGCAGCAGGCCGTCGCGCGCCATCACGAAGAAAATGCGGGTCTGGCCGTAGAGCATCATCAAGACGACCGATGGCAGCGCCAGCCCCGCGGCAAGGCCGATAATGCCGCCAAGCTTCTGCCATCCGATCGATTTCAGCACATAAGCCAGCGCCTCCTTGGAACAGGCGACCGGTTGAGCCAGCCCCTTAGCGGTGATCGCAGCGCATTGATTGGCGAGCTCGATCGATCCCGGCGCGAGCACCTCGCCCAGCGGCCCCCGTACCGGCTGCGCATTCGCGGTGCCGATCACACCGGCCGCAACGAGCAGATAGAAAATCGTGCAGATCACCAGCGATCCGATCAGGCCGATCGGCACGTTGCGTTGCGGGTTCCTGGTTTCTTCGGCTGCGGTCGAGACCGCATCGAAGCCGACATAGGCGAAGAAGATCGATGCAGCCGCGCCCCCGACGCCGATGATCCCCCAGCCGTTGGGCGTGAACGGCGTGAAGTGGTCGCTTTTGATGATGCCGATCGTAGCGATGACGAACATCGTCAAGGCAATCACCTTTATGACCACCAGAATGGCGTTGAAGCGCGCGCTTTCCTTGGTTCCGATCATCAGCAGCCCGGTCACCAGCAAGGCGATCACCAGCGCGGGGATATTGACCAGACCGCCCGCATAGGGCCCGTTAGCCAGTTCGGCCGGGATCGTGATGCCGACATAGTCGCGCAGCAGGCCGACGAAATAGCCGGACCAGCCTACCGAGACTGCGCTCGCCGCCACGGCATATTCGAGAACCAGCGCCCAGCCCACCATCCAGGCGAGCAGTTCGCCCATGACGGCATAGGTATAGGTGTAGGCCGAGCCCGATACCGGAACCATCGATGAGAGTTCTGAATAGCAAAGCGCCGCCACCGCACACACGAAGCCCGCGATCACGAAGCTGATCATCATGCCCGGCCCCGCCTTCTGCGCCGCTTCGGCGGTGAGCACGAAGATGCCCGTGCCGATGATGCCGCCGATGCCCAGCATGGTGAGTTGGAAGGCGCCCAGCGATCTGTGCAGCGATTTCTTTTCGGCGGTGGCTAGAATGGCGTCGAGCGACTTGATGCGCAGGTTCATGAGACCCCCAACCCTGTTGAAGGTGCGAGCCTAACCGTTAATCAGCGCGCGGCAACTGCTTTTCAGCGCACCAACATGGGCCCGAGCGGTCTGCCGGCGAAAATATGCACATGAAGGTGCGGCACCTCCTGGTGGCTGTCCGGCCCAATGTTCGCGAGCAGCCGGTAACCCGGATCCACAATCCCGGCTTCGCGCGCGACCTTGCCCACGGCTCTTACGAAGCCCGCGATCTCCGCGTCGCTCGCCGTCGCCGAAAAATCGTCCCAGGATACATAGCGTCCCTTCGGGATCACCAGCACATGATGGGGCGCCTGCGGATTGATGTCATGGAACGCCAGCGCATGTTCGTCTTCGTAGACCTTGCGGCTCGGGATCTCGCCTCTCAGGATCCTCGCAAAGATGTTGTTGTCGTCATAGGGCGCGGTTGCGTCGATCGGCATGGGCTGTTCCTAGGCTATTCGGCAGTGCGCGAGGCCTTTTCCGCAATTCCGGAAATCCCCTCGCGCCGCTCGAGCTCGTTCAATATATCGGCAATCGCAACGCCTCGGTCCTGAAGCAGCACCAACAGGTGAAACATGAGGTCGCTTGCCTCGGCAACGAGCTTTCCGGTGTCAGCGGCCAGCGCGGCGATGACGGTCTCGACTGCTTCCTCACCGACCTTTTGCGCGATCTTTGGCGTGCCTGCCGCGAACAGCTTCGCGACGTAAGAGGATTGCGGATCGCCGCCGCGACGCGCAGCGATGGTCTGCTCAAGTCTGGCGAGTGTGTCTGCCATGGCTGTCTGTCAAGCGGGAAAGCCCGCTGAAGTCAATCGCCGCGGCGGTTTGACCTGCTGCCCCGGCGCCCGATGATGAGGCCGGCCACACCGGCTGCGAACAAGGCGAGATCGGTTGGCTCCGGTACGGCTGAGGCGGGCTTTGCATCTGCCGGCTGGGCAGCAGCGGAGGGGCCGGCGATTGCGATGAAAGCAACCGTCAACGCAATCGCCAGCCCCGCCCGCGCCATACCAAACCCCCGCTACCGCAACTCGAAGAACGACCTGACTGTGGTCAATCATGGTTAAGCAAGTTCGCGGCCAATTTGACGAAGCGACGTATATCCAAGCGTATATTTGGTTAACGCCGGGGTCGGCTTAAGGTAAATGTAAAATTTACCGACGCTTTAGCGGCGTACTGGCAGGCCAGCGGCGCGTAGGGCCGCGTGCGCCTCTGATATGCTGTGCTGGCCATAGTGAAAGATCGATGCCGCCAATACGGCCGATGCGCCGCCGCGCTGGACGCCTGCTACGAGATGATCGAGCGCACCAACCCCGCCGCTTGCAATCACCGGCACCGGCACGGAATCCGCAACAGCGCGAGTTAGCGCGAGATCATAGCCTTCGCGCGTTCCATCGCGGTCCATCGATGTCAGCAGGATCTCGCCTGCGCCGAGTTCGGCGAGCCGGGCCGCATGCGCAATGGCGTCGATCCCCGTCTCGCGCCGGCCGCCATGCGTGTAAACTTCCCACTTTCCCGGCGCGGTCTGGCGCGCATCCACCGCGCCGACGACGCATTGCGCGCCGAAGCGGTCTGCCATCTCGCGGACAAGCTCCGGCCGCGCGACTGCGGCCGAATTGACCGAGACCTTGTCAGCGCCCGCCAACAGCAGCGCGCGCGCATCTTCTACCGAGCGAACGCCGCCGCCCACCGTCAGCGGCAGGAATACCACTTCAGCGGTCCGCGCGACGACATCGAGGATGATGCCACGCTGCTCATGGCTCGCGGTGATGTCAAGGAAGCACAGCTCGTCCGCGCCCGCCGCATCGTAGATGCGCGCCTGCTCGACCGGATCGCCTGCATCGATCAGGTCGACGAAGTTGACTCCCTTGACGACGCGGCCGCCGGCGACATCGAGGCAAGGGATCACGCGAACCCGAACGCTCATGCCCGTGCAACCCCCAGCGCCGCCTCCAGCTTGAGCGTACCGTCATAAAGCGCGCGGCCGGTGATTACGCCTTCGATGCCTTCGGATGCGCTGCGCGCCAGCTCGAGAATGTCGCCGAGGTCGCGAACCCCGCCGCTGGCGATCACCGGGATCCGCGTTCTGCGCGCGAGGTGCAGCGTGGCATCGACGTTGCAGCCTTTGAGCAACCCATCCCGTCCGACATCAGTGAACAATAAAGCTGCGACGCCAGCGTCGGCAAAGCGATTGGCCAGTTCCTCGACCTTCATGTCGGAGACTTCGGCCCAGCCATGCGTGGCGACATAGCCATCGCGCGCATCCACGCCGACGACGATCTTGCCGGGTAGATCGCGGGCTGCCTCCTTGACAAGCTCGGGATTTTGCAGCGCCGCCGTGCCGATCACGACGCGCCAAACGCCAAGCTCGATCCAGCGATCGATCGCAGCGCGATCGCGAATGCCGCCGCCAAGCTGCACCTTGCCCGGAAAAGCCTCGATAATGGCTTGCACCGCCGACGGGTTCACCGCCTCGCCGGCGAACGCGCCGTCGAGATCAACCACGTGAAGATGGTCGGCGCCCTGCTCGGAAAACCTGGCGGCCTGGGCGGCCGGATCGCTGCCGTAGACGGTGGCACGGTCCATATCGCCCTGGGCGAGCCGAACGACCTGGCCGCCTTTAAGGTCGATCGCTGGGAAAACGATCAGGCTCATGGCCGCCACTCCAGAAAGCGGGTCAGGAAAGAAAGCCCATAGCCCTGGCTTTTTTCCGGATGAAACTGGACGCCGACGATCGTGTCGCGCCCAACCGCTGCGGTGACCGGACCGCCATGATCGGTTTGGGCGAGCAGCGTTGATCCGTCCATATCCTCGAAGGCGAAGCTGTGCAGGAAATAGGCCTCGCCCGGAGCAATGAGCGGATGATCGCGGGTCGGCAGCACATCGTTCCATCCCATATGGGGCACCTTGAGGGCGGGATCGTCCGGCGCGAGCTTGCGCACGGTGCCGCCGATCCACCCAAGCCCCGGATGACGCCCATGCTCCTCGCCCGCATCCGCGAGCAATTGCATGCCGACGCAGATGCCGAGGAACGGGCGGCCCTGCTCCCGCGCCGCTTCCGCCATGGCATCGACCATGCCGTCGATGGCGGTCAGGGCTTTCATGCAGGCTGCAAAGGCCCCTACTCCCGGCAATACGATGCGATCCGCGGAGCGCACCGTTTCCGGATCGGCTGTGACGAGCACGTCAGGCGCTCCGGCCGCTTTCAGGGCATTTTGCACCGACCGGAGATTGCCCGCACCATAATCGATCAGCGCGACGCGCTCAGCCATGGCCGTCTTTCGCCCCGCCCAGCGTTCCTTTGGTGGAAGGCACGCTGTCCGCTTTGCGCGGATCGATCTCGATGGCTTGCCTCAGTGCGCGGGCCAACCCTTTGAAGCAGCTTTCGATGATGTGGTGATTGTTCTCTCCATAGAGATTTTCGACATGCAGCGTGATGCCCGCCGATCCCGCAAAGGCATGAAACCAGTGCTGAAACAGCTCGGTATCCATCTCGCCCAGGCGCGGGCTCGTGAACTGTGCCTTCCACACGAGAAAGGGCCGGCCCGAAATATCGAGCGCGACGCGCGTCAGCGTCTCGTCCATGGGCGCATAGGCGCTGCCGAAGCGGGTGATGCCCCTGCGGTCGCCCAACGCCTTCGAAATCGCCTCGCCCATCGCGATCGCGCTGTCCTCGGTGGTGTGGTGCTGATCGACATGCAGATCGCCTTTCACCGTCGCCTCGAGATCGATCAGCGAGTGGCGCGAAAGCTGCTCGAGCATATGATCGAGAAAACCGATCCCAGTGGAAACGCGATAGGTGCCGGTGCCGTCGAGATTGACCTCGACCGCGATATCGGTTTCGTGGGTCGTGCGTTTGACGAGTGCGGTGCGCATGCCACAGCGCTATAGCGTCCGTGCGTCACGGCGCAACGCGTCTTGACCGGCAAAGGCCAAGCGTTCACCTAGCCTTCATGAGCGAAGAGACGCCCGACAGCCTGATTCCCTATGACGAGATCGTGCAGAATGCCCTGCGCGCGGTGGTCGGCCGGGTGTTGGGCGAAGTGCAGCGCCGCGGCGGGCTGCCTGGCGATCATCACTTCTATATCACCTTCAAGACCGGCGCGCCCGGCGTGGATATTCCCCGCCATCTCGTCGAGCGCTTCCCCGATGAGATGACCATCGTCATCCAGAACCGGTTCTGGGATCTGAAGGTTGGCGAGGACAAGTTCGAGGTGGGCCTGTCCTTCAACCAGGTGCCTGCGCATCTGATCATTCCGTTCGGAGCCGTCACGGCGTTCCACGATCCGGCGGTCAACTTCGCGCTTCAGTTCCAGGTTCAGGTCGAGGGCGACGAGGAACCTGCCGAACATGACGACGCGGAAAATGACGCGCCGGCGCCGATTGTGACCGAGGATGGATCAAACGTCGTATCGGTGGATTTTACACGCAAGAAATGATCTTCATACCTCCCGGTCAACGGGAGGGAGGAGCATGCGTCGATGAATACCCGCACCGAGTCGGACAGTTTCGGCCCCATTGAAGTTCCCGCTGAATGCTATTGGGGCGCCCAGACACAGCGCTCGCTCAAAAATTTCGCGTTTCCGGCGAATGAGCGGATGCCGCTTTCGATCGTTCATGCGCTCGCGCTGATCAAGCAGGCGGCGGCGCGCATCAACCGCCACCATGGCCTGGACATAAGCGTGGCGGACGCGATCGAAGACGCTGCCGCCAGCGTCGCCGCCGGTGCGCATGACGATCAGTTTCCGCTCGCCATCTGGCAGACCGGGAGCGGCACCCAGACCAATATGAACGTGAACGAGGTCATTGCCGGTCTTGCCAACGAAAGGCTGGCGGGCACGCGCGGCGGCAAATCGCCGGTTCACCCCAATGATCACGTCAATCGCGGCCAAAGCTCGAACGACAGCTTTCCGACGGCGCTGCATGTCGCGGCGGTCCGCTGCCTTCATGAAGGTTTGCTGCCCGCGCTGCACGTGATGCATTCGCGATTGTCGCTCCAGGCGCGCGAATGGGATGATATCGTCAAAATCGGCCGCACCCATTTGCAGGACGCGACACCGCTGACGCTCGGCCAGGAATTTTCCGGCTATGCCGCGCAAATCGAAAACGCCATTTCGCGGATCGAGGGCGCCCTGCCCCGGCTGCTTCGCCTGGCGCAGGGCGGCACCGCCGTGGGCACCGGCCTCAACGCGCCCCCGGGTTTCGCCGAGGACATGGCACGGGAAATCGCCAGTCTCACGGGGTTGCCCTTCGTGTCTGCCCCGAACAAGTTCGAGGCGCTCGCCTCCAACGATGCGTTGGTCGAGCTTTCCGGCGCGCTCAATGTGTTGGCGGTTTCGCTCACCAAGATCGCCAACGATATCCGGCTGATGGCATCCGGGCCGCGATCGGGCATTGGCGAGTTGAGCCTGCCGGAGAATGAGCCGGGCAGCTCGATCATGCCCGGCAAGGTGAACCCCACCCAGAACGAGATGCTGACGATGGTCGCCGCCCAGGTGATCGGCAATCACCAGGCAGTGACGGTCGGCGGGCTGCAGGGCCATTTCGAGCTCAACGTGTTCAAGCCGCTGATCGGCGCCAATGTGCTCCGCTCCATCGCCCTGCTCGCGCAGGGCATCCGCTTGTTTACCGAGCATGCCCTCGACGGCGCCCAGCCGAACCGCGATCGCATCGCCGAACTGGTCGATCGCTCGCTGATGCTGGTGACCGCGCTTGCGCCGGAGATCGGTTATGACAACGCCGCCAAGATCGCCAAGCACGCGCACGCAAACGGGCTGACGCTGCGCGAATCCGCGCTGGATCTGGGCCTTGTCGACGAAGCGACCTTCGATCGTCTGGTGCGGCCCGAAACCATGGTGGGGCGCTGATAATAGTTCGCATTAGGAGCCCGATATGATGCCGACGCAGACCCTGTTCGCCCGCCGACACTTTCTCGCGTCGGCGCTTGCTTCGGCGGCGGTGCTGCCTTCGGCGCGCGTCTTGGCCAGAACAGCCACCTCGGTTTCACAGCGGTTTTCGACGGTACTGGCCCGCTATGCACAGGATATTCTTCGTCTCAGCCCGGAAACCGCCACCTCGCTGGGCATGGACAAGGGCGCCAATGCGCCGCTGAAATCCCGGCTTTCCGATCTTTCGCCGACAGGCAACGCCGTTTGGGCGCGGCATTTGAAAGCGATGAAAGCCGAACTTGGCGGCATCGAGCGGGCCGCGCTCAATCCCGCCGAACAGATCCAGTATGACACGGTCAACTATGCCGCGGGCGTCGGCATCGCCGGCGACGTTTTTTTCTACGGCGGCGCGGCGCAGGGTTTTTTCGGGCGGGCAATCCCCTATGTGGTGAGCCAGCAGGACGGGACCTTCTCGAGCCTGCCCGAATTTCTCGATTCCCAGCACATCATCAGCAACGCCGCCGACTGCGAGGCCTATCTGGCGCGCGTTTCCGGCATGGCGAGGGCGCTCGATCAGGAAACCGCGCGGATCGCCAGCGACGCTGCCAGGGGCGTGATGCCGCCCTCATTCCTTGCATCCAATGCGCTTGGGCAATTGACCGAGTTTCGCAAGACGCCGGCGGCGCAGCAGAAGCTGGTGACGTCCGTCAGAGAACGCGCGTCCAAGCTGGGCATCGCAGGCGATTGGGCCGGCCGGGCGACCAAGCTCGTCGAACAGCTCGTCTATCCGGCGCTTGACCGGCAGATCACTGCCTTCGCCAGGGCGACTGCCAAGGCGCCCGATACAGCGGGCGTCTACCGCCTGCCCGATGGCGAGGCCTATTATCGCTGGGCGCTCAAGCTCGGCACCACGACGACGATGACGCCCGAGGAGATCCATCAGATCGGCCTCCAGCAGAATGGCGAGATCAAGGCCCGCATCGACCAGATCCTCAAGAGCCAGGGCATGACACAGGGAAGCGTCGGCGAACGGCTGCAAGCGCTCACCAAGGATCCCAAGCAACTCTTTCCCGATACGGACGATGGCCGCGCCCAGCTGATCGCCTATCTGAACCAGTGTGTGGCCAATGCGCGCGCGATCCTGCCGCGTTTCTCCCGGCTCGGGCTGAAGGCGCCGCTCACCATCAAACGCGTGCCAACGGACATCCAGAATGGTGCGCCACTTGGCTATATGAACTTCGCCGCGCTCGATGGGTCGCGGCCAGCCATATATTATGTGAACCTCAAATCCACCGCGCTATGGCCCAAATATCAGCTTCCGACGCTGACGACGCATGAGGGGATCCCTGGCCACGCCTGGCAGGGCGCCTATCTCGCCGAGCATCATGAGGAGATCCCGCTGATCTTCTCGGAAATGGGCTTCAACGCCTTCGTGGAAGGCTGGGCGCTTTATGCCGAGCAGGTCTGCGACGAACTCGGCCTCTACGACAACGACCCGCTCGGACGACTGGGCTTCCTCCAGGGTCAGCAATATCGTGCCTGCCGGCTGGTCGTCGATACGGGCATCCACGCCAAGCGCTGGACGCGCGCGCAGGCAGTAAACTTCATGGTGCAGGAAACGGGCCGCGGCGCCGATGCGATGACCAGCGAGGTCGATCGTTATTGCGCATGGCCGGGGCAGGCCTGCGGTTACAAGATCGGCCAGCTCCAAATGCTGCGCGAGCGCGAACGCGCGCGGGCCGCGCTCGGCGCCCGCTTCGATCTTCCGTCGTTCAATGACGCTGTCGTGAGGACCGGAGGCGTGCCGCTCTCGATCCTTCCCACCGCGATTGATCAATATATCGCGGCGTCAAAGGCATAGCCCGGCCACTATCAGGACAGGATCTTCGCCAGCCCCTTGGAGAGTTGCAGCGCGCCGTTGAGCCGTGATTTCGGGTCAGGCCAGTTGCGCGTGATGACGAGCTTGCTGTCCGGCCGGAGCTTGGCGGTGCCCTTCAGCCGTTCGGTGTAGGCAATCAGGCCCGGAATGTCCGGGAACTGATCGTTGTGGAAGGTGACGAGCGCGCCTTTGGGGCCGACGTCGAGCTTGGCCACGCACGCGATCTTCAGGTTGAGCTTGGTCTCGATGACTGAGAGCAGGTTGGCCGTCGCGTCGGGAAGCGCACCGAAGCGGTCGATCAGCTCGGCTGCGAAAGCTTCGATGCCGTCGCGGTCCTCGATTTCGTTCATGCGACGATAGAGGCCCATCCGCAGATCGAGATCGGGCACATATCCTTCCGGGATCAGGATCGGCGCATCGACCGTGATCTGTGGCGAGAAATTCTCGCGGCGCTGCGTCTCGGCGAGGCCGCCCGCCTTCGCCTCGATGATCGCCTCCTCGAGCATCGACTGGTAAAGTTCGAAGCCTACTTCCCTGATATGGCCCGATTGCTCGTCGCCGAGCAGATTGCCCGCGCCGCGAATATCGAGATCATGGCTGGCGAGCTGGAAACCGGCGCCCAGCGTGTCGAGGTTTGAAAGGATATGGAGCCGCTTTTCGGCGGTGTCGGTCATGGTGCGATTGGCCGGCGTGGTAAGATAGGCATAGGCGCGGATCTTCGAACGGCCGACGCGCCCCCGCAACTGATAGAGCTGGGCAAGGCCGAACATATCGGCGCGATGGACGACGAGCGTGTTGGCGCTGGGGATGTCGAGCCCGCTTTCGACGATCGTAGTCGAGACCAGCACGTCGAATTTCCTGTCGTAGAAGGCTGACATCCGCTCCTCGACCTCGCTTGCCGCCATCTGGCCATGGGCGACGACATATTTGATCTCGGGCACCTGCTTGCGCAGGAAATCCTCGATATCGGGCAGATCCTTGATCCGCGGGGTGACGAAATAGCTCTGGCCGCCGCGATAATGCTCGCGCAGCAGCGCCTCGCGGATCACCACCGGATCCCAGGGTGTGACATAGGTGCGAACCGCCAGGCGATCGACCGGCGGGGTCTGGATCACCGAAAGCTCGCGCAAGCCTGACATCGCCATCTGGAGCGTGCGCGGGATCGGCGTGGCCGTGAGCGTGAGCACGTGAACGTCGGCCTTGAGCGCCTTCAGTCTCTCCTTGTGGGTGACGCCGAAACGCTGCTCCTCATCGACGATGACGAGACCAAGCCGCTTGAACTCGATGCCCTTGGCGAGCAGCGCGTGAGTACCAATAACGATGTCGACCTTGCCGTCGGTGAGCCCTTCCCGGGTCGCCTTGGCCTCGGCGGCCGGAACGAGGCGCGAGAGCCGGCCGATGTTGAGCGGGAAACCCTGGAAGCGCTCTGTAAAATTATTGAAATGCTGGCGGGCGAGCAGGGTTGTGGGGCAGACCAACGCGACCTGCGATCCCGCCATCGCGGCGACGAAGGCGGCGCGAAGCGCAACCTCGGTTTTGCCGAACCCGACATCACCACAGACGAGCCGGTCCATCGGCTTCCCGGCGCCGAGATCGTCGAGCACGTCGCTGATCGCCCGATCCTGATCGTCGGTCTCGTCATAGGGGAAGCGATCGACAAAGGCGGGATAGCCGCCGCCATCGGGCTCAAGCACGTCTGCCGGGCGCAGCGCGCGCTGGGCGGCGACTGCGATCAGTTCACCGGCAATCTCGCGGATGCGCTCCTTCATCCGCGCCTTGCGCTGCTGCCACGCAACCCCGCCGAGCTTGTCGAGCGCCACCCCTTCGCTCTCCGAGCCGTAGCGCGAGAGCACGTCGATATTTTCGACGGGCACGTAGAGCTTGTCGCCGCCCTGATAGCTCAGCGCGACGCAATCGTGCGGGCTCTGGCCGACCGGGATCGAGGTCAGGCCTTCGTAGCGGCCGATGCCATGATCGGCATGAACGACGAGGTCGCCGGGCGAAAGCGTCGCCAGCTCGGCCATGAAGGCATCGGCGGACTTGCGGCGTTTCTGGCGGCGGACAAGGCGATCGCCGAGCATATCCTGCTCGGTCAGCAGCGCTACGTCGGCGGTAGTGAAGCCGTGATCGAGGGGGAGCACGGCAAGCGCGGTGCTGCCATTGGCCTTGCCCATGGCTTCCTGCCAGCTTTCGGCATCGGCCGTGCCGGTCAGCCCATGCTCATGCAGCAGGCCCTTCAACCGCTCCCTTGCCCCGCGCGAATAGCTGGCGAGGATGACGCGGCGGCCGTCGCGCGCGAGCGCGCGGACATGGCCGGTGACCGCTTCGTAGATATTGGCATTCTGCGCGCGTTCCGGCGCGAAATCGCGCGCCGCCTCCACGCCGAAATCGAGCACCGTCGCGCTTTCAGGCTCGTGGAACGGGGTCGTGAGATGGATCGGGCGGTCGGCAATCGCCTCGTCCCACTCGGCTTCCGAAAGGTAGAGCGCGGTCGGCTCGAGCGGACGATAGCTACCGGGCTCCACGCTGAGCGCGCGCATCCGATTGCCATGATAGTCCACGATCGCTTCGAAGCGTTGCTGCGCCGCCATCGCGACCGCATTGTCGCGAACCACGATATCCTCGGGCGCGAGATGATCGAAGAGCGTGGCAAGCCGCTCTTCCAGCATTGGCAGCCAATGTTCCATCCCGGCGAGACGGCGGCCTTCGGAGACCGCCTGATAAAGCGGGTCGCCGGTGGCGGTCGCGCCGAATTTTTCGCGGTAACGACTGCGGAAGCGCTTGATGTTTTCCTCGTCGAGCAGCGCTTCGGAAGCTGGCAGCAGGGTGAAGTCATCCACCCGATCGACGGTACGCTGGTCGGCCGGATCGAAGCGGCGGACACTTTCGATCTCGTCGCCGAAGAAGTCGAGCCGGAGCGCGAGCGTTTCTCCGGCAGGAAAAAGATCGACCAGCGCACCGCGGATCGCGAACTCGCCTGCATCCGCCACTGTATCGGTGCGGACATAGCCATTTGCTTGCAGCAGCGCGGCCAGCCGATCACGGTCGATGCGCTCGCCGGGCGCGAGCTTCGCGACGAGCTGGCGGATCCGGAACGGGGTCAGCGTGCGTTGTGTAGCGGCGTTGGCGGTCGTCACCAGCAGCTGCGGCGAGCTGGCTTTACGCTGAAGCGCATGCAGCGCCGCGAGACGATCGGAGGAGGATCGTAGCGAAGGCGACGCGCGATCATAAGGCAGGCAATCCCATGCCGGATATTGGATCACTTGGAGTTCAGGCGCGAAATAGGTGGCTGCCTCGACGATGCTGCGCATGGCAAGCTCGTCCGGCGCTATGCAGACGGCGCGGCCTTTGGCGGCGCGCGCAAGATCGGCGAGCAGCCATGGGAGGAAACCGCTGGCGACGCCGCTGAGAGTGAGAGGTTGATCTGCTTTGAGGATGCGTTGGAGGTCAGTCACGCTTATCTGGCCACATCAATATAATCGAGCTGCTGCATCTGTTGCATGAGGGGGCCGGCATAACGCTCCGGCACCGGCAAGGTGCCGATCGCCCAGGCCATGATATCGACATCCTCTTCGTGGAGCAGCGCCTCGAACCACGCCATGTCCGCGTCCCGCCATTCCGCCTGGTAACGGTCGAAAAAGCCGCCGATCATGAAATCCGCTTCCCGTGTTCCCCGATGCCAGGCGCGGAAGCGCAGGCGCTTGAGGCGATCTTCGCGGTTCATCGGCGTCGGCTTTCCTGCAAAGGTGATTGGCCGGCGGGCGCTTTGCGGCGCCTGCCGGCTGCGGCTAGAACGCGCGAGATAGACATGCGGCCAGCGATTCTCAATCCGATCTTCGCCGAGGTGGAGGCGCTGAAGGGCGTCGGGCCGCAGCTCGCAAAGCCCTTGAAGAAGCTGGGCTTGGCCCGGGCGGTAGACACATTATTCCATCTGCCGACCGGATCGATCCACCGGCGGCATGTCGCTGCGCTAATGCCGTCGGACGTCGGCTCGGTCATTGCGGTCGAGCTCAAGGCGATCGATTACCGGCAGGCAGGCAGGGGTCCGTTCCGGGTCGAGGCGCTGGATCGCGAAGGCAATCATGTCAGCCTCGTTTATTTCGGCGGGCAGCCCGGCTGGGCGAGGAAGCTGCTCCCGCTCGACGAGCTTCGGCTCGTTTCCGGAAAGCTCGATGCCTATGGCGATCGGCTCCAGATCGTCCATCCCGACCATGTCCTGCCGCTTAGCGAAGCGGCAAGCTTGCCCGCGCGCGAGGCGGTCTATCCGCTCTCGGAGGGGCTGACGAACAAGCGGATGGCGCAGCTGGCCCCGCAGGCGCTGGAGCGCGCCCCAGAGCTGCCCGAGTGGATCGAACCCAGCCTCAAGGCGCGCCGGACATGGCCCGACTGGCGGCAGGCGCTGGCGCGCGCGCATGCCGATCCGGGCGATCTGATGGCGCGCGACCGGCTTGCCTATGATGAGGTTTTCGCCAACCAGCTCGCACTGATGCTGGTGCGCACGGCTTCGCGCAGACGGCAGGGGCTGGCGCTCAAGGGAGACGGCCGTCTCCGCGACGCACTGAGGCTACCCTATGCGGCCACGAGCGCGCAGCGAAAGGCCATCGCTGAGATCGAAGGCGATCTGCAACAATCGGCGCCCATGCTGCGGCTGCTGCAGGGCGATGTCGGTTCGGGCAAGACGCTGGTGGCGCTGATGGCGCTGCTCATCGCTGTCGAAGGCGGAGCACAGGGCGCGCTGCTCGCTCCGACCGAAATTCTCGCGCGCCAGCATTTCGACAATCTGAGCCGGCTGTTGAGCGGTCTTTCAGTCCATGTCGCGATCCTCACCGGACGGGAAAAAGGCCGGGCGCGGGAGGCGACGCTGATGGGCCTGGCGGACGGATCGATCGATATCCTCGTCGGCACCCACGCCATTTTCCAGCAGGGGGTCGGGTACAAGAATCTCGGTCTGGCCGTGGTCGACGAGCAGCATCGCTTTGGCGTGGCGCAGCGGATGATGCTAGCCGACAAGGCCGATCATGCGCCGCACATGCTGGTGATGACCGCCACGCCGATCCCGCGTACGCTGACGCTCAGCCATTATGGCGAAATGGACGTCAGCCGGCTCGACGAGATGCCGCCCGGCCGCCAGCCGATCGAAACGCGCGTGATGGCCGTGGACCGTCTCGACGAGATCGTCGAGGCGCTCGGGCGGCATATCGGCGGCGGGGGGCAATCCTATTGGGTTTGCCCGCTGGTCGAGGAGAGTGAGACCAGCGACATGGCCGCGGCGGAAGCGCGCGCCGAAACGCTGCGGCTGCGTTTCGGTGATCGGGTAGGCCTCGTTCATGGCCGGATGAAGGGCCCCGACAAGGATGCGGTGATGAACGCGTTCGCGTCCGGGCAGCTTTCGGTGCTGGTCGCGACCACGGTGATCGAGGTCGGGGTCGATGTACCGAACGCGACGCTCATGATCATCGAAGGGGCCGAACGTTTCGGGCTGGCGCAGCTTCACCAGTTGAGGGGGCGCGTGGGCCGTGGAGAGGGTCGCTCGGTTTGCTTGCTGCTTCGGGGCGGTCAGCTGAGCGAAACGGCTCGGGCTCGTCTGGCATTGATGCGCGAGACCAATGACGGCTTCCGGATTGCGGAGGAGGATCTCAGATTGCGTGGTGCCGGCGAGATTTTGGGGACCCGGCAATCCGGCGAGGCGGGGTTCAGGCTGGCGACGCCGGAGCAGGTGAGCGCGCTGATTGAAACAGCGACTGCGGATGCGCGGCTTCTGGTCGATCGGGACGGCGGGCTCAGCGGAGAGCGTGGACAGGCGGCGCGGATCGCGCTCTATCTGTTTGATCGGGATGCGGCGGTGGGTCTGCTGCGGGCGGGCTAGCGCATTTTCAAGTCAGGTGGAAACATCTGACGACTGGGAAATACGGTAAAACAATAACATAGAGCACCGGTTTTGATTCAATCAAAACCAAACGCGCTCTAATTCAGCCGGTGGTGAACTGCCAGTTCGGCTTCGCGGTCTTCACCGCGGCAAGCACCTTGGGGTATTCGCGCTCATCGAAAGGCATATCAAACGCGCACCCGATCCGGCCACCCAACGACCACACGACCGTTGCCGCCACGTCGCCGGCGAATGGAAGCAGGATCCGGAGCTTGCTATCCTGCGGAAGGGCCTCGGTGGTCCGCGCCATAAAGCCGTGCGCGGACATGTTCACCAGCTGCGCGCTGATCCCGCTCTTCTTGCCGGCCGTGAGCACGGTTCGCAAGAAAACCTCGTCCCGGTCGGACCGGCGCTGATCGTTAAAGTCCGATGTCGCAGGGCTATAAGACATGTTATTCCCTTCCAGCTGACTCGTCTCAGCCCCCCCGGGCAAATTGTGCCTCTAAACCCTTCCTAAATCCTAACTTAAACATGGTAATTATTTCAAATGTTCGGAAAGTAAGCAAGCTGCTAATTATATCAGCAAACCATGGGCTTTTTTGCCGGCTGACACACGAACAGATTGACCCATGATAATGAGGACATGAGCTTCATCAGTGATTTGTTTACCATCAACGCGCGCGCCGCCGCCCTTGATGAGCCGTTTCGCTTCTCCTTTTGATCCAACCAAAGCCAGCCCGACCAGCGCATCGACCAGGCTGATCTGCCCTTCCACCTTAAGCGTCGGCAGCGCTGACCCGGTTGCCCCCTCTTCGAACGTGCGCCGGGCGGTCTCGGCGGCTTCCTCGGCGGCCGCAACGCCCCTGCACAACGCCGTGGCGGCGGTGGCGAGCTGTTTCTTCGCTTCGTTGATCTCCGCGCCATCCAGCGCTTCGAGCCGCGCGATCTCGTCAAGCGGCAGATCGGTGAACAGCCGAAGGAAGCGCCCCACGTCGCGGTCATCCGTATTCCGCCAGAACTGCCAATAATCATAGGCGGAGAGGCTGTCTTCGTGCAGCCACACGGCGCCTGCGGCGGTCTTGCCCATCTTGCTGCCGTCCGCCGTGGTGATGAGGGGTGTGGTAAGCCCGTAAAGCTCAACGCTGTCGATCCGGCGGGTCAGATCGATGCCGTTCACGATGTTTCCCCACTGGTCCGATCCACCCATTTGAAGGCGGCACTGGAAGCGGCGAGACAGCTCCAGGAAGTCATAGGCCTGAAGGATCATGTAGTTGAATTCGAGAAACGACAGTGGCTGCTCGCGATCGAGCCGCAGCTTGACGGAATCGAAAGTCAGCATCCGGTTGATGGAGAAATGGCGGCCGACGTCGCGCAGAAACGGGATATATTCGAGCGCATCGAGCCAATCGGCGTTGTCGACCATCACAGCATCGGTCGGGCCGTCGCCGAAGGTGAGGAAACGATCGAAGATGCGCCTGATCGAGGCGATGTTGGCAGCAATTCCAGCATTGTCGAGCAGCTTGCGGCTCTCGTCCTTGCCGGAGGGATCACCGACTTTGGTGGTGCCGCCGCCCATCACCACGATGGGCTTGTGGCCGGTCTGCTGGAGCCGCCGCAGCATCATGATCTGGACCAGGCTGCCGACGTGCAGCGATGGTGCGGTTGCATCGAAGCCGATATAGCCTGGCACAATCCGGTTGGCGGCGAGCTCATCAAGCGCCGCGGCGTCAGTGATCTGGTGAACGTAGCCGCGCTCGGAGAGAGTGCGCAGCAAATCGGATCTATAGTGGGTCATCGCCGCTGGCGCTTAGCATGGGATACGCCGTGGACAAACTCTCGTGCAGCGCTCAGGCGCGGGGTGTGCGATCGAACGGCTTCAGCACATAATAGATGTAGATGAGAACGCCCATGATGATGGCGACGGCCAAAAAATGGCGCCCCGTGTCACCGATCGCCTCGGCGATCTGGCCGCTCTTGTCGTTCCCGACATAGTTGGCCACCGCGCAAGCGACCGACGCGGCCAGATATTGCCAGATGGAATCGCGTGGTTCGCCATCGCTGGTGGACCGCTGCAGAAACAGCACGATGAGCCCGGCAAAGATCATGACGGTCAGCCAGTCGTAAACGGTTTCCACGCAATCGCCTCCTCAGCGAGCCATCAATGCCGACGGGATACGCAACGGTTCCATCGTCAATAGGCGCGGCTGTGAAATGGCAGCGTCGCCACCGTCCGCAGCAAAATGTAGAAGTCCATCATGATCGACCAGTTCTCGATATAGAACAGGTCATGCTCAAGCCGTTTGATGAGCTTTTCCTCAGTGTCGGTTTCTCCACGCCAGCCGGACACTTGCGCCCAGCCAGTAATGCCCGGTTTAACCTTGTGGCGCGCTGCGTAGGTCTTGACGACATCACCGAACAGCCGGTCGCCAGCGCGGGTAGAAGGTGCGTGCGGCCGGGGGCCGACCATCGACATTTCGCCTGCGATGACATTAAAAAGCTGCGGCAGCTCATCGATGCTGAACCGGCGGATAAATTGGCCCACCCGCGTGATGCGTGGGTCATCCTTGCGCGCCTGCTGGATATCGTCGAGTTGGCTGTGATCCTGATACATGGATCGAAACTTCCAGATCCAGAAGCGCCGGTTGTTGAAGCCTTCCCGCTCCTGACGAAAGAAGACCGGCCCTTTGCTATCGAGCTTGATGGCGATCGCGACGATGAGGAGCAGCGGGGCGGTCATGATCAGGCCTGCCCCCGCCAGGATAAGATCCTCGAGGCGCTTGACGATGTGATCCATGCCGGAAATCGGACGCTCGAAGAGCGTCATCACCGGCAGGTCTCCCAGGAGCACCACGGCGCGCTGAGCAAAGGCGAAGCTCGCTAGGTCCGGTGCCAGGCGAATGCGTACGGGTGTGATGGCAAGCTCGCCCACCACTTCCTGAAGACGTGTTTCCGCAGACCAGGGAAGCGCGACGATCACCTGATCCACGCTGCCGCTCCTGATCAGCGCAATGAGATCGGCAAGATTGCCGTGGACGTCCAGCGCCCGTTCTTCGGTTCCGAGCCGTTGCGGCGTGCGGTCGTCAAAGAAGCCGACAAGATCGATGGTGAGCTTGTCGTTGCTCATGATGTAGCGCGCGAGCCGATTGCCTTGCGATCCGGCGCCGAAGATGGCGACGCGCTGATTGTAGACCCCCGTCCGCTTCATGCTCCGCATCCAGCCGATGCCGATGGAGCGGACGAGGCAGAGCGAAACGGCGCCTCCGAAAAACCATCCTACCGCCCAGGCGCGGGAAAAATCCTCCGAATTCTTGAGCAGGAAGCTCAGGGTCAGCATGAACATGCTGGTCGAAAGCCATGCCGTAAGCAGGCGCCCCCAGGATTGGCGCACCGAAAAGCGCACGTCGGGATCATGCGCGCCCATCACCTCAGCCAGGCCGGCGTAGAAGACGATCGTGAACAAGGTCGCGCCGAAATAATTTTGGCGATGGATCGAAGAGATATCGTCGCCCAGCCACCAGACCATCAGTGCGGACGTGGCCGCCAATGCCAGCAGTTCCGTGATGCGGAGCAGGAATACCGTGACGTCCAGCAGCAGCGGAACCCGCCGAATATCGTCGGCACGGGCGCCGGCCGCGGCTTTCGCCGGTTCAACCTTGTCGGGAGCGGCGGTTTCGCCGTTCATGCCCACCCGCTGCCGGGGATCGATCTGCTCAGCCATTCCCGCTTGATGCGAAGCCTGAAAACTGCAGATACCGATAACGCGATCACTCGGTGCAAACCATCATTTAATTGGAACGTTGGAGCCGGCCTTGAACGTGGCGGGAGGCTCGTAGCCGGCTTGGTAGGTGACGCCCTTACGCCCCTTGCTGAGCGCTGATCCAAACTCGGAATTGATCTTGTCGCTGGCCTGCTGCTTGCGCACCATTTCCTTGGCCACATTATCAGCCTCCGAGCCGCTCAATGGCGTCGGCCGCACCTCGACGATCTTGTTTGCGGTCAGCGCATTACCGGAAGGAACGACGAACACCTCACCGGGGGGCAGCGCCAATATGCTCTTCACCATTTGCGGCGGAAGCTGAAGCGTATCGAGCGACGTCGGCACGCGACGATAGTCGATCCCGTCCTCGACCAGCTTCTGCTCGACCTGATCCAAGGTCTTCAGCGGCTGATATTCCATGAGCTTCTTGCGGTCGTCCGGCATCGGAAACTGGATCTGATCGATGATCAAGGTTTTGCGCTGGCCGAACATCCACGGATTTTGCGCAATGAATTTTTCCGCGTCTTCGGTGGTAGGATCTGGCAGCTTACTGGCAACATCGCGCTGCAGAAGGTCTACGAGCAGCATCTCGTCAGACCGGCGCGTCTGCATCAGATAATCCGGCGTCTTGTCCAGCTTCCTATCCTTGGCGACGTCGGCGAGGATCTTGCGATCGATGATCCGCTGCAGCGCGGCCTGTTCAAATTTTTTCCGCGCGTCGCCGGCAGGCAAATCCACGCCTTGGAGTTCCGCGCCCAGCTCGTAGATAGTGATATCCTCGCCGTTGACCGAGGCGATCACTTGCCCCTTGGCAAGCTTGTCTCCGGACTTGGCCCCCTTGTGGCATCCGGCAGCGGCCAAGGCGATGGCGAACAATAGCCCGTAAACTCTAAGCGCGCGCATCGGCATCCTTCCGGGCGGAGATCCAGTTTCCCTGCCGCCTGCTACCGCTAAGCCTTTGGTCCGCACAAGAACAAAAGAGTGTTAGGCGGCCATCCCCGCTCAACGGGCCGCGAGAATGCTTCTGTGCCGCTTTTCCAGAATGGGGCGGAGAAAGCCGCGCACATTGTCGATAAGTGCCTGGCTTGCAAAAGACGATATCGCCTTTTCCCTCTGTGTCGGGGCCGCGATCGATGCGCTCATGGCCGCCTGGAGCGCGGGCACGTCATCGACGATCTGAAGCCCCGGCATGCCGGCAAAGCGGTTCGCGGTATGAAGCTGGTGGTCCGTGGTGTGCTCGCCCAGATCGCGATGGCGGGCGAGGAGGATCATCTGCTTGCGCTCTTCCAGGCCCTGGAGGATGGAGCCCATTCCGACATGCGCGACGAACAGCGTGCATGCAGCGAGGCGGCGGCGATATTCGTCATGCGGCATGATCCGCACCCATGGCGCGTGCTTGGGCTCATATTCGCCTTCGCCGATCTGGATGAAAACCTCCTGATCGGGGTTGGCGCGCGCCCAATCGTCGACCGCGCGCACGAACCGATCGAAAGGAAGCACTGATCCCACCGAGGCGAATATCATAGTACCGACCCCCAATAGGCGACATGCTCGGCCTCGGCTACCTCCGGCCATTGTGACACCGTCTGATGGGCAATGTAACGCGCAATCCGGCCGGATGATGACATCCGCTCGGGATTGGCCAGGCTGTCGAGCCACAATGTTCGTGCGCCCATCAAGCGACCCAGCAGGAGAAAGATCAGCATCGGGGCAGCACCGGTGGTGATGACCGCGTCCGGCCGTTCGCTCCAGAGGATCTGCAACGCGCGTCGCGCCCCCGGCAAGAAGCCGCCCAGCGCGAAGCGGGAGGCGTTCGGCACCACATAATAGCGATGGCCTGCAACTTCCGTGGCATAATGATCGAAGGTCGAAACGAAGGCCACTTCGAAGCCTTCGAACGCCGGCATCAGGCGCCGCAGCTGCACCCAGTGCCCGCCCCCTGAGGCGATTGCAAGGATACGAGGAGCCTTCACCACGCGGCTATGAATCGCATCACTCGAGCAGCTTGGCCTACCGACCATCCCAATTGGCGCGTCCGTCTTCGCGCAGGCTGCGGCATTCTCATTCAACAACGCCGCAGAAACCTGTTCCGGTAGGACCGGAGCGGCAGATCGAGGCGCGCCATCGCAAGCTGAACATCGGCTTGGCTCACGCTCCGGACTTGCTACCCGGCCACCTTGCGCGGTGTGGACATCATCGCCCCGGTATCGCCGCCGGCGCGAAGGTGGTCGCGCGCGATCCTCAACCACAAATAAGTTGGTAACGCCTCGTCGATGAAACGGTAGCGGGGGTTCGTGCCGCTTTGATCAACATCGAGAACCTTGCCCACCCCGGCGAGCGCATGGAAATCCCCCTTTACATCGACGCCGGCCGCCGCAGTGGGAAGATTTTCCACGATATCATTGACTGAAAACCAGCCGTCGGGCGTGGTGGCGGCACGCGCCACGGCGGCGATGAACGGCGCCTTGTCACGTTTCATGAACTGATCGAGCCCACGCGGCCCCATGGCGTCCACCCGCATCTCAGCCTCGTCGACTGCCTTGTCGAGCGCCTGGAGGATGTCGATCACTTCGACGTTGAGGCGGCCGGCGTCGACCGCCTTCATGCTGGCATGATGGCTGAGGAGGCGCACCAGATATGGCGATCCGTTGGCCAGCAACTCGATCATCGAGACGACGCGGTCTTCGAATTTGATGCCCGCGCCGCTTTCGCCAACACCAATCAACGCGCGAACTTCGCTGCCGGTCATGCGCGGCATTGGCAAGCCAACGATATTGCGGCGAACCGACGGGATGTAGCCGATCAGCTCCTGCAAATTGGAGGCAACGCCGGCGAGCACGAGCTGAACGCGCGCCGCCCGATCCGAGAGATTCTTGATCAGCTCGGCGACGCTGCGGCGGAATTGGGGATCCTCCGTGCGATCATATTCGTCGAGGATGATGATGACGCGTGTGCCGACCACCCGTGCCAGCAGCTCGCTCAGCTCACGCGCGTTGAACGAACTGTCAGGAAGCTTGCTGGCAAAATCAGCCTTGGATTCGGCCTCGGGAGCCATTGGGGAAAGGCTGGAAAGGTAGAGCAAGGGGATCTGCCGGCAAACCGAACGGAAAATTTCCTCGAAACGGGAGTCGGAACCGCAGGATTCGTAAACGACAAGATATTGTGATTCTCGCGCCAGATCGGCCAGGATGTGCATCAGCGATGTCTTGCCAATGCCCCGCTCGCCATAAACCACGACGTGCGAACGCTGTTCCTCGATGATCTCGATCAGATTGGCCAGCACGTCCAACCGGCCGGCGAAGCGGCTGCGCTGGGTGACAGGCTGCGCGGGTGTGAACAGGTCGCGCAGCTGCAGCCGCGCATTCAGCAAGCCGCTACGGGCGGTACGCGCGCCTGGCCGATCGATCGCCGACGCGAGAAAGGTGGGCAAGTCGTCCGTTTTCTTGCGGCGGACGCTGGCCAGGTTGAGCACGGCATTCGCCGTAGCTTCTTCGTCCTGGAAAGCTGCACCGGCAACGCGCCTCCGCTCGCGCGACGCGCGGGTTCGGAACAGATCGCCAAAGAACTCAGTGAACGCTGACAATTGCTACCTCGCTTCCAGACGCACGCTGCTTATTTGACCTCATAGCCCTGCACAACGTCAACCCGCCAGGAGGATCGTGTGACATCCATCATTAAAGACGCCCGATTTAACGCTATGATCCGGCGGGATCTGTGTTAGCGGGCAAATCATAAACAATCACTTTCGATAGCGTCGGCAGCGAAGATATCATAGCTCCATCCCCGCACAAAGTTTACGCTGCATTGCAATAGCCGAGTGCCGTCGGCTGGAGAAACTTCCTTTGAGATCGGTTTGTGCAGAGCAGTATGAAAGCGTTTACCGGTCGGGGTCTAGAGCCTGCTCTTGCTCTGCCGACGGCTCCGGCGCTAGCCATTCAAATGGATGTAAGGAGGAATTGCGATGAAGCAGGCGCTCAAGCGGATGCTTGGCCCGAAGTGGCAATATGCCCGCGCCGTCAGCTTCCTTGCCAAAGCGGCGGTGAAGGGATTCGGGCAATATGAGCGCGAATGCCCGATTTGCGGTTTCCGCGGCAAATTTCTTGCCGAAGTCCACTTTCCAGATATCTTCAACTTCGATGCGCTCTGTCCCTCATGCGGATCGCTGCCGCGCAATCGGCTCCTCTGGCTCACGGTCACGCGGCGTTCGCTGATTGGCCCCGGCGATCAGGTGCTTCATTTCGCGCCGGAAACATGCTTGAGCGCTCATATCAGGGCCTTGGCGGGCCGATATCGCACGGCCGACCTTTTTGCCGAAGGCGTGGATCTCAAGCTCAACATCGAAAAGATCGATCTGCCGGAGGGCAGCCATGACGTCATCATCTGCTCGCACGTGCTGGAGCATGTGGACGATAAAGCAGCGATAGCGGAGCTGTACCGCGTATTGCGGCCCGGCGGGCGGCTCCTCATCCTGGTGCCCGTGGCGGAAGGCTGGGAAAGCACCTACGAGAATAAGGCGCAGTTCGATCGTACGGGCAAGGCGCTGCACTATGGAAAGGACAATCACATCCGCCGTTATGGCCGGGATGTGAGGGATCGGCTTGCAGCACCCGGTTTCATGGTTGAACCGGTTTCGTGCGAAGGCGCGGACGGCGTGCGTTACGCTCTGCTGCCGGGCGAAAACCTGTTCATTTGCCGGAAGCCGGCTTGAACCTCATTCCGGCGGATGCGCGCAGGATCGCCGCCGCCTTCGCGAACTGTCCGTTAACGAGCCGCTTTCCGGCCAAGGCGATGCCATAGCCGAAATAAAGCGGCATCAGCAGCGGATAATGCAGCCGGCTGAAGATCAGCCTGCTGCGGGTGTGATGATAATCCGAAAGCGCGCTTCGTTGATCTTTCTTGGACGATGAACCGGCCGACGCGCCTTCCTTGTGGTATACGATGGCGTCGGGGCAATAGCCGAGCTCAAAGCGGCCCCTGGCTCTCACCGCCCAATCGACCTCCTCATAGTAGAGGAAATAGCGCTCCTCCATCAGGCCGACTTGTTCAAGAAAGGCTCGGCTGACCGCCATCGAAGCGCCGCAGATGAAATCGGCCCTGCTTTCGATCGTGGCGGCCGGCAAGGCATCCGAAACCGACAATCCGGCGCCGATCCCCAACGCGCGGCCAGTCCATTTATCGAAGCTCAGCGCGCCTTGCATCTGCAGCTTGGCAGGTTCGTCGTACAGGCGAAGCTGGGCACCGACAATGCCCAGCGCGGGGCGTTTCTCGAAGCATGCGAGGATTGCCTGCGCGGTAGACGGCTCAACCACCGTGTCATTGTTCAGCAGCCAAAAATGGCTGATATGAGGGTTTTTCAAGGCCAAGCGTAGGCCGGCATTGTTGCCGCCGGCATAGCCGAGATTGTCGCCGGTCTCCAGGATCGTGAGCGGGGAGCTCGGCCCTTCCGGCAGTGTTTCGCCCGGCGCGAGATGATCGAACGGGATCGGTCGATCCAGCTGCGATCCCGTTAAGTGGCGCAGGGTCCTGTTGTTGAGCGTGACCTGCTCCGTACCGCTCGCCCACCGTTTTAGCGTTTCGACCGAGCCGTCGCCCGACGCATTGTCACAAACTATGGCATGCAGATTTATGCTGCTACGCAGCAGCGTTTCCAGGCATTCTATCGTATCCGCCGCATTGCGCCAATTGACCAGGATTACCGCCAGGCATGCATTCGCGTTCACTTCGCCATTTCTCTCAATTGCAGCTGCGCCTTCTGGCCTGCACTGCAGCAGCGGTCAATGTTCCCATCGGTTGCCTGGAAAGCCTTTTGACGGTAGCAGATGCAGCATCAAATCCTTGGCAAGCCAATGGGATGTATGACGGCGGGACAGTCATTAACTGAATTCTGCCGCGCACAGCCGGAATGAACGGCCTTTTTATCCTATCGGATATAGGCTTTCTGCGCTAATGAAGGCGCGCAAAACAGAGGGAGGCACAGCGCTTGAGACTTTGGTGTGGAATCATGCTCACTGCATGCTGGAGTGGGGCAGCTGCGGCGCAGACCAGTCCTTTTCGCGATTTGAATCTTTTCGTCGGCGGCGTCTTAACCTACGATGACAACGTTTTCCGCACGCCCGATGGCGTCACGCGAGCCGCCAACCAGCATCGCTCCGACTGGATCTTTGAGCCGACCGTGTCGGCAACCTACACGCGCCCGCTTTCGCTGGGTCAGATCAGTCTCCATGGCAACACCTCCTATCGCTTTTACAAGCGTAACAGCCAGTTAAATCGAGAGAATCTCGATTTCGGCGTCAATGCCAACGATCGCGTTTGGCGGTGTGACGTCAATGGTGACGTCTCGTTTGCGCGAGCGCAGAGCGATCTGGCAGACCTGATCGATGGCGGCACGCTGGTGAATGCTCAAAACAGCCTCACCGTAGGCGGGGGCGTGCTGTGCGGCCAAAACGGTCTCCGGCCCGGTTTCCAATATTCGCACCAGATCGTGACAAACAGCTCCACCCTTCGGCAAATCTCTAACCATCAGCGAGACAGCTATAGGGTCCAGATTGGCTGGGAGCGCCCCGCGCTCGGTAGAATTTCGATCTATGGTTCGATTGTGGACGGTTCTTACCCGAATCGCCCGGCTTTGGGGCCTGGCTTGCCGGCCAATGACGAGATCAGAACCTATTCGGCAGGGCTCTCCTATAATCGTGAGATTGGCGTAAGGCTGAAGGGCAGCGTCTCGGTCGGATATATGAAGGTCAAGCCGAGGCTCAAGCTGGTGCCTGGGAGCAAGGGGATCACTTTTGCGGGTAATCTTACGTTCAGGGGCTCTGACCGAATTAGTGGCGGTCTGAGCTTCTCCCGCGGTTCCCATGAATCGAATTTGCTGGGGGTCGATTACTCAGTCGATACGCAGCTCAGGACCACGGTGACCTATCGTCTATCCGAAGTCGTCACGCTCAACGGCACCGCCGCTTGGACGCGCAGGCAGTTCAAAACGACCGGCCTGACTTCCGGCGCGTTCGATCCTACCGGGGCGTCAGTGATTCTGATCGGCCGCAAGGACAGCACGAAAGAGTTCGGTCTCGGTGCGACTTTTCAATCCTTTCAACGTCTGAGATTCGCGTTGCAAGGTACGCATACGGAGCGGAGTTCGGGAGCGGGCGGTTTCGATTATTCGGCTAACCGCATTTCTCTGACCGCCGGTCTGCGATTCTAACGAGGGTATATGGGTCGGATTCAGTCGCTTCTCGTCGCGTTCGCCATGGGGCTGGGCGCGTTCAGTCAACCTTTGGCCGCCCAGGCTACGCAGCCTGCCGCGGCCGCGCCGGCAACGGCTCCGGCCGCTGGTTCCGTGAACGACGGCTATCAGATCGGGCCGGAGGACGTGGTCGAGGTCGATGTTCTCGGTCAAGGCGACTTCCACAGCCGTGTTAAGGTAAAGGCCGACGGAACGATCCCATTGCCGTATCTCGGAAGTGTGCAAGCCTCAGGATATACCGCGATCACGCTGGCGCAAGCGGTTACCTCCCGCCTCAGGGCCGCGGGTATTTACGCAGACCCTGTCGTCAATGTTGAAATCGTCGCCTATGCCAGCCGCTATATCATTGCTCTCGGTGAGGTTGGATCAACGGGCATTGTGCCGGTGGATCGCGCCTATCGCCTGTCGGAAATCCTGGCGCGCGTCGGGGGCATTAAGGCGAGCGGAACGACCTATGTCATTCTGACTCGGCAAGGCCAGCCGGAAGTGCGGGTGCCGTTTGAAAATCTCGCCAAGGGAACCGAGCAGGATGATCCCATGGTTCAACCCGGCGATAAGATTTTCGTGCCGAAGGCCGAGCTTTATTATCTCACCGGAGCGATCAAATCGGCTGGCGAATATCCGATCAACGAGCCGAACATCACGGTGCGCAAGGCCATTGCGCGCGCTGGTGGCGTTGCCGCCAACGGATCGGAAAACAAAGTGAAAATCTTTCGTCAGGGTAGGGAAATAAAAAGAGTTAACCAGGAGACTCTGGTGCAGCCGGGCGATTCGATCGTCATCGGCGAGAGGCTGTTCTGATCGTAAAAGCGTAAGTCGGTAGGAAGATGTTATGAGCCTGCTTCAGTTCCTGCGCATTCTCTTTGCCCGGAGAGCGATCATCATCGCCGCGGCGCTGAGCTGCTTCATTGTCGCTACGGCGACCGCCTTCATGCTTCCGAAGAGCTATACGGCGACCAGCAAGCTGATGCTCGGAGAAGGCGATCCGCTTGCTCAGGATGAAAAGGGCGGCAGGGCAGCGAAAAGCGACAACGCGACCCAAATCCAGCTTATTCAGGACTATCGCACGGCTGGACGCGTCGTCGATGCGCTCGGCTGGGCGCGCAATCCGGCGTTCATTGCGCGGTACAATGAAACCGTCGATCCGACCCAGCTCGATATTCGCCGCTGGCTTGCACAGACGATCATCGACAATACCACGGCCGGCATGCTGGGCGGCACGTCAATCCTACAGATTGGCTACACGTCCGCCACTCCGGAGGACGCAGCCCATATCGCGGATTTGATTCGCGATGCTTACATCGCCGAAAATCTTCGCTTTCGCCGTTCCGGCGCGGCGAAGATCGCCGACTGGTATGAAGAGCAGGCCGGCAAAGCACTTGCTCAGCTCCGCGCGGCTGAAAAAGCACGCAATGACTATGCGGCCGCTAACAATATCGTGCTCGACAATTCCAACACCGATCTGGAGAGCATGAAGCTCCATGCTCTGACCAACGAAAGCGCGACAGCGACTATCGCTCCCTCGCCGATCGTGGTGCAGGGTGGCGGCATCTCGAAGCTCGATGAACTCGATGCCAAGATTGCTCAAGCGGCGATGACGCTCGGCCCCAACCATCCATCGATGGTTGCGATGCGGCGCGAACGTGAACTGTTGGCCTCCGCGCCTGCGGCCGTCACCACCGGCGGGAATAATACGGGGGCGATCCAGTCTGCTTTTGAGCATCAGAAGCAGATCGTGCTCAGCCAAAGCGAAAAGCTCGATAAGCTTCGGCAACTCCAGAGCGAGATTGATCTGCGCAAGGATCAATATCTCAAGGCCACGCAAAGCGTTGCGAATTTCCGGCTGCAATCCAATGTGGACGACACCGGCGTCGCGGTTCTTGCCGATGCGATGATCCCAACGATGCCGTCATTCCCGAACATCCCTTTGATCATGGGGGGTTCCGCTGCGGTAGGCACCGGGCTTGGTATCCTGCTGGCGCTCTTGGCCGAGTTGCTGGCTCGGCGCGTGCGAAGCGGGGATGACCTCGCTTATGCCTCAGGCGCGCCGACCTTTGCGACGCTTGGAGTCAGCCGCAAGCCGGACTCGGCCGGCGCAAAACTCATACGATTGCTCGAACGCCGCAAGCGTCGGCGTGAAGCGGAGATTTACGGATGAATGCGGAGCCAGCTCAACTGACGACCGATACGAACCAAGGGGACACTGAAGCAGCAGAGTTCCGTGGTTTCCGCGGTGCGGGTGAAAAGCCAACGCGGTTGCCGATCGTTCTTAGCGATCCCACAAGCGTCGAAGCGGAATGCATCAGGGCGCTCAGGACCCGCTTCGTTGCTCAGCATGTTCAAGAGGGGCGGCGCTCGATTGCGATCTGCACGCCTGCCGCGGAAACCGGCTGCACCTATGTTGCCACCAATCTTGCAGCAGCGATATCGCAGATCGGTCTCTCAACGGTACTGGTCGATGCCAACCTGCGAGAGCCGGGTGTCAGCAATGCGTTCGGCATCCACTCGATCCGCGGTGGGCTTGCCGATTATCTGGCAGACTCGTCCAAGGAAATAGACGACATCATCATTGAGAATATATTGCCCGATCTGGCGATCATTCCGGCCGGTGCGGTGCCGGCCAACCCCCAGGAACTGCTTTCCGGCGGCCGCTTCCCATTCCTGGTGGACCGTCTCCTGCGGGAATTCGATCTCACCATTTTCGATACGACGCCAACCAACAGCTGCACCGACGCGCAACGCGTCGCCAATGTCGCGGGCTACAGCCTGATCGTCGGCCGCAAGCACAAGACTTTCTTCAACGACGTGAAAACGCTCGCGCAACTGCTCAGCGCAGACCGTTCAGTGGTTGTCGGAACCGTTCTTAATGATTTCTGATGGCGTCGGCATTGACGGCACCGTCGGCAAAGGGTTCGCACGTCGCGCTGCTGCTGCTCGGGCTGGGATTTGCCGCTCTCTTCATTCCGACGCTCCTCTCGCTTGCAAGAGAGGCGTGGACTAGAGAAGAGGGCATCCACGGCCCGATCGTTCTGGCGACGGGCGTCTGGCTGGTCTGGCGTCAATGGAACGCTATCGCCGCCTCGGCGAAGCCCGGATCGCCGCGAGTCAGCCTGGCCATTTTGCTGCCTTCGCTTCTGCTTTACATCTTGGCGCGGGCGTTCGATTTTCTCAGCGTCGAAGCGATCGCGCTCGGCGCCGCCTCGATCGCGATCGCCTATAGCTTCGTGGGCTTCGCTGTTCTGCGAACGCTCTGGTTCCCAATATTATATCTGATGTTCCTGGTGCCATTGCCCGGCTGGTTCGTGGATCAGATCACCGCGCCACTCAAGCAATTCGTCTCGTCCAGCGCGGAGACGATCCTTTCCTCGGCTGGCTATTCCGTCGTCAGGCAGGGCGTCACGCTCTATGTGGACCAGTATCAATTACTGGTGAAGGATGCTTGTGCGGGCCTGAACTCGCTGTTCAGTCTTACAGCAATCAGCTTGTTCTACATATATTTGCGTCATAATGCGAGCTGGCGCTATGCGCTGTTTCTGTTGCTCCTCGTCGCTCCGATCGCAGTGTTCGCGAACATCATGCGCGTGATCGTCCTTGTGCTGATAACGCATTATTGGGGCGAGGCGGCAGCGCAGGGATTCCTGCACAATTCCGCTGGAATGCTCATGTTTGTGATCGCCCTGCTTGGGATTTTCGCGATAGACAGCGCCGTGGAGTTCGCGCTGCGGCGGAGGCAAGCTTTCTCATGATCGTGACGCGCCGGCATGCGTTGATGGGCGGGGCCTGCCTGGCGGCGGCTGGCGCGGCATGGGCGCTCAAGCCCCGGCGGCGCCTGTCTTTGGCACAAGGCGCCAAGCTCGACAGGATCATTCCGCGGCGATTCAGCGGATGGACCGAGCACCAAAGCGACGCGCTGATCACACCCGATGACGAGGACAGCCTCGCCAACCGGCTTTACAGCCAGATCGTCGGCAGGCTTTACGCGCACGACTCCGGGCCGATTGTGATGATGCTGATCGCCTATGGCGATACCCAAAACGATCTGCTCCAACTGCATCGTCCGGAGGTATGCTATCCCGCTTTCGGATTCCGAATCGACCGCAGCAGCGAGGTGAGTGTTCCGCTGTCACCCCATATATCCGTGCCCGCGCGGGAGCTGACGGCATACAGCCCGCAACGCGTCGAACAGATTCTCTATTGGACCCGGATCGGCGAGCATCTTCCCACAGATGGTCGGGAACAGCGCCTAGCAAAGCTCAAGGATCAGCTGCACGGCATCATTCCCGATGGAGTACTGGTCCGCATATCGCTCGTGGGGGACGATGAAGCGGAAGCGCTCGCCACGAACCGCCGGTTCGCGCGGGATCTCGTAAACGCGATACCCGCGCAGCACCGCGCCATTCTCATCGGATCGGAGGCGGCGCGCGGCATGGAGTTTTCGGAACTCGAACATTCGAAGGGGCGGCCGGCATGAGTCCAGAACAGGAACGCACGTTCAGCCTGATGGCATGGTTTGCGATTCTCGGATTTTTCGCCTTCCTGCTCTACAAATTCTTCATTTTCTGATCGCTCGCCGAGGCGGCTTGACGCTGGCATTCAGCGGCAAGCTTCTCTAGTCGGGCCGTAACCATATGCGAGGTTCGGGCATGACAAGAGACGATCTGCATCGCCTGTTCTCGTCTCCATATATTTTAGCCTTCACGCTTCTTTTCCTGGCACTTGCCGTGCGGATGATCGGCATTGGCGATGCACCGCTGCGGACCGATGAGATCTATCATCTGCTGGCGGGCCGCTCCTGGGCGGAACATGGCACGCTTGCCATGGGCGACGGCGTCTACACGCGCGCCAAATATTATTCGATCGCCACCGGCTGGTTTTTCAAATTGTTCGGCACGACGCCAGGCGTGGGCCGTGCGCTCGCCGCGGTGGGCGGCGTGGCGCTGGTGGTGGTGACGGCGCTGTGGACACGAAGCGTGGCTGGACCAGTCGCAGGATGGGTCGCGGGTTTGCTCATCTGCTTTGATTACAGCAGCATCTCGCTCTCGCAATTCGCACGCTTCTACACCTGGCACGCATTGGCAGTCTTCGTCCTCGCGGCGGCGCTCTACACGATTGTCACC
>Ga0207671_10000767_pt1 | contig 40774 bp, 31 predicted proteins | sample KBSC24metaG_FD_184352 | JGI IMG/M metagenome (GOLD analysis project Ga0207671, IMG submission 184352) | Corn rhizosphere microbial communities from Kellogg Biological Station, Michigan, USA - KBS C2-4 metaG (SPAdes) (version 2) | ecosystem: Host-associated > Plants > Roots > Rhizosphere > Soil...
GGGCGCGGTTTCGGGTGGGGGTGGTGCGGGCTTGGCGGGCGGTGGTGCGGGCTCGGCGGGTGGCGGTGCGGGCTCGGCGGGTGGCGGCGGCGCGCTCGTCGCTGACGGCGGCGCGTCGGTCGCCAGCAGCGGGACGGCGACCGCCGGTGGCGCCGCGGCGGGAGTCAGCGCTGCGGCAGCAGGCAGCACCGCGGCGGCAGGCAGCAGCGCACTGGCGAGGCACGCGGGCGAGGAGCCGGCGTGGCGCGGCGCGCTGGCGACCTGGGCGCGTTCGTATCGTGAAGTGCTGGCGGCGCACCCGAACGTGGTGCCCGCGTTGGCGCGCGGCTCGGGACGTCGTCCGGCGCAGTTGCACATCGCCGACGCAGTCTTCGGCGGCCTTGTCGACGCCGGGTGGCCACGCCGCGAGGCCACGAGCATCGGCGCCTTGATGCGCTCGCTGGTGATCGGCTCGGCGTTGGGCTCGTTCGCGGCCAGCTTCCCGGCCGACGCGTCGGTCTACGCCGGCGTCTACCCGCACCTCGATCAGGCGCACCTACTCGCCGAGCACCAGCGCGAGATCGACGACCGGGCCTTCGAGGTCGGACTCGCGGCCGTCCTCGACGGTCTGGAGATGCGGCTCGCGGCGCTGCGTGCCGGCGATCCGGGCGGCGTTCGCGGCTAGGCGGGCCGACGTCGGCGAGGCCCCGACAGCCCTTGTGAACATGTGCATCACTACGACCCGAACACGACCCGAACGAGATTTCGCCAACCCGGTTCCCCACGCGCGCCGCTTCCGGCATGCTTCGCGCTGTGGCGGTCACAGACAACGCGGCGACCGGCGGTGCCGACCTCAGCGAGCAACCACCGGACGCCCTCATAGAGGCGGCGACGGCACTTCTGACTGCGGTCAGCGAACTAGGCCTCCCCTTAGACCTCCCCACCGCCGAGCCGGCACGCCGCGCCCGCACGGAGATCCAGCACATCCTCACCGCGGCGATCCTCCCAAGACTGCGCACACCGGACGCCCCACTACTGTGCGCACTCGCGGGCCCGACAGGCGTGGGCAAGTCGACGCTGCTGAACGCCCTGGCCGGCACAACACTCTCGGCGACGGGACCGCTCCGGCCGACGACGCGGACGCCGGTGTTGGTGTGCCATCCGGCGGACATGCCTGGGCCCGCGGAGGCGGCTGAAGCGACGAAGGCGGAAGCCGGGCTGGCGGCCGCGGAGCACGCGGGAGCGCTCGCGGCGGGCGATGAGGCGGCACCAGATGAGGCTGCGGCACAAGTGCCGGCTGATGGCGCGGCAGCCGAGAGCGACGCCGAGCAGGTGGGCGACCAGGCCGCGGACGGCGATGAGGCGGCACCGGATGAGGCTGCGGCAGCACTCGCGACAGGCGACGAGGCAGCACCAGATGAGGCTGCGGCAGCACTCGCGACAGGCGACGAGGCAGCACCAGATGAGGCTGCGGCAGCACTCGCGGCAAGCGATGAGGCAGCACCAGATGAGGCTGCGGCAGCACTCGCGGCAAGCAACGAGGCAGCACCAGATGAGGCTGCGGCACAAGTGCCGACTGATGGCGCGGCAGCCGAGAGCGACGCCGAGCAGGTGGGCGACCAGGCCGCGGGCGGCGATCAGGGGCCGGTAGCCGATCCGGATGGCGAGAGCGAAAGTACGGCGCAGATCGGTGCGCCGGCCGGCGACGATGCTGCGGCAGGACTCAGCGAGGCGGTGACGGCGGCGAAGGCCGGGCAGCGTCACGAGGGCGGCGACCCTGGGCTGAGCGCGCGGGTCGGGGTGGAGCTTGGTTCTTTGCTCTCTTCCCCCCTCCCCTCCCCCTCCCTCCCTCGTGGCATCGCAATCGTGGACACGGTCGATGGCGACGTGGCGGTCGTGGAGGCCGCGGACGTCGTCGTGGTGGTCGTGAGTGCGGAGCGGTATGCGGATGCTGCCGTGTGGCGGGTTTTGCGGCGGGTTTCGGGGTGGGGGACTCCGATCGTCGTGGTGCTGGGGCGGGTTTCGGCCGCGGTCGTCGAGGAGGTCTCGGGGGCCTTCGTCGAGCTGCTGCGGGTGAACGGGTTGGGGTCGGTGCCCTACTTCGTGGTCGAGGAAGTGGGGAGCGTGGGAGATGGCGGGGAGGGTGCCCGGGCCCGGGGCGCTTTCGCCGACGACAGTGGTGCTCTCGCTATGGACGGAGGGCAGGATGAGAGCGGGGCTGACGTCGGGGGCGGCGCCCCGGGCGCGGGCGGCTATGGGGACGGCGGGCTCGGGTGCGCGGGTGAGCCTGCCGGGGGGACGGGGAGTGAGATCGGGGACGGGGACGGGCCTGGGCCTGCCCCCGAGTCGGAGTCCGGGGCTGCGAAAACGGAAGCAACGGAGTCCGAAGCCGCAGAGTCGGGAGCTGCGGAATCGGAAGCCGTGGAGTCCGAAGCCGGAGCATCGGTAACTGCGGAATCGGAAACCGTGGAGTCCGAAGCCGTGGAGTCGGAAGCCGTGAAGTCGGAAGCCGTGAAGTCGGAAGCCGTGAAGCTGGAAGCCGGAGCATCGGGAGCTGAGGAATCGGAAGCCCCTGCCTCTGAGGCAGGGATCGAGGGTGGGGCTGAGTCAGAGTCTGGAGTCACGTCAGAGTCTGGGGGCGGGTCGGAAACCGCAGGGTCTGAGTCTCGGGATGAATCGGAAGCTGCTGAGTCTGCTGGGCCTGCTGAATCTGAGTCTGAGGCCGAATCTGAATCTGAATCTGGGATCGGGTCTGGCGCCCCGCTCCTGCCGACAACAGCAGTAGCGGGCCTACACGGGTGGCTCAAGGACGCGGGGGCGGACACCGCGGGGCGGGTGCGGATCGGGATGCTCGGGGTTGCCGGGCGGCTCGATTCCGTTGACAAACTTGTGAGGGAGCTTGCTGATGCCTGGGAGGGGCAGCGGCTTGCTCTACAGGTATTGCATCAGGGTTTGGAGAGAGTGCATACCGCTGAACGGGTGAGGTTTCGGGGGGCCGTCGACGCCGGCGAGTTGTTGGGGGGTGAGGTGCGGATCCGGTGGCAGGAGTTGTTGGGTTCGGGGCGTGTCAGTGCTCTGTTCGGGGCCGATGACGGCGCGGGCAGGAGGCGCCGGAAGCGTAAGCGGGCTGAGGCGGATTGGAGCGCCCGCTTCCACAACCCGACCGGGCACGACGTCGCCACCGCTCCCCTGCGCGCAGCCCTCGTCGAAGCGGTCGCGCGCGGCCATCGCGGCGCGTTGGAGCGGGCCGCACGTAAGACCATTGATCAGTGGGAGCTGACGCCCGGAGCGCCCGAGCCCGCGCAGCTCGACGAGGCGACCCGGCGTGCCACCGATCCGGCACGCGCCGCGGCGGAATGGCTCGACCACCTCCCGACCGTGATCCTCGATCAGGCGCATTCGCGGCGGACCACGCGCACCATCGGGCCGGCCGGCGCTCACATTCGCAGTGCGGCACTAGTGCTCGGCGTCGCGGCGCTCGCGGGTAGTGGAACCGGAACCGAAAGCGACGTCGGAAGCGAAGTCGGGACCGGAAGCGAAACCGAACCCGGAAGCGACGTCGGAACCTACGAAGACCCCGCCGCCGAAGCCGCCGTAGGCCTCCTCCACACCATGTTCGGCGAAGACGCCGACCGCCTCCGCACCACCGCGTCCACCGCCCTCAAAGACGCCAACGCCCGCCTCCTGGACCACGCCTGCCAACCCCACCGCGCCCAACTGGCCGCCTACACCCTCGACCCCCGCCAGGCCCAGGCACTCGCCGACGCCCGCGCGGCGGTGGCTCGGGCCCGGAACGAGGAAGACTGAGATGGACGTCAACATCGAGACCGGCGACGTCGGCACCCGGCAGGCGGCCGCCTCCCCCACCACGAACGGCGCGGTGCCGACAACCGCAGTACCGACAACCGCAGCGCAGACAACCACGGCGCCAACAACCGCGGCGCCGATAGCCGCAGCGCCGACGACCAGCGGCGCCTCCCGAGTCCTCACCGGCAGGCTGGCGAGGCTCGAAACCCTCCTGAAAGAGACCGACAACCGCCTCTCCGACTTCACCGCGCAAGAAGCCGACCGCATCCTGCGCCGCGTCCACGAGCGCATCGCCCTGTCCCCCGACCATGTCGTCACGGCGATCGCCGGCGCCACGGGCAGCGGCAAGTCATCCCTGTTCAACGCCCTGATCCGCTTCGACCTGGCCCCGGTCGGCGCGATCCGGCCCACGACCACCACCGGCCTGGCCTGCGTCTGGGACCCCGCGCACGCCGAAGCCTCCACCGCGCTCCTGGACCGCATCGGGGTGGCACCCAATAACAGGATCCTGAGAGGCTCGCTGCTGGACGGCGCCGGCCGCACCGCCGAACCCGAGCTGGCGCCGCTGGTCCTGATCGACCTTCCCGACCACGATTCCGCCGTCCGAGCGCACCGCGACGAGACCGACCGCGCGACCGCCGCGGCCGACCTCCTGCTGTTCGTCACCGACCCGCAGAAGTACGCCGACGCCTCCTGGCACGAGCGCTACCTCCGCCACCTCGACCACCACCAGGAGACGCTGGTCGTCATCCTCAACAAGAGCGACGAGCTGAACGCGGCGGACGCGCGGGCGTGTGCGCAGGACCTGAGCCGGATGCTCACCGAATCAGGGCTCAGCGATGTCCCGGTCCTGCTGACCTCGACCCGTACCGGCGAGGGACTCCAACAGCTCAGGGAGCTGATAGCCGAGCGCGTCCGCCGCAAGCAGGCCGCCCTCCTGCGCAGCGAAGCGGACGTCGACCGGGCCGCCACCCTCATCGCCGCCGAGCTCACGCCCCGCGCCGGCCACATCCCGGAACCCCTTACGCCGCAAGCGAAATCCGCCACGCTCCTCGCCATCGGCGACAGCACCAGCATGCAGGCCCTGTCAGACCTCATAGGCGCCACCTACCGCCGCCGAGCCTCGCTCGTCACCGGCTGGCCCCTGCGCCACGCCGTCATGACCCTGATATCCCGCGTCCGCGGCGGCGCCGACGCCCGCTACACCCCCTGGACCGGCGTCGTGGCGACGGAACCGGCCCCGCCGCCGATCCAGCACGGCGACGTCGAGCACGCCGTCGCCACCGCCGTGGACCACGTCGCCGAAGCCCTGCCGGCGCCGTGGGCCAAGGAGATGCGCCGGATCGGCGACCGCTGCGTGAAGAGCCTGTCCGACACCCTGGACGCCACCCTGTCCGGCACCGAGGTCGGGCCGCGGCTGATCCCCCGATGGTGGACCGCCGTTCAAGTGCTGCACTGGATGCTGCTGACCGCCGCGCTCGTCGGCGTCGGCGGCGCCGTCGCCTACGCGGCCTCCGGCGGCGGCAAGGACTCCAGCCTGCCGGACACCAGTCCGATCCCGTTCCCGTTGCTCGTGGCGATCGCGGCCCTGGCCGGCGGGGCGCTGCTGGACCTCGTGTGCCGTCCGGCCGCCCGCCGGGCCGCCGCGCGGCTGCGCGTCAAGGTGGGCGAACGCATGACCGAACGCCTGCAGGCCGCGGCCGACCAGCTCCTGTTCGCCCCGCTCGTCGCGGAACATGCACGGTATGACAGGGCGTGGTCACTTACTCAGGGTCTTGTCAGGAACACCGGAGAAAAGAGCGTACCCCTGCCCGGCGGGGGACAGGGGCACCCTTCACTCTAAGTACCCTTATTCGGTGTGGGAAGCCACCTGTTCGGGGAGGGACGCCACCCCGGGGGCCAGGAACCGGTGGCCGGTGACGACCTCCGAGACCCCGGCGCGGTCCAGGTACGGCGTGATCCCGCCGAGGTGGAACGGCCAGCCGGCGCCGAGCAGCATGCACAGGTCGATGTCCTGCGCCTCGCCGACCACGCCCTCGGTGAGCATCAGGTCGATCTCCTGCGCCATCGCCTTCAGCGCGCGGTCGCGGAGCTGCTCCTCGGTGGAGGGGGAATCGCCCGGCTGGAACAGCTCGACGATCTCCGGGTCGATCACCGGGACGCCGGTGTCCCACTTGTAGATCGCCTTCTTGCCGGCGGCGACCAGCTTCGCCAGGTTCGGCGAGACGTGGAAGCGGTCCGGGAAGGCGGCGTTCAGCGTCTCGGCGACGTGCAGCGCGACGGCCGGGCCGACGAGCTCCAGCAGCACGAACGGCGACATCGGCAGGCCCAGCGGCTCCAGCGCGCGGTCCGCGACCTCGATCGGCGTGCCCTCGTCCACCGCCGCGGTGACCTCGCCGAGGAAGCGGGTCAGCAGCCGGTTCACGACGAACGCCGGGGCGTCCTTGACCAGCACGCAGGACTTCTTCAGGGTCTTGCCCACCGCGAAGGCCGTGGCCAGCGAGGCGTCGTCGGTCTGCTCGGCGCGCACGATCTCCAGCAGCGGCAGCACGGCCACCGGGTTGAAGAAGTGGAAGCCGACGACCCGCTCCGGGTGCTGGAGCTTGGAGGCCATCTCGGTCACCGACAGCGAGGAGGTGTTCGTCGCCAGCACGCAGTCCGGCCGGACCACGGCCTCGACCTCGGCGAACACCTGCTGCTTGACCGACATCTCCTCGAAGACGGCCTCGATGACGAGGTCGGCGTCGGCGAAGGCATCCTTGGTCAGCGAACCCGATACCAGAGCCTTGAGACGGTTCGCCTGGTCCTGGTTGAGGCGGCCCTTGAGCTGGAGCAGACCGATCTGCTCGTGCACGTAGCCGACGCCCTTGTCCACGCGCTCCTGGTCGATGTCGGTCATCACGACCGGCACCTGCAGCCGCTGCACGAACAGCAGCGCGAACTGCGAGGCCATCAGGCCCGCGCCGACCACGCCGACCTTCGTCACCGGACGCGCCAGCGCCTTGTCCGGGGCGCCGAACGGCTTCTTCGCACGCTTCTGATTCAAGTTGAACGCGTACAGGCCGGCCCGCAGCTCGTTCGTCATGATCAGATCGGCGAGCGCCGCGTCCTCGAGAGCGAAGCCCTCGTCGTCCGACGCGGTCGCCATCTTCTCGATGATGTCCAGAGCGCGGTACGGAGCCGGGGCGGCGCCGTGCACCTTCGAATCAGCGACCTGACGTCCGCGCGCCACGGCGGCGGCGTACTCCTCGGCCGTGAACTGCTTGCGCTCCACGGTCACCGAGCCGTTGACGACCTTCTCGGCCCACGCCAGCGACTGCTCCAGGAAGTCCACCGGCTCGAACATCGCGTCGGCGATGCCGAGCTCGAAGGCCTTGGGGCCCTTGAGCATCCGGTTCTGCGACAGCGCGTTCTCGATGATGACGGTGACCGCGGCGTCCGGGCCGATCAGCTTGGGCAGCAGGGTGCAGCCGCCCCAGCCGGGGACCAGGCCGAGGAAGCACTCGGGGAAGGCCAGCGCCGGGACGCCGGAGGAGATGGTGCGGTAGGTGCACGCCAGCGCGACCTCGACGCCGCCGCCCATGGCCGCGCCGTTGACGAACGCGAAGGAGGGCACCGGCAGCGCGGTCAGGCGCTTGAAGGTGTCGTGGCCGGCCTGCGCGATGGCCAGGGCCTGCTCGCGGTCGCGCACGACCTCGACGCCCTTGAGGTCGGCGCCGACGGCGAAGATGAACGGCTTGCCGGTCACGCCGACGCCGACGATCTCGCCGAGCTTCGCCGCGGCCTCGACCGTGTCGATGGCCTGGCCCAGCTGCACCAGGCCGCCGGGGCCGAAGGTGTTGGGCTTGGTGTGGTCGAAGCCGTTGTCCAGCGTGATCAGCGCGAACTTGCCGGAGTGCCCGGGCAGGTCGAAGAACTGGACCGGGGCCTTGGTGACGACCTCGTCGGGGAAGAGCTCTGTGGCCAGAGCTGTCAGGTCCTGGCTCACTTCGACTCTCCGTTCCGCTGTGTTGTCTGGGTCGCTTCGCTCCAATGCGGGTTCTCCCAGATGACCGTTCCGCCCATGCCGATGCCGACGCACATGGACGTCAGGCCGTAGCGGACCTCGGGGTGCTCCTCGAAGTGCTGGGCCAGCTGGGTCATCAGCCGCACGCCGGAGGAGGCCAGCGGGTGGCCCATGGCGATGGCGCCGCCGAAGGGGTTCACGCGCTCGTCGTCGTCGGCGATGCCGAAGTGCTCCAGGAAGGCCACGACCTGCACCGCGAACGCCTCGTTCAGCTCGAACAGGCCGATGTCCCCGATGGTCAGGCCGGCCTTGGCCAGCGCCTTCTCGGTGGCCGGGACCGGGCCGATGCCCATGACCTCCGGCTCGACGCCGACGTAGGCGTAGGACACCAGGCGCATGCGGACCGGCAGGCCCAGCTCCTCGGCGACGTCCTCGGCGGCCAGCAGGCAGGCGGTGGCGCCGTCGTTCAGGCCGGCGGCGTTGCCCGCGGTGACCCGGCCGCGCACGCGGAACGGGGTCTTCAGGGCGGCCAGGTCCTCCACGGTGGTGCCGGGGCGCGGCGGCTCGTCGGCGGTGACCAGGGCGTAGCCCTTCTCCGCGTGCCGGGCCGACATCGGGACCAGGACGTCCTGGAACTTGCCGGCGGCCAGCGCCTTGGCGTACTTCTCCTGGGACGCGGCGGCGAAGGCGTCGCAGCGCTCCTTGGTCAGTTCCGGGTAGCGGTCGTGCAGGTTCTCCGCGGTGGAGCCCATGACCAGCGCGGAGGGGTCGACCAGCTTCTCGGCGACGATGCGCGGGTTGGGGTCCACGCCCTCGCCCATCGGGTGGCGGCCCATGTGCTCGACGCCGCCGGCCACGACCACGTCGTACGCGCCGAAGGCGATGCCGCCGGCGGTGGTGGTCACCGCGGTCATCGCACCGGCGCACATGCGGTCGATGGAGAAGCCGGGAACGGTCTTCGGCAGGCCCGCGAGCAGGCCCGCGACCCGGCCCATGGTCAGGCCCTGGTCGCCGATCTGCGTGGTGGCGGCGATGGCCACGTCGTCCACGCGCTCGGCCGGCAGCTGCGGGTTGCGCTGCAGCAGCTCGCGGATGCAGCGGATGACCAGGTCATCCGCCCTGGTCTCGGCATAGACGCCCTTGGGGCCCGCCTTGCCGAACGGGGTACGGACGCCGTCGACGAACACGACTTGTCGCACGGCCCTCTGGGTCTGAGGCACGTTGGCTCTCCTCCACACGGAACGGTTCTGCGACCATGCTACTCACGAGTAACAAGATTCGGCGAGCGCGGGGACGGGTGACCGCTGTCACGGGAACGGGAGAGGTCGGAGCCGGAGGACGGCGCGGTCGACAATGCGGACAAAAAGCGAGTGCGGCCCGCTTGGATAGGGCCGCACCCGCTCGGTGTCCGATCAAAGACGACCCAGCATCAGAGATGAGTCAGAGAGCTGACACCGAGTTGAGTCAGAGCCGGCTCGGATCGGCGATGAGTCAGACTCGACTCAGACCGCGACCGGGTCGCCCGACAGCCGCGTCGCCAGCTCGCGCGCCTTCGCGTCGGCCTGCTCCAGCGCCTCGGCCCGCGACTGCTCGGCCAGCGGGATCAGCTCGGCCATCTCCGGGACGCTCGGCGCCAGCGTGAGCTGGATGGTGATGAACTCCGGCGTGATGCCCAGGTGCGCCGAAAGGACTCCGGCGAGGTAGTTCTTCACGAACTCCATACCCTCACGCGGCGTACCCGGCTCGTAGGAGCCGCCGCGGGAGGCCACGATCACGACCGGCTTGCCGGCCAGCGACTGCGTCTGCGGGCTACCGGAGGTCCGGCCCATCAAGATGATGTGGTCGATCCAGGCCTTCAGCGAGGAGGCGGGGCCGAAGTTGTACATCGGGGCGCCGATCACGATGGCGTCCGCGTTCTCGGCCTCCTCGATCAGGGCCAGGCGGGCGGCGTGCGCGGCGGCCTGCTCCGGGCTGTGCGTGGCCGGGTCGGAGAATGCGGCCGAGACGGTCAGGCCGTTCATGTGCGGCAGCGGGTCGGCGGCCAGGTCGCGGTAAACGACGGTGCCGTCCGGGTGTGCCTCGCGCCAGGCGTCGGCGAACGCGGCGGTGACGGTCCGCGAGGCGCTGGCCTCGCCGGGGAACAGAGAAGCGTCGATGTGCAGCAAAGTGGCCATGGGATACTCCCTAGCTCGATGGTTACCTTTTGTGCGTGGCATCATGATGGGTGATAGTTGAAGCCTCTACAAAAGGCACATACAGGTGGGGCCAGGCACATCGGTGTGACCGTCCAGGTCGGGGCGGGGCCCAAGGAAGGAACGGGTAAAGGACTGATGCACGAGAGAGAACTGCACACGCCGAAGTCGTGCCAGGAGGTCGGGCCGGAGGGACAGTTCGTGCGCGGCGTCCTGGACCGCGTCGGCGACAAGTGGAGCCTGATGATCATCGGAAGCCTGAACCGCGGCCCGCTGCGGTTCGGCGCGCTGCAGGCGGTGATCGGCGGCATCTCGCAGCGGATGCTCACCTTGAATCTGCGGCAGTTGGAGCGGGACGGGCTGATCTCGCGAACCGTCTACGCCGAGGTGCCGCCGCGGGTGGAGTACCAGCTCACGGAGCTGGGGCACGGGTTGCTGGTGCCGGCGCTGGAGCTGGTGAACTGGGCCGCGGACAACGCGCCGCTGATCGAGAAGCACCGCGAGGCCTACGACGCGGCCAACGGTGCGGACGCGGCGCGGCGCTGAGGGCCGACCCCGCCCTACTCCCTACTCCCCCGCAGCGACCCCTCGCGCCGCCACCTGCCGCAGCACCTCGCCGATCGCCGGCGCCGTCAGCCCGACCTGCCACGGCCGCGCCCCGGCCGCGCTCAGGAAGGCCGCCACCTGCTCGTCACTCGGGTCCACCGCCGGCGGGGCCCAGCACAGGCGGCGCAGCGAGTCCGGAGCCAGCAGGTTCTCGACCGGCAGTGAGTACTCCGCGGCCAGCGCCCCGACCGCCTCACGCGCGGCTGTCAGCCGTTCGGCCGCGGCGGGGTCCTTGTCCGCCCAGGCCCGAACCGGCGGCGGGCCGTCGTTCGGCGCGGCACCGGGCTTCGGCAGTTCGGCGTCCTTCAGCTGCCGGGCGCGCGTCAGGGCTTCGAAGTAACGGGGGACGTCGCCGGAGCGCATCCGGCCGCTGAAGCCCGGGATGGTCCGCATCTGCGCCGCCGTGCCCGGGAGCGACAGGGCCGAGTCGATGATCGCCTGGTCCGGCAGGACGCGTGTCGGGGTCATGTCGCGCTTGCGGGCCAGCTCGTCGCGCGACTCCCACAGGGCCCGCACCACCGCGAGCTGCCGGGGGCGCCGGACCTTGTGCAGGCCCGAGGTACGCCGCCAGGGCTCGGCGCGCGGCTTCGGCGGCGGGGCGCTGGCGACGGCGTCGAACTCCTGGCGGGCCCAGTCGAGCTTTCCGGCGACGCGCAGTTCGTCCTCGATGATGTCGCGAACCTCGACCAGGACCTCGACGTCGAGCGCCGCGTAGCGCAGCCACGCCTCCGGGAGCGGCCTGGTCGACCAGTCCGAGGCCGAGTGCCCCTTCTCCAGCTCCAGCTTCAGCACCTCGGCGACCAGGGGGCCGAGGCCGACGCGCTCGTGGCCGCCGAGGCGGGCGCCGAGCTCGGTGTCGAACAGGCCGCCGGTGCCGTCGGCACGGCGGGCCGGCGGGCGCATGCCGATCTCGGCCAGACAGGCCAGGTCCTGGGACGCGGCGTGCAGCACCCACTCGGCGCCGGCCAGCGCCGGTCCGTCGCCGGCCAGGGCCGACAGGTCCGGGCAGGCGATCGGATCGATGAGGAAGGTGCCGGCGCCCTGGCGGCGTATCTGAACCAGGTAGGCGCGCTGGCTGTACTTGTAGCCGCTGGCCCGTTCGGCGTCCACGGCGATCGGCCCGGTGCCGGCCGCCAGCGCCTCGACGGCGGCGGCCAGCGCCGGCTCGGTATCGGTGACCGGCGGCAGGCCTTCGCGCGGTTCCAGCAGCGGGACCAGGCCGGTCGGCACTTCGGCGGCCTTCGGGGTCGGCTCGGGGCTCGCCGGTCCGCCCGGCGTACTGGAACTCGTCACGCCCTTACAGTAACGACCGCCGTCAGTGAATGGTCCCGCCGCGCAGCGCGACCGCGACCATGCCGGCCCGGTCGCCGGTGCCCAGCTTGCGGGCGATGCGCGCCAGGTGGCTCTTCACCGTCAGCGCGGACAGGCCCATCGCCTGTCCGATGGCCTTGTTCGAGCGGCCGTCGGCGACCAGCCGCAGCACCTCGATCTCGCGGGCCGACAGGTCGCGGCAGCCGGCGTGCGCGGCCTGCGCCGCGCCGTTGGCCCCGGCCAGCGCCGCGGCGCCCGGCGGCAGCCCGCCGGCCGGGCGGACCCGGTTCGCGCTGGCGGCGTGCACGCCGGTCAGCCCGGGGCGGCCGGCGGCGACCGGGCGCGCCCCGGTGATGACGAAGCCGCGTACGCCCGAGGCCAGGGCGGCTCGGACCGCACCGGCATCGTCGGCCGCGGACACGGCCAGGCCTCCGGCCCAGCCGGCCGCGCGCATCTCGGCCAGTAGCTGCAGACCTGAGCCGTCCGGCAGGTGGATGTCCACGACGGCAAGATCGCGGGTGGCGGACATCCGGCTGCGCGCCTCGGCGGCGGTCTGCGCTTCCAGCACGTCGCGGACGCCTAGCGCCCACAGGTGCCGGGTCACCGACTGGCGTACGCGTGGGTCGGCGACCACGACCATCGCGGTCAGCCGCGCCGGCCGGTATGCGATCAGGTTGGCGGTGTTGTCGACGAGTACCGACACCGAACCTCCTCCTGGGGGTGCTGCGAGCTTGTGCTCAGGCGCCGCGTCCGCTCGGTAGCGGATCGGTCCATTCAGGTCATCGGCAGATCAAGCAGGCACCTTTAGGGCTAATGCCCGCAAGTTCACAGAAGCGGCCCACGCCAGGCATATGATTATCGGAAAATTCGCTCTGAGCTGGGGCGACGCGACCCGTCTCGCGAGAAAGTCACCCAGAGCAATGATCCGTCACCCAGGGTCATGTCATCGACTCGCAAGCGTCGGACGTGCAGTTCCGCGACCGATGGGGCGCGACGGGCCGAAGGGGCTCGGGACTGAGCCGTCCGGGGGAGGCCGCTGAGCTGATCAGGTGAGCATGACGTAACACAATGAAGCCGGTGGGCCCCGCGGTCAGAGAGAAGCGGGAGGCACCTGTGCTTCCGGAGTCACCGGAGTCACCGGCGGGACCCGGCCGGCGGCAGGTTCGCGACGCCCTCGTACTCCGGCGGAAGGCCCGCGCACATCATCATCAGAGCGCACCACGCCTGAAGGTGCGCGGCGAAGTCGATCGCGCCCTCGGGTCCGGGCACCGGCGTCCAGGAAGCGCGCACTTCCACGGCGGTCGTCGCCGGACGGCCGGACAGGCCGCCGAAGCCGCGCGAGGACGAGCGGGAGACCGTGCCGCTCTCGGCGAGGAAGGAGGCGCCGTGGTCGGCGAGCGCGTCCAGCAGCCAGGACCAGGCGACCTCGGCCAGCAGCGGGTCCTCGGCGATCTCCGCCTCCAGGTCCGCCTCGACCAGCACCACGAACCGCCACGCGCCGCGCCACTCCTCGTGCCCGCCGGGGCGGTGGAGCAGCACCAGACGGCCGGTGGCCAGGTCCTCCTCGGCGCCGTTCCGGTCGGTGCCGACCACGCCGCCGCCGACGGCGTGCGTGAAGGGGGCCAGATTCACCGGGGCCGGCAGCTCGTCGAGCTCGATCGCCGCCGGTGGGGACGCCGCCGACAAGGCGGCGACGGCTTCCGCGAACTCCCGCGGGTCGCCCGCGCGGCTGGGTGCCATGGGTGAAGCGTACGCCGCCGCGCCGCGGGCCCGACGGGAGGCGCGCTGGCACGCCCCGCCGCGCCTGACGCCCCATGCCGACGCCCCCGTCGGGAAAGGCCCCCAAACAAGCAAGACCCGGGCATCGAGCACCCCGGCGGGCGTGGGACCATCGAAGGGTGACCGACGACAGGAGCGATGCCGTGCACGACAGCGTGACCGAGAGCCTGAACCCCGCGGCAGACCTGGGCCCGTCGGCCGCCGAGACCCCCGGTGGAACGCCTGCTGACAAGCCCACCGAGGTGCCCGGCCCGCGCCGCAGCGACGCTGCCGGCACGGCCGAGACCACGGCCGACACCGCTGCCGGCATCTGGGATCCGCGCCGCGACGCCGCCGCCGACAGCGACCTCGTGCGCGCCGCGCGCCGTGAGCCCGTCCGTCACACTCCCGTGTGGTTCATGCGCATGGCCGGCCGCTCACTGCCGGAGTACAAGAAAGTCCGCGCCGGCGTCCCGATGCTGGACTCCTGCCTGCGGCCGGATCTGGTGACCGAGATCACCCTGCAGCCGGTGCGCCGCTACGGCGTGGACGCCGCCATCTTCTTCAGCGACATCGTGGTGCCGCTCAAGGCGATCGGCGTGGAGGTGGAGATCGTGCCGAACGTCGGCCCGGTGTTCGCCAACCCGGTCCGCGACTTCTCCGACCTGGACCAGATCCGGCCGCTGGATCCGGCCGAGGACTTCTCGTTCGTCACCGAGGCGGTCGGCCAGCTGGTCGGCGAGCTCGGCGCGACCCCGCTGATCGGCTTCGGCGGCGCGCCGTTCACGGTCGCCAGCTACCTCATCGAGGGCGGGCCGTCCAAGAACCATGAGAAGACCAAGGCGATGATGCTCGGCGCGCCGGAGCTGTTCGCCGCGCTGATGGACCGCCTGGCCGACCTGTCCGCCGCCTTCCTGCGCGTGCAGATCGAGGCCGGGGCGAGCGTGGTGCAGCTCTTCGACTCCTGGGCCGGCGCGCTCGCGCCGCGGGACTACGAGCGCTACGTCATGCCGCACAGCGCGAAGGTGCTGGCGGCTGTCGCCGACCTCGGCGTGCCGCGCATCCACTTCGGCGTCGGGACCGGCGAGCTGCTGCCGCTGATGGCTGCCGCGGGCGCGGACGTGGTCGGCGTGGACTGGCGGGTGCCGCTGGACGAGGCCTCGCGCCGCATCGGGCCGGACTACGCGGTGCAGGGCAACCTGGACCCGTCGGTGATGTTCGCGCCGTGGCCGGTGATCGAGGCGCGGGTGCGCGAGGTCCTCGACGAGGGCTCGCGGGCCCCGGGGCACATCTTCAACCTGGGCCACGGCGTGACGCCGGACATGGACCCGGACCGGCTGGCCAGGGTCGTCGAGCTGGTACACGAGGCTTCGGCGCGCTGACGGGCGCGTACAGCACGGAAGGGACCACCGCGGTGGGCGCGACACAGGGGGCTGCGATGACCTCGGAGCAGGCGTCGTCTCAGGGTTCGATGTCGGATGGGCGGCGTGGCTCGCACCCCGCCTCGGTGGCCGTGATCGGCGCCGGGGTCTCGGGGCTCGCGGCGGCCTGGTTCGTCAAGCAGGCGCTGCCCGGGGCGGCGGTGACGGTCTTCGAGGGCTCGCCCCGGCTCGGCGGGAAGCTGGCGGTCGGCGAGGTCGGCGGGGTGCGGGTGGACCTCGGGGCCGAGTCGATCCTGAACCGGCGGCCCGAGGCGGTGGATCTGGCGCGGGCCGTCGGCCTGGCCGACGACATCGTGCATCCGGCGACGGCTTCGGCCTCGGTGTGGAGCCGCGGCGAGCTGGTGCCGATGCCCAAGGGACATCTCATGGGCGTCCCCGGGGATCCGGCGGTGCTGGCCGGTCTGCTGTCGGCGGCCGGGCTGAAGCGGGCCGAGGCCGGACCGGCGCTGCCGTCGCGCCAGGTATTGCGCACGCAGGCCGAGACGGACGACATCGCCGTCGGTGCCTACGTGGCCGAGACGTTCGGCCGCGAGGTCGTGGACCGGCTCGTCGAGCCGCTGCTCGGCGGGGTCTACGCGGGCCACGCCGACGAGATCTCCTTGCGCGCCGCGGTTCCGGCGCTCGTTCCCGCTTACGAGTCGGGCGAGCCGTTGGACGAGGCCGTGTCGAAGATCCTCGCCGCGCAGGCCGGCGCCGCCCATCCCAAGCCGGTGTTCGCCGGGGTTCGCGGCGGCGTCGGGCGGTTCCCGGCAGCACTGGCAGAGTCCTGCGAAGGTGCGGGCGTCACGATCCTGCGCGAGACGATGGTCAGGGAGCTGGCCCGGACCGCCGAGGGCTGGCGGCTGGTGTCGGGGCCGGTGCCCTCGCCGACGGCGCACGAGGTCGACGCGGTCATCGTGGCGGTGCCCGGCGCTCCCGCGGCACGGCTGCTGAAGGACGCGGCACCGGTCGCGGCGGCCGAACTCGCGGGGATCGAATACGCCTCGGTCGCGCTGGCCACTTTCGTGTTCGACGACGCCGCGCTTCCCGCCGGGAGCGGCTTCCTCGTGCCGCCGGCGGACGGACGGTTCATCAAGGCTTCGACGTTCTCCAGCGTCAAGTGGTCGTGGCTCGCCGAGTCCGGCAAGACGGTGGTGCGCGCTTCGGTGGGACGCCATCGCGAGACCGCCGACCTGCAGCGCGAGGACGCCGATCTGGCCGCCTCGGCACTGGCCGATCTGCGGATCGCGCTCGGCACACCGGACGCTCTCGGCGAGCCCGTCGATTGGCACGTGCAGCGCTGGGGCGGCGGCCTGCCGCAGTACGCGGTGGGGCACGTCGCGCGGGTGGAACGGATCCGCTCGGCCGTCGCGGCCCAGCCGGGCCTGGCGGTCTGCGGGGCGGCGTACGACGGCGTCGGGATCGCGGCGTGTGTCGCCTCGGCGCTGCGGGCGGCGCGCGAAATCAGTACCGGGCCGAACAGCCCGGAACACCCATAAGGAAGAATGGCGACATGAGCGACAGCGGTAACGAAACCCAGGACGAGCGCCCGGCCGGCGCGGTCGGCCACGCCCGCATCGGCAAGCGCGCGGCGGAGCTGAACGAGATCACCCGCTACGCGCTGTGGAGCGTCTTCAAGGTCCGCCAGGAGCTGCCCGCCTCCGACGACGCCCGGGCCGACATGGCCGCCGAGGTGGAGACGCTGTTCGAGGCGCTGGCCAAGGACGACGTGGTGGTGCGCGGGACGTACGACGTGGCCGGGTTCCGGCACGACGCGGACTTCATGTTCTGGCTGCACGCCGAGACCTCCGACGCGCTGCAGGACGCCTACCAGCGCTTCCGCCGCACCGCCTTCGGCCGCCTGACCGAGCCGGTGTGGTCGCAGATGGCGCTGCACCGTCCGGCGGAGTTCAACAAGAGCCACGTCCCGGCGTTCGTCGCCGACGAGACGCCGCGCGGCTACATCGCGGTGTACCCGTTCGTGCGCGGCTACGAGTGGTACCTGCTCGAGGACGCCGAGCGCCGCCGGCTGCTCGCCGAGCACGGGATGATGTCGCGGGAGTACCCGGACGTGCGGGCGAACACGGTGCCGGCGTTCGCGCTCGGCGACTACGAGTGGATCCTGGCCTTCGAGGCCGACGCGCTGGACCGGATCGTGGACCTGATGCGGCACCTGCGCGGGTCGGAGACCCGGCGGCACGTGCGCGAGGAGGTGCCGTTCTACACCGGGAAGCGGCGGTCGGTCGCAGAAATCGTCGCGGCGCTGCCGTAGGACGTCAGGGCACGCAGGACCCTGGGGCGTGGCGGTTCAGTAGTACCAAACCGCTACGCCCTTGTGGTGCGAGCACGTACCCGACGGCGTGGTGCTGTAGCTGTAGGTGCCGTCGTGGCACAGGGCTCCGGCGCCGCTCGGGTGGGATTCGCCGGCGCCGCAGCGGGCGGTGCCCTCGTCGATGGTCGCGTGATCCATGCACGTGGCGGCTTCGGCGGTGGTCGGCACACTGCGGACCGACGGGGAGGGCTTTGCCGACGGCTTAGTGCTGGTCGGCGCCGCCGGAGCCGGAGCCGATGACGTACTCGCCGATGTCACAGCCGCCGGAGCCGATGACGTGCTCGCCGAGGACGCGGCCGCCGCGGTGGTGGCTGGCAGCGCGGATGTGGTCGGCGGCGCGGATGTGGTCGTACTCGTACTCGTACTCACCTGAGCCTCGGCCTGCGCCTTGGCCGCCGCCGAGCTCGAAGCAGTGGACTGACACGCCGTCGTCGAAAGCGCTAACGCGCACGCCAGAACCGGCGCCCACCTGGAGCGGAACATGGATCCCCCCTTGGACCGGCCGACGCCCGCCGTCGGCCGAGCCCCACCCTGGCACTGATCAAGTACTGGCGAAACACTCAAGGGCTTGTAACAAAGCGCTTTCGCCCCAACCGCCCCACTGCGCGGGAAGGCCGTACAACCCGCCTACGCGCACGCCACAGCGCTATACCTTCTTTGCGTTGTCTTTGCTTCTGCTTGGGGAAGTAGGGCTTAACCCTGAGATGATCGCCAGTACCCTGGCTCGGGTGTTTTTCAGGCGGGGGAACAGAACAGCAGATCAGCCGGCGGTCCTGGATGCCGCCGTCCGGCGCGGCAGTGTGTGGCCCATCCAGGTACGGCCCTCCGAGCTGGTGGGGGTGGCTGTGGTGGGCGCTCTGCTGGTGGCGGCGTGCTGGCCGGTGCTCCAGCTCCCGTTCGCCGGGCCGGCCGTAAGCGCGCGGCTCGTGGACTGCTCAAAGACTCCGGCGCCTGCGGGATCGACCGGGTCAACCGGATCAACCGGTTCGACCGGGGAAGCGAAGAATACATACCTCGCGCACATCGAGCTCCACAACCACACCGGCGACTCCCGATCGGTCGCACTGACCGACCACGCCGGCCTCGACCTCGCTCCCGACGAAGCCAATGGTTATGCCGCGGTGACCCTCAGCCCCCACGAGACCCGCGTGGTCCCGTATGAGTTCGCCGAGGACGGCACTTCGTGCGCGTCGTACGCCGGCGATGTCGTGGCCGCCGCCGATACCGCGCGCGGCGCCAACTACTCGCCGCCCGTTCAGAACGCCGCATTGCCGCCCACCACGGTCCAGACCCCGTCGCCCTCCCCTTCGACGAGCGCCGCCCCTGACCCGAACAGCCTTTATCTCGCGATCACGAACAAGGACGAGCAGCCGCCGGCCAAGACCTTCTGGGACACCGCCGTCGCCGAGTTCCAGGCCGCCAATCCCCACGTCACCGTGCACGTGTCTTTCGACACCCCTGGCAATCTCGGCATGGAGTCCACGCTGTCTGCGGGGTCTGTGGCACAGCCGGACGCGCCCGACCTCGTCCTGGGGGCGGACCCCGCCGCTCCCGCAGCCGGCCACGCGTCCACCTCTTACTATTCGGCCGGCGACATCCTGCCTGGCAGTACCGCCGCGGACTTGCTGCCCGTCTTCGACTACCAGGAGCTGGGGCCGGGCCCCGGCGGCGCCCCGGTCCAGTACGGGATCCCCTTCAGCGGCTCGACGTACGCGCTGTACTACAACAAGCATCTGTTCGCCCGAGCCCACATCGCCGGGCCCCCGGCCACCTGGAGCGAACTCGCCGCGGACGCCGCGAAGATCAAAGCTCTCGGCGTGGACGGCTACGGTCTCAAGTCGCCGTTCGGCGGCGACGCCGCCTTGGTGCAGCTGTGGATGGCCGGCAACGGCGGCGACTTCATGGACGCCGCCAAGAAGAAGTGGACGCTGAACTCCCCGGCGAACGTCACCACTTTCCAGTGGCTGGCCGACGATCTGATGAAGCCGGGCTTGACCACGTCCCCCGGCTTCTCAGCGGATCCAGGGCAGCAGTTCGCGGCGGCGGACCTCGGCATGACCGTCGCCGGACCCGATCTGATCGCGAAGACCGAGGCCGGCACGCTGGGCACGGCCTTCGGCGTCGCGCCGGTCCCGGGTCGGACGAGGCCCCTGACGTCACCGGCCGGTTCGGTCGACGACCTGCTCGCCACCAAGGCGCACCCCGAGCGCAAGGCACTGATCGCCAAGTTCACGACCTTCCTGCTGAGTTCGAAGAACCAGAAGCGGTTCGCGGACATCGCGGGCGCCCTGCCGGTCACCCGCTCCGGCATCGCCGCCGAAGCCGGCAACCCCCTGCTGAAGCCCTTCCTCGACGGGATGGCGAAAGCCGACTGGCTGCCCACTCGGGTGTCGAGCTGGGAGGTCGTGCAGGAAGACCTCTACCAGAGCTTCACTCACTTGCCGGCCCAGAAGGCACAGACCGTCCTCGACCAGCTCCAGGCCGAGATCCCCGTGCAGCCGTGAAGGACGTCTCCGATGTTCGACGACCGATTCCCGACCAGCGTCCGTGACCGGGGCGGCGACACACCCCCTTCCGGCATGCCCCCGTACCGTGGCGAAGACGCGGTCCGGGCGGTCCGCACCACCGTCCTGATCGGCATCGCGGTGCGCCTGTTCTTCATATACGCGTGCGCGAACCAGATATCCGTCGGTTACCGAGCACTGGGATTCACCGATCCCTCCGGGCAGCTCACCGTCAGTGGCAAGACCGCCTACGATCTGGCCGGCGAGGCCGACGACGCCGACGGTTTGGCGAGGCTCGGGCTGTGGGCCGGCGTCGGCGCAGTGGTCCTGTTCATCATCGCCTCGATCTCGGTGCTGCGACGCAAGCGCCGCGGCGAACCCGTCGCGGTCGCCTTCGACCAGAACCGGGCCGTGCGGCTCGCCGGCCGGCTTTACGGCGTCGTGGCGGTCCTCGCAGCGCCGATGCGGACGGCGTTCACCCCCGATCCGAACGGAACGCCGGCCGCCCGGGTGCACACGGCCATCGAGGGCGCCGAGGCCACGATCGTGGTGCAGATCCTGGTGATAGCGCTGTTGACGCTTATTGCGATGGCTGCGAACCGCGAGCTTTAGCCATCCCCGTCACCGCCATGACCAGGCAGCCCAGCCCCGCCGCCGCGGCCAGCACCCCGCCGATCAGCTGCCGGGTCAGCGCCGGGCTCGACGCGCACGGCCCCCTGCCCGTGAACTGCAGCCCTTGCGGCAGCGGGTACTTGCGGAACAGCGGCGAGCCGCAGTCCACGGTCACGTGGGCCACGGTGATGCCGTTGGAGCCCACATCGATGCCGAGGTGGGTGTCGTGCAGGCCGACGTAGGCCGCTCCGCCGAGCAGCAGGAGGCCCAGGATGCTCAGAAGCAGTGATTGCCGCACACCGTCTCAGACGTCCGAGGCGCGGCGATGGTTGTAGCGGCCGGCAACGCCTGCTCGGCTTCGACCCCGGTCAGGGGACGAAGCGGTACCCGGTCCCGTACTCGGTCACCAGGTGCCGCGGGTTCTGCGGGTCGTCCTCGAGCTTGCGCCGGAGCCGCGCCATGTGGAAGCGCAGGTAGCCGGCCTCGCCGGTGTGGCTGTTGCCCCAGACGTCGGCGAGCAGGCGGGCAGTGCTGACCAGTTGGCCGGGATGGCGGAGCAGGACTTCCAGCAGCGCCCACTCGGTGCGGGTCAGACGGACCGGGTCGCCTTCGCGCTCCACGCTGTGCGCCACCAGGTCGATATCGCAGCTGCCCAGCCGGACGGCGCTGGTTTCGGCGCCGGCGGCGCCAGCGTTGGCCTGCTGATGGCGGCGGATCACCGCGCGCAGCCGGGCCAGCAGCTCCTCCATGGCGAAGGGCTTGGTCACGTAGTCGTCCGCGCCGGCGTCGAGGGCGTGGATCTTCTCCTGCGCTTCGGCGCGGCCGGACAGGACCACGATCGGGACCGTGGTCCAGCCGCGCAGGCCCAGGATCACCTCCACCCCGTCCATGTCCGGCAGCCCGAGGTCCAGCAGGACCGCGTCGGGCAGCCGGCGGGCCGCCGAGGCGAGCGCGTCGACGCCGTTGGCCGCCGTCTCGACCTCGTAGGTCCGGGACTTCAGGTTGATGCGCAGGGCGCGCAGGATCTGCGGCTCGTCGTCGACGACCAGGATGCGGGTCACTGGCTCCCTCAGTTCTCGTCAGAAGTCGGGCACTCGTGACAAGTCAACAGTCCGAGTGCCCCGGCCGGCGGGTGTGCTCGCGCGATGCAAACGCCGCCCGGCGTGATGCAAATGGCCGCCCCGCGCTCGCACCCGTGGCGCCGGCCGGTCTGCGACCCATTCAACCAGGCCGTCCGGCAGCGCATGGGATCGCCATCCCTTGATGCCGCGGGGCTAAGGTGCAGCGCTATGGGCAACAGCTTCACCGGCGGGGCGCACGAGATCTCAATGTCCAACGGCAACACGTCGGTGTTCGTCGACGTGATGATGCTCGCGGCGTCGGCCACGATCAGCACCGAGTGGGGGTACCGGTTCGCCGGCCGCATCGCGCAGTCGGACCAGAACGTCTTCGGGCTCGGGACGGCGGGCTTCGCGCTGGAGGACTTCGACTGGGGGTCCCCCGGCGAGGATGCGGCGGCGAACAAGCTTCTGGTGCTCGACACGCTCGCGCTGGCCGCCCGCCGGCATCGTTGGGACGAGCTCGACTACTCTCCGCCGCTGATTGAGGAGGTCCTGCGCCGGTTCCTGGCCATGGTCCAGGACTTCGACACCAGCACGGCCACCCCCGTCGCAGAGCTCGATGATTCGTTCCCCGGCCCGGAAGACGTGGTCGCCCGCTCCTGTCTGCGCCACCGCGTTCTCGCCCCGCTTGTCGTCAATCCGGAGTGCGTGTTCTGCGACGAGCTCTAGCAAACGCAATGCGGCGGCGGGACCATTACGCCTCGCGCGCACCGGTCCCGCCGCCTTACTGCCCTGTCAGCCCTGTCAGCCCCCTCAGCTCTGAGCCGCAGCGACCGGGTGCTGCTTGTCCAGGGCCAGGTTCAGCGTCACCACGTTCACGTACTGCTCCCCCAGCCCAGGAAGCCCAGGGCGCGGCCGGTGGTGTTGTCCTTGATCAGCTTGTCCACGGATCCACACCGCGGGCCTTGGCCACCGCCTCGGCCAGGTTGGCGAAGACGACGGTCAGCCACAGCCACACGGTGATCACCCAGGCGAACACCGAAGGGTGAGCGATGGCCTGCCAGGTGGTCAAGACCGAGCCGGCCTCGACGACGAACATCACCGGGTTCTTGACCATGACCCGGGGGTCGAGCTTCTTCAGCGCGTCCGGAAGCGACTTCCAGAGCATCTTCGGGTCCAGGAACCCGCCACCTATGCGGTGCGGTTCACCGCCCGATGCGCACACCCGCCAAACATGCGCCGTGGTAATCGCACGCTTACCATCCGTGATGTTCCTGTTCCCGACTTCTTGCGCCTCGGTGTGCACGACAGACACAGATCAGGTGAGTGCGACCCATGAGCGACATACCGGCACTCCGGCACGCCGACCTGATCCTGCGGAACGGCCGCGTCCACACCCTCGACGCCGCGGACACGGTCGTCTCATCGCTGGCCGTGGCCGGTGCCGAAATCGCGGCGGCCGGCGACGACCGGGAGACCGCGGCGCTGCTGGGCCCGGACACCGAGGTGGTCGACCTGGCCGGCCGCGTGGTCGTCCCCGGCCTGCACGACTCGCACTTGCACCTGGCCGACGCCGGCAACAGCTGGAACCTGCAGCTGCGCTGGGACGGCGTACCATCCCTGGCCGACGCGCTGCGGCTGCTGGCGGTGCGCGCGGCCGAGGCTGCTCCGGGCCAGTGGGTCCAGGTGATCGGCGGCTGGTCGGACAACCAGTTCGCGGAGCACCGGCTGCCGACGCTCGCGGAGATCGAGTCGGTGTCGGCGGACGTGCCGGTGCTGGTGGTCTTCCTGGACACCGCGGCTTTCCTGAATCAGGCGGCGCTCCGGGCCCTGGGCTACGACAAGTCCACGCCGGACCCGCCCGGCGGCGAGATCCAGCGCGATGCGGCCGGCAACCCCACCGGACTGCTGATCGCCAAGCCGAGCCCGGCGGTGCTGGCGCTGGCCGTGCTCGGGGCGCCGCAGGTGGAGCCCGATGAGCGAGTGGCCTCCACGCACCGGTTCCTGCAGGAGCTGAGCCGGCGCGGAGTGACCGGCGCGATCGATGCCGGGGCCTCCGGCTTCCCGGACTGCTACGCCGCGCTGCGGACGCTGCGAGCGCAGAACCTGCTCCCGGTGCGGACGGCGCTGAACGTGTTCGCCGCGCAGCCTGGCTCGGAGCACGACGACGTGGCCGCGATGATCGAAGGGCTGAGCCTCGGCGGCGACGACATGCTGTGGTTCAGCGGGGTCGGCGAGGCGTTGACGCTGGACGGCGTCGACTACTCCAACTTCGCGCAGCCGCGCCCCGAGTTGTCCGACGCGTTGGGGCGGCATCTGGAGCCGGTGGTCCGGCTGCTGGTGGAGCGGCGATGGCCGTTCAGCTTCCATGCGACGTATGAGGAGTCGATCTGCCGGTTCCTCGGCGTGCTGGAGAAGGTGGACCGCGACGTCCCCTTCGACGGCCTGCGCTGGGCCGTGGAGCACGCCGAGACGATCCGGCCGGAGACCATCGACCGGGTGGCGGCGCTCGGCGGCGGGATCACGGTGCAGCACCGGATGGCCTACCGAGGCGAGCAGTTCCTGAAGCGGTACGGCCCCGAGGCCGCGCGGCACGTGCAGCCGGTGATGGAGATGCTGACGCGCGGCGTCCCGGTCGGCGGCGGCACGGACGGCACGTGGATGGCCGACGCGAACCCGTGGAGCGCCCTGCGGTGGTTCACGACGGGGACGACGCTCGGCGGGCTGAAGATGTGGCGGCCGGAGCACCGGCTGGACCGGACGCTGGCCCTGCGGCTGTTCACCGGCGGGAGCGCTTGGTTCACCGGCGACCAGCGGCGGCGCGGGTCGCTGGAGCCGGGGATGCTCGCGGACTTCGCGGTGCTGTCGCAGGACTACTTCAGCGTGCCGGACGCGGAGATGGCCGGGCTGGAGTCGGTGCTGACGGTGGTCGGCGGGAAGGTCGTGCACGGGGAAGGGCCGTATGCGCCGCGGTGACGCGCACACGGCCCGGTATCAGGGAGCTGGCCCGGCTCGACGGCAGCCCGGCGGAGGGCCGGCCGCCGCGGCGCGAGCGGGACTTGTGAACCCGGTCACGATGCTGCTCCGGCGGCCGATCGCAAACGAGATGCAAACGCCGGCGGTTATCCAGCCATTCGCGCACGTGGGACGATCGGTGCGTGGCTGTGGCGAGGAAGGTGAGCGTGCGGTGAGCGCACGCGGCAAGCTGCGCGTCTACTTGGGCGCGGCCCCGGGCGTCGGCAAGACGTACCACATGCTCGACGAGGCCCAGCGGCGGGCCGAGCGGGGCGGTGACGTGGTCGTCGGCTTCGTGGAGACCCACGGCCGGCCGCACACCGCGGCCATGCTCGACGGCCTGGAGATCGTGCCGCGCCGCCGGATGGAGTACCGCGGCTCGGACTTCGAAGAGATGGACATCGACGCCGTCCTGGAGCGGCACCCGACGGTGGTGCTGATCGACGAGCTCGCACACACCAACATCCCCGGCTCGCGCAACGCCAAGCGCTGGCAGGACGTCGAGGAGTTGCTGGCGGCCGGGATCGATGTCATAGCCTCGGTGAACGTCCAGCACCTGGAGTCGCTGAACGACGTCGTGCAGAAGATCACCGGGGTGCCGCAGCGCGAGACCGTGCCGGACGAGGTGGTCCGCTCGGCGGACCAGATCGAGCTGATCGACATGGCCCCGGAGGCGCTGCGGCGCCGAATGGCGCACGGCAACATCTACAAGCCGGAGAAGATCGACGCCGCGCTGTCGAACTACTTCCGCCCCGGCAACCTCGGCGCGCTGCGCGAGCTGGCGCTGCTGTGGGTGGCCGGGCGGGTCGACGAGGCGCTGCAGAACTACCGCGACCAGCACGGCATCGACAAGGTGTGGGAGACGCGGGAGCGGGTCGTCGTCGCGCTGACCGGCGGCCCCGAGGGCTCCACGCTGATCCGCCGCGGCGCGCGCATAGCGCAGCGGCTCGGCGCCAAGGGCTCGGACCTGCTCGCCGTGCACGTGGCCCGCTCCGACGGCCTGACCGGCGCCTCGCCGGCGCTGTTGGCCGAGCAGCGGGACCTGGTGGAGTCCCTGGGCGGCACCTTCCACTCGGTGGTCGGCGACGACATCCCCAACGCCCTGCTGCAGTTCGCGCGCGCCGAGAACGCCACGCAGCTGGTGATCGGCGTGTCGCGGCGCGGGCGGCTGGAGCGTTTCCTCGGCGGCTACGGCATCGGCGAGACCGTGGTGCAGCAGTCCGGGGACATCGACGTGCACATGGTCACCCACGAGCGCTCGGCGGCCGAGCAGAGCCGCTGGACCTGGCTGCGCCGGGTGGCGCGGCAGCCGGAGACCGGACCGCGCTGGTGGGGGCCGGTGGCCGGGCTGATCCTGCCGATCGTGCTCACCATGGCGCTGGCCAATATGCGCTCCGAGCTGAACCTGGTCAACGAGGTCCTGATCTTCCTGGCCGGGGTGGTCGCGGTGGCGCGCCTGGGCGGCCTGCTGTCGGCGTTCTTCGCCTCGCTGACCGCCTCGCTGCTGCTGAACTACTACTTCATCCCGCCGTTCTACCGGCTGACCATCAACGATCCGCAGAACATCCTGGCGCTGGTGGTCTTCGCGCTGGTGGCGCTGATCGTGGCCTCGGTCGTGGACTTCGCCTCGCGGCAGGAGCGGCGGGCCGGGAAGGCCTCGGCGGAGGCCGAGACGCTCTCGGAGCTGGCGCGCTCGGTACTGCGCGGCGACGAGGCGATCGGGGCGCTGCTGGGCCGGTTCCGGGAGACGTTCGGCATGGAGTCGGTGGCGCTGCTGGAGCGGGTCGAGCCGGCCGCGCCGCTGCTGCCGGACGAGGTCGACGACCCGGACGCGTGGCGGATCGTCGCGGCGACGTCCGGGTCCGGCACGATGCCGTGCCGGGCTCCCGGCGAGGCCGACGTGATGGTTCACGCCGGCCCGGACGCGATGCTGGTGCTGCGCGGGCGCGCGTTGCCGGCCGCCGACCAGCACGTGCTGACCGCGTTCGCGGCGCAGGCGGCGGTGGCGCTGGAGCGCTCGCGGCTGGCGCGGCAGGCGGCCGAGGCGGTGCCGCTGGCGGCGGCGGACAAGATGCGCACGGCCCTGCTGGCCGCCGTCTCGCACGACCTGCGCACGCCGCTGGCCGCGGCGAAGCTTTCGGTGGCCTCGCTGCGCGACACCACGGTGCAGTGGTCCGAGCAGGACCGGGCGGACCTGCTGGCCGGCGCCGAGGAGTCGCTGGACAGGCTCTCGCGGCTGGTGGAGAACCTGCTGGACATGAGCCGCCTGCAGGCCGGCGCGCTGAACCTGCGCATGGAGGACGTCGCGGTCGAGGACGTCGCGGCGATGGCGCTGGACAGCCTGGGCATCGAGGACCGGTCGAAGGTGGAGTTCGGGGAGCTGTCCGGGGTGCCGGACGTCCAGGCCGACCCGGTACTGCTGGAACGGGCCGTGGCGAACCTGATCGCGAACGCGCTGAAGTACGGCTCGCCGATCCGGCCGGTGCTGCTGAACGCCTCGGAGCTGGGAGGCCGGGTGGAGCTGCGGGTCGCCGACCGGGGGCCGGGGATCAGCCCGGAGGACTGGGAGCGGATCTTCACGCCGTTCCAGCGTCTCGGGGACCGGGACAACACGACCGGCGTCGGGCTCGGCCTGGCCCTGTCCCGGGGGCTGGTGGAGGCCATGGGCGGCACGCTGACGCCCGAGGAGACGCCCGGCGGGGGGATGACGATGGTGGTTTCGCTGCCGGCGGCGGGTATGGCCGGGGACGAGGACGGCTCCGGCGGCGCCGAGGGCATCGACGACGGCACCGCCTTCGCCCACGCCGGCACCGCCGCCCACGCCGACAACGCCTCCGCCCACGCCGCCGCTGAGGAGCCCGCCCGATGATGATCAAGGTCCTGGTGGTCGACGACGAACCGCAGCTGCTGCGCGCGCTGCGGATCAACCTGACCGCGCGCAAATACGACGTGGTGACCGCCATCGACGGCACCTCGGCGCTGGCCATCGCCGCCCGTACGCTGCCCGACCTGGTGGTGCTCGACCTGGGCCTGCCGGACCTGGACGGGGCCGAGGTGATCAAGGGTCTGCGGGGCTGGACCGAGGTGCCGATCGTGGTGCTCTCCGGCCGCGCCGACGCCTCGGACAAGGTGGAGGCCCTGGACGCCGGGGCCGACGACTACCTGACCAAGCCGTTCTCCATGGAGGAGCTGCTGGCCCGGCTGCGGGTGGCGCGGCGGCACGCCGACCGCAACGCGCCGAGGACGGCGGTGCAGCGGATCGGGGACTTCGACGTCGACGTGGCCTCGCACACCGTCACCCGGGTCCCGGAGGCGGCCGAGACGGTGCCGCCGACGGTGCACCTGACGCCGACCGAGTGGGGCATCGTCGAGGTGCTGCTGAAGAACGCCGGGCGGCTGGTGTCGGCGCGGCAGCTGCTCACCGAGGTGTGGGGGCACGGGTACGAGAACGACACGCCGCTGCTGCGGTTCCACTTCACGAAGCTGCGGCGCAAGCTGGAGCGGGAGCCCTCGCACCCGGCGCACCTGCTGACGGAGCCGGGCATGGGGTACCGGTTCCAGCCCTGATACGGCCGGCCGAGACCGGGCGCCCCCGAGACATTCGTTGATCGGATGGATGGACACCTGGTCAAAAGAGTGCGCCATCAGTGGGAACCGACGGCGCGCCGGACATAACGCAAGGCCCTGCTCCCCATATCTGGAAGCATGCGTACCTTGCGATTACTGCTGGCGGTCGGGCTAGGCCTGGCCCCGACGCTGGCCGCGACGGCGGCCGGCACCACCCCGGCGTTCGCCGGCGGCGGCGCGGGCATGACCCTGACCGCCACGATGGACGGCCAGGATCAGCGCCTCCTGGCCGGCACCAGGCACACGGTGTACATCACCCTGGCCGACACCCCCGGTGAAGCGGACCTGCGCGACATCACGATCACCCTCAACGACCTGGACCCGCGCCCGCTGCCGGTGATCTGCCCCTCCGGCCGGAACGGCCACCTGTCCCTGGAACCGGACCAGTCGCTGCAGTGCACGTCGGTGGTCACGGCCGCGGTCGGCCACCACACCCTGGTGGCCCGCGCGACGGCCCACGTCCCGAGCGAGGACACCCTGGTCCGCACCGCTCCCCTGCACTACGACGGCTTCATGCCGCCTCCCCCGCCCCCGCCGCGCCTGCCGGTGGTCCACACGCCGCTGGCCCCGGACCCGGCCACGGGGCGTCCGCCGCACGCGCCGGTGTTCCTCCCGCCGCCTCCGCCGCTGAACCCGGCGGACCCGCCGGCCCGCGTGGTCGGTGATCCGGAGAAGGCGCCTTCGGCGCCGCCGGTGAGGCGCGGGTGCGTGGACGGCGGCGATGCGAGTGATTGCTGCTCGGGGAGCGCGTCTGGATCGAGCGCATGCTGTGGGCCGCACTCGGAGGAATGCTGCTCGGGACATGCGGCGAGGGGTGAGAACCGATGCTGCGGGTCGGCTGGCAAGTCAGGCGGCTGCGGGACGAAGCGCGGCGGGCTGGCCTTCACCGGCATGTCGACGCCGATGCTGGCCGGTGCGGCCTCGGGCGGGCTGCTGCTGGTTGCCGGAGGATTCGTGCTGATGCGGCGGTTCGCGAAACGCTGACATAAGCGATGCGGAGCCCGGCGTGCGAAACGCCGGGCTCTTGCTTTGCGCCCGCCATGAACACAGCTGGCTGCTGCCTGCTGACGGCTGCCCGCTGCCTACCAGCTGCTTGCTGCTGCCCACTGGCCACTGGTTGCTGGTCCTAGTGCTGGTGCTGGCTGCTGGCGGCTGGCGGCTGGCGGCTGGCGGCTGGCGGCTGGTGCTCGCTGCGCGCGGCTAGCGGCTGGTGCTCGCTGCGCGCGGCTAGCGGCTAGCGGCTAGCGGCTAGCGGCTAGCGGCTAGCGCATTCTGGTCGCCGCGGGTCTTCCCGGCAGGTGATTATGTGACCGCCGCCGCTGCTGTCCCCCGTTCCGACTCCCGCCCATTTGCCCGGACGCCACCTCCGGATAACCTCGGCGGTATGTCCCGCATCGCGCTCGTCACCGACTCCACGGCTTGTCTTTCCGCGGAGACGGCGTTCGACCACGGCATCACCGCGGTCCCGCTGGAAGTGATCGTGCGCGGCGCGCCGCACAGCGAGGCGGATCCCGAGACCGGTGCGCTGCTGGTGGCAGCGTTGCGCTCGCACGAGACCGCCACCACCTCGCGGCCCTCGCCGGAGGACTTCGCCGCCGCCTACCGGGCCGCCGCCGTGCGCGGGGCCGAGGGGGTGGTCTCGCTGCACATCTCCGCCGAGCTGTCGGCGACGCTGGAGTCGGCGGAGCTGGCCGCGAAGGACTCCCCGATCCCGGTCCGGGTGCTCGACAGTCGGACCGTCGGCATGGCGCTGGGCTTCGCCGTCCTGGCCGCCGCCGAGGCGGGCCGCGACGGCGAGCACGACCTCGACGCCGTCGCCGACATCGCCGCCAAGCGCTCGGCGACCGCGTCGGCCTTCTTCTACGTCCACACCCTCGAATACCTCCGCCGCGGCGGCCGCATCGGCTCGGCCCGCGCCCTGCTCGGCTCCGCCCTGGCGATGAAGCCCCTGCTCCACATGGCCGACGGCCGCGTCGAGCCGCTGGAGAAGGTCCGCACCTCCGCCAAGGCCATCGCGCGCCTGGAGGAGATCGCCGTCGAGCGCGCCGGCGGCGACGGCAGCTCCGTCGAGATCGCCGTCCAGCACCTCGACGCCCCCGAGCGCGCCGACGCCCTGGCCTCCCGCCTGCGCGAACGCCTCCCCGGCCTGACCGGCGTCACGGTCGGCGAGGTCGGCGCGGTGATCGGGGCGCACGTGGGGCCGGGCGTGCTCGGCGTGATCGTCTCGCCGCGCTGAACGCAGCCCTAAGCCGGCGTCCACGATCCGACGGCATTGGTCTCCCCCGCCGGAGCCCCCAGATGTCCCCGCAGCAACGCCAGCGCCGGGTGCGCGTTCTCCGTCCGCCATACGAGTGAGTGCGGGTACACCGGCGTCGGATCGACCACCGGGATACGCCGCAGGTCGTGCCCATTGGGCCAGGCCAGACGCGGCTTCACGCCGACGAACGAGGCCACGTCGGCGGACTCGGCGACGACGTCCATGAGGTGGTCGCTGCCGAAGTGCGGACCGAGGCCGTCGATGGAGAGCCCGAACTCTGACGCGAGCGCATCGTAGAACACGGCCCACTCCACGCCCGGCACGATCCCCGGGATCCAGATGCGGTGCCCGGCCAGCTGTGCGAGCTTCACGGTCCGGGCGGCCGCCAGCGGATGACGCGGGCCGACCAGCAGATCCAGCCGCTCGTCCAGGGTCCGGGCGGCCTCGATGCCGGCCGGCAGGCGACGGCCGGGCGCGAGGAAACGGAACGTCGCGTCGACCGCCCCGGACTCCAGGGCGGCCAGCGCCGCGTCGACGTCGGGCAGCGTGACCACGTCGAGCTCGACCTCCGGGCGCGCCTCGTGGAACCCGCGCAGCAGCGCCGACATCGCACTCCGCATGGCCAGGACGTCCACCCGCAGCGCGCGCCGCCCCGGACGCACCGACGCGATCGCCTTCTCCTGGGCCTGCATCAGGGCCCTGGCGTGCGGCAGGAACGCCTGGCCGTCGATGGTGAGCTGGGCGCCGCGCGCGGTCCGGGTGAACAGCCGTACGGCGAGCTCCTTCTCCAGGCCGGCGATGCGCTTGGACACCGCTTGCTGGGTGACCGCGAGGTCGGTCGCGGCGTCTTGGAAACGGCCGGTTTCGGCTGCGGCGACGAACGTGCGCACGGCTTCGAGGTCCATGGCCGAGCAGCCTAGCCACACAACGGATGGTTGTGAGAAGGCGCCCCTTTGGTTGTTTGACCTGGGATTCAGCGGCCCGATTGGATGCCGGAAGTCACCGGATGGTTGTGGTCTGGTGGTGGACTCCCGGGAGGGTGCGGACATGGCAGACGGATCGAAGCAGACCGGCCGACGGAAGCTGGGCCGGCCGTTCGCCTGGCTGTGGTCGGCCTACGCCGTCAGCACCCTGGGAACCTTCTTCGCGTTCAACGCCTTCTCGCTGATCCTCATCCGGATCCTGCACGCCGGCCCCGCCGAGATCGCGGTGCTGTCGGCGTCCGGTGCGGCGGTCGGGGCGCTGGTGGCGGTGCCGCTGGGGCCGTGGGTGGAGTTCCGGCGCAAGCGGCCGGTGATGATGGCCATGGACCTGCTGCGGTTCGCGGCGATGCTGACGGTCCCGGTCGCGTACGGGTTCGGCGTGCTGACGTTCGCGCAGCTGCTCGTGGTGTCGATCGTGGTCGGGGCGGCGGACATCACGTTCACGGCGGCGAGCGGCGCGTTTCTGAAGGCGCTGCTGCCGCGCGAGGACCTGCTGGTCGCCAACGGCCGGTTCGAGTCGGCGCAGTGGTCGGCGGTCGTGCTGGGGCCGCCGCTGGGCGGGGCGGCGTTCGCACTGCTCGGGCCGGTGACGACGGTGGTGGTCGACGCGGCGAGCTACCTGGCGTCGGCGCTGGGGATCCGGGCGATCGGCCCCACCAGCGAAGTCGTCGGGACCCGCGACCGCGCCACGGGTCTGCGCGCCGCCGACCTCCTCACCGGCTGGCGCCACATCCTCGGCAACCCGGCCCTGCGCCCGCTCCTGCTCAACAGCGCCATGGTCAACGGCCTGATCATGGCCGGCGAGCCGCTCCTCGCGGTCCTGATGCTCGGCCCCCTGGACCTGTCACCGTGGGAGTTCGGTCTCGCCTTCGCCATCCCCTGCCTGGGCGGCCTGCTCGGCTCCCGCCTGGCCCCGCGCCTGGTCGCCCGCCACGGCCGCGCCACGATCCTGCGCACGGCCGGGACGCTGCGCGCGGTCTGGCCGATCGGCCTGGCCTTCCTGCAACCGGGCCTGCTCGGCCTGGTCATGGTGATCGTGCTGGAGATGGGCCTGATCACGACCATCAGCGTCTACAACCCGGTCCTCGCGACCCACCGCCTGGAGCAGGCCGGACCGGACAACGTCACCCGCGTCCTGTCCGCCTGGTCGATCACCACCAAGACGAGCATCGCGGCCTGCACCGCCGCGTGGGGCCTGATCGCTACGGCCACCAGCCCCCGCTTCGGCCTCGGCCTGGCCGGGGCGCTGCTGCTGGCCTCGCCGTTGCTGCTGCCGCGCGGTTCGCGGGCCGGAGTCCTCGCTGGGCCGGCACCGGTCCCGACTGAGTCAGCGATTCTGAACCCGACACCGATTCCAGCCCCGGCGCCGGTTCCGAACGCAGCGCCGGCCGCCGCCGACTCAGCAGGCTGAGCAACGAAAAGCCCGGTGCCGACCGCCCGAAAGCAGTCGGCACCGGGCCCTCAAACACTCAGAACCCTTAAGCCGGCACCACATTCACCAGCTTCGGAGCCCGCACGATCACCGTCCGCACCCCGCGCCCCTCCAGCGCGCGCTGCACGCCTTCGGAGGCCAGCGCCAGCTCGCGCAGCGCGTCCTCGCCGATGCCGGGGGCCACCTCCAGGCGGTCCTTCACCTTGCCGGCCACCTGCACCACGCACGTCACCGTCTCGTCGACCAGGTACGCGGGGTCGGCGACCGGGTAGGCGGCGCGGGCCACCGAGCCGTCGTGGCCCAGGCGGGACCACAGTTCCTCGGCGATGTGCGGGGCGAACGGCGCGGTCAGCACCACCAGGGCCTCGGCCGCCGAACGCGGGACGGCCGACAGGCGGGTCAGGTGGTTGTTCAGCTCGATCAGCTTGCTGATCGCGGTGTTGAAGCGCATGCCCTCCATGTCGGCGCGGGCGCCGTCGATGCTCTTGTGCAGCACGCGCAGCGTGGCCTCGTCGGGCTCGGTGTCGACGACCGTGACCTCGCCGGTCTCCTCGTCGATCACGTTGCGCCACAGCCGCTGCAGGAAGCGGAAGCTGCCGATCGAGGCGCGGGTGTCCCAGGGCTTGGACATGTCCAGCGGGCCCATCGACATCTCGTAGATGCGCAGGGTGTCGGCGCTGTACTCGTCGATCATCTCGTCCGGCGAGATGACGTTCTTCAGCGACTTGCCGATCTTGCCGAAGTGCTGGGTGACCTGCTCGCCCTCGTAGGTGAACGCGCCGTCCTGCTCCTGGACCCGGGAGGCTTCGACGTAGATCCCGCGGGCGTCGGTGTAGGAGGCGCCCTGGATCATGCCCTGGTTGTACAGCTTGCGGAACGGCTCGGCGCTGGTGACGTGCCCCAGGTCGAACAGCACCTTGTGCCAGAAGCGCGCGTACAGCAGGTGCAGCACCGCGTGCTCGGCGCCGCCCACGTACAGGTCCACGCCGCCGGTGTCCTCGGCGTCCTGCGGCCCCATCCAGTACTTTTCGGCCGCGGCGTCGACGAACCGGTCGTCGTCGCCCGGCGACAGGTAGCGCAGGTAGTACCAGCACGAGCCGGCCCACTGCGGCATGGTGTTGGTCTCGCGGTGGTACTGCCGCGGGCCGTCGCCCAGGTCCAGGGTGACGTTCACCCACTCCGCGGCGCGCGCCAGCGGCGGCTCCGGGGCGCTGGTGACGTCGCCGGCCTCGAAGGTCTTCGGCGAGAAGTCCTCGACCTCCGGCAGCTCCAGCGGCAGCATCGACTCCGGCAGCGCCTTGGCGACCCCGGCCTCGGGACCGTCGACCGCGTACACGATCGGGAACGGCTCGCCCCAGTACCGCTGCCGCGAGAACAGCCAGTCGCGCAGGCGGTAGGTGACGGTGCCCTCGCCGATCCCCTTGTCCTCCAGCCACGCGGTGATCGCGCGGATCGCCGCCGGGACCGGCAGCCCCTCCAGCGTGACCTCGTCGTTGGCCGAACCGGTGATCTGCGCGCTCTTGGAGTCGTAGGACTCGGTCCAGTCCTCGACGTCGGCCGGCCAGTCCGCCGGCGGCGCGACCACGATCCGCATCGGCAGGTCGAAGGCCCGCGCGAACTCGAAGTCCCGCTGGTCGTGCGCGGGCACGGCCATGATCGCGCCGGTGCCGTAGCCCATCAGCACGTAGTCGGCGATGAACACCGGCACGCCCTCGCCGTTGACCGGGTTCACCGCGAACGTGCCGGTGAACACGCCGGTCTTCTGCCGGCCCTCGGTCTGCCGCTCGACCTCGGTCTTCGCCGCGGCGGCAGCGCGGTACGCGGCGACGGCCTCGGCCGGGGTGGCGTGACCGCCGGTCCACTTCTCGCGGGTCCCGGCCGGCCACTCCTTCGCCACGAAGGAGTCCACCAGCTCGTGCTCCGGCGCCAGCACCATGTACGTCGCGCCGAACAGCGTGTCGGGCCGGGTGGTGAAGATCTCGATGGTCTTCTGCGAACCGTCGACCGCGCTCACACCGAAGTGCACACGCGCGCCCTCGGAGCGCCCGATCCAGTTGCGCTGCTGCAGCTTGATCGGCTCGGGCCAGTCCAGCCGGTCCAGGTCGGCCAGCAGCCGGTCCCCGTACTTGGTGATGCGCATCATCCACTGGCGCAGGTTGCGCTTGAACACCGGGAAGTTGCCGCGCTCGGAGCGGCCGTCCGCGGTGACCTCCTCGTTGGACAGCACCGTGCCCAGGCCCGGGCACCAGTTCACCGGGGCCTCGGCGATGTAGGCCAGGCGGTGGGAGTCGATGATCGTCGCCTGCTCCTGCGCGGACAGGTCGGCCCAGAGGCGGCCGTCCGGGGTCCGGCGCGCGCCGGAAGCGAACTGCTCGATCAGCAGGCTGATCGGGCGGGCCTTGTCGGCCTGCTCGTCGTACCAGGAGTTGAAGATCTGCAGGAAGATCCACTGCGTCCACTTGTAGAAGGACACGTCGATCGTCGACACCCCGCGCCGGGTGTCGTGGCCGAAGCCGATGCGGTGGATCTGCTCCTTGTAGCGCGCGATGTTGGCCTCGGTGCTGACCCGGGGGTGGATGCCGTGCTCGACCGCGTACTGCTCGGCGGCCAGGCCGAAGGCGTCGAAGCCGATCGTGTGCAGCACCTTGTGGCCGGTCATCATCTTGTACCGGCCCAGCACGTCGGTGGCGATGTAGCCCAGCGGGTGGCCCACGTGCAGGCCGGCCCCGGAGGGATAGGGGAACATGTCCAGGATGTAGGCCTTGGGCTCCATGGTGTCCGCCGGACAGTCCGGAACCTCGAAGGTGCGGTGCGCGGCCCAGTACTCCTGCCACTTGGGCTCGATGTCGGCCGCTACGGAAGCGGTGTACCGGAACTTGGGTTCGTCGCTCGCAGGCTTATGCTGTGTGGTCTGCTCGCTCATCGTCGTCTCAGTCCTCGGGATACGTCTGGTCAGAATCACATCGGGGCGGGAAATGAAAAAACCCCTCGCGCATGGAGGGGAGCCGCGCTGACCGGAGCTTTTGGCGCTCCGTCCTATTCAGCGCGGCGAACTAAGAAGCAGCGTCACAGCCCGCATGCTCCAAGGGTACCAGCGGCGTCCGCCCGATATCGGCCCTACCTGCGAACCAGCCCCAGGACCAGCAGGATCTGGGCCAGGTGGTAGGTGACGATGATCGGCACGTCCAGCTCCCAGTCCTTCCGGACGAACCGCGTCCAGCCGATCATCGCGTCCGACACCGCGAACAGCAGCGCGCCGGGGATGAGGCGCAGATCGCCGGTCCACCAGGCCGCGACCACCATCAGCGAGATGACACTCACGTAGGCCAGGACCGGGACGGCCAGCGCCGGGTCCTCCTGCGCGGCCGCGTTCCGGACCCGGAGGCCGACCGTCGCGAACAGGGCACCGGCCAGGACCAGACCGGTGATGACGAAGGAGATCGCGTAGCCGCCGTGTGCGTGCAGCCGGACGAAGGCGGCGATGTAGGCCACGTGCGCGAGCAGGAACGCGGCCAGGCCGGCCACGAAGTTCCGGTCCGCCGACGGGGAGTCCTCCGGCAGCATCAGGAAGACGTCGCCGATCAGGCTCAGGACCAGCGCCACGACCGTCATCACCACGAGGTAGGCCGAAGCATGGTCGTGCGCGCCGGCGACGGCCAGGCCCGCGGCGATCAGGACGACCATGGTCAGCGGCTTGGCGACGTACTCCGCACGGCGCGCGCCGGCCGATGCCGGGTCCATGGCCCGCCGGGAGACGGCGGTCCAGTCGGCGAAGGCGACCACGAGGGTGAGCAGGATCAACGTGAGGGGCACAGCGGAAAGCTACTACCCGGTAGCTTCGCTGTCAGCAGTGCTGCGCGCGAAGTCTCTCCTTGTATATATGTACGACGCTCAAATGTTCAGTCCTCGCGCGGCCGCTTCCGGAACACCCGCGGCGTCGGGAAGGCCAGGAACCCCTCGGCACGTCCCGCCGCGATGGCGATCCGCGCCAGGTCCCGCGCCTTCGGGAAGCACAGGTAGCGCGGCTCCCACACCGGCCGGTACTTCATGTTCGCCCGGTACAGCGACTCCAGCTGCCACCACCGCGAGAACACCGACAGCACCACCCGCGCCAGCCGCAGGAACGGCCCGGCCCCGATCCGCCCGGCCCGCTCGAAGATGCTGCGGAACATCGCGAAGTTCAGCGAGATCCGCTCCACGCCGTGCTCGGCGCCGGCCTTGATCAGGTCGATGACCATGAACTCGACCAAGCCGTTCTCGGTCCCGCGCTCGCGCCGCATCAGGTCCAGCGAGAGCCCGTTGGTCCCCCACGGCACGAAGGACAGCAGCGCGCGCAGCGCCCCGTCGCCGTCCAGGCACTCGACCATCACGCACTGGCCGTCGGCCGGGTCGCCGAGGCGGCCCAGCGCCATCGAGAAGCCGCGTTCGGCGCCGCCCTCGCGCCAGTCGTCGGCCCGGCGGATGAGCCGGGCCATCTCGTCGGCCGGGATCTCGGCGTGGCGCCGGATCCGGGTCGTGTACCCGGCCCGCTCGACGCGGTTGTAGGCCTGCCGGACCACGCGCATCGCGCGGCCCTCCAGCGTGAACTCCTCGACCTCGACCACCGCCTCGTCGCCGAGTTCGACGGCGTCCAGGCCGAAGCGGGTCAGGACCTTGCCGCCCTCCTCCGAGGCGCCCATCACGGCCGGCACCCAGGCGTGCTGCCGGGCCTCGGCCAGCCACGCCTCGATCGCCCCGGGCCAGGCCTCGACGTCCCCGACCGGGTCCCCGGAGGCCAGCGAGACCCCGCCGACCGGCCGGTAGGCGATCGCCGCCTTGCCGGACGGCGACCACATCACCGCCTTGTCCCGGCGCAGGTTGAAGTAGCCCAGGGAGTCCTGGTCGCCGAACTTGTCCAGCAGCGCGCGCAGCCGGTCGTCGTCCTCGGGCTGGTGCCGCCAGGTGCCGCGGCGCGGCTGGAACAGCGCCCAGGCCACCGCCAGGATCATCACGCTGCCCAGGAAGTTGACCGTGACGTCCACCCAGTGCGGCACGTCGACCGCGGTGTCGTACCACCAGATCCCGGTGCCGGCCAGGCCGGCCTTGAGCGTGTAGAGCGCCTGGTCCCCCAGGCTGGTGTCGGCGTCGGCGTCGTTCCAGGCCACCAGGGTGACGCCGAGGACCGTGGACACCGCCGCCGAGACGGCGAGCACGATCGCCGCCAGCCGGACGTTGGCGGAGTCGAAGACGGCGTAGAACTCCTTGCGGGCCCAGACCACCAGGCCGATGAACAGCGCCTGGACCAGGAAGGACACGATCAGCGGCGCCAGCGGCCGCAGGTCGGCGGCGGTGACGTCGTACAGCAGGGCGCTGATGGCCAGCCAGCCCAGCGGGCCGACGAACAGGCCCAGCACCATCAGCAGCCACCAGGCGATCCGCTTGCGCCGGCGCACCGCCGCGCCGAGCATCAGCATCAGCACGCCGAAGCCGATCGAGGGCACGCCGAGCAGGAAGCCCAGGCTGAACAGGATGTAGTCCGGCAGCCGGTCGATGCGCTCGTTGGTCCGCGGCGACAGCGCCGACAGGATCGAGGCCAGCGCCACGATCCGGCAGTACCAGACCAGCAACGTGGGGATTCGGGCGCGGAAACGCTGAACGCGGCTCGCGGTCGCGGGCTCTGTCATGCGAACCTCTCCGTCATCCGTACCCTTACCTCCGGCTGTGGATGGTTTCGACGCTGATAGCCGTCCAATCTACTCAACGTCCGAGTTCATCCCGGAGTGCCGTGAGCGCAGCGTGGCGGGTCATGCAGTTACGGCGGCGGCGCAGGAGATAACTGGTACTCTCCGGTCACCGCGGGTGGGGCGGTACTCATGCGATCACTGGCGGACGGATGTTGGGGGCATAACCCGATGGAGCAACAACCCGGACGGCGGCAGCCTGGACGGCAGAGTCAGGGGCGCACCGGCGGGAACCGGTCTTCGCGCCCACCCGAGGACTTCGTCGAGGACGACCCGACGATGGTGCGGCCCTTCGTGAAGGCCTCCTCCGGAGGCAACGCGGAGAACGGCGGCGGTCGGCGCGGGCGTCAGGGTGCTGACGGCCGGGGCGCACAGAACGGACGCGGCCCGGAGAACGGACGAGCACCCCAGAACGGACGCAACCCCCAGAACGGACGGGGAGCGCAGAACGGACGCCCGGCGCAGAACGGGCGGGGCCGGCCCAACGGCCAAGGCCCGGGCCCGGAGGGCTTACGCTCCGGGGGCCAGGGCAACGTCCCCGGCCCCAGGCCGCCGCGCGAGGGGCGGCCGCAGGGGGTCCCCGGCCTGGTCTCGACCCCGATGCCGGCGCCGCGCGCCGTGGCCGGGCGGCGGCGGGCCGAGCCGCCGGCTCCGTACCCGGAGCTGGATCCGCCGATGAGTGACCTGACCACGACGATGCCGATCCTGGCCGTCCCGGCCGACGACGGCTACCCCGAGGACGGGTACGACGGCTACGACGGGTACGACGAGGACGGCTACGACGGCCCCGACTACGACAACGCACCACCCGGCGAGCACGGGCACTACCACGACGACGCCGACTTCGGCCGGCACCGCGGCGGCACCAGGCCGCCCCGCGCGCTGAAGATCGGCGCGATCCTGGCCGGCGTCGCGGTGGTCGGGGTGGCGGCGTACAGCGTGCTCGGCGGCTCGGGCTCGCCGAACACCGGACCGGTGGCCGCCGGGGCGAGCACCTCCGGGGCGGCCGGCGCCCCCGGAACGCCGTCGGACAGCGCGTCCGACGCGGGCGCTCCGGCTCCGACCGGGACGCCGACCGGCTCCGCGGACAGCTCGTCGCAGACCACGCCGTCGGCGTCGCACAGCACGAAGACCTCGTCGAAGCCCTCGACGACGTCGCACTCCTCGTCCAGCAGCGCGCCGACGACCTCGCGGCCGAGCAGCACGCCTTCGACGACCGGCGCCACAGCGCCGCCACCGCCGCCGAGTTCTCCCTCGCCGACGTTCACCTCGCTCGGCCCGGGCTCCAGCGGCCCGGCGGTCACCCAGCTTCAACAGAACCTCAAGAGCTGGGGCGGCTACTACGGCTGGCCGACGCTGCACGTGAACGGCACCTACGACACCGCGACCAAGAACGCGGTGGAGTCCTTCCAGGACGCCAACCAGGGCACTTCGCCACCGGACCCCTACGGGGTGTACGGCCCGGCGACCGACAAGGCGATGCAGCAGGCCATGGGCTGATAGCCGGATTCGGGCCCCCGACAGAACATCAGAGTGATAGCGTCGGTGATCGCCCAAAGTCGCGCCCGGCCACGAAGGATGTCACCGGCAGGCACCATGTCATCACCGAAACAGCCTTTGGAGCCCGACTTACCCCGGAGATCGAGGCGGTCACGGCACACGGCGGAACACGTTCCGTCACCCGCCGGCGACCAGCACCGATCCCCAGAGCGCACCGAAGCCGGCGCCACCCGGCCCCGGCCCGCGAACGGAGGAGTTCAGCGTGGCTGAGACGAACGGCGGTCGGCGCCACCCGGCCCCCAGACAGACGCGCCCGATGCTCGACCAGGACTGGAGCGCGAGCGGAGCGCCGCGCACCGACGCCAATCTGCCGATGCCGCAGCCGAGGACGGCCGAGCCGCCGTCGTGGGTGCCGGGGTCGGCACGGCGCGCGGGGCAGGTGCAGGGGCAGCAGGCGGGGTTCGGGCAGGCGCCGGGGACGGCGCCGGGCGGTCAGCATCCTTCGTTCCAGCCGCGGCCGGCGGCGGCTCAGCAGCCGGCACCTCAGCAGCCGGCGGCTCAGCAGCACCCTTCCTTCCAGCCTCGGCCCGCCGCGCCACGGCCCACAGCTCCGACCGGGCAGCATCCTTCGTTCCAGCCGCGACCGGCCGC
>Ga0207671_10000768_pt1 | contig 40742 bp, 50 predicted proteins | sample KBSC24metaG_FD_184352 | JGI IMG/M metagenome (GOLD analysis project Ga0207671, IMG submission 184352) | Corn rhizosphere microbial communities from Kellogg Biological Station, Michigan, USA - KBS C2-4 metaG (SPAdes) (version 2) | ecosystem: Host-associated > Plants > Roots > Rhizosphere > Soil...
ATATCCTGGCCTCGACCTTCCAGCCGTCTGCCGTCTTGTCGCGTGGAGACTTCACGCGCCTGGCGCTGGACTTCCTGCTGTTCGGCAACTGCTACGCCGAGCGGCGCGAGAGCATGACGGGCAAGCTTTTGAACCTCAAGCCGGCATTGGCCAAATACACGCGCGTCGGGGTAGAGCCAGGGCGCTACTTCTTCGTCAATGGCTGGCGAGATACCTACGAATTTGAGCGAGACGGCATCTGGCACTTGCAGGCGCCCGACATCAATCAGGAAGTGTACGGCGTGCCGCAATACGTGAGTGCGCTGCAATCGGCCTGGCTCAATGAGTCGGCCACGCTCTTCCGCCGGCGCTACTACCTCAACGGCTCGCATGCCGGCTTCATTCTCTACATGACCGACACGGCCAGCAACGTCAATGACGTGGACAAGCTGCGCGAGGCAATGCGCAACAGTAAGGGACCGGGCAACTTCCGCAACTTGTTTGTGTATGCACCTGGCGGCAAGAAAGACGGCCTGCAGATCCTGCCGGTCTCTGAGATCGCTGCCAAGGATGAATTTTTCAACATCAAAAACTGCACGCGCGACGACGTGCTGGCCGCGCATCGCGTGCCGCCGCAATTGCTCGGAACCATGCCCAACAACACCGGCGGATTCGGCGATGTGACGAAAGCCGCCGCCGTCTTTGGTTGCAACGAGATTGAGCCGTTGCAGGCGCAGTTCCTTTCCTTGAACGAGTGGGCCGACCAAGAGGTGGTCCGCTTCCGTCCCTATCAACTTCCTACCAATGAGGGCAAGTAATCGTGAGCGATCATGCAGATAACGCAGACAGCAATATCTACCGAACTATCGCCGCCGGCCTAGCAGCAGCGCGACGCGCACCATTGCTACAGCCAGATTGTCGTTGCCATTTTTGTGACGAACCGATAGCCGCTGGATTACTGTTCTGCAACAAAGAATGTAGAGATGATTTTGAGTGTGAATTTGAAGCTATGCGGCGCTCGGGTACATCTAGGGTATGAGAATTGGCATTTTGAAAGGATTCAATCTCCATCACTTCCGATTGAATGCGCTGTGTCGGGATTTCCCTGATACAGCCAGCTAGTCGAGCGGATTAGAATTCCTGAAGAAATGGAGAGAGATATGTACACACACTCAAATAAAATCGCGGTCCGATATCTCCGAATTCTGACTTCGATTGCGGAGATGGCAGAAAATGGTGAGCTAGTCAGCGATCTTTCTCACTCTGCAGTCAGAGCGTGTGTATTAGCAATGCAGGCGGACGAAGCGGAGCCTATTGACGTTTATCACATCTTTGGCGATGGACTGAGAGAACAATATCAGGAAGTCCCAGCAGCGCGCGAAAAGCATAGGGCGGTGCTGGAGTCAGCCTTTACGCATATGGTCTTCATGTTGTTACAGGAGGAATTCGTCGACCGCGGCCATTTCCCTCACCCTGCATCAGGGGAAAACTCTGCGAATACTGCTGTTGAATTGACCAAATAGGATTCGCCAGTGAATAGACGACAAAAAATAAAAAATTCCTTAGGCGTCAATTCGAGTCGCGTAAAAACAGACCTCACTAAACGTATAGTGATCGCTGGCATGGTCGCCTCAGCTCTGCCACTTTTACTTTGTGCATTTATTGTTCTCCCAAGTGCCGAAGAGGTTTTTTCGGCTGGATTCTCAGGAAGCTTTGAAGAGTTATTCGAGGACTCTTATTCACTTCGAGCATTGATCTACTGCGTTGCATATCCACTCATTTATGCTCTTCTAATGTGGTTTGCAACTTTCTTTCTGAGAACGCAGCGCGTTATTCCAGCATTAATTGCTGGATGGCTACCGTTGGCTCTCTCTTTGCTCGCAATAGCAAACTCTTCAAGGATATAACAGCCCTAAAGGCAAGGGCATTCCAAATCTGTCCGGATTTGTAGGTGAAATGTTATCTGGTTTGGCTAGATGTCTGATTTTCCTACTTCGTGCTGCATAGCATACTTCCAAATACTGTTCATTTAGATCATCGGGACGCAGCCCATTTACTCGGAGGACTTCCCGATGAAAGAAGAACCCAGCATTATCCGTTGCCTTTTGGTTGTCGAAGATAATGAAGAAGTGAGAAGTATTTTTGTAGATGCATTTGAAGCTGCTGGCTATCAGGTCTTATGTGCCGGACATGGCGAAGAGGCCGTTGAAGTCATGAGCCGCTCAAAATACAAAGTTGATGTAATTCTTACCGACTTGCGTATGCCTGTGATGGATGGGCTGGAATTCGCGATAAAAATCAAATCTGACACACGTCATGCCGGAATACCCATTGTGCTTCTCAGCGCAACGCCCATACGCAGCTTAACTGAAACTTTGACGGTATTTTCGGCCGTTCTTCTTAAACCTTGCTCGCTCTCTCTTCTCATCTCGACTGTGGAGGCTGTTTGTACAGCCAAGGGGAGTGAAGGTAAAAATTAGCAGCTACCACGTCGAGTCTCCGAGGAAAGGTTTCTCGATGACTACGGTAAAATTTCTGATATGTCCATACAGGAAAGACTATGGACTACTCTTCGGCGATTGAAAAATAAATGAGTCTCCTATCCGTTTTTGACGTGAATTAAGAGTAAGGTCTGCACATCCCTCCACGGATCCTCTCGTAAGCAAGAGCTAGCTTACATGGTCCGTTTCCCCATCCCGACATCGATTCCGTTCTATTTCACTTGAGTCCATCCGTTGAGGTGTCGTTAAGTGCTCTTTTTGGAGAACTGTATGAACATGTTCAGCGGTCGGCACACATTGTGCCCGACTTTAGGTGGCGTGGATTTTCCACTATCCCGACCAGAGATATATTCGGGCTACTCTCGGCGACTTGAGGATTTTGAGTGCGTCGAAGAGGTGCTTAGCGAGCGTGCGCGTGGTCGTGGTCAGACCAACGACCTATGCGATCAGTGGCGCATGGTTTTGTCAGAGGACTAGTAACTACATAACAGATCATGACGTTCACAATGTCTTGACGCCAACGTGTCCTATACGGAGAAAAAATGAAACTGTATTCCAACAGCCGCTTTAATAGCGACGAGGTTGCACAGGCTGTAGAGGAGCATCGGCGCCTACACGGTGACTGCTATTTTGAGAATAATGAGCTCAGCGATCCTCTAGCGCTCAACAGAAAAGCAATGAGCTTTAGAAATAAGAGGCTCATGTGGGGAAGAGTTGGCAGTGTCAAACGGCGAGCAACCCTTGCGGTTAAAGGCGGAGGAGGAGAGAAGTAGGTTTTTTCAAAATTCGAGACTAGACCGTATGCGCCGGGTATTGCGCGTCCAAGGGTGTCGTAAAGTTCACTAGATTCAGTTCTAGCATGCGCGAGTAGCGCCGCTTCCCTCAACTCAATAAAAAAACGTCCTGCCGCTGTTGTAAAAGCCTTGAAATAGCAGCGCCTATGAATTTGGACAGAAGACTTGCAAAATGCCTGGATGAAGTTAATTCCTTCGACATCGGTCAAGCCAAACTAACAATCACACTGACCGAGAATTCTCATGTCTACATATCAAACGTCGGATAGCTCTGGCAACTTTTTATACGAGCTAAACTACACAAAACATGCCGATGGATGGCAAATGAACAGCATCTCCATATCAGAACGTAACAGCGAAATCTTTTCAAAGAAAAATCTCGCTGGCGTTTATCGCGCTGAGGCGGTTTTACTCGCACAAGGTGTGAATATGTGCGAGGCACTTATCGCATGTCGCAGCGCTCACCCATCGCTTACCAGAATGAATTGACACTGTCTTAATGGCCTCTTTGGGCCAAGATGGTGTAGACAATTAAGAGCTGAAACCCAAGAGGGATTCGGCGCGTAAATATCACGTTATCAGCATTCACGTATGCGGACATCTATCACTATTTTCGAATAATGCTCGCGATATGGATGTAGCAGAAATGGCCATTACGGCCTGTCCATTTACGCTCATATTAGACCGTGATTTAAAGGATCAACAATGTCGAATTTTAATAAAAACCAGGGCGTCAATCGCATCGGAAAGGCAAGCTTCACGCCTCAAAATGAGAAACCTCTGCGTTCTCACGATGGTGGCTTTGCGACTGCCGAACACGAGCGAAAAAAGCAAGAGCAAGCCGATCAGCAAAGTGACGCCGGCCCGCGTCGCTATGATGGAGGCAACATCTATCGAAAAGGACATCGAGGAGAGAACGAGAAGGCAGATCAATCCTCGTAATCTTCAACAGGATCGTAATTTAGTTTGTTAAGGGGCCGCAGTCGCGGCCCTTTTATTTGAGAGAGCTGCCATGCGATTTTATTTCGAAGATATAGGACACGAGGCCGGTTTTGTATGGCTGAGGATTGGTAAGAAAAAGGTTGTCGAAGTTACAAGCGGGTTGGGCAGTGGCCGAACCAGAGCCGAGTTTCAAATTTGTGATTCACCTACCGACCTAGAAGGGCAGATGATCGTATGCCGAAAAGCAATAGCGCAGTTTATACGGGAAGGCACCGGTAACAAGGAAATTGTATTTTTAGTTTTCGATGCTTCAATTGAGCCTTGGAAGGGGAAATTGTTTGCAATCGCTCCGATGCCCGCGTGAGAGAAAGGTGGAAAGATGTAGAGCGTGGATATGCGATCGATAATAACAAGACCACTAATCAGGATGGAGATGATGAATCACGTCTATACCGAGCAGGCCTATCGAGGCTTTAATATTTTAGTCCGGTGTGGTCGAGAAAAAGGGCTGTGGGTAATTAAGCAGCTATACATCAACCGGAACGGGATTCTCTTCTTGCCGTATAGGTTTGACAAAGCATGGATCTATGATAGTAGCTCTGCGGCCCTTGAGGCGGGCGTCGCCGAGGGGCGCAGGATTGTAGACGATCGCTACATTCGGAACGGCCCAGCAGCTTAAGAGCTCTCCTAATGAAGACGCTCCGGCTTCTCTCTCACCAAGGTAGGCGTCTTGTACCTATTCTACGATCACAGAACTTGATTAAATTCGCGAGCTCCGACGCATCTGGCCTAGCCAACAAAATATTTTTGACTTGCGATATCTGTAAACGGCTAGGAATAACTTCTGTAGCACTGCGGCATATCCAAATTTCAAGCAAAGATGAAACTTCCTCGGGGCGTAATAATGCGACGTCGGTCCTCGTCGGAACCCGCGTGTTAAAAGCCTGAAGTTTCCATCGCGAAGCGAATTCCGAGGCGGAATTTCGGTTAGCGAGAGGTACGTCGAAATATTCATGCGAATTCATCACGGCTCCTATTCGGCTGTCCATAGCCGTTCACCCATCATATAGCTATCGCAGTCTCGGGACGAACCTGCCTGGTGGCTTCGCTCAAATATATTTCATAACCTTCGCCTTATTACCTTTGGGGAACCGCGACACCGACGATTCTTGGGACAGCCATAAAGTTGCAAAATGGCAACACTATTTATTGTCTCCGCGCTTCTAGCGCGCGGTTGCCCCCACCCCGCGCCTGCCCGCTACATATGTCACTTTTGACTCAAATTTGCACCAGGTGCCTACTCAAGCCCAGCGTGCTCTACCGCCTCGGATGATGCCCTTCAAAAGCGACGCAATTTGACGCATCTGAGCCCGACTTCTACAAGGCACGCACCTGCACCAGCTTTTTATAATGGCTTATTATTTGTTTACCAACTCTTTTCGCCATCAGGGGAGGAACTGCATTACCGACCTGCCTAGCGCGCGACTTAAGCTGACCTCGAAAAACGTAGTCTCGAGGGAAGGTTTGGAGGCAGGCGGCCTCGCGAATACTCAACGCGCGATCTTCCACCGGATGACCGAAACGTCCATTCGAATAGCTTATGCATTTTGTCGTTAGCCCCGCCGCAGGCCGGTCCCACGCAAGACGGCCGTAGACGTCTGAATGTCCACTATGAGTTTTATGGCAATCAAGCCAAAGTTCTTGCGGCCAGTCATGGCGCCCGCCCCCCTCGGGGGTCGAACGTATCCGCAACAGATTTAGCTCAGACAAGCTGGCCGCTGCATGATCTGGATCCTCCTCAGAAACCTCACCAGCTTGTAGTGGCGGCAAGCCATCTATCCATGTCCGGACAGTGGTATAGGGCTTCAGATCAGGGCCGTGAGTAGCTGTTGGTAGGTGAATCTTCTCGTCCAAGCTTGCAAGGAGGACGAAACGGTCTCGTTTCTGTGGAACTCCGTAGCTCATCGCCGGGATCACCCCGAACGAGAATTTATAGCCAAGACGCTTCAATAGGCGAAGAAAACTAGGCAAAGGACCACTTTTTTCTTGAGCGATCTTTTGCATACCTGGGACATTTTCAACGAACACGTATTCAGGCCGCCAAGCTTTTACGAAACGTGCAAATTCGTCGAGCAAATATCGGCGATCATCGCTCTCATCGGTATGCTTATTTTGCTTGGAAAAAGGCTGGCATGGAGCGCATCCTGAGAATAAAACTGGATGCCTTCGATTCTTCATGAATGGTGCAAGCACGTCAGTGGAAAGCGCTCGGATATCTTCCCGGATAAAAGAAGCACGAGGAAAGTTCGCCTGAAATGTATTGGCCGAATCGGGATCGAAATCCAGACCCAATACGATCTTCATCCCAGCTTGCTCGAAGCCACAGCTAGTGCCACCGCACCCTGAGAAAAAATCAAAGACTTGGATTGCCATGATCAAAATTCCAAAATTTATTTCTGTTGCGCAAAAGCATGCAAAATAGACCTGATTCCCAACAAGTCAGGATGATCGTCTGGAATTGTTGCGAGAGCGATTCTCTGAACACTGAAAATGTCATCACTGTTAACGTCAACGAATTTTTTCGCGCCTAACGCATCCTTAGTGTACTGCTCGAACTTCTTTTTAGCGTTCGTCAGAGGTTTCTCGCCCTCCTGCCGCTGACGGTTCATATTGTTCCACACAAACGCTTCCGGGTTAGCATCGGGCAGGAAGCGTACATAACTTGATGCCCATTGGATGAACCGCCGTTGCGCTGCGATTAGTTGATCCTGGTCTCCTCCATTCTTTCCACCGTCGATAGGAAAGTCAACAGAGCAGCCGGTAAAGGCCTTTATGATGTCAGCCAGTTTGTCATTCTTTGCTAGCGGAATATCATCGGCATTAGGGATGGCCGAGGCGAACTGATCTCCATCTAGCAAAAATAAAACATTCTTTCTCGTCTCAGCAGCATAGCTAGGAGCGTAGTGAGTCCACATACTGCTGGCGCCGCCTGGATAGTACACGACCTTGAATAGCTGACTGAATGCCTCACCCTCAGCTTGCAACACCTTCTCTACAAGCGCTGTTGCAAGTCGATCCTCAACAACAACCATTAACTTTCCTGCCGGTGGCTCGCCCAAGTAGAAAAATGCTTCCTCTGGAAGTGACGACTGCTTCGGCAATATGACTTTTCCCGATGCAGGATCGAGCATCAGCAGTTTAATGGCATCTGGAGGCAGGTTACGGACAATTGCGGGCGAGTGTGTGGATAGTACAACCTGATGCTTCATCTTCTTCACTGCCTCGGCCATGTAGGTCATTAGCCGCTCCTGGGCGCCAGGATGCAAACTTACCTCTGGTTCATCCAACAAGATCAATGAAGCTTGCGGCGCTTTATCCACGGTATAAACCAAGGCCACAACGGAAAACTCGCCGCTACCTGCAAATGCCTCCGTATATTGCAAGTTCGCAGCTTTCATGCGAGCGGTATATCCGTCTTGGCTGTAGTAGCTGTGACGAATCAACGCTATCTCAGTATATTCGCGCCCCAAGATCTCCGAGACTTTCTCGACCTGGTCGGCAGAGAGAAGCAGGTTCTCCGAATTAATGATACGTTCGCCGTGCCATTTCACCGATTTGCTTTTGCTTTCTATTGCAGCCTTTAGGCGAACAGATCGCGCACGGATATATTCTTTTTTTTCCTTAAGATCGTTACCGTGACTTCGAACTTGGCCGTAATAGAAGAACTTATCGAATGCGCTTAGTTGTGATCGGAAGTCGATATACTCAACGTTTTTCCGAATATTTTTCCAGCGCGTACGAGTGCCCCCCGCTGGAGCAACCTCTAAACCGCGCCTGAACGGCTGCATGCCATAACGAGCAATTGGACGTGACGGCTCCCAATAATCTGGATCCTCCTCTTTGCTGATCCGTGATTTTAAGACTTCCGTGTTCTGCTTCGCTTCTGGATTGTTATAGCCGTAGATGAAGCAGTTCGGTGCTCCATCCCCCTCTTCGATCGGATCGATCGAGGTTGAAAACCAAAGGTTGCCAAGATTGTTGTAGCCAGGTGCTCCATATAAAGCGCGCAGAATCGAGCTTTTGTTTGTGCCATTCTGCCCAACCAGAGCAGTTATTGGGTGCGTAAAATCTACCCGCAGATTTTCGGCCAGATTTTTATAACGAGGGAACCGCAAATGAGTGATATATGGCTCCAATTGTTTTTTCTGCAACAAATTACTCAGAATCTGCTGAATACTCACTTTCTTTCCCCCAAAAAGATTTTCATACGGCGAGAATGTCGCAATTTTCTGGGGAGGTATTGTACATCTGCTTTCCTGCGGCAGCACTGAGCCGGGTCATGCATTGCTCACAATCCGTGCCCAATATTCTGCTCCGCAAATCCAAAATGAGCCGCGCCCTAATTGGTCTTGCGACCCGCCTTTTTCTTGAATTGCGGAGCAAAAAGCATCCTAACCTTTTGATTTATATAACTTTCCCCGCAGATTCGTAATCAGTAGGTCGACGGTTCGATTCCGCCCATCAGCACCAGTTTATAAGGGGTTCCGGCTTATGTCGGAGCCCCTTTTGGGTAATTAGGGGCCGCCTGGGTAATAAATCACTTTCTACGATATACAATTGGGCGGCGAATTGTCAGCAAGTACGCGGCGTTATTAATATAGTTGCATCAATTCAAAGAAAGAACTATATGTCCGGCCTACTAACCCCGCCGTATCCTCCATCACAAAATGCCCTAGCAGCGGCACACAACCCTCTAAGACCTGATGTGAAGGGGCAGTGGTTCAACGGGGCGCGCCTTGAGCTTGACGGTTATACATTCACCAGGTGTCGATTTGATAATTGCGAACTCGGCATCTCCACACCGCAATTTAGGCTGGTCGACTGCTGGGTAGATCCCAATTGCCGAATTTTTTATCGCGGCAACACCATCAACGTCATTCAACTTTTTACAAATAGCCTCGGCCTCGACCCTAAAGTATGGGGTGGCTTTATACCTCGGCGTAATCCGGACGGAACAATCAGCATTGGAGGGTAAGCGATGCCAATGCCATTTAAGGGAATTCCCTCCGGCAGCCAGATATTTGTCCTCGGCTTAATCAGCTTTGCGGCCTGGACCGCGGACAAAGGGTACGATCTTCTGAAGGAAGATAATCTATTTGGCCTTGTTTTCGTCACGATAAGTGTGGGCGCAATCGGTGCGAGCCTCTTCGCGGCCCGTCGTTCGCAACGCGACGTGGATTTAGCAACGGCCCAGCCGACTATGTTCAGAGATTACCAAGCCGGCGTTGATGTAACGATGTCTCCAGTAGTTCAGCGTGACAAAGACGCTATGCGACATCTCGGCGAACTTGCACAAATTGTCGCTATCAGGCGCCCTCTTCCAGAGCCAGCTGGCAAGGTCGACAGCAGCGGGCACCCCGATGCGTCACGGAAGGCCGAAGCCGTCAATGAAGTGAACATGATCAATGCCGAGACTCAAAAACTGGATCAAAACTTTACTGATCTATTGTCGTCTCGCCTGTCGGCCCCAGAAGCCGTACAAGAACCTCCTACTTTAGAAATGAAATCCGATATCGCTTCACACAAACCGATGGGCTCCTCATCTGACATTAGTCAAACCGAGCCTTGAGCGGCTGCACAAGCTCCGGCTTACGCCGGTATATCCGATTAGTTGTACGGGCGTCAGCGTGGGCCAATAGAGCGCGAGCCTGCTCCAAGCTATCGGCGTCACTCGCGCACTTGGCACGCAAGTCATGGTCGGTGAAAGATTGTGTCACCTTGGTTTCCGCCAACACGCGCACCATGAACCGCTGCCACATGGAATCCCAGCCGCTGAAGTCGTCTCTCTCTTCATTGTAATAGCTGGTCCCGGTACGGGTGCAGAACAGTAGATCGACCTTTTTCGGACGTGCTTCCATAGCTTGAAACACCTCGTCGCGCAAATCCGGCGTCCAGGCGTAAATGGTTCGCTTGCCGGTCGAATTCTTCACCTTCCGGCGCTGCACGTGGATGCCGTCTTCCTTAAAATCCTCCGAAGGAACCAGGCGCAGTAGGTCCCCTTTTGAAATTCCGGTCAGCAACTTAATGCGCATGTAAGCCTGGATGATGGGGACGCCCGACGATCCTCCGTTCGACTGCCGTTTGAGCGCTAAGCACTCCACAATTTCCCAATCCTCCACGTATCGGTCGCGGGGCTTTTGTCCTTCTAGGCGCATCTGCCCGATGAAAGGATGCCGATCGATGTAACCCCACTCCACCGCTTTTGTGAATGCATGTGACAGCAGTGCCACTGCTCTTCGCGCTGCTACCTTCTTCGGTGACTTATCGATGAACTGATAGACGAGCTGTGGACGGATGTCGGTGAGCAGTAGCTCACCGAACACCCCACGCAGCCGACCCACGTATCGATTTCCGTCGAGCTGCTGCTTCATCCCCTTGGTCGGCACTACTTCCAGAGCGTACCTGTCCAGCAGCTGCGCAACGGTTTCTGCCGCATCCAATTTCTCCAGGCGTGCCGCCCAGGTCCTGTAGGCCTCCGGTAACGTGCTGCCGAGACGGAACTTCTTTTTTCCGTCCCACCGCGACTCAAGGCCAGCCGGTACATGATAGTAGTAGGCACCGTGGTGCAGTACCCAACGCGTCGGCAGTCCACGATGTTGCGCACTTCTCGGCTTAGGCATTCGTCAGCACCTCCCAGTTCGGTTCACGGACAGATCGCTGGCGGACGGGCGGCTCCAGCCCTCCCAGCAGGCGCTCAACATGAGTCTGTAAAACAACCAGGGATCCATCGGCCCGCACCTTGTATTGGATGCCCATCGCATTGAGCTGCTTCTGCTGTGCCTTCGCTCGCTTGCGCTTCGTGAGATCCGCGATGTCCGTTTTATTCAAGAACATTTTATTCTCCTGGCAGCACCTCGCTGGATGCCGCCCTTTCAGTGAAATCATTCTGCGGACGTTGAATCCGCCCGCAAGTCATTCGCCACACTGCCGCTATAGTCGGCCAGGTACAAGCGCCGTGAGTGTCCGTTGGCCGCAGCGTAGTGGCGCACGCTCCCTCCGTCATCGCAGGTAATGATGTCGGCCAGTGGCACGCCACGGAATTGCCCGGCCAGTTCGTTGTCCAGCTCCACCCAGGCAAACCGCTCACCATTCCCCAGATGCTGACGAATGACCGACACATAGCCCGCCAGCACTCCATCGTCAGGCGTGTTGAACGTAATGCGGTCGAGCGTCTGGGGTGGCTGCATCACGAAGTCGCGCGGCTTGCTTTCGGGGGCGATCACATCAAATCTCACAGGTGCATTCATTGCTTCTTCTCCTTGGTGGCAGTAACAGAGCACACGCCAAAGCGATCGACGGCGGCGGCGATCACGTCGCAGCTATGGGCTGCGATGGCGGTGTAGGAATGGCGTGCGCTAGCAGTGGGCACGACGACACGGAACGTGGTCATGGGGCGTTCCCTTTCGTTGGGTCGGTATCAATCGGAAGTTCGGTTACATCGAGCCGGCCAGCGCGCCAGTCGGCGACCTGGCGCGGCGTGCCGTGGCGCGGGGACTTGTCCGGCACAGGCACCACCCGTGGCCAGGGGCACGCCTTGATGGCATCCCAGGCATCCAGTGCGCGGCGCTGCTCATCTGCGGTTATGGCCGGCGCTGACCATGTCGGCATGTCATCCACCACCGGCCGGGGCCAGGGACATGCGCCCAGGGCAAGCCAGGCATGATCAATTTGCGCGGCCTGGTCGGGCTGGAACGTGACCGGCGCTGGCGCGGTCGTCGGCTCGAAGGACACATCGGCCGCAAAGTCAGTCCCAGCGGGCTGCGTACAGTTATTTACACGAGTCCGAGGTGGTGGTTTTCGGGCAGGTGTTCTGTAATGCCGACTGTCGTGATGATTTCGAGCGCGTACTTGCTGCGAAAAAAAGGCGCGGTGAGTATTTTTAAGTTTTATCCCCGCGTTCGCGAACTTAATCCTAACGGTTGAGAGCGTGCGCGTGATATTCCGCGAGAATCAACATTAAACGCATCGATACGATCTAACCTGCGGAACCCTTTTTGAGCTCAACCGTCAATTCGATGAACACCGACACAGGTGGCGAATAGTGGGGGGGATTCACAAAGGGGAAAAATGCTTTACGCGCACAAACAAGATATTGCTCATCGCCATTTAACGGTCCTTGTAGGGCTTGCCGAAATGTCGCAAAAAGGGGAAATCGTCAGCGATCTCGTCCGCACCGTTGTCAGAAGATGTATGGTCACAATGCGAGCCACCGGGGCCGATTGTGCAGACATTCGAAGCATTTTTGGTCGCGCACTCTCCCGCTATTCCACCGAGTTGAACAGCGGCTTTCTTTCGAAGGACTCGGTTTTTAAGGTTGCGGAGCAGTTTCTAGAGCTTCAGTTGTTTTTCGAAGAGCAAAAAACCTTTTTCGATACCAATTCCTTGGGTGGGCCTGCCTACGATCGGATTCACCATTAAACGGCGGCCGTTCCTGTGAATCTCCATCTATCGCCTCTACTGCCTCTAGAGAGCAATACCATTAAACGATATCAGGGAATGTCAGGTTCTTCCCGATATCAACTCCTTCCTCAGCCATGTATAACTAGCCAATGAGGAAATCAACATGCCATATGAAATTCTTAAACAGATCGTACAGCGCCATTTACTCACGATCCGTGAAGTTGCGAAAAAAGCCGCACAGGGAGAAATCGTCGGAGACCTGGTGCGTGCGCAAGTCAGAAAATGCTTAATCGAGATGCATGCGGCAGGAGCAGAGCCAGAGCATATCCGCGACATCTTCGATAATCTGGAGGATGGTTTGGATAAGAAATGCGCGGCAGTTGAGCCGAAATTCTGGCAGCTTCTGATGACTATGAAGCTTCACGTAGAGTTTCTCCTTTTTATAGAGGAGAACGACTATTCAAACGGTCCATCAATTAGGTGCCCTGGACCTGTATCTGACATTCATTAATTGTCCTTAGGCTCCTAAAGCACGCTACCCGGGTTAGAAAATTATTTTTTAATTCCGCAGGCTCGACGAAAGCTCCGACTCTGAAAAGAGTGGGAGCTTTTGATTTTATAGAGTGCAAATTCTTACGAAATGTCAGGTTCCCGTTTCGAAAGAACATTAGATTTTAATCATCGACTAGATGTTTTTTTCAGAGGGTATCGGAAGACCGATTAGTCTCACCGTCAAATTATTCGGATGATCCAAGAGCCTAAGATTTTTTATTTAACTGCAAATTGACTGTGAAAGTATGTGATGAAATTATCGAATATGAAGGTGGCTAATCGGCTCTATCTTGGATTTGGTTTGTTATTGCTGATGTCGATAGGCTTGACCATTTTCAGCTTCACTCGGCTGGCAGCGCTCAACTCGGACGTCAGATTTCTGGTGGATGACCGCTATGCGAAGACGCTGCTCGTAGATGCTATCGGCAAGGATGTCAATGTCATCGCGCGCGCGGTACGCAACGTCGCGCTGACCACGGATGAAGCTGTTAGAACGGCGGAATTGGAACGAATCAGCAAGGCACGCAAGGCCATTGCAGAACGGGAGGCTAAGCTTGATGGCATGATCACCACGGAGGCAGGAAAGAAATTCCTCGTGGCAGTCCAGGCATCTAGTCAAGACTATTATGAGGAGCAGCAGAAGCTGCTCAACATGCTAGCCTCAGGCGACACTGACAACGGGCGCAGGATGTTCTTTGGTTCGGTACGTGCCAAGCAGAATGCCATGTTCACCGCGCTACAAGAGTTCTCTGACTATCAGCGTGCTTTGATGGACCAGACTGTAGCAACCAGTCAAGAGACTTACCACACAGCGGCGATGATGCTCGTGATCGTTGGAATGCTATCGGTCTTGGTGAGTTTGGCTGCAACCTTGGTGATTTCGCGCAGCGTCACGGGACAGTTAGGTGGTGAACCCGCCTACGCCATGAATATCGCGAGCGACATTGCTGGCGGCGACCTGGGTCGCCCAATTTCGCTTCGCGAGGGCGATAGCAGCAGTCTACTGGCCTCAATGGGCAGCATGCGTGATCGTCTAGCCGATATCGTAGGCGAGGTGCGCGCGGGGACAGATACAATCGCGACGGCCTCTGATCAGATTGCCAGGGGCAATCTGGATCTTTCGTCCCGAACCGAAGAGCAGGCAAGCTCATTGGAGGAGACGGCGTCTGCAATGGAAGAATTAACCGCCACCGTCAAACAGAATGCCGACAATGCTGTACAGGCAAATGAGCTGGCCTCTGCTGCGTCCGAAATCGCCGTCGCAGGCGGGAAAGTGGTGGGGGAAGTGGTCGAAACGATGAATGCGATCAATGAATCGTCTAAGGAAATTACAAATATCGTCACCGTAATCGATGCAATCGCTTTCCAGACAAATATCCTCGCTCTGAATGCGGCGGTAGAAGCCGCCCGCGCGGGCGAGCAAGGTCGCGGATTTGCCGTGGTCGCAAGCGAGGTACGAACCTTGGCTCAACGTTCTGCTACCGCCGCAAAGGAGGTTAAGCAACTCATCGAGCATTCGGTGGGACAGGTGCAAAAAGGCAGCAAACTGGTGGCACAAGCTGGGGAAACGATGACTAATATCGTTGGAAGCGTAGCGCGCGTTACCGATATCGTGAGCGAGATTTCATCGGCCAGCCGGGAGCAAAGCGAAGGGATCGAGCAAATCAACCTTGCGGTCACACAGATGGACGAAGTGACGCAACAAAATGCAGCGTTGGTCGAGGAAGCCGCAGCTGCTGCGCAATCCATGCAGGATCAAGCGGAAAAACTCTCTCGTACGGTCAGCATCTTCCGATTGCCCGCACGCACGCAAAGCCTATCTCTCGCTGTAAGTTAATGCTGGGCTGCGCCGCCGCTGCTCTTGAAAAATCTCTCCCGTGAAGTCTGCGGCAACGGCGTCCTTGCCTGCACGCACAGAGCTCATGCCGTGCTCTAAGCACAGCTGGGGACAGGTGTGCCGGCGTCTACCTGCTTGAGAATGGCGATGATTTAGCTTTCTGAAATACGTGACTTCTTACTTCCTCGAGTCAATATTGAAAAAACCTACTTTCAAATCCGCTTAATTTCCCGGGGGATTAACCTTGGCGTCTCAGTAAAAATCCTCTTAGAAATACTGCCTAGTGGACCTCACCTTAGTTCCGTACTACAGACGTTTTTTAAGCTGGCTTCAGCATTGGAGTCCGGACTAATTTCAGTGAAGCTTTCGGGGCGAATTGAATAGCTATAAGACTGCACAGGCTCTCCTTCTTTCGAAGACTTAGAAAAAAAAGTGTATTGTTTTACGGCGACGGTCCTAGTGCTGCAATCAAAGTAATTAAGGAAGATAGCTGATCGATAACGCAATCCTGTGCGGGTGAGTCGATCCGTACTATATTCATAAAGGAACCATGCTGTTTTGTATTCGCCAGTCTGCGTGATTGAGGATGGATCTATAGAAACAATTGTATTTTCGGACGAATGAATGCGTTCCCAGGAGGCCGCAATGGCATTTGAAGGTTGAATACTGATCGTTCCTAAAAAAATAGAGAGTGATGTTGTAATGCTCCGTAATAATTTCATCCGTGATCCTTCGAGATAAATAGGTTTAAAGCGAGGGAAGAGGAATATCCCTGCGCCACATTTCAAGGCTCGATTCTTTAAGCCGGTTATACAGCGTCTTAGTTCTGTATGTTCGCTACGTTTCTAGTGTGCCGCAGCCGTTGTCTCGCTTTCGGAGATCCTTTATCGGCCCACGCCGCTTACCATCCTCGAAGAGGTCCAAGCTCAGTTCTGCGATACTGCGGCCCTCATTGGTCAGCAGCTGGCGTGCAATTTCCACTCCATTACCCCGTATCTGATAAACGATCACTTGCATGCTCACCTCGATACTCTAACTCTGGTGTTGGAGGTGAAACTCTCTTCGGGTAACACCTCCTCACAGCTTGTTAATTTTTCGCTTTCGCTTAACTCAATACCTTAAAACTGCGTCCAATCGTCGTCACTTCCTCCCCCGACCCTGGAGTGAGTGTCTACAGCAGTGCGTGATATTTTAGGCTGCTGCTGCCCGCTATTCTTCATCGCCTGCGCAGCCTCGTCCCCTACGACGTTGACTGCCCGCTTTTGTGTGTTCTTAACGGTCAAAGCAACTTTTTTTAGTTGGGCAGTCTCTGGGGCGTCATTGCTGAGTTTAAAGACCCTGACAGTGTCGCTCAAGTGCCTGGACTGTTCTTGCAGTGACTGTGACGCTGCAGCAGCTTCTTCCACTAAAGCCGCATTTTGTTGTGTTACTTCATCCATCTGCGTGATGGCCTGATTAATTTGTTCAATTCCGTCACTTTGCTCGTGGCTTGCAGCGGAGATCTCGGCGACTACATCAGTCACACGTTTGACGCTAGAGACTACTTCGCTCATCGTTGAACCGGCCTGTTCCACAAGGCGGCTACCGTTCTCTACCCGGCTCACCGATTCATCAATCAACACTTTGATTTCCTTTGCTGCCGCCGCGCTGCGCTGTGCCAAAACGCGCACTTCTGATGCAACTACAGCAAATCCACGGCCCTGTTCTCCAGCGCGCGCAGCCTCTACAGCGGCATTCAGTGCAAGAATATTGGTTTGAAAGGCGATGCCATCGATGACGCCGATGATGTCAACGATCTTTCGCGAGGCCTGATTGATTTCCCCCATGGTCTGCACTACCTGATCAACTACGCCACCGCCTTGTATTGCTACGTTGGAGGCAACTACGGCGAGGTTATTCGCTTGGCGTGCATTCTCCGCGTTTTGTTTGACTGTAGAAGTTAGCTCCTCCATTGAGGATGCTGTTTCCTCCAATGCACCGGCTTGCTCTTCAGTACGCGAGGATAAATCCAGATTCCCTGTAGCAATTTCAGAGGAGGCAGTATTGATGGTTTCTGTACCTTCACGCACTTGAGAAACGATGCGATGCAAATTTGTATTCATCGTCTTTAATGCGGAAAGCAGCATACCGGTTTCATCCTTGGTAGTAGTCTCGATCTGTTGCGTTAAGTCCCCCCCTGCTACAGCGCCGGCAACCTTGACTGCTTCGTTAAGAGGACGAGTTATAGAACGGGTCACTAACCATGCACTGATGATGGAAATAATGATGGCAATGCCAGAAAAAAATAGGACGAGAGAGATCGCGGAGTTAGCAGTTTCCTTTCCCATGATGACACTGCTATCCATTTGCGACTTTTGGAATTCCACGAATTCATTTAACGCTGCAAAATACTTGTCCTGTAAAGGGATAACATTTGTGAACAGATGCTCCGATCCTTCATCCTTTTTTTGTTGCTTGATCATGGCCTTCAGTTGATCACGTGGCCCTTGATAATCTTTACGAGAATCCTTCACTGCCTTAAGTAATTCAGCACCGCGAGGGGTGTTAATTATTTTTTCGAGTTTGGCAAGGGATTGGTTGGTCTTGGCGCTATTTGCTTCCGAACGTCCAAGATAACGCTCCATTTCGTCCAAGTTGCGAGCAAGCAGTGCATTTCGCAAATTCCTGGCAGCGCCATTTACACTTGCCGACATTTCAGTAGCTAATGCAATTTTTACGTATCTATCGTTCGCGATTTCCGTATTGGCCGCATCGAGAGAAGATAGGCTCTTCAGCGCAGTCCCCGCGATCACGCACATGATGCCGATAAGTAGTGCGAAACAAGCCGCCAATCGCGTACCAATCTTCATATTTCTGATGTTCATATTTACTCCGAGATAGATATTGAGTCGACACAAATGAATCGACTCATAAGGCCCCCCCTATATGTCCCAGATGTTTAGTTGTTGGTTGTGCGTGAATCGGAGCAATACTTAGTCCACGCGGGCGAAGTCTCTACGCTGAGTGTGAATTTAACGCCACCCTATCGTGTCGCCAATTTCAAAATTCTCATGTCAATTTGAAGGTAAGTACCCAGCCCTCGGTGCACGAATTCCGATTCATAGATCGACAACGGACTTTTTTCTTAATACTTTAGCAAAAGTTTTCGTGACTTTTTCTGACAAGAGAATGGTTGTCGTGCTCTAGGCAGGATCGGAAGATGGTTGTGCGCAATGGTATTTCAGTTGCAATGCTGAAATATTGCAATAATGATACCAGCTTGTGTGCGGCGGTTCCGTGCGCGCGGTTGCCCCCCCCCACCCCGCGCCTGCCCGCTACATTGGTCAGTTTTGACTCAGACTTGCGTCAGGCGCCGAAGCCTCCCCGCCAGCCTTGGCGGACTGATCGTAGACCTTCAAATCTGACGCATTTTGATGCAAGTAAGGAATAGAAAATCAATTTCATATCGATACCGGCAGCGTGTGTTATTTCGGTCTCCGTCTCGCAACCAGTCGAAAACCCTTGCTCCGATATGCTGTCTTCAGGGGAGAGGCTCCCGGGATCGCTTGCACAAAATCTTCACTATCTTCTCCGCATGGCGGGTGGCGCTGTTGAGGCGGTTGATGAGAAGGTTGAGGCTGTCCATCTCCTCAGGCGTCAGCGGCTGGTCCAGGCCATTGCGCACCGCGCTTGCCTGGCTGATCAGCGATGCCACCTTCCAGGCCGCATCGTGAGAAACCGACTCCAGTTCATGTCTGATCCAGTTAAGGTCGGCTTTGGATACATCGTCCATTGCGTCCTCCTTGTTATGTCAGAAGGTTTCCCATAGTTCAGCCGAATTGGCGGAGCTGGCAATGCCGCTAGGTGCGGGCTTGGCCTTGGGGCTGGCGACAAGGCTGGGAACCATGGAGGCGGCAGGACGTGATCGGTTCGCGGAGTGTGCTTCCTCGCCAACCGCTACGCCAGCAGCATGCACCACCCCGCCCGGCAGACGGAAGACACCCACCAGCTCGGACAATTGCCGGGCCTGGTGCGACAGCGATTGCGACGCCGACGCGGCTTCCTCCACCAGAGCAGCGTTCTGCTGGGTGACTTCATCCATCTGGGTGATGGCTAAGTTGACCTGCTCAATGCCCTGGGTCTGCTCGCTGCTGGCAGCCGAAATCTCGGTCATTACATCGGTGACGCGCTGCACGCTGGAGACCACTTCGGCCATCGTCACCCCGGCTTGCTGCACCAGGGTGCTACCCACGCCGACCTGCTGCACCGAACTGTCGATCAGGCTCTTGATTTCCTTGGCGGCCGTGGCAGAGCGCTGCGCCAGTGAACGCACCTCGGTAGCCACCACCGCAAAACCGCGGCCCTGCTCACCGGCCCGGGCCGCTTCCACCGCTGCGTTCAAGGCCAGGATATTGGTCTGGAAGGCAATGCCGTCAATGACGCTGATGATTTCCACGATCTTCTTGGAAGAGGCATCGATGCTGCCCATGGTCTCGATGACCTGTTGCACGACCTTGCCGCCTTCTTGGGCAATGGACGAGGCGGTCAATGCCAATTGGTTGGCTTGCCCCGCATTTTTGGCATTCTCCCGAACCGTGGAGGTCAGTTGCTCCATGGCCGAGGCGGTTTCTTCCAGCGAGCTGGCCTGCTCCTCGGTGCGCGAGGACAGGTCCAGGTTGCCCGTGGATATCTGGCTGGAGGCGGTGGCGATGGCTTCAGTGCCGCTACGGACCTGGCTGACGATGCGCTGCAGGCTATCGTTCATCGCGGCCAATGCCGCGCTCAGTTGCCCGGTTTCATCCCGGGAACTAGCGCTGATCTCGACCGTCAGGTTACCGGCTGCGACCTGATTGGCAAAGGCGCCAGCGGTACGCAGCGGCGCGGAAATTATGCGCGCAATGAACACCGCCAGCAGCGTGCCGACCAAAAGGCTGCCCACCAGCATGGCGATGATCCCAAAGCGTGATCCGTCATATGTGACGTCTGCTATATGAACAGATTTAACACTGCCATCTAGGTTGACCTGGGCCAGCTTGTCCAGTTCATCCAATAGGGCTAAGTAATTCTGGAAGGCGGGCCCTAGCAGGAGCTGCTTGGATTGGACCACCTGGCCCGCGCTCATGAGCGCCACGGTCTGGTCGTGCAAGGAGATGAATTTTTCGACGCGCTCCTTGACGCTCGGGTAAAGGGCTTTTTCTCCCGGCTCCGAAATCTGGCCCTCGTATTGCTTGCGCGCCGCCGTGAGGCTGTCGAGGTTCTTGTTCATGACAGTGGTGATAGTCGTCCGCTCCGTGGAGTCATTCTCATAGAGCGCCATTTGGGCTTCGTTAGCTCTCACCCGGGACAGCGCCACCTTGATGTCGTTGAGTGAACGGATGCTGGGCAGCCAGTTGCTCGCCAGCTCACCGGCTGCGTCGTTGACCTTGCTCAATTGCCAGATGGCGAACCCACCCAGAAAGGAAGTCAGGATCAGGATGCTGGCAAAGGCCAGTAGCAGTTTGGTTCCGATCTTACGGTGATAAAACCAGTTCATAAGCACCCCTTGTCGATGTTGTTCTGATGGGCATGAAGAACCGATTTCATATAAAGGTTGCAGTTCATCACACAGTCCTTTGTACGTTAACGTGATTGCCAACGTGGTGCCAACTTACCAATAAATTCCTGCGTTTTTTTTGGATTGTCTTCGCTTATTTCGAATCTTTACAAGAGGCCTGGTGGAAAATTACACGGAAAACTTAAACCTCTATTAACCACTCTTTCCCCCATCGCGAAATTCTCTTGGCTGGAATGAATTCATATTGACGGACGATGCCCCTGCTCGCTTTTCTCATCGACCTTCACTTGAAGAGACGAGGCTTCGCCACAAGCGGACAGGCAAGCACAGAAATCAAGCTGGCCACACCCAATGCCTTCGATGAGTTCTTCCGCGAGACCGGTGTTCAGGTCGAAGCACCGACTACCGAACAGGCCAAGGCCAGCTACGAGGGGGAATACTTCCCGGTTCTCATCGGTGCCGCGTATCGCTCGATCAGCAAGACAGGCTGGCTGGTCAGACATGCTCCCGAGGCCAGTGGCTACAGCCTGCATATCCAACGCAGTGGGGAAACGTCCTGGACCTCTGCCAAGGAGGTCATTCATTGCCGCAGCGGGAGCGCCATCATCCAGAATTTGGAACAGGTCAGGCAACTCGCTGGCTCCAGTGGCTCCTCAGACGAAGGGCTGTTCTTCACCGTTCAATGCCTGACCCTCAAGCTGTCTCACCTGCTCGACGCCCCTGTACACAAGCCCATTCGCTTTCACTGCCCGCTGATCGATGATCACCAGGTATTGGCGCCGCTCAGATCGATCATCGATATCATTGCGCAAGGACTTTCGGGAAACGCTCCCTTGATCAAGGCCCCGCTGGCGCTGGTCAACCTGCAGCAGGCGGCGGCCTACATGGTCTTGCAGAAGCTGCCGCACAATTACTCGCCCGTCCTGGCAAGCCATCCGCCTGCGCCCGCGCCGCGCCAGATCAAGCGAGCCGTCGAATTCATCCGGGCCAGCCTGGCGGCCCCCATCAGCCTCAATGACATTGCCGAGCATTCCGCCATCAGCGTGCGCTCCCTGCAGTTGGGCTTTCGCAAGTACAAGGGGATGACGCCCATGGAGTTCCTGCGCACGCAGCGCCTGGGGCGGGTCAGGGAAGACCTGCTAGACCCATCGGTGCCGGCAGACGTCCAGCACATCGCCCTGAGCTGGGGATTTACCCACTTTTACCTGTTCGTGCACTACTACAAGAAATTGTTCGGAGAAAGTCCGCAAACGACGCTGGCGCGGCGCGAATAGTCATGTACTCGCCGGTGACAACAAGGGCGGCGATGCGGATTGCCCTTTGAAACTCCGGTCAGCAGCTCGTCCTCCGCATTAGGGCTCGAGCGATTGGCGTGCTCGACGAGGAGGGTGACTCAAGGGTTATTGAACGAAGACACATTCAATAAGAGCAGGCACGTAGTTTTCCTATCTATGCATTGAGTGACCCAATACTCAGGGAACCTGATCCGACAAATCTCACAGAGTTACACAATGAACAAAAAAGTGTTTAAGGGACGAGCTTCTTTTGTTATAACTATAAAAAATGCAAAAAGTGTTATCCAGTCGCACCCAAAAGTGCAGGAAATACAACTTTCTTGGGTGCAACACCCCGTCTGCGCGACCAAGAAAATTCGTGCATGTAATTGATGTTGTCGGATGCAGAAGGATCAGATTCCTTCCCGACGCGAGCTTCCAGCAAGCGGCTACCGCTAAGGGAAAGCTAAATTCCTTCGCCAGCGATCACGTCTTCCATCCTGCCTCCAAAAATCTTCACTAAGGAATCATTCCTATGTTGGCCAATTTGACCATAAGAGCACGCCTGATCATAGTCATTGCTTTTCTTCTGCTGGTTTCAGCCCTGATAGGGACAGCCAGCTTGATGTCTTTAACAAGCACTAATGAATCTCTGAAGACAGTCTACGAAGATCGTCTGGTGGCTCTAGACCAATTAGACAGGGTCATTCGCTCTATGGACGAAATGCAAATTGCGCTCTCCTTGGGGCTAATCAGCGACGAGCAAGAGGTTCACGGCTATTTGAGCGCATTCGAGAAAGCGGAGCTCCGTCGAGATAAAGTCTGGCAGGAATATCTTGCAACCTATCTGACACCTGACGAGGCAGCGTTGGCGAAGAAATTGCAGAGCCAACAGAAGCTACTGAACGATAAGGGTTTTTTACCTACGATAAGCGCCTTGAAATCCAATGACGAGAAAGCTGCGGCCTCGCTGCTCAGACAAGATGTTCAGCAATATGCTGCCGCAGTCAAAGAGACCATGAATTCACTTATTTCTCTCCAGTCATCCGTTGCCAAAGATGAATATGAAGCCTCGCAGGAACGCTATCAGTCCTTCCGCTCGATTTCTATACTCGGGATCATGTGCGCAGTTTTTGTTGGCGCAGCAATTGGCGCTTGGCTCATACAAAGTATAAATAAGCCGTTAAGCGTAGCAATTAACGCTGCGCAGAGACTTGCTGAAGGAGATCTTACCCAAAAGATCGAAATTAGCAGCACTAACGAAATGGGAAGGTTGCTTAGGGCCTTCGGTGAGATGATAACGGCGCTCACGGCTTCGGTGCGACAGGTCCGTCATAGCACCGAGTCCATTACCAATGCTTCAGGCGAGATTGCATCCGGCAACCTGGATCTTTCTTCTCGTACAGAACAACAAGCGGCGAGCTTGGAAGAGACGGCTTCCTCCATGGAGGAGCTTACGTCGACGGTGAGGCAAAATGCAGATAACGCACGCGAGGCAAATGCGCTTATGGCGCAGGCTAGACAGCAAGCTGAGGACGGCGGCGGGATTGTGGGCAAAGTTGTCTCGACGATGAACGATATCAAGCAGAGCTCCAGCCAAATGGCGGAAATCATTAACGTCATTGACGGAATTGCGTTTCAAACAAATATCCTTGCGCTCAACGCAGCGGTGGAAGCAGCCCGAGCTGGAGAACAAGGGCGCGGTTTTGCGGTGGTCGCCTCTGAAGTTAGGGGCTTGGCGCAGCGCTCTGCAAGTGCAGCAAAGGAAATTAGAGAATTAATTGAAGATACGCTTAACAAGATCCAGTTTGGAGGCGGTCTGGCTATTGACGCAGGTGCGGCAATGGAAGAAGCAGTAACTTCTGTCAAACGCGTAGCTGCGCTTATGGAAAACATCGCATCTGCAAGTCAAGAGCAAAGTGACGGCATTGACCAAATTAACATCGCTGTCGGTCAGATGGACCAAACTACTCAGCAAAATGCCGCATTGGTTGAAGAAGCTGCTGCAGCGGCATCAAGTCTGCGCGACCAAGCGGGGCATCTTGCAAATGCCGTGAGCGTATTCAAGATTCGAGAAGATCACCAAAACCTGATAATCAACACTTGATCCGCATAGGTGTTGCGAGAACACTTCGGAGGCCAAACGCACTCTGGTGGGTAAATAAAACGGAGCAAAAGCAAAAGGTATTTCGCTTTTCAAATCAGGAAAATCGCTGAAGCATAATTGCCATCATGCCTGCCCTTTGCATTGGACGTAGCGAAGGCGGTAGCGGGAAAGTGGACGGGTTATTGAACAAATCGAGACTCAACAAAATCAATCACTTAGTGACGACGATCGAAGTTTTGAATAACCCGGATTCACCAACATAACCCTTTGATTTTCATAATGCTTCTAACTGCAACACAGCTATTTCGCAATCAGTAGGTCGACGGTTCGATTCCGCCCATAGCACCAGCACACAAGAGTTTCCCGCTTATGCTGGAAACCCATTTCTATCCAAGAATTAGATATCTCAAGGGCATGGGCGACGACTTACTGCTGACTGGGATCATTTTCACCACAGACCTCAATCGCAAAGGTGATTCAAGCCCTTGGAACGATAACTTTCGACGGGTAACTTGCCAGAATTACTGAAGTGGTAACTGGCCCAAACCGTGCAAGCACATCGATAGCAGCTTCCAGCTGTGCCATCTCTTCAACCACGACACGCACAATGAAGCAATCTTCCCCAGTTATGCGGTGCGCATCAATAATCTCTGGCATCGCCTCAAAGGCAGCCAAGCAGCGTTTGATCTCCGCGTGGGTGGTACGAATCCGCACCATTGCGGAGATATTGTGGCCCACCAGGCGGGGATTTATTCTTGCCGCGTAGCCTTCAATCACACCTCGGTCTTCTAATTTTTTTATGCGTGCCGTGATGGCCGGTTGAGATAAACCAATCTGCTTTCCCAGCTCAGTATTACTAATGCGCGCATTGTGTTGAAGCGCCTCTAAGATGCGCCAATCCAGGCGGTCTAATACCTCCGCTTTAATTTCATTTGCCGAGTTCATCATCTTTCGTTAATTCATTGATTCAATGCCACCAATTCATTCGAATGTCGATGTTGCCCTAGTTCCGCCTTCAATACAATGAGCGCTGTTTCATCAATGGAGATTGCGCAAATGCATCATTCCGTCCTTGTGGTTCCCGGTATTGGCAATTCTGGCCCTTCTCACTGGCAGAGCTTATGGCAGTCCTCGCATCCGAATTGGCGGCGCCTCATAGTCGGGAATTGGGACAAAGTAGAATGCGACGACTGGGTATCTGCCCTGGAGCGACAACTTGTCAATGCTCCTGCAAACACCGTGCTGGTTGCACATAGCCTTGGATGTCTAGCGGTGGCACATTGGGCTGCACAATCGGGGAAGAAGATTGGTGGAGCCTTGCTGGTCGCAGTTCCCGATCCAGCGGCACCTTCATTTCCGCGTGGCTCGGCGCATGGATTCTCACCTTTACCTCTGGTTCCCTTAAGGTTTCCGTCAGTCGTCGTCTGCAGCGCCGACGATCCCTACGGTAGCGTGGAACACGGCAGAGAATGCGCCAATGCCTGGGGCAGCGAGTTCGTCGAGGTTGGAGCGAAGGGACACCTAAATGCGGAAAGCAACCTAGGCGCTTGGCCGGAAGGACTTAATTTGCTCGCAAGATTGTCCACTTCCATCGATTGCGGCAGAGGGACGCTAAAGTAAATATGCTCATCAAGGAAAGAGAATTCCAGTTGCGTTTCCAGTCGAACGAAGCTCAATACGGGCTTGTGACGCGACCAGCCTCTCAAGGTTAGAGCACTGTCGAACATTTAGAGGTTGTTCATTTGCGGACATTCACCAGCGGCCTGCATGTCAACTCCTGGCCGGAAGCGGACATTGCAAACCTTATCAGGGTCGACGACGACATTCGCATTCAACAACAAAAAATCCGCACCGCAATTCCAAATCGAGGGGCGTTCTTATTGGCCTTGCGGGCCGTCGTCTTTTTGAATTGCGTAGCAAAAATCTGCCTAACCAATTGATTTATATAATTTTACTCGCAGATTCGCAATCAGAAGGTCGACGGTTCGATTCCGTCCATCAGCACCAGAACAGAAGCAGCTTGCAGCGATGCAGGCCGCTTTTTTGCTCCGCAATTTTTTGCACCTAAAGGCGGCAAACTCATTTCGTCGGCATCACATTCTGCCCCGCCGCTTTCGAGCGTAGATTTTCGTCGTCGTCACGCTTCTGTGGCCTAGCTCGCCTTGAGCCGCCCTCCCCCCTGGAAGTCAGTCTCGTCCGTTCCTCGACCATGCACCATTGCATTCTACTTCGCATGGTCTTGTGACTGACGAAATCACCGCAGGTCAATTTCTCTCTCGCAAATCAACAATCGCGCAATTGCTCACGTTCAAAATCATCTGATTCTTGAACATCCAGACCAGCATCCTCCGCCGCTTGAACGATCTCTTCCAATTGATCCTCCCGCACGAGCAATGCGTAATAGGCATCGTCTCCCAAGTCAAGATGGAGCAACCGAAAACCTCTCGGCCTGACCCAGGTAGAAAACTCTGCTAGCGCATGCAGAACGGCCGCTTTCGTTCCGCTTTTCATATGCCAGGTTTCGGCAATCCCGGCAGCAGTCAGCAGTTCATTCGCCTGCCACGCTACTTCTTCAGTTGCTTTCCAATCGACTTGTATCAAGACCCACTTGCCCCACCGCTGTCCGTCTGGCGACCGAATTCCGTCCCCAAAGTCTACTGAGCAGTTTGAGCATTTACAGTCCCTTGAATTTTTGAGGTCCGCTTCTGGCCGATTACGAACAATAAAATGCTGCGGACCAAATCACATCAATGATTTGGTGAGAACGATGTGTACACAAGAACTTTCCGGCAAGTCCTTCGCGATACGTTGCAACCCTGCATATAGCCGAGGATTTCGCTTTGCGAACTCATCTACATTCATTAATTCGATTTGACACGGTCCAGGCCAGCCTGGGCCGCCAGCAGACACCGCATCCCATAACGCTTCCAAATTCCGCCCAAAGATATTTGAGCCATCAGGCTGAACAGCTTTGCAATAAAGGCTCCAGAAGTCGTCATCTGTTTCTACCGCGGCGCAGTCCAGAATGATTTTTTTCATGCTTCTTGGGATAGGAAAGAGTCTGCTTCTGACAGCGGTTTCAACAGAAAGCAGTCAAAATATTAGTACGGATGAGATAGTATCAAGCCGACATCAGGAGTAAAAAAGCGTCACCACGCCGAAATAAATGAAAAGGAGTATTCCAGGCAGATGAAACCATGAAAATTTGTATCCCAACAGAATTGAAAGTTTCTTCTTTTTCGCCTCTGCGGGAATCTGAGCCGGCGTGCCAGGCGGCACGATCTCAGATGGCCATGTGAATGGCAAATCGTTGTCCAAGGGAGGCCACGATTCAAACCGATGAGCGTAAGCGTCGAAACTGAATTCTTCAAAATGAGCTAGCTCTTGCATGGCCACTTCAACGGCAGCATCTCCATTGACACTTACTGCATCACCATCCGCACGAAGATATCCGCCAGTTTCTTTTGCAAGAATTGCCATCGCCAACATCTGCATCACCCCCGCCGCCGGACTTCGGCCTGCAGATGTCCTGGATCCGGCCACATAGCTACAGGGACTTCCAACCCCAAGCCGTGCGCGCCGTTTTTTCCCGCGCCCACCAAGGGGGGAGATACCGTAACCAAACGCGACCAGCAATGGGACTTCCGGCTCCAGTCTGCATATGCGTGAGGGGGTACCGGTGATTTTCAAATATAGAGCACCGACTGGAGGAGACTCTGTTAAAGCAAATTCCGGATGAAGTTCGACACCGAAGCCCAGGTCGGCAAAGGCCTGAACGAAGCGATGATTGAGGTCATCCGTTTCTGGCCCTAAAAATGTCTGAATACTGATACTCATTGCAGGGGAATCTAGTCACAAAAAATTAAGACGACTTGGGCCAAAGTTGAATCCCACGAGGAAATCTAGTCTAGTCTGCTTCTGGCCGAGTGCCGACTTAGATAAAACTAGTCTTTACGCCCTGTACTAGTCTTTCCAAAACTGCCACCAATGCCTCTTCTTTTCCATGGCTTTAAAGAAGTAGCAGCTTGGTTCAAGATTAGTGTCCCAGGGACAGACGCCGAAGTTTCCAACCATACCTTCTTCCAGAATGCGTTTGGTAAGAAAGTATTCGGGCACTTCAATTTCTCGATTACCTTGAAAATATATTTTCTGCCACTCTTCCCTTGGACAGTCGTCCTCTTCGAGGTAGAAGTTTGCCGATAGCCAGTTACGTTCAAAGTCTTTTTCTGCGCCGTACTCAATGAGTGGCTGTCGATGTGCATTACCGACGGTTTGTAGTCGAGAGCGCGTTCTTTTACCGTTTTCAAAGAAGGCGTATCCATAGCTGCCGCCGGAATCATAATGACAGAAGGCCATGAACAGTTGAGGAGAGCCGAGTCTCCGATACGTTTGAGTAACGTCAGTCTGAGGGAATTCGAGGAGATCCCAGACGAGGTCGTTATTGCAGACAAAATATGCGTCTTCAAAGCGTTGGACCATGACATCACCTGGATTTCGAATGTCGAACTGGCCAATATCGGGATGCTCAATCTGTACGACCTTTGTGCCGAACAAACCTGAAACAAATGATTCGATATCAACCAAAGGTTCTAACGGTCTAAATACGATTCCCGCTTGCGCTATGCCCATCACTCGATTTGCTTTCAATAGAACAAAAAGGTTGAGGTGCCACAGAAAGTGAATTCGCGCCCGTACTGGCTCTATGTAACGATCGCGTCCGATGCGTGAATTTTCGCTTACTTGCTGATGATGAATTCCGGATAGGTCATGGAATCATTTCCCTCCTTGGTCTGAATAGCCACGCCAAGGTCTTGCAGGAAGGCGAATTCAGTGCGCCTACCGTTGGCGAACGTGCAGTCGAGCAGCACGGCCGATCCAGACAAGGTCGCGTTGATGTCTGAGGCGGATATTGTTTGTGCGATCTTGCAGGTTTGCTTGCTGGCCTCAGGGGCGCGCTTGGGGGGGCTGCCACTTTGCATCACACTCTCGAACGTCAAGGTCTCGCCCGCAGCCAGGGTGGCGGGAAGGGTGAGCGTCAGGTCAGTTGTCAGAGCTGGTCGGCCCGATGCAGCGACCCTGTTGATATAGATCTCGGCGCGCAGCTGCTGCAGGCCTGCAAAGGAGACTCGGTCTACGTAGAAAGTGCCGGAGTAGTGTTCGCGGATATGCAGCAGACCATTCACGTTTTCAACCTCCTTGATGCAGCAAGAGACTGTATTTCACTTTGTCACTACTTCGGGCAGCCCGGAACGCCAAAACGCGTCGGGTTCACGCCAACCTGCTTGATGGGTACCGGCTTCAGGCCTTCCGTCTCGTCCAGCTCCAGGACGTAGACCATGCATACTTCCGTACTGGTCGTTTTCTCACCGGACCACCAGGATTTGCTCTTGCCCGTTTCGTAGCGCTTGTCGCTTGTCACCAGATAATGCGCATCCTTCCTGGGTTCGAATCGGAGGTTGATCGTGCAGGCGCGCGCGGACGCGTTGCGGCCGATCTGGCGGTAATACCGCAGGAGTTGCGGGCTCCCCGCCGGGATCTTCAAGGTCTTGGGCGCAGGCGGCGTTTGCGGCAGATCGCGCACGTTGCCGCTCGCGTACAGCGTCGGAAATTCCAGGCATCCATCCTCGTCGGCACGGCCATAGGAGAGACTGGATTCGCCATATTCATTGCCCAAGGCGATGGTGAGCGTTGCGCTAGCCTGGTCCGGCAAGGGTTCCTTGTACGGCTGGACGCTGCCGCATGCGGATACCAGGAGTGTGGTGGCGGTAATGAGGGAAACTGGATAAACGTTCTTCACGATCTGTGGCTTGGTTAATTGAAATGCAACAAGCGACCGTGCAGATACTGATCATCTTGCCGAGTGGCAAGATGTTAATTGATGCCTGGTGATTTTTGTAAATTTTCTTTAATTGCGAGAATTCATTGTGTGATTCGTAATCAGTAGTTCGACGGTTCAATTCCGCCCATCAGCACCATTTATAAGGCTTCCAAGCTCGCGCTTGGAAGCCTTTGTGCCATTGCCCCACCGCTGTGCTATTCAGTCAGACTGCAGGGCCCCTTGATGCGGTTCAAATACACACAATGTGTGGCTCCTTTCGGCTGCCCCCACCACCTTTAGCAAGGATCTCCTCCGATCTGCACAGGGTCCGCATGAGTGGTTGTCCTACTTATCTGTAGGAAAATTTCTCTGATTATTGAGAAACTGGCTGATCCCCTTTTGCATGGGCCCGCCCGACAATCACGACTAGAGCCGGTGTTCTTGCCGGACAATTTATCCCCAACTCGCACATGAATGGAACCGCAGGCACACGCACAATTCTTGTTCTGGAAGACAACGGGGACGTCCGTGCACTCTATTCTGAATTGCTGCGAAGCGAAGGCTACCGCGTCCTTGAAGCGTCAAACGGGTCTGTGGGCATGGGCCTTTTATTGAAAGACCCTGCAGTGGTGGATGTCATCCTTAACGACTTGCGCATGCCCCTGATGGATGGCTTGGAGTTTGCCGAAACGCTAAAAGCCAACGAGAGACTTTCGGCTATACCCATTGTGCTTTTGAGTGCCACCCCTATGGCGAATTCCTGGTACGCAAGAAAGTACTTTTCTGCTTTGCTGATTAAGCCCTGTCCATTGAATTTACTGCTTTCGACTATCGAAGCTCTCCTGTAGCCAGCCACGTACGACAATGAAGTACCGACAGACAATTGAGCCCCGATCGTCACAATGCGCTAGTCCACTTTGAATTTCCCGCTAACATTTCTCCTGACGTACAGCGTAGCCAAAGACCTTCAAAATGCGGAGCTTGCAAAACGGTCTCGCATTAAACGATTCAAGAAAGAGAACCATGTCCGAAAGACCAATTTTGCGATTGTCTGACTTCATTCGGTCACGTATGGAGCCCATTCTCGAAGCTTGGGAGGGATTTGCAAAGACGATTCAGCCACCTGCACTTACGATGGATTCGAAAGCATTGCGAAATCATGCTTCGCTGATGCTTGCCGCAATTGCTGACGATCTGGACAAGGCGCAGACTGAGGCACAAGAGATTGCAAAGTCTGAAGGACGGGCACCCAATGCTCCCAACGACACTGCCGCCGAGACCCACGCCATCGCGAGATTATTGTCGGGTTTCAGCGTGGATCAGCTTGCCTCTGAATATCGTGCTTTACGCTCCAGCGTGCTGAGGCTCTGGGCTAGAGAGTGGAAAGAGGGAAACGAGACAAATGTGGACGATATCACGCGATTTAATGAGGCGATTGATCAAGCCCTTGCCGAATCACTTGCCAGATATTCGAAGTTACTTGATCAGTCGCGAAATCTCTTTCTGGCAATACTGGGACATGATCTTCGTAATCCACTCGGCGCGACAATTCAGGGTGCCCAGATTATCCTGCTGGCGGAGGACATCGACGATCGGCACCGCAAGATCGCGGCCCGCATATACAACAGCGGCCAGCGCATGGGAAAGCTGGTAGCTGATTTGCTGGACTATACCCGTACCCATCTGGGAACCGGTCTGCCGCTCCATCTCACTTCCGTCAATATCGGGGAGATCGCACAAAGTGTGGTTGAAGAAATTTCCACTTCCCATCCCGACCGGGAAGTAACGTTAAAAACTTCCGGTGACTTGAGGGGAAAGTGGGATAGAGAACGCGTCGCGCAGGCAATTTCCAATTTACTCGGCAATGCTGTTCAGCACGGCCTGGCAGAAGAACCCATCCGCGTAGAAATCACCGCAGCGCAAGATGAAGTCATAGTATCCATAAATAACAAGGCCCCCCGGATACCAGAAGAAAAGCTTCAATCAATTTTCGATCCCCTGGTGCGCCTTGCGGCCGATGCCGATGAACCGGCCAAGCAAAGTGGGAGCATGGGGCTTGGGCTCTATATCGTTCGCGAGGTGGCCAGTGCGCATGGCGGATCAGTTAGCGCAGGCTCTTCCGCGGACGAGGGGACGACATTCACCATCCGCCTCCCGAAAGATCAAGAGCAATAGAATATTTTTCATGCGGCACTTTTGGTCGTACAGGCAAGCCGGAATACGACAGGCAGAGTACTTCATGCCCAACCAGTTCGGTCGCTTGTCTGCGCCAGCCCCCGACCCGCGAGCTCGCTATCAATCGTTTGTACAACGATCCAGCAAACAATCAATGAACGCCCCAAGCAGCGCCGGCCGATGCCGCCTGTTCGGATAATAGAGAAACAATCCTGGCCGCGATATCGACCAATCCGCCAGCACCTGAACCAGCCGTCCCTGGGACAGCAGTTCATCCACGCCATCCCGCTCAAAGTGATAAGCAATGCCAAGCCCGTCCAGCGCTGCCGCAATGCCGATGTCAGCATGATTGGTCACGACGGGCCCCTCCACCGCGACCTCGACTTGCCGGCCTCGTTTCTTGAACTCCCAGCGATACTGCCGGCCCTCCGTCTGCAACCGCCAGTTGATGCACGTATGCGCATGCAGATCCGCAGGAGACCTGGGTATCCCCCGGCGCGCGAGGTAGTCCGGAGACGCCACGGCAACCATCTTCAAGTCGGGAGTCAGGCGAATGGCCACCATGTCCTTCTCGACCCGGTTACCCACGCGAATACCCGCATCGAAGCGGCCCGCCACGATGTCGGCCAGCGTATCGTCAACCACGATGTCAAGGACCACGCCAGGGTTGGCCTGATGAAAGCGCGCCAGCCGAGGCGCAATGACGGTTCTCGCGGCAATCCCCAGCGTGTTGATGCGCAGCGTCCCGTTCATTTTTCCGGTGGCCTCGCTTGCCTCTGCGACGGCCGCGGCCATTTCCCGAAACAGCGGAGCCACGCGACTGTAGAGCAGCTCTCCACTGGCCGAGGGCGCGACGCTGCGCGTGGTGCGATTCAGAAGACGAGCGCCGATGCGTTCTTCGAGCTGCCGGATGGTCTGGCTCAGTGCCGACGGCGACAGGCCCAGATGCTCCGCCGCGCGCACAAAACTCTGGCGCTCCACCACGGCCACGAATGCCTTCAGTTCGTTAAAATCGGATCCGCGCATTATGTATTTTTTACTACATAGTTCATCAAGATTAAGGGATATTAACTAAATTCACTTTGACGCGCATCCTGTGGCCTTATTGACCGTATGGAGCCAACCAACGTGAATACCTTGATCCTGCCAGAGCCAATCGCTGCGTACTTCGCTGCCGAACACAACCCTGAAGCGCTGGCGCGCTGCTTCACGGCGCAGGCCGTCATGAAAGATGACGGCCACACCTATACCGGAGTCGCGGCGATTACGGCCTTCCTGGCCAAGGCATCGGCCCAGTACAACGCGACCAGCGTGCCCCTGGACATCCAGCAGGAGGGGGACCTCCAACGCGTTCGCGCCAACGTCGCCGGCAACTTCCCGGGGAGTCCGATTGTACTGTCCTACCGCTTTGGCCTCGAACGAGGCCTGATCGCATCGCTGGAGATCACGGCATGAGCTTTGACCTTTACCTGAGCGGCCTGCGCGCCGTGGTGACCGGCGGCACCCAGGGTCTCGGCGCCGCAGTCGTCAGAACCCTTGCGCAGGCTGGCGCACGGGTGGCCACATCGGCCCGTAGCTTGCCCCAGCATTCGGCCGAGGGCGTCACCTACGTCGCGGCCGACCTGTCAACGGCAGAGGGCACGCGGCATTTTTCCGAGACGGTGTTGAAGCAATGGGGGGGCGTGGATATCCTGATCAACGTGCTCGGCGGATCGAAGACACCCGGGGGCGGTTTCGCCGCAATCAGTGATGAGCACTGGTTCGCCGAACTCAACCTGAACCTGATGCCGGCCGTGCGCATGGACCGTGCGCTGTTGCCGGGCATGCTGGACCAAGGGTCGGGGGTCATCATTCACGTCAGCTCCATCCAGCGCGTGCTGCCTTTGCCCGAATCGACGACCGCCTATGCCGCCGCAAAAGCGGCTCTCTCGACCTACAGCAAGGCACTGGCCAGAGAGGTAACCCCCAAGGGAGTTCGCGTGCTCAGCGTTGCACCTGGCTGGATTGAAACCGAAGCATCGGTAGCATTTGCGCAGCGCACGGCTGCGCATGCCGGCACTGACTACGAGGGCGGCAAGAAAATCATCATGGAGTGGCTGGGAGGCATTCCCGCAGGACGGCCAGCGAAACCCGATGAGGTCGCTGATCTGATCGCTTTCCTGGCCTCCCCGAGATCCGCGTCGATCGCCGGGACCGAGGTTCGGATAGATGGCGGTACTGTTCCTACCGTATAGGCTGCTGAAGGAGCCGGCGCGACGGCAGCAAGCCTTCTGAGGCTTGCTGCCCTCTTTTGAAAAATCGCCGGGCAATGAGCACTAAGCAGGCAGCACCTTTGCCAACATCGCAGCCAAATCACTGGGCGCAAACTTGGCGACATATCCATCCGCCCCGACAGAGCGCACATGATCCTCGTTGGCAGCCCCGGTCAGCGATGAATGGATCACTACGGGAAGGCGCTTGTATTTGTCAGAACTTTTTATCTTGCGGGTCAAGGTAAAGCCATCCATCTCCGGCATTTCAAGATCAGTCAGCACCATCGCCACCTTGTCCATTACGGACTTGCCCTCGGCCTCGGCTTCAGCACTCAGCTGCTGCAGCTTGTTCCAAGCCTGGAGCCCGTCAGTAGCCATGATGAACGGCAGATTCAATTCCTTGAGGCACTGCTCTATCAATGCGCGTGCCACTCGCGAGTCGTCAGCAGCCAGGACCACAGTGCCTGGTTTCAATGTGACCGGGCGGACACCGCCCTTGTTCGGCTCGATCGATTCCTTCATCGGAGAGACCAGGTTCAGGATGTGCTCCACATCCAGGACCTGCACCAGCCGGCCTCCATCCCGTTCAGTATCCATGCGCGCGATGCTGGTCACCAAACCGCCGGGGGCGTGAGCATCAGCTGGCAGCACCTGGCTCCAGTCCAGGCGAACAATTTCTTCCACCGCTTCAACCGCAAAGGCTTGGGTATGCCGGGCGAATTCCGTGATCAGAAGAATATTGAGCCCTTGCGACGCCCTGCAACCTGTGACGGCTGACAAGTCCACTACGGACATTACCTGGCCACGAATATTGACCATCCCCAACATCGGCGACGTCATGCCCGCTGCCGCAGTGATGGGCATCATCGGAACGATTTCCCGGATCTTGAAAACATTGATGCCGTAAAGTTCTCCCGGCCTGTCGGTGGAGCCATCCGGAGTTCCGACACGGAAGAGCAGCAGTTCGAATTTATTGGTGGAAGTCAGGTTCGTGCGCTCATCGATTTCTTTTTGAAAATTGTCCATGATGGTTTGGTGAAGATGGAGATGCCTTGTTCTTTTGCTGAAGAACAATGAGCGTATGAGGGATGCCTATCGGACGGCTGTACCAACGCACAGCCGCCTAAAGCATAGGCATGAAGGTAAGGTTGTTAAGCTTGTCCTCAGGCGGGCAGCGTTTCGAACTGACGCCGCGGGATCTCGGCCACTACTGCGCCGGCCGTCGAAGACAGCTTGAAGGTACTGACCAGTTGCGTCAGCGAGGCCGCTTCCTGCTTCATCGTTGACGATGCAGCAGAAGCTTCTTCGACGAGTGCGGCGTTTCGCTGCGTCGCCTCATCGATTTGTGCGATGGCCTGGTTAATCTGCTCAAGTCCTCGCGTCTGCTCGGCGCTGGCAACGCTGATTTCCTGGACGATGCCCGAGACGTTCTTGATGCTCTCGACCACCCTGCCCATTGTCGCGCCGGCATGGTTTACCTGTTGCTCGCCAGTGGCGATCCTGGTCACCGACTGATTGATCAATGCTTCGATTTCCTTCGCAGCGCTGGCGGACCGGTGGGCCAGCGCCCGCACCTCTGCTGCCACGACAGCGAATCCCCGCCCTTGCTCGCCCGCCCGGGCGGCTTCCACAGCGGCATTCAAGGCAAGTATGTTGGTCTGGAACGCGATACCGTCGATGACGCTGATGATTTCCACGATTTCACGGGATGAACCGCTGATGGCTCTCATCGTATCGACCACAACAGCAACCGCTTCGCCGCCCTCGGCCGCAATGTTCGAAGCATCGTTGGCCAGTCGATTGGCTTGAACCGCGTTCTCTGAATTCTGTTTGACAGTTGCCGTAAGCTGCTCCATGGCGGACGCAGTTTCCTCCAGTGAACTGGCCTGCTGTTCCGTACGCGCCGACAGGTCGACAGTTCCTCGTTGAATTTCTCCGGAAGCCGCGCCAATGGTGTGTGTCCCCTCGCGAACATCGGTGACGATGGCGGCGAGACTTTCATTCATATCCTTCAACGCGCCGACCAGCTCACCCACTTCGTCGCGGCTGTCCACCTTGATGCGGCTGGTAAGGTCGCCGTCACGCACCTTTCGGGCAATCTCTACCGCACTCGCCAAGGGTGCTGCGATCGATCGGGTCAGCTTCCATGCGATCAGCATCCCGACGACCAATGCCAGCACACTGATACCCACCATCATCAATTTCGACTGTGAATAGGCGCGCTCCGCAGCGGCTGCGTTTTCCTGAGAGTTTTGATAGAGGTAATCGTTGATTTTCTGAACGTGCGTAATGACCGACTGAAGAATCGGCATGCATTCTTTGTTCAGAACAACTCGCGCCTCGTCATTCTTCAGAGCCATTGCGAGCTCCACCACCTTTACCGCCACCGGGTAATACTGCTTTTCGAGATCGGCCAATTGGTCAATCAACTGACGTTCGGCTTCAGGAGCTGCCGATTCGGCCAACAATCTTTTCAATTCCGCGAGCCCGTCATTGATGTCCTTTTGCGTCTTGGCCACCAGCAGCGCGTCGTTCTTTTGCAAAGCGGGATCAGTGATGAGAGTGAGGTTGCGCGCAGCAATGGCACGCAACGTGATGCCAAACTGTGTCTTGGCAAGCGCCTTCAGTTTCCCCTCGTCCACTGAGGTCAGGAATTCTATACGGTCATTCAGTGAAGATATTTGCCGAAGACCGAATCCGGCGACACAGACAAGCAAAAAGATGACAGCAGCCAGTCCTAAGGTAAGACGCTGGCCGATCTTGAGATTCTTCATACTCCCCCCACGAGAATTGAAAAAGCGCAGCTTGTAGTTATAGGAGCATCACCCTATCTCAACGACCAGGAAATTCCCTGTAACCGGAAAAAATCTTTGAAGAAAAGCAGCAAAACATGATTTGGATCAAAGTTAGCCCGCAAGACCCTGGCGTGATGGATGAGGATCTACGAGTTTCACCCAAGGACTTGTCCGCGATCGACCGTGCCAGAAATCTGTAAAGCGCGAAAATGGCCATTAGATCCCCTTGCCAGGCCAAACCTGGCAAGCCGAGATGAGATCAAGCAGGCAACAAATCAGCCGCCAACATTTCCTTGGCGAACCGCAGGGCCTCCGCGTATCGAGGATGTTCTATGCGAGGCTGACCTAGTTCCTCTTCCACCGCATTCCGCAATATCAATATTGCTTCAGACTCTTTGACAATGCCTGAAGAACTGATATGGGCAACCGCATTGGAAAGAACCGGTAGCATCCGGTCGGTGAAATCCAATCCGCTGACTGCCAGATAGGCAACGTTCTTGACGAGAATCATATGATGGCTGACGGCTAAGGCGGCGATGCTCATAGTTGCCTCCAAGAGAATTTTCAGCTCAAGCATAAAACAGCTGTTTTCCCAGGAGCATCAGGAAATACCTGAGAAATCCACTGGAAATGGCTCGCATTGACCTGCACTGTGTGGATGATGAACATCCTCAGCAACAGCAATCGGCGATGGTAGCTTTGGGTATGTCGCCAATCGGATAACGAAGAAGGTCATTCGCATTCTGCACGACGAATAGCGCTCCGCAAATCTAAATTGACACGCTGCCAAATTAGCTTTGCTGGCGGCATTTTTTTTGAATTGCGGAGCAAAAACCGACCTGACCTATTGATTTATATAATTTTCCCCGCGGATTCGTAATCAGTAGGTCGACGGTTCGATTCCGCCCATCAGCACCAGAACAGAAGCGCGAGAGACGCAGATGCAACGTATCCCTGAGCAGATCACCGCTTCCGATACGGCTTGCAACCCATCATCAACGCAATCAATCTGACCGCAGCCCACGTGTGGTGTAATGAGAAAAAACGATGGATAAGCATTCTTGACACATTTTGAATTTTCATCAATCTCGTGAAGCCGCCTCCAATCAAATTATCAACCGACCGTCTCCTACTGCGTGCCGCTCGCACCGAGGACGCACCACCCCTATTCCAGGAATATACAAGTGACATCCGCGCCTCGCGATTTCTGCCAAGAGGGCCACATACTTCTCAATCGACAACCGAGGCGGTCATCAGCAAATGGGGAGAAAGCAACTGGAGCAATTCAAGCCGTTTTGCATGGACGATTATTGAACGGAGCTCTGACAGGCCTATCGGCCTCTTTCTTCTGTTTATAGAGGGTGACGACCAGGCTGAGATCCATTTTGGCATGTGCCCCGCTGCCTGGGCCCATGGGTATGCCACCGAAGCCGGCATGGCAGTGATGGAATGGATATCCAAGCAGTCGCATCTCTCCGAGGTCTACACCACTTGCGCTGCGAGTCACCACACGAGCTGCCGAGTTCTTGAGAAAATCGGTCTGCGTCGGAGTCGATTAATTCCAGGTGCATTGTTGATGAAAGCGACCGGCGAAAAGATCGACGGCTGCCAATACATCTGGAGGCGCAGCATCAGCCAATAAAACACTTGATGTCAGCAAGCGCCTGTCCGCCTTAGTACGAGACACTTAGCTTTTCAGATTAGAAAAATCGCTGAAACATAATTGCCATCATGCCTGCCCTTTGTAGTGGACGTAGCGGAGGCCAGTAGCGGAAAAGCGGACGTGCTGGCGCTACAGATCACGCTGTCGGTCACAGACTCGCCTGACTATTGACTCCCACCACATGCTTGAGCACGATTGCTCCGTCAAGCATTGAGGCTCCACGGCCCGCGCATCCATTGATTCATTTGACCGGCACGATGACGATGGGCTGGATCTCTCTATTTGCCGCCCCACCACCTCCCCATGTTCCGAGAGGCAGCAGCCTGATCTCCGTGCGGTCGGCAAATTGTGGATACTTCTTCTTGATGATGGGCAAGTCCTGATCCTGGCGATCCCTGATCTCAGGAGATGCGTCTGCCACTACCGTAAGGCCAAGGATGTTTTTTCCCTCGGCGAGGTTCAGGTGCAGATTGCCAATGTATTGAACCTTGCCGGCTGCCACATGAAATTCCAGCGGAGCCATCTTCGCTGATGGCGAAAGGATATATCCGGCGTTCCGAACCAGGCGCCATGACGAAATAGTATGCCTGCCAGCGGGTAATGAAATGGCAAGGACCTGCCCATAACTATCCTTGAACTGACTTCCCATGCGAATCGTCGCATATTCAGGAAGCGCCTCCAGACGCCTGGGCGGAACAGGTGCGCCGGGGATGCCTTCGTCAAGGTAAAACATGGCCTGAAAATTTCGGGATCCGGCGCGATCAAATGAAACGGAGACGATAACGATGCCTTCATCCGGATTGTTCTCCAGCGAAAAATCTCGATCCACATTCGATACGGCACAAGCAGTCAGGAATATGGCCAGCAGGCATATGAAGATGCTTTTGTGAGACATGATACTTTTCCCCCTTGGATTTTTGTCGAGGAACTGTAGCAGAAAATCAGCCTGACCTCATCCAGCTTGCTCATCTTGCGGTCGGTTCCTCGAAGGTCTCCTGTCGACCGATTGCGGACGCTCAGCTCGAGCATCCGGCCTTCATCTTCAAATCCTTCACACCCTCCCTGAAACTTGCATATTCACGCGGCAAGATGATCTTCCGCTGGGGATCGTGCTGCATTCGGACATCATCAGCATGAAGGCTTTCATCGAACGCCGTACAAGTCGCGTCCTTATTGCCTTGTGCGTAATGTGTAAGTGCAATGTTCACGTAAAGATTGGGAATAATGTCGACCAGTCCAGCTTCTCTCGCCAAGGCTGTTGCCCGTTCAAAATAAAGTAATGCTGCGCTCAAACGATTGTCGAAGCTGACCTCTTTGTCCCTGAATCCGTATTGCAGATAGTGTTGCTTCGATCCGCTCACGGCCGCTGACCTCAAGAACAGTCCATAAACACGTTGCCCCTCGACCAGTCCCGCGACATCATGCTTTTCCTGATAAATGGCGATGGCATCGATGATCATCGGTTCAGCCGCAAGTGGGCGGTTGTGATTCTCAAAGAGATCTTGAGCAATTTTTAATTTGCTTGCGGGATCATCAACCTTCGGCACCAACGCGGCAGCGCACGACGCCAAAAGCAGAACAGCGGCACAAGCCATGCAGAGTGTACGAATTTTCAATTTCTTCCCCATGATAATTTTATGGTCCGCTTCTGCCCGATTGCGGACATGGCAAACTTTATCAGGATCGGCGATGACATTCGCCTTCCAACACGAAAAATCGGCCACGCAATTCGAGATCGAGGGCGTACTTATTGGCATTGTGGACCGTCGGCTTTTTGAATTGCGGAGCAAACTCTCCAGCCTGATCTATTGATTTATATAATTCCCCTGGCCGATTCGCGATCAGTAGATCGACGTTGATTCCGCCCATCAGCACCAGAAAAAAAAGCGGCCTGCAGTAATGCAGGCCGCTTTTTTTCGCCCGCGCCAAGCGGGCGATCTGCCATGTTTTCGGTCTTGTCAGCGCAGTGCCACGGCTCTGACAGCCGCTACCTTGTTTCTTCCAATGCCGGTGACCGTAGCGAAACCTTTTGCATCATCGAGCTTGAATGTGGACACCAA
>Ga0207671_10000770_pt1 | contig 40613 bp, 43 predicted proteins | sample KBSC24metaG_FD_184352 | JGI IMG/M metagenome (GOLD analysis project Ga0207671, IMG submission 184352) | Corn rhizosphere microbial communities from Kellogg Biological Station, Michigan, USA - KBS C2-4 metaG (SPAdes) (version 2) | ecosystem: Host-associated > Plants > Roots > Rhizosphere > Soil...
TGGACCGCGGCGCCGACGTTCGCCACGCCGGCGACGACGTGGCGGCCGGGACGACCGTGCTGCAGCGCGGGACGGCGCTCGGGCCGGCCGAGCTCGGCATGCTGGCGTCACTGGGACGCGCCGAGGCGATCTGCGCAGGCCTCCCGCGCGTGTCCGTGCTCGTCACAGGCGACGAGCTGCTCGGGCCGGCTGCGCCGGGCCGGCCCGGCGCGGTGCGCGACTGCAACTCGCACACCATCGGCGCCATGACCAGGCGGGCGGGAGCTCTGCTGGTCAGACGCGCGACGGTCGGCGACGATGCGCACGAGACAGCCGCGGCGATCGCCCAGGCTGTCGCCGACTCCGACGCGGTCGTCCTCTGCGGAGGCGTCTCCGTCGGCGTCCACGACCACGTGCGCCCGAGCCTGAAAGCGCTCGGCGCCGAGCAGCGTTTCTGGGGTCTGGCGCTCAAGCCCGGGCATCCGACCTGGTTCGGCACGCTCGACGGCGCGCTCGTGTTCGCCCTGCCGGGAAACCCCGTCTCCGCGATGGTCACGTTCGCGCTGCTCGCCGGCCCCGCGTTGCGCGCACTGCAGGGCGCGAGAGCGGCCCGCGAACCGCTGACCGCCGTGCTCGACGGCGGCTACCGCAAGCCGGCAGGGCGCGCGCATGCGGTGCGCTGTCGCGTGCGCGCGCGCGAGGACGGCTGGCACGCGCGACCGACCGGCCCGCAGGGCTCGCATGTGCTCAGCTCGATGCTGGCCGCCGACGCGCTGGCGATCGTGCCCAGCGCGACCACCGACGTGCACGACGGCGCGCGCGTGCAGATCGAGGCGCTGCGCGAGCTCGGCGGGACGCACGCATGAGCGCCGCCGAGCACCGTCAGCGCAGCGCAGGCGCGAGCGAGCAGCCCTCCGCGCCCGACGGCGACGCACAGATGATGCGCATCAGCGTGCGCCTGTTTGCGATCTTGCGCGAACGCGCGGGCGCCGACGCCATCGAGCTGGAGCTGGCGCTCGGCGCAACGGTCGCCGATGCGCTGCGCGCGCTGTCAGAGCATGAGGCGCTCGGCGATGTCCTGGCGCGCATGCCGATCCGCATGGCGGTCAACCGCGACTACGCCGACGAGCTCACCGAGCTGGCGCCGTCGGACGAGCTGGCGCTGATCCCGCCGCTGAGCGGCGGCGCCCCCGAGCTCGACGTGCCGGTGCACGTGCGCATCTGCGCCGAGCCGATCTGCGCCGAGCGCCTGCGCGCCCTTGTCCGCGACGACGGCGCCGGGGCGATCGTCACCTTCGAGGGCGTCACGCGCGAGATCGAGCGCCTGGACTACGAGGCCTACACGACGATGGCGCAGGAGCGCGTCGAGCAGATCATGCGCGATTGCGCTCGCACCCACGGTCTGCGCGCTGCGGCGGCCGAGCATCGCGTGGGCCCCGTCGCGCTGGGCGAGCCGAGCGTGATCGTCGCGGTGTCCTCGGCACACCGCGCCGCCGCGTTCGCCGCCGCACGCGAAGCGATCGACCGGATCAAGGCCGAGGCGCCGGTGTGGAAGCGAGAGGCTGCGACGAACGGCGAAAGCCGATGGATCGACGGAACGCCGGCGCCGGGCGCATCGGCACGCCTGACGCATGTGGACCGCGACGGGTCGGCGCGCATGGTCGACGTCGGCCAGAAGCAGCCGAGCGAGCGCGTGGCGCGCGCCCGAGCGCGCGTGCGCATGACGCCGCAGAGCGCCCGCGCGGTGCAGGCCGGCGACGGGCCAAAGGGCGAGGTGCTGGGCGTCGCGCGCATCGCCGGCGTCCAGGCGGCCAAGCAGGCCGGCCAGCTGATCCCGCTCGCACATCCGCTGGCGCTTACGTTCGTCGACGTCGCCGCACGCGTCGACGTGGACTCCGGGCTCGTCGAGCTGACCGGCGAGGCGCGCACGTTCGCGCGCACGGGCGTGGAGATGGAGGCGATGACCGCCTGCGCCGTGGCGGCGCTGACCGTCTACGACATGGTCAAGGGACTGGAGCGGACCGTCGCGATCGAGCAGGTCGTGCTGCTGGAGAAGCGCGGCGGGCGCAGCGACTACCGCCGCCAGCAGGGCTGATGCCGTGCGCGCCGCGCTGATCACGATCAGCACGTCCAAGGCGGCCGGCGACGGCGAGGACGAGAGCGGACCGAAGCTGCGGCGGCTCGCCCTCGACCTCGGCGCCGAGGTCGAGGGAAGCGATCTGATCCCCGACGATCGAGACGAGATCGAACGGCGTCTGCGCCATTGGTCTGACGAGCGGCAGTGCGCACTCGTGCTGACCAGCGGAGGGACGGGGTTGTCGCACGACGACGTCACCCCGGAGGCTACGCGCGCGGTGGTCGACCGCGAGATCCCGGGGATCGCCGAGGCGATACGCCTGGCGTCGCGGGCGCACACGGCCAACTGGATGCTCGCGCGGCCCGTCGCCGGCGTGCGCGGATCGACGCTGATCGTCAACCTGCCCGGCAGCCCGCGCGCGATCGAGCAAGTCGGCTCAGAGCTCGCCCCCGGCTTGGCGCATGCGCTCGCGCTGATCGGGCGTCACGCTCCCGGCCACGGCTGAGCCTGGCCATCGAGGGCGCTGTGTTAGATCGGCCGCTCCGGCCGGGCGTTTAGCACACCGACGTGCGGGTAAACCCGCTGCACCTGAGCCTGTGAACCGGGGTCGGGGACAGAGTAAGCGCGTCGGAACATGTCGGCCCCAGGGGGTCGCCTGGACTTCTCGCAAGACAATCGCGCGTAAGACCGCGCACGGAATCCAGGTGGGATGCGATGATTGATTTGAACTGCCCGATGTGCGGCCTGCGCGTGCCGGCCGCCGCCATAGAAGCCGCGCCGCAGATGCAGGACTGCCCACGGTGCCACGCGCGCACCGGCGGTGCGCTTTCGGTCAAGCTCGAGCCGCGCCGCGCAAGCGCGAGCGCTTCCATGCAGCATCGAGTCGAGGGCCTTCTCAGGCAACTGCGCCCTGCGGAGGTGAAGCGATGACGTTGCGCCAGAGCGGCCAAGGCGGCGCGCGGACGTGCTCGTCGCACTTGTCCACAGCGATCGAGCCCGTCGCCGAGCGAGACCTGTTCACGCGCTGGCAGCAGGACGGCGACGAGGATGCGCGCGAAGCGCTGGTGCGGCGCTTCACGCCGCTGACGCGCAGCCTGGCGCGCCGCTACAACCGCTCTTCTGAGCCCTTCGAGGACCTGGTGCAGGTCGCGACGCTCGGCCTGTTGAAGGCCATCGACCGCTATGACCCTCAGCGCGGGTTCTCCTTTCAATCCTTCGCGGTGCCGACCGTGCTCGGCGAGATGCGTCGCTACTTCCGCGATTCCGGCTGGGCCCTGCACGTCCCGCGCGGCAGCCAGGAGCGCGCGCTGAAGCTGCGCACCGTCCACGAGCAGCTGATGGATGAGCGCGGTCACGCGCCGACCGTGAAGGAGCTCGCCGAATACCTCGGCTGCGAGCCCGAGCAGGTGCTCGACTCGCTGCAGGTGCTCAACGCCTACGACACCGTCTCGCTGGACGCTCCGCGCCCGGGCGCAACCGACGAGGACACCACGTTCGCAGAGTCGATCGGCGACGACGACTCGCGCTATGAGCTGGTGGAGCTCGACCTGACCGTGGCCTCGGCGCTGCGGCAGATCTCCCCGCGCGAGCGCACGATCCTGCGCATGCGCTTCGTCGACGAGCTCACACAGACGCAGATCGCCGCCAAGGTCGGCGTCTCGCAGATGCAGGTCTCGCGACTGCTGCGGCGATCACTCGACCAGCTGCGAGAACTGGCCGACTCGCACGACGCGCCCGCGGCAGAGTCCCCGCCGCCAAGTCGCGGGCTGAAGGCGGCCTGACATTGACGATTGCGAGCATGGGCAAGCGCATGTCCCCGCGCGAGCGCGAGCGACAAAGACCCAATCCGGGCCGCGATCGTGGCGGCGCGGTCGTGCGCGAGCGCAGTACGGCAGAGCTGGCGATCTCCCTGGCGCTGGACCACGACGCTCCTCGCGCGGCCCGCAAGCACGTAGAAACGGTGGACCGCCCATCGCCCGACCTGCGCGACGCCGTCGTGCTGCTGACCAGCGAGCTCGTCTCGCTGGCGGTTCGCCGCTGCCAGTTCGCCGGCGCCGCGATCGACCTGCGGGTGTGGATGCCGCACGACGTCGTGCGCGTCGAGATCCGCGCCCCGCGGAGCTTTCTCAGCAGATTCGCGCAGGCTGAGGATCCGGCGGCGGCCGACCCGGATTACGCGCTCGTCCTCATCCGCAGCCTGGCCGACCGCTGGTCGCTCGAGGGCTCGGGCGACGTCGCCCGCATGTGGTTTGAGATCGATCGTCACTGAGCGACGGCACGCGCGCCGCGCGCCGCGGTGGACGTGGCGAAGCCCTCCCGCGCGCGTTGGCCCAAACGCCCAAAGCCCGGCCATCCTTGCCGGGCTTGACTGCTTATGCCTCCAGGTCCGGAACCTGGGCGTTGGGGCGGCAGCTTCCGTCAGAGGAGATCTCAGGCCGCTGCAAGGCACAACCTAGCTCCGTCGGGCGCCAAGGTTGTTACGGGGATGAGACCTCGCAAGGGACGATCGTAGGCGTGGCCGCCCCGCCGGGCCCGGCGCCAGTCGAGCGCGTGGTCGCCACGCTCGTGCGCCCTGACTGCCGACCGACGGGCAGGAAGATCTCGGTAGTCGCTTGGCCGGGTCATCGCGACGTCAATTCCGAGCGCGCAGGGAATCGCTCACGGCTTGACAAGGCGCGGCCCCGACCTACACTGCGCAGCGGGAGACAACAGATCGCCGGGCCGACGAGCCGGGCGAGGGAATGGGGAGTCAGGGATGACAATGGGGAAAGCGCGCTCGGCGGCGCCGCACTGGCCGAGCCGAGCAGCAACGACGACGCATGTGCGCCAAGTGACGCTGCTCGCACTGCTTGCGGACGTCCTCTACCGCGTGGCGATCCGCTCGCACGTGCGCCGGGCGATCGGCATCTAAAGAGGTCGGAGACAAACGGGCCGGATCGCGAACGGCGTCGACTGGCGCCGTTCGCGCACGGCGTGCCGCGCCGCGCGGGCCCTTGCAGACGGCATATGCGCGCGACGTACGCTCGACCGACCGACGCGCGATTGACCGGCCACAGTCGCTTGATGTTTGTGAATCGTATGTCTCTATGCGAACATACGTTCGTATGATGGGAGTCGGCCCCTACCGCCCGGTGCGCGAACTGGAAGGCGCGATCGAGCGTCGCGAATTGGACATGGCGATCGGCATCGCCAAGGACATCGCGCGCGAGCGCCGGCCGATCGGATTGCACCTGGCGCTCGGGCTCGTCTCGCTGGTGGCGGCGGAGGGGCCCGACTATGACCTGTGGGCGTGCCGCTGGCTGGCGCGCTGGCTCAGCGAGACGCCGGGCACGACGATCGCCCTGGCCGCGGAGGTCGCCGCCACGCTCGCCGACCTGCCGGCCGAGCCCCAGGCGGTCGAGGCGATCCGCCAGGTGGTGTCTGGATGAGCTCGGCCGTCTGGCCCGCGCCCAGCGCAGGCGGCGCGCGCCGGCTCGTCAGGCGGCGGTGGTGAGCACCATGCGAAAGCGCGCGTCGCCGCTGATCATCTTCTCGTAGGCCTCGCCCGTTCGCTCCAGCGGCAGCGTCTCGATCATCGGCCGCACGCCGGCGAGCACGCTGAAGGACAGCGTGTCTTCGGAGTCGCGCGAGCTGCCCGAGGCGTGCCCGACGATCGACGTGCTGCCGCCGATCAGCGCCGCCGGCGGGATCTGCATCGGCTCCATGAGGCGCCCAGGATCACGAGCCTTCCGCGCGCCGCCAGCCCGCCGAAGGCGGCGTCGATCGCCGAGCTGCTCGTGACGGTCGAGAGGATCGCGCTCGCTCCGCCGAGCTTGCTCAGCTCCTGGGCCGGGTTTTCTGCGGTGCTGTCGATGTAACGATGCGCGCCCAGCTTGCGCGCCAGCTCGCCCTTCTGCGCACCACGCGCGATCGCGACCGTGCGAAAGCCGAGCTTGGCGGCGAACTGCACGGCGAGATGACCCAGGCCGCCCAGCCCGATCACCGCGACCACGCCTCCCCCGTGCGCGCCGCTGTGGCGCAGCGCGTTGTACGTCGTGATCCCGGCGCACATCAGCGGAGCCGCCTCCACATCCGACAGCTCGTCGGGGACGAGCGCCAGCGCGCCGGCCTTGACGACGACGTAGTCGGCATAGCCGCCGTCGATCGTGATGCCCGGGATCTCCATGTTCTGGCAGTTGATGAAGTCGCCCCGGCGACACGGCTCGCAGTAGCCGCAGTTGCCGCCGAACCAGCCGACGCCGACGCGCTGGCCGACCTGCCAGCCCTTGACGCCCTCGCCCAGCGACTCGATCGCACCGGCGATCTCGTGCCCCGGCACGAGCGGGTGGCTGACGCCCGGAAAGCCGCCGTCCTTGGCGAACGAGTCGCTGTGGCAGATGCCGCACGCGCGCACACGCACGAGCGCCTCGCCGCGACCGGGCTCGGGGACGTCGCGCTCGACCAGCTCGAACGCGCCGCCGGCCTCGCTCACCTGAACCGCTCTCATCTTCTCCATCCGTTCCCTCTCGTGTCGATCTGCTCGGCTCGGCGCTCGACGATAGCCAACGATGGCGAGACTTCCCGACCAGCCGCGAGCGGCGCAGCACGTCCGGCCCGCCGGCGGCGAGCGCCGAAGTCAGAGCGTCCAGCGAGCGCGAGCGGCCGGCTCAGGCCGCGAAGCGTTCGGCCGAGCGCGCGCGGCGCTTGGCCGCCTCGACCTCACGATCCTTCGGCGGAGCGGAGGTGACGAGACCGTCGAGCAGTCGCTCGGTCGCGAGCGCGACCTCCTGCACGGCGCGCTCGAAGACCTCGACGTTCGCCTGGGAGGGCTTGGTCGAGCCGCTGATCTTGCGCACGTACTGAAGCGCAGCGTCGTGGACCTCGCTCTCGCTCGCGGGGGGCTGGAAGTTGTGGAGCGTTCGGATGTTTCTGCACATGCCTACAGCCTAGGAGAAGCGGCGCGAGCGCGCGCACGGGCGCGATCACCCACGGCTGACGCTCGCCATCGCCTGCGCCAGCGTGCTTGCATCCTGCGGCCCTCTCAGCACCGAGCGGATGTGCCCAGAGGCGTCGAGCACGAAGGTCGTCGGCAGCCCGGTCAGTCGGTAGTCGTTGCCGACCACGCCTTCGGCGTCGCGCAGGACCGGGAACGTCCAGGCGTGCCGGGCGACGAACGAGCGCGCGCCCGGCAATGCGTCGCTCCAGTCGACGGCCACCAGCCGCCCGCGGCCGGCTGGACTGCGCGAGAAGCGCTCGAGCGCCGCCGCCTCCTTGGCGCAGGGGCCGCACCAGCTCGCCCAGAAGGTGATCAGCGTCGCGCGCCCGTTGGCCGTCGAGAGCATGCCGTCCAGCGTCACCGGCGCTCCGGCCAGACGTTCGCGTGGCAACGCCGGCGCCCTGCGCCCAACCGGACCGGAGTCGTCCGAGGCCAGGCCGAAGACGACCAGCGCGGCGAGCACCGCCGCGAGCGCCGTCAGGATCAGCAGCAGCCGGCGACGCCCCATCGTTCAGCGGATCAGCCGTTGGCGAGCAGCGGAACGTCGTGCGCGATGTCGGCCGGCTTGAAGCTGGCGGAGTACAGGGTCACGCGCTTGCCCGAGGCCGTGATCCCGTAGATCAGTCCCGAATGGTTGATGAACTGAGGCTGCTCGGCGTCGCGTTCGGAGCCCACGCCCCAGGCCTTCCACACGCGCGCGAGTTCGTGCGCCGAGCCGATCAGATACTGCATGCGCCCGGTCATCTCGTGGTGGGCGAGAAAGCTCGCGACGGCCTTTTTCGTGTCGCCTTTGGGGTCGACCGAGACGGCGATGATCTGCACTTTGGCGGCGATCTTCGGCCCCATCAGGTTCTGCGCGACGCGCAGGTTGGAGGTGATCAGCGGGCAGATGTCCGGACAATTGGTGTAAAGGAACGTGACGAGCACGGCCTTGCCGCGATAGGAGTCGAGGTTGACCTCCTTGCCCAGGTAGTTGCGCAGCGCGATCGGCGGCGCCTTCGTCGGCGGAGACAGCTCCGCTTCGGCCTTGTAGTCGCTGTGCGCCAGCGTCTGCGCGGTGCTGGCCTTGGACTTGGACGAGCCGCCGCTGGCGACGAGCGCCACGATGCCCGCGCCGACGACCAGCGCGACGAGCGAGATCAGCAGGCGAAAGTTCAGTCCGTCGCGGCGCATCCGCGCTCGAAGTTACCAGCGCCCGGCCTGCGGCGCGCCTGCTCGGCGCCGGCTTAGCGGGCTCCCCCACGCCGCCCGAGCCGCGTGCGTGGGGATTGGCCGGCCGTCTACACGAACCGATGCAAACCTCCCCATGCGACGCACCTTGCAGAAAAACATGCTAGTTTGCAGCGCGTTCGTGCCGAGTCCTTGACCTCAAGGGGTGAAGGATCGGGGGACCCAATGCAGCCGAAAGGCTGCGGGGGCGAGTCGCCACTTGTGTGGCGTAGCGTAGAAGTTATGCGAGCCCGACAGCTAACCCCGTAGGCGCCAAGCAATGTGAGAAAGGACGTCTTTGCATGCCGGGATTCGCACGTGATCTTGCTGTCGTCGACCCCTGGGACGCTTCGCTGGAGCGCTCTCGGGCGCGTCGTGCGCGCGCCCGCCGCGCCCCTAAGCGCAACGCCACGGACAGCGCCGCGCGCTTTGCCAAGGCCCGCCACGGGCTGGATCCCTTCGGCCTGGGCGCCCTGCTGTCGGGCAACTTCGCAAGCGACCGTCGCGACCTCGCCGCGACAGAACCGTGGGAGCTCTCGCTCGGGCGCTCGCGCGCGCGCCGCCGCGCCGCCGAGCTGCGCTTCGTGCCCACCGGCACCCGGGCAAAACGGCTGTCGCTCGGCGCTCTGGCTGCATTGACCGTCGGCCCGACGGCGACGCTCGCCGAGGGTGGCAGCGCCGTCGCCGCGACCGGCAGCGAACCGGCGACGACGACCGAACACACGATCTCGCTGAGCACTGAAAGCCAGGGGCGTCAGGTGGAAATGCTCCAGCAAGCGTTGGGCGTCGCCGTCGATGGCATCTATGGGCCCGAAACCGAAGAAGCCGTGCGCTCATTCCAATCCGAACGAGGCCTGACGGTCGACGGGATAGTCGGCCCAGCCACCATTGCCGCACTGCGCTCGAGCGGGCGGGCGGCCAGCTCGGGGGTCCGCCGCGACGCGGTCGACATCACCTCCTCTGAAGAAGGCTCCAGCGGCAACGCGGTTTCGCGACTGCAGAGCGCGCTGCACCTCAGCACCGACGGTGACTTCGGGCCCGAAACCGAGGCCGCGATCCGCCGCCTGCAGGCACGCCATGGGCTGACGGTCGATGGAATCGTCGGACCTGCCACATGGAGCGTGCTCGGGGTGAGCGGCGAGGAAACGCTGACGCCGCCCGCCTCGGCCGTCGTGCACCACTCCTCGACGAGGGCGACCGTCGCCGACACAGGGTCCTCGTCAGGCGAAGAAGGCACGGCCTCGGGCGGAGACGCCGTATCGCGACTGCAGAGCGCGCTTCACCTGAGCACCGACGGAAGCTTCGGTCCGGAAACGGAGGCGGCCGTGCGGCGCCTGCAGGCCCGCCACGGCCTCACCGTGGACGGCATCGTCGGGCCGGCCACATGGAGCGTGCTCGGCGTGCAGAGCGAGCAAACGCTGAAGCCGCCGCACTCGGCCCTCACACACAGCGGCTCAGAATCCTCGAGCTCCACCGGCGAAAGCTCCAGCGTGATCTCGCGCGTGATCGCCGCGGGCGACGAAATCGCCACACGGCCCTACGTCTACGGCGGCGGCCACGGGTCCTTCCAGTCCGCCGGCTACGACTGCTCGGGCTCGGTCTCCTACGCGCTGCACGGCGGCGGGCTGCTCAGCGCGCCCGAGGACTCCTCCGCGCTCGAGTCCTACGGTGAAGCCGGTCCCGGCAGGCACATCACGATCTACGCGAATGCCGAACATGCCTTCATGGTCATCGACGGCAAACGCTTTGACACGATCGCCCAGCAGGAAACCGGCACGCGCTGGTCGGACTCTGTCGGCTCGACCAGCGGCTACGTCGCGCGCCACCCCGACGGGATGTAGCGGACGGGCCGCAGCGAGCCGGACGGGCCGCGGGGAGCGGGACGGGCCGCAGGCCCATCACCGGCTTGCGGCCTGCAACGTCCCGACCGCCGCGCGGTCGGGACGTTGCTTTCCAAGCGGCCCGGCACGGCGGCCGGCGTCAAGATCCCGCCCGCCGCCGGATGAGCTGACCGTCGGACTAGCTGGCTGCCTGTTCTTTCAGCAGCTTGGCACCCGCCGAGACGCACTGGCTGAACGGGGTGCCGTGCTGACCGGCGACGTGCTTTTTGCTCAGGTCCTTGCACGCGGTGACCGGGTTTTTCGTCACGCCGTTTGCGAGCTTGGCCATATCGGTCACGCATTTGGAGAAAGGCGTGCCCGGTGTGCCGGCGACGTGCGTCTTGCTCTGTCCCTGACAGCGCCTGCCGTAAGCCTTGGCCTTGGCCGGAAGGCTGGCGGTCGGACCTGGCGTCGAGGGTTTGTGCGCGGTGCCCTGGTTGCTCGGCGGCGTGGTTGCCGGCGAGACGAGAGGCGTCGTGGCCGGAGGACCGGTGGGCGTGCTAGTCGAGGCGCCGTTCGGGTGTTCTCCGGAGTTGCTGGCGAGCGCCAGTGCCGGCGCGGCACCGAACGCCAGCGTGGCGGTGATCATGGCGAGCTTGTGAACCTTCATTCTTGCCTCCTTGTGGGCTGCTCGGCGGCCTGAGCACTGAGGTGCCAGACCCTTTTGCCTGCGCTCCCGCCTGACGACGGGTTTCGCATCTGTCACTTCCTACTACGCGCCGACGCGGTGAACGTCAGGGCCTATTTACCGTGGGCGCCGACGCTTGCGCCGGCGGCAAGTCCGGCGCGACTGCGGCAGGTGTCGGCGAAGTCGCCTTGGCGCCGGGCGCGATGTCGGCGTAGGGATCTTCAGGCTTGCCGCTGGTGGGCGACGCGCCGACCCTTCCGCCTTTCGTGCTCGGCTGGCTGGCGCCGCGCGTCGGTGTGCTGCGCGGAGGCTGCCCGCCCGGCCTCGCCGAGCGATGCGGCGTGCCGGACCGCCTTCGCCCGGCGCCTTCGGCGCGCCGAAGGCGCGCCGGCGCCCGACCGTCGGCGCCGCGATGCACGCCCGCGGCGCCGTGATCCCTGAAGGCGCCGCCAGATGACGAGCTGTGCGTGTTTGGGATCGCGCTCGTCGCGCCTGCGCGGCGCAGATCCGCCTGTGCACCGATCTGGTTTGGCGAGGCATCTGCGCCGGCCTCGCGCTGGATGCGGCGCGGCGTGCCGCCGGGGAGCGTCGTCGGTGCGGGTCGCCCGACAGCGGGCCGGTGAGCATCGTGGGTCGCGAGGATCACGCCGCCCGTCACACCCGCGGCGGTCACCACGATCACAGCACCGGTCAGGGCCTTTGCGGCGACGGTCGCACCAACCGCCTTGCCGGCCACGCCGACAGCCATCCCGCCAGCGCCGCCGGCGCCGTGGCCAGAGCCAAGTCCGCACAGGCGCGCCAGCAGGCCAGCGGCCAGCGCCGGCGGCAGAGGCGACGAGAGGGAGTGAAGATCTGCCTTGCGTGCGGGAATCGCGGAGGCGAACGCCGCACATGCCACGCAGTCGCGCAGATGCGCGCGCACGCGCCGGCCGCGGAGCGCTCGCCCGTCGCCCTCTGAAACCGTACGGCGTATGTCCTCACACGCCATCGAGCGCCCCTCCCCGAACTCCAGCAGCGCCTGACGCGCCTCGAAGATCGACTGCTTTGCCGCGCCAACCGACGCCCCCAGCGCAATCGCTATCTCCTCGTGTGAGAGGCCGCTCAGCTCGCGCATCACCAAAGCGCCGCGCTGGCGCTCCGGCAGCTGCTGCATGTCCTCGACGAGCAACGCCAGGCGCGCCCGCTCGCCGGCCTGCTCCTCTGCCGATGGCCCGGCTCGCTCGCGGGTCTCGCTCAGTTGCGCGGCGCCGCTGCGCCGGCGGATGACCGAGATCGCCTCGTTGTGGGCGATGCGAAACAGCCAAGGGCGCAGCGGCGCATCGCGTTGACCGCGTTGCAGCGCCGCAAACGCCAGCGCTAGCGTCGACTGAAGCGCATCCTGAGCGTCTTGGTCGTCGCGCAGGATTGCGCCGCAGTAGCGATACAAACGCTGGTGATAGCGCTCGTAGATCGCCGCAAACGCGCGCTCGTTCCCCTTGCCCACCAGGCGCGCCAGGCGCTCGTCGCCGAAAACGCCCAGCGAACGCGAGCGCCCGCTCGCCGGCGCCCGCGCGGCCAAGATCGAGTGGTTGCTCATCACCCATATGTATCGGCAACGTCGGGCGAGGATGAAAGTCAGGGCCAACTGCCGGCGCCGGTTCGCCCAGCGGCGGCCCGGCTGTCATGTTCGCGCTCGCGGGAGACCGGCGCGCGCCGCCTGGTCAGCCGGGACGCCAGGCGCAGCCGCCAGCGACCACGACCGAGAGTCTCATCCCAACCCCCGCGTAGCTTCTCGGTCCGACAAAGAGCGACACGAAGGAGCGCGCAGGCATGCTCGCGCGGGCCCATACATTCACGATCGACGGCGTGCAGCCACGACTTGTGGCCGTGGAGGTGGACATCCGCGCCGGCTTGCCGGCGTTCACGATCGTCGGCCTGGCAGACGCGGCGGTGCGCGAGGCGCGCGAACGCGTCCGCTCGGCGATCCTCAACTCCGGATATGAGTTTCCGGCGAAGCGGATCACCGCCAGCCTCGCGCCGGGCGACGTGCCGAAGGCCGGCGCCGCGATGGATCTCGCGCTCGCCTGCGCGGTGCTGGCGGCCGCCGGTCAGCTCCCGCACGAGCGCCTGGACGGCCACGTGCTGTTCGGCGAGCTGGCGCTCGACGGCGAGGTCCGCGCCTGCTGCGGAACGCTTGCGGTCGCGCAGGCGACGCGCCAAGGAGGCCTCGGCAAGCTCGTCGTAGCCGGCGCCTGTGCGCGCGAGGCCCGGCTGGTGGACGATCTCGAGGTGGCGCCTGTAGGGCGCTTGAGCAGCGCGGTTCGGGTGCTCTGCGGCGGCGAGCCCGACGCCGCGCCCGCATCTGCGCGCGCGCACCGCACGAGCCGCGCCTCCGCCGGGCTCGACCTGAGCGACGTGCGCGGACAGCATCACGCCGTGCGAGCGCTGGTGACTGCGGCGGCCGGTGGGCACAACTGCCTGCTCAGCGGGCCTCCGGGAACGGGCAAGACGATGCTCGCCCAACGGATCGTCTCGATCCTGCCGCCGCTCAGCCGAGCGGAGGCGATCGAGGTGACGCGCATACGCGGCGTGGCCGGCTCGATCGCCGGCGAGCTGGTCAGCCAGCGGCCGTGGCGTGCGCCACATCACTCGCTCACGACAGCAGGCCTGATCGGCGGCGCGCACCGCGGCTCGCTCGGCGAGGTGGCGCTGGCTCATAATGGAGTGCTGTTCCTCGACGAGCTCTCGGAGTTCGCGCGCCCGGTGCTGGAGGCGCTGCGCCAGCCCCTGGAGGACGGTCGCGTGGCGATCGTCAGAGCCCGCCACTCGACGATCTACCCGTCGCGTTTCGTGCTGCTCGCGGCCACCAACCCCTGTCCGTGCGGTTACGCGGGCGTCGGCGAGCGCTGCGACTGCAGCGAAGCCGAGCTCGCACGACACAGGCGGCGGCTGAGCGGCCCGCTGCTGGATCGCATCGACCTGCTCGCGCACCTCGATCCCGACGGCGCGCGCGACCTGGACTCGCCCCCGCTGTTCAGCTCGTCGCGGGCTCGCGAGCTGGTGACGGCGGCACGCGAACGTCAGGCCGCCCGGCTGCGCGACGAGGGCGCGGCGCTGAACGCGCACATGAACGCGGCGATGCTGCGCAGGCACATACGTCTCGACGAACGCGGCGAGGCGTTGCTGCGCGCGGCGGGCGAGCGGGGGATGCTGAGCGCGCGCGGTCAGCATCGCGTCCTGAGGGTGGCGCGCACGATCGCCGACCTGAACGACAGTGCGCGGATTCGCGTGAGCGACCTCGGCTCGGCGCTCGCCCTGCGCGGCGACGCGGGCGTCGCGGGCCGACGAGCGGCATGAGCTTTGCCGATCGCCCGGCAGATGGTCACTCGGCGTGCACGAGCTGCCTGCGGCGCAGTTGGCTGCTGGCGCAGCTGAGCGGGCCGCTGGACTGCATCTGCAGCTCGCGTGGACGGCTCATGGACCTGCTGAGCCTGCCGGACGAGGAGTTGATCAAGGCGCTGGCCGGCAGGCGACGGGCAGAGCTGCAGTCGCGTCATGCGCGCTTTTCGCCGAGCGAGCTGAGGCGAGCGGAAGGCGTCGTGGAGATCTGCAAGCACGACGCTCGCTACCCGTCGACCTTGCACGCCGCGCCGGCGCCGGCGATGCTGTTCGCGAGCGGCGATCTGCGGCGGCTGATGCAGCTCACCGGGCGTCCGATGGTCGCGATCGTAGGCTCCAGAAAGGCCACCGACTACGGGATCGAGATGGCTGGAGCCCTCGCGCGGGGGCTGGCGGCGAGCGGCGTCACGGTCGTCGGCGAGCTGGCCGATGGGATCGCCCAGGCCGGCCAGGACGGCGCGCTCGAGAGAGGTGCGGCGCTCGCGGTTCTGTCAAGCGGCGTGGACGTGGCGCCGCCGGCTCGCCAGCGGTCCCTGCTGGCGCGGACGCAGCGCGTCGGCGCGGCCGTGAGCGAGCTGCCGTGCGCCACGCCGCGGCGGCGCTGGAGCACGGCCGCCGCCGTGCGCATCGCGCCAGCGCTTGCGCCGTTGACGGTGGTCGTGGAGGCCGAGGACACAGAGCGCGAGCTGGCCGGCGCACGGATCGCCCGCACGCTGGGCAGGACGGTCGCGGCGATCCCCGGTCGCGTCACCTCACGCGCGTCCTACGGTACTCACGCCCTGCTGCGAGACGGTGCGAGCTTGGTGAGAGGAGCGGCCGACGTGCTCGATCTGCTCTACGGCGCCGGACGTCCGACCGAGCGGGGCGATGACGAGCTCGACCGGCTGGAGCCTCGACTGCGAGCCGTGCTCGACAGGGTTGCGGCGGGGCTCGACACGCCGCACAAGCTGATTGGCGGCGGCGAGCCCGGCGAGCTGCTGCAGGCGCTGAGCGAGCTGGAGGTGCTTGGCCTGCTCGCGCGCGGCGACGGCGGCAGGTATGTGCCGTGCGGCGCGCTGGGCGCTGCGCCGTAGCCGGGTGCGGACGTGCCAGACGTATCGAGCGCACCGGCGCGAGCGCGCTTGGCGCTGACCGGCAGGCCAACCGGTCGGCGAGTTGGCGGTCGGCTGCTTGCAGAACGCGCCCAATATGCCCGCGTGCGCTAGGTTGGGCCGGTCAGATGGAGCCCTGACGCGAGATCGCCCACGCCGGCGATCTCCGGACCGCCCGCCGGACACAAGGGCTGATGGCTCCTTTCGCGAAGTCTTCGCCTACCGCGAGAGGAGCAGCCGGGCACATGCCGCATCTGGACAGACGTGAGATCGCCGCGATCTTCCTCGGCGGCATGGCGGGCTCGCTGCTGCGGGTTTGGCTTGGGCGCGCGTTCTCCACGCCGGTTGGGGGTTGGCCGTGGGCGACGTTTGCGATCAACGTCAGCGGCTCGTTTGCGCTCGCCTATTTCGCGACGCGGCTGCAGGAGCGCCTGCCGCTGTCGACCTACAGGCGGCCGCTGCTGGGCACAGGCTTGTGCGGCGCGTATACGACGTTCTCGACGATGCAGGTGGAGATCGTCCAGATGATCGACCGCCATCGCTACGGCCTGGCGGGCGCATACGCGCTGTGCAGCGTGGCGGCGGGCTATCTGGCGATCTGCGCGGCGACGGCGCTCGTGCGTCGTGTGCGGGTGATCGCATGAGCGCGTGGACGTGGCTCGCAGTCGCGCTGCTCGGCGGTGTGGGCGCGGGCGCACGCTTCCTGCTGGACGCGTTCATCTGCGCACGCGCGCGCGGCGACTTTCCGCTGGGGACGCTCGCGGTCAACACGAGCGGCTCGCTGCTGCTGGGGCTGCTCGCCGGCCTGACCGTCACGGGCGACGCGCTGGTGCTCGCCGGCACGGCGACGCTCGGCTCCTACACGACCTTCTCGACATGGATGATCGAGACGCAGCGCCTCGCCGAGGACGCCCGCGCGCGTGTGGCCGCCGCCAACGTCGTGCTCAGCCTGCTGGTCGGCGTCGGCGCGGCTGCGCTCGGGCGCAGCATCGGAGCGCACGCATGAGCGAGCCCTTCGTCAAGCTGACGACCTACTTCGGCGAGCGCGACCGCGTCGAGCGGCGGCTGCTGGCCGACGAGCTGCTGGACATATACGCCGAGCGGAGGGTGCGCGCGAGCATCCTGCTGCGCGCAACCGAGGGCTTCGGGCGTCTGCATCATCTGCACACCGACCGGCTGCTGTCGCTGTCGGAGGATCTGCCGGTCGTTTCGATCGCGCTTCAGCGCCACACGGAGTTCGAGGCGCTGCTGCAGCGCGTGCTGGCGGTCAAGCGCCGCGGGTTGATCACGCTGGAGCGCGTACGTGTGCTCTCGTCAGACGACGACGTCGAGCCCCCCGAGCACGGGCGCGAGGAAGCGCAGAAGCTCACGCTGTTGGTGGGTCGTCGCGAGCGTGTCGGCGACCAGCCGGCGTTCGTGGCCGTATGCGACGTGCTGCATCGCCTTGGCTTGGACGGAGCGAGCGTGCTGCTCGGCGTCGACGGCCTGCGCGGCGGTCAGCGCATGCGAGCGCGCTTCTTCTCGCGAAACGCCGACGTGCCGTTGATGATCGAGTGCGTCGGCGCAAACGAGCGGATCTCGACGGCGTTGGCCGAGCTTCGCCGAATGCTGCGCGATCCGGTGATCCTGCGCGAGCGCGCGCTCGTGTGCAAGCGCGACGGGCGGCTGCTGGCACGTCCACCGGCGCTGGCCGACGACGAGCGCCGCGCGGGGCTGTCGCAGAAGCTGACCGTCTACAGCTCACATGACGCAAGGCGCAGCGGAGGACCGCTGCATCTGGAGATCGTGCGGCGCCTGCGCGCCTCGGACGCCGCCGGCGTCACGTCGCTCACCGGGGTGTGGGGCTTTCACGGCGCCCGCCCCCCGCACGGCGATCGCGTCTTTCAGGTCCACCGCCACGTGCCCGTGGCGACCGTCACGATCGATTCGCCCGAGCGCATCGCGCGCTCGTTTCAGATCATCGACGAGCTGACCGACCAGCACGGGCTGGTGACCAGCGAGATCGTCCCCGCGATGCGCGCGCTCGATGGCGCCGAGTCCTCCGACGTCCTGCGGTTGGACGAACGCGCCGACGCCTGACGGTCGTCCATCCCCGACGACGACGCGGCGCAACGTTCGCGGCTGTGTTGTCAAGCCACCGCGCACAAGAGTCGCCGATCGAACGTGCGGAAGCTCAAGTTGCAAGCGCCGCAGACCGACGCGCATGGTGCATGATGCCCCGCCCCACGAAGCTCGCCACCAAACAGGACCGTGCACGTGCGCAGGACCGCGCACGCGCGCGCCGTAGTCACGCGCAGGCGATCGACGATGTGCGCGGCCTGGCGACGGGTGCTCCACCCTCGGCGGGCACGTCGCAGGACGACATACGCCGGCTGGGCGAGACGCTGCGCACACGTTGCGACGATGTGCTCGCTCAGACGGTCGCGCGAGCGTCCGGCGCGGGTGCGCCGCTGGGGCCGCCGTTCGTGCGCGACAGCTTCGAGCGCATCTGCCTGCTTGCGACCATGACGGTCGCCGACTGGATGTCAGGGGGACGTCCGGAGGAAGGTCTGGACGCCGGGCGAGAGGCGTGGCACATCTTCGGCCAGCTCGCCGCACAGCGCGCCGCGGCGCTGCACGAGGTGACCAAGCGCTGCCTGTTCTGGCGCGACAGCGTGGCCGCGGTGCTGCGTGACAGCGCCGACGAGCTCGAGATCTCCAAGCAGGCGCTCCTCCAAGCCCGCGCGATGGTCCAGGTGACGCTCGACGTGACGCTCGTAAAGATGTGCGAGGTGTTCGAGTCAGAGCGTCAGCGAACCGACGACGAGCTCGCACGCCGCCAGGAGGAGCTCGCATTCATGGCCACCCACGATGCGCTCACCGGGCTGCCCAACCGGACGCTGATCATGGATCGCGGCGAGCAGATGGTCGTTCGCGCGCAGCGCCAACAGAACCCCGTCGCGGCACTATCGATCGACATCGACAACTTCAAGGGCATCAACGACTCGTTCGGGCACGCCGCCGGCGACGAGATTTTGCGCGCCTTCGCGCGCAGGCTCGACGGCGTCCTGCGTGGCTCGGACGGGCTCGCTCGACTGGGCGGCGACGAGTTCGTCGTCATCGCCGACGAACTGTCGCTGACAGCGGGACCGGACCTGATCGCCGAGCGACTGCTGGAAGCGATCAACGAGCCATTTTGCGCCGGTGACACCAGCGTGACGGTGACGGCGAGCATCGGCATCGCCACGGGCACGCACGCGAGCGTCGAGGAGCTGCTGCACGAGGCCGATATTGCGATGTACCGAGCCAAGTGGGACGGCAAGAATCGCTATGTGACGTTCGAGTCGGGCATGCAGGATGCCGCACAGACACACAGGGAGCTGGAGACGGACCTGCGCCAGGCGCTGGCCAACGACGAGTTCTTCCTCGCCTACCAGCCGACCTTCGACCTGCACGAGATGCACCCGAAGGGCATGGAGGCGTTGATCCGCTGGCGCCACCCGCGCCGTGGCATCGTCCAGCCGGGCGACTTCATCCCGCTGCTGGAGGAGACCGGCATGATCAACGAGATCGGCCGCTGGGTGATGCGAAAGGCCTGCGAGCAGGGCGCGCGCTGGCGGGCGATGGGCCACGACCTCGGCATCGCCGTGAACGTCTCCGCGCGACAGCTCGACGCCGACGACCTGGTCGAGGAGGTGCGCAGCGCTCTCGCCGACAGCGGCCTGGCGCCGGGCTCGCTGACGTTGGAGATCACAGAGACCGCGTTGATGCGCAACGCCGAAGACACCGCGCGCCGGCTCGGCACGATCAAGCAGCTGGGCGTGCACATCGCAATCGACGACTTCGGCACCGGCTACTCATCGCTTGCGCACCTGCAGCAGTTCCCCGTCGACTCGCTGAAGATCGATCGCTCGTTCATCGCCCAGCTGACCGCCAACCCCGAGGGCGAGACGCTGATGCGCACGCTCGTGCAGCTCGGCAAGGCGCTCTCGATCGAGACGCTCGCCGAGGGTATCGAGCAGGAGCGCGAGCTGACGCTGCTGCGCGAGCAGCAGTGCGACAGCGGCCAAGGCTTCCTCTTCGCCCGCCCGCTCGACGCCAACGACGTCGAGGGCTTCCTGCGCGAGTGGGACGCCGCACACCCGCCGCTTGCGTCCGCGCCCGCGCCGCTCCGCTAGAGCGAGGCAGGATCGCGCGCTGCAAGGCGGATGAAGGCACTCGACGCTCGACCTTCGTGAGGTAAGCCGCCGCGGTCGTCTCGGCTTGGCCTTCGGCGCGGCTCGAGACTCACGTTCGGCACAGCGCATGGGATCGTTCCAGCGTGGCCGACGCCCAGCTCATCCTCGTCGCGGGCGCCCTGTTGGCATGCGGCCTGCTCGCCTCGCTGGCAGCGTCGCGCTTGCGTATCCCGGGGCTGGTCCTGTTTTTGGGCGTGGGAATGCTGCTCGGCTCAGACGGGTTGGGCTGGCTCGATTTCACGGACTACGCACTGGCCCGGAGCGTGGGGATCATCGCGCTGGTGCTGATCCTGTTCGAGGGCGGGCTGACGTCCGGCGTCGCCGAGATCCGCCCCGTCCTTGGCGCGGCCGCGAGTCTCGCGCTGGTGGGCACGGTTGGCACGGCGCTGATCGTGGGACTCATTGCGGCCTGGCTCTTCGACTTCTCGACGCTTCAAGGACTGCTGCTCGGATCGGTGGTCGCATCGACCGACGGGGCGGCAATCTTTTCGCTGCTGCGCGCGTCCACGCTGCGGCGCAAGCTCGCGCGCACGCTGGAGGGCGAGGCGGGATTGAACGACCCGGTCGCCGTGCTGCTCGTGCTGGGGTTCATCGAGTGGATCGAGCACCCGCACTTCGGCGTCCTGGATATGTTGGCGCTGCTGGCCCAGCAGCTCGGGATCGGGCTGGCGATCGGGGTCGCCGTCGGCTGGCTGGCGGTTCAGGCGTTTCGCAACGTCCGCCTTGCGACCGCGGGCCTTTATCCAGTCGCATCGCTCGCCGTCGCGGCCCTGGCATACGGCGGCGCGGCCAGCCTGGACGGGTCGGGCTTCCTGGCCGTCTATCTTGCCGCGCTGGCGCTAGGGGGAGCGGCGATCCCTGCCAAGCAGACGATGACCGTGTTTCATCAGGGTCTGGCATGGGTGGCGCAGCTGGCGATGTTCGTCGTGCTCGGCCTGCTCGTCTTCCCCTCGCAGCTGGGCGGCGTCGCGCTGCAGGGCACCGCGCTGGCCCTCGTGCTGATGTTCGTCGCCCGCCCACTCGCTACGTGGCTGGCGACTGTCTTGGGCGACTACGACACGTCGGAGCGAATCGTCCTCGGCTGGGCTGGCTTGCGCGGCGCGGTGCCCGTCGTACTCGCAACCTTCCCGGTCCTCGCGGGCGTCCCCCACAGCCTGCAGTTCTTCAACATCGTTTTCTTCGCAGTCGTACTGTCGGCGCTCGTCCAGGGGGCGACCTTCGAGCCATTGGCCAGGCGGATGGGGTTGACCACCAGTGAGCCCGCGCTCCCGCGCCCGCTCACCGAGGCCGGCACGATCAACCGTTTGGGCGCCGAGGTGCTGGAGTACCCGATCGCAGACGATGATGCGATCGTCGGCAGACGGGTGCGCGATCTCGGGCTCCCCCGCGACGCGGTCGTGAACGTGATCGTCCGTGGCGACGAGGCGATCCCTCCTCGCGGCTCAACCCAGCTACGCGGTGGCGACATCCTTCATGTGCTCATGCGCCTGCAGTCAGCGCGCCATGTCCATACTCTCACCGACCGTTGGCGCGCAGGTCCGGTGGGGCCGCCGCCCCGCCCCGCCCGCCGGCTCGCCACCCGCCAGCCCCTGTTCTCCACGTGGCCCTGGAGCGAGCGCGACGGCGACCCCACCCGCCCGCTCGCCATTCGCGGCCAAGCGGTCATCGAGCAGCTGCGCATACGCCGCGACGAGCCCGGCGGCCTTTGGTTTCTCGCCGACGGCCGCTACGCGGTCTCGGGGCGACACGCCGCAATCGGCGGACGGTACGCCATGACCCAATGGGCGATTCGCCGTCTCCCTCGGGCGGAAGCCGACGAGCGCGCATGGCTGCAGACCGTCATCGGAGCGCTCGCCGCCGATCGCCACGAATGAGCCTCGGGGCAGGATCTGTGAAGCGGATGAAGGGATTCGAACCCTCGACCTTCGCCATGGCAAACCGGACTCTGTACCCCGAGTCCCCTAGATTCGGGCCGATTGTCATGGCTGAAACGGCTTGATGATGCCGGATTACGTCCGTTTGGTACCCAAAGCGGTACCCACTGGTGTTGGCGTACCCACGTGGTACCCACGGTGTAAGGTTGGTCCCACGCCCGATGCCGCCATCGCAGCCAAACGCCAACGTCATCGTCCGTGAGAATCGCGGCCAGCCGTTCTACGAGGCCAAGTTCCGCCACCAAGGCCGGCAAGTCAAGCGTCGCATCGGCCCTGCTTGGATCGAGCGCAACCCGGCCACGGGCACGTGGACCCGGCGCCGCGGACGAGTTCCCGACGGCGCTTACGACGAACGCGGCGCAGTGGTCGCCGCGGCAGAGATCGTCGCCGCATACGTCGCCGAAGTGGCCAATGCCGAGCGCGTCGAGCAGGAGCGCCGCTCGCGGGGCGTGACGTTCCGCGAGGTCGCCCATGACTACATGCGATGGCTCGCAGAAGTCGCCGGCGCCAAGCCCTCCACCCTGCGCGACCGCGAGAGCGTCCTCGGCGAGCCCGGCGTCCTGCGCAAGCGCGGCGAGGGCACGCTACGCGCACACGTGATGGCGGCGCTGGGCGATCGTCCCGCATCGAAGATCACCACGCGCGAGATCAACGACGTGCTGGCGGCGGTGAGCGCGACTGGAGCGTCGGCGAGCACGGTCAACAAGTACCGCGCAGTCATCTCGGCGGTGTTCAACCACGGCTGCAAGCCCGCGACGTTCGCGCTGTCTGACAATCCCGTCGACGCCGCCGACAAGCGCCGCGAGCCGAGCCCCGGCGCGCTCGTGTTCTACTCCCCCGCCGAGATCGAGGCAATCGCGCGCGCGTTCGCCGACGGTCGCCACCGCGACGCTCGTTTCCCGGCCGTCTCGGACAGCGAGCGAAGCGCGCGACAAGCCGAGGATCGCCAGGACGCCGAGATCATTCGTGTGGCCGCGTACGCGGGTCTGCGCCAAGGCGAGCTGCTCGCGCTGCGCTGGCGCGATGTCGACTTCGCGGGGTCCGCGCTGACCGTCGCGCGCGCGATGAGCGCAGGCGTCGAATCGACCACGAAGTCAGGACGTGTCCGCCGAGTGCCGCTCGCCGACCAGGCCGCCGCCGCGCTCGACCGCCTGAGCCGACGCGAGCACTTCACCGCGCCCGGCGAGCTCGTCTTCTGCAACGTGCTCGGCCGCCCGCTCGACGGCTCCGCCCTGCGCCGCCGCTACCGCCGCGCTCAGATCGCCGCCGAGGCCCGGCCGCTGCGCTTCCACGACCTGCGCCACACGTTCGGCTCGCTGCTCGCCGCGCGGGGCGTCGACGTCGTGACGATCCAGAAGGCGATGGGGCACAGCGCGCTCAGCACGACGAGTCGCTACCTGCACGCTCGTCCGGCATCCGAGCAGGCCCAGGCCTTCACGGCGGCGTTCATGCCGCTGGCCGAGAACGGCGTCGACGCGATCCCGGCCTAGCGGCGTCGCCCGACACGCCGCGCCGTCCCGTCGGTTGCCGCGCGCGACGGCGCATACTTGGGGCATGAGCAGCAACACCCTGACGCTGACCGCCGTGTTCACGCCGGACGAGAACAACTGGACGATGGCCCAGCTCGCGGAGTGGCCAGCCGTTGTCACTTGCGCGCCCACGGTTGAGGAGGCACGGGCGATGCTGCTTGACGCCTCGCGCGAGATGATCGCGTCGTGCCGCGACGAGGGCCGTGAGCCGCCGATCGGCAGCGGGCACGTCGAGGCGCTGACGATCAACCTCGACGGTTGATCCGCTGGGATCGCGAAGTCGGTCAGCTGGACCGATCTTCCACGGTCTGACCGATCAACGCCGTTTCGATGTGCTGGCGGATGTAGAGCCTGCGTCTTCCGATCTTGACGCTGGGCACGATGCCCCGGCGCGCCCAGTCTTCGACCGTCGAGACGGGCGCGTGCAGCAGCAGGGCGACGTCGCGTGCGGTCAGCACGTCATCGGCAGTGAGTCGGCGTCGCGGCGGCGCACCCATCGCTCAGGCCCTCGCGCGCCGCGAGCTAATCGCAGTACGACCCACGTCAGATCCAGTCGTCCGGAGGCGCGCCCGGAGTCCATGCGTTCGTGACACCGCCCGGCTCCCGGGCGACCTCGCGCCCAAACTCGGCGATGTGGAGCTGGAAGCTCAGCTCTTCAACGGGATCGCGCGCAGAGTCGTCGAGCAATTGCCGCCAGCAGATGAGAGCGCACACGTGCTCAACGTGCGCGGCGTCGTTCCACCATCCGTCCTGCAGCCCCCGCAACTGAACCGGATAGCGGCCGCACAGCGCGACGATCTCGCCCCACATCTGTCGGCGCCAGTTCGGATCGCCGCCGTACGGCTCAAGCCAGGGCGGGCGCTCGCTGGGCCGACTATCGGGCATTGCTCGGCGCCTCGCCGGCATGCGTCGTCCGTCTGCGCTCAACTGGTCGAGCTGGTCGCGGACGAGTTGTGCAGCTATGCGCGCGACGGGCTCGTCTGCCTCGTCGGCCATGCGCTCGAGAACACGCACCAACGGCTCGGGAAGCGTGATCCTTACTCGACGGTCCATCTCGGGCTCCGATCTCTCGCGGTCGAGGGCTGCCTACGTTGCTCTACGTGTCTATGACCACGAATGGCCGGAAGCGGCCACGCAGTTTGGCGGGCCTCTTTTGGCCCCCGCTCGGCCCCCGTGCATCTAGTCTGTGCAGGCCGCGAGAATGCGGGGCGCCTTGGTAGGCGAGCGTCAGCGAGGCGCGAACGAGTCGCGCACGAGCCTGGCGAGCGAAATGCCCGTGTCGCGCGGGCCCAATTGGCGTGTGGCTGCAGTGGATCGTGTCGCCGGAAGAAGAGGCCTCGGTAACGCGAGTGGCGAGGCAAGTCCCCGCCGCTTCATCATTGAGCCAACGGCGACCGACTACCGGATTTCCGACTGAAGATCAGCTAGACGTTGCAGGACCTAGCGTTCGTCGCGCGGCTGCGTGCGGGCTTAGGTCCGTTGCAGCGTGATGAGTCGCTCGGTGAGCGCCACCTGGTGGCGGGATCCGTTCGTTCGCCACCGCAACCCGCGCGAACGAACCGCGACATCATCGGCGAGCGTAAACCCCACATCGCGCGCGAGCACGGCGACGAGGCGTGGCGTATCGATATGAACGCCGTAGGGTGCGCTGTCGCCAATCAGCCACGCAGCCCGAGCGCCACGCACGCTGTTCGCGTGGAGGTTCACGAGAACCCGGGCGAGATCGGCGAAGTATGCGGGCAGCACTTGGTCGTACTCCTTGCCGCGCGCCCTGCGCCCCCGCTCGACCCCTAGCTTCGTCGTGAGCTCAGCCACCTCGCTGTACAGCGACTTGTAACGCCGAAGCCGCACAAGCGCACGATCAGCGTGGCGCCGGCCACTCTGCTGCGTGGTGGCCACCACCATCCCAGAGCGCACCTCACCGCACATCTGTGCCCACGAAGACACCGTCCCCAGGAAATACAGCTCAAGCCGCGTCGCGTCCGCGTAATCAAAGTTATTCAGATACGGCGGTGAGGTGATACACCCGTCAAAGCCCCCAGTCGACGCGGCACGCCGCCACGTCCGCGCGCATCGAGCATCGCCACGGACAACCCGCCCCCTAGGTCTCACCCCATCCTCCAAATCTACGGCGATCATCTCCGCACGCTCAAGCATCCGCGCCACCGGATCCCGATGAGGTGCCTCACGCTCAACCGCAGGACGCTGGTAGGGCCACCCAACCTTCACCGACGCGACATCCCGGAGCGTCCCGAGCAGCGCCCAGCGAAGGTAACGCCGCCAAGGCGAGCGCGACCCGCCGTCCAGCGCGTGGCGCATCGCGACGAGCCGCTCGAGCACCGCCGGATCGAAACACCGCCGCACAAGTGTGTGCTCCGTCTCGGTATCCGTCGTTAGCCTGTCGGCCCTGGTCACCAGCGCGTGCGCGGCACGGCGCAGCCCATCCGCTCGGCCCGGAGGGCGAGCGAGCTTCGTGGCCGCGAGCTCCGCGATCAATGGATGCGCCTCGATCCCAACCACCCTGCTGCCCGCCAGCGCCGAGCTCGCCGTGCCGGCACCGAAGAACGGATCTACCACCAGCGAGCCGCGCGCCGGCGCGACCGCCGCTAGCGCAAGCTCTAGCGCCTCCGGCGAGAATCCGGCCGGATACCGGAACCAGCGGTCGTACGCTCGCTCGCGGCTCGTCCCATAAACGGAGCCGATGCCTCGTTGGGTCTCGGCCACGGTCACCGCGGTGAGAATACGCCACCGCGGTGATGGAACCACCGGGTCATGTCCAGCCCGCCGCCAGCATCTGGAAAAACTCGTCGGCGGTCCACGTGATTAGCCGCTCCTCCAGGCTTGCCCGCACCCCGGCAGCACGCCAGGGCACGACCCTACGGCGATTCACGAATTCGACCACGCTCGCGGCCGCCATAGGCATCACCCAGTACTCGTCCAGCTCGCTCGCGAACCGAGGCTGGCCGAGCTGCAGAGTGATATCGAGGTCACGAAGGGCACCCGCGGCTCACCCGAGCACGCCCGGTCGAGTGCCTGAGCCTTCGCCGCGGTCAGTCCCGTCAGCGTCTGCTCGATGCTCGCGACGAGCGTGTCCTGGGCGGCGAAGCTGCCGTGCAGCTTTAGCAGCGGCACCTTCGATGCCCCCGTCGCCCCGGTCAGATAGCGCTCGATGTAGTCGGCGCACCCGTCGAAACTTGCGTCGTCCGCGAACACCTCGACACGATCGTCCTCCTGATTCTCGATCAGCCGATCGAAGTTGACCGTGACGAGAACAACCTTCCGCGCGCCCCTTAGCATCGCCTTCAGATGCCTGAGCGCGCGCACGGGCGTCGCCGCCAGCGCCGCCGTCTCGTAACGCTCCAGCTCTGCGAGCGTCGGGCTGGGGGTAAACGCCCGCAGCTCCTCGCGCAGCACCCGCTCAAATGTCAGCTCCCGCTCGAGCTCCCTGACGTCGCGGTCCTCCTCAAAGTCGAACAGCCGCCCCTGGTCGGCAACAAGCGCGTAGAACTCCGCCGGGAGCTCCGCGTCGGACACGCCAGCTCGCCCCGGAAGTAGTCGCCGCAGCGCGTAGTCGCGCATCTTGTTGCCCAACGGCATCTCCATGGAGGCCGAGAACCCCGCGGCCAGGAACAGGACCAGATGGGAGTCCGTCGAGTTGATCAATCGCGTCGTCAGGTGAGCGTTCGTCGTGGCGAGATTCCGCTGCGCCACGCGCGGCCCGTCAGCGCTCCATCTCAGCGACGGGTCGCCGCGCAGCTGATGGGGTCGCGGGCCCTCAGATGCAACAACGAGCACGAAGTGCGCGACCGGCCCCGGCAGATGTGCCGGCATCACCTTCGTGGCGTAGTCCCACGCGACCGGCTGCTCGATCGGGTCGAGTAGCGCCTCGTCATAGAACACAACCACCAGTGGCCCTGGAGTTGTCAGCCGCTCGTCAATCGTTGCCGTCGCAAGCCCCAGAAGCGGATGATTCGACGGCGAGCTCCTGCCGGCTTCGTGCTCTTGCCTCCAGAACGCGCGGCGTCTGCCGTGCTCGTCCTCGGCGAACACGACGGCACGGGTTCCTCCAGCCGCCGGGTGCTCCAGCGCCGCACAGATCACGGCCTCCCGCCCGTCGTCGGTGATCGTGTCCGCGCAGCCTTCCGCCGCGATCACGCCGATATCGAGCACTGTCGCACCGATGTGACGCAGCGCTGGGTCGAGCACGTCGATCGTCAGCTCGAGCTCGTCGACGCGAATCGGCGTCACCCGCGGCGACGCAGCCCCGTGCGGCGCCGCATCCGCGAGCGCGAGGACACGACCCGCGATCTCGACGACGGCGCGGACGCTCACGGATTATCGCGCACCGCTTGCAGTAGCCGCTCACGAAGCGCGTCCGTGCGGCCCACCCGCTCGAAGCCCGAGCCCAGCCCAGAAAGATCCTCCAGCCGCCGGCGGTACGCATCGACGAGCGCCGCAAACGCGGAGTCGACCGTCGACTTGTCGACTCCGCGCCTACGTGCAATGTCGCGCGCGACAAAATCGATTACCTGCCCCTCACTCGCGCGGTCCACATACACGAAGCCCTCCTCAGTGTCGAGGATGAGCCATCCCGCGAGGCGACGCCTTGCCTCCGTCAACGGATAACCGCTCCACAGGCTGAAATGCTCGCGGCTGCGCCCCCGTTTGCTCACGCCTCCCAGCACGTCGGCGAAGGATTCAAGGACATCGGCAACGACATCGTCGATCTTGGACTGCGTCGCCGGATCACGAACGCGACGGATCGCTGTCTCGCGGTCAAGCGAACGGTTCACCAGTAGCATCAGCACGATCCCGGCCGCTGTCGGCAGCATCGGCGCGCCAACCCCCGTTCGCTTCTCGATCACATCATCTAGCCGATGCCTCGTCCACGCCCGGTACGTGGCTAGCAGTTCCCGTTCCAACAGGGCGCCCTCGCCCGAGGCGAAGACAACCTGGCCCCCGGTCCCGCTGTGAGGCGCGCGCGAGCACTCAAGCCATGCACGTCCCTCCGGAGTAACCAAATAGCGCTCATCACCACACGGCACGAGGATCGTCGCTGGCAATCGCGTAGCGCCCGCATCCAGCGCCGGCAGCGCCACCAGCTTCTCCCGCAGCGTCTGTCCGCGCAGTTTCGGATCAAACCAGCCAGCCAGCTCCTGTAGGTCTCCCTCGAAATCGCCCGTCGGGCGGCCCGCCTGTAGCTGCCATGCGCGCGCGAGGACGCTCTGCACATGCGCAACATCCTCCTCGTCCATGACCAGCGGCATCCCGAACAGGTCCGTCGCGAGCGTACTCAAGCGGCCGCCAACACATCGAAGACCCCCGTCAAATACTCGTTCGCGCCGGTGCCGACCTCCTGATCCACCGTGCCGATGACCGGGCGCGTCAGCGGCAGGACCACGATCGCCTGGTGCACGAGGCCCTCATCCAGCTGGCGGAGAACGACTTCCTGAAGGCGAACTAGACGGTCGCGGCTGAGAAATGCACCAAACTCGTCGATCGCGACCACGCGGTTGAATGCGCTGACCTCGCTCATCGCCGCGAGACGCGCCTGCACGTACGCGAACGCGCGCTCTCCGCTCGAGAACGCCTCGAACGGTCGCACGCGTGGCTCGCCCGCCGCCGTGTGCCAGCGGACCTCACGCGCAGCGAGGTCAACCCGTGTGAGCTCGCCTCCGTCGAAAAGCGCCTCGAGCAACTCCGGCTGCGACAACTGCTGGAGCATTCTCGCCTGGTAGAGCTTGCGCACCGCATCCAGCTCGGGTGAAGGACGCTCGCCCTGCTGTATCACTTCGACGAGCTCATTCATGCTGCCCACGAGCCGGTCGAGGCCGCCCCGCACGGCTCGCAGACGTAGGACTGTGCGTTCCTCAGCCTCATGGACGGCCACCCAGGCGCGCGCAAGATCCTCGAGGTCATGCGCCGGGTTCGGCGCGCGATCGCCGAGCGCTCCGCGCAGCCGCGCGTGCGCGTCCCCCGCAGCGAGCACGCTCGCCTGTCCGGCGAGCGTCTCCCGCAGCTCCGCGGCGAGTGACTCGAGCTGGTCGCGACGGCTGGTCGCGGCGTCCAGCTCATCGTCGAACGCGGCAAGGCGCCCCCGTGCCTTGCGAAGATCCTCCTGCAAGGTGGCGCTCGTCGTCTGCGCCTCAGTGAGCCGGCGATCGAGCTCGGCCGCCAAGTCCTCGGGAGACAACCCGCCGCCCAGCTGCGCGAGCTGGCGCTCGGCCGCCCCGAGTGCCGACCCGACCTCGATCTCGACTCGCTGGGCCGCAGCGTGGCTCGCCGCCAGTTCAGCCACCGAGTGCTCGGCGGACTCCGTTTGCTCGCCAAGCTCCTGCAACGTTCGCTCGGCATCGACGAGGTCTTTGCGTCGTTTATCGCCGTCCGCGAAAAGCCCACTGAGCTCATCGAGCGCTTGTTCGCGTACCTCCAGCGCAGACAGCCGCACGTCGAGCTCCTCGACTGCTGGCGCGTCCGTAACCAGGCGATCGCGCCGGCGCCGGACCGCGTCGAGAAGGCTGCCAGCGGTGACACTCTGCTCGCCGACAGTGGCGACTACGCGAGCACGCAACCCACCGGCCGCCGCAGGCGCCAGCGCGGTCACGAGGCCGTCGAGCAGATCGCGCAACGCGAACAAGTCGGTCAAGTCGCCGCGTTTCTCGGCGACCTCGCGGCGCTCGCGCTCGAGTACCTCATGCGCCGCTGCGAGCGCCGCAGGGTCAGGAGCGATCCCAATGCGACCCGCCGCGGCCTCGATCGCTTCTTCTGTGCGCTTCAGCTTGCCCAGCCGGAGGTTGAAGGTCCGCTCGGCGGATTTCAGCTGTTTGGACGCCTCCGTCGAGAGACGAGCCTGCTCCCTCGCCGCATGAAGCTCCTCGCCGCTCTCTTTGCTCCTCGTCTGCGCAGTCGCGAACTGCTCACGCAGACGCGCGATCTCGCTGCCGAGCGTCTCGGCGTTCGCCGCGACGTCGCTGACAGCGGCGCGCGCCGCCTGTGCTTGCTCAAGCCGGTCAAGCTGCTCCCGTTGCTCGCTTCGCTCCCGCTCAAGCTCCTTCCGACGCACCGCGAGCGCCCGAGTCTCCTCCACAACGACGAACGCCCTCTGCGCTGGCTCGGCTGGAAACGGGCGCAGCAGATCGCTCAACACGCGATCCGCACGGTCGCCCCGCGATGCAGCGACGCGCGAGGCAGCGCGAAGCAGCTCACGGTCGTGGGCGACAATCCCGGCGATCGTCTGCGTCAGCGTCTCATCGCCCGCGACCCGCACCACGCTCAGCCAATGCCGCACCTCATCCATCTCGCCGATTGGCTCGCCGTCGAGAGTGATCTCGTCGAACAGCTCGCGGGTGATCTCACGCGGCGCCGCATCGTCGTCTCGCCCACGCCAATCGAACGCGAACCGCAGCGTGTGAGGTGCGCCTCCATCGCGACCGGTTCGCTCAGCCGATAGGCCCTCAATCGTCACCTCGACCGGACCGAGATACTGGCACAGGGTCCGCCACGCGTCTGGTCGTGTGCGGTACGGCTGCTGACCGGTGCAGATCTCCAGCAGGTGAATCGCGAGTGTCTTGCCAACCCCGTTCAGACCCTCGACACGGCACAGCCGCAGATCGGGGATCGACCCGATGATGCGGATCCCGTGGCTGCGCTCAGGCGCGTTGAGCGTGAACTTCATCGCTGAAGATCTCATCAATGACACGATCGCCATCGACCTCGGTAAGCACCTTCTCGAGATCGGGATGTACCGCGTCGACAGCCGCGAGCAGTCCCACGACCCGCGCGACCTCCTCTGCCGACAGGGCCGGCTGCGGTGCCTCGGAATCTGTCACGTCTCTATCGTTCATCCATTCCTTGCGCCACGTAAGCTGCTGCCCGCCTCAGCCAAGCCGCCCATCTTACGACTCCGGCAGCGACCCTGCCGGGGGCGCTCAGAGCCTCCTCATCCCATGATCTTCGACCCCGCCTCGGCTTTCGACGCGGAGCGAGCTATGGGTGAATATGTTCAAGTAGCGGCAACGACCACCGCGCAGCCGTTGCCCTGGAACGACTCCAAGGCATTACGGCGTGCCCGACTGCCGATCAGCTGGGGCTCGTGACCACTTGGCGTGATGTCGATCGCTAGCTCGACCCCAAGCGCATCAGAGATGCGCAGAAGCATCGGGAACGTCGGGTTGTGCTCCCCGCTCTCCAGCCGCGCAACGGCTGGCTGACTCATCTTCAGGCGCTTGGCTAGCGCAGTCTGACTGAGCTCGTGCTCTGCGCGGTAGGCGATCACCTTCACAGCGACCGCACGAGCAAGCGCGGTGCGCTCCCACTCCCTGCGGTACTCGGGATCGGCATCGAGATGACCAGCGAGGACTTCCTCGTGGGTGGGGAGATCGGAAAGCTTCATGCCGAGTCAATATACCAAACTTGTGATAGCTAGCTCAGCCACTCGTCACGGCTCGATCTCGGCAAGCCGCGTCTTGGCCGCACTGACGGCGCGATCGAACCCAGCCTTGTCCTTCTGGGCCTCGGGACCGACGGCGCCGATCACGAACACGTCGCCGATTCGTTCATAGATGCATCGCCACTGGCTGCGCCCAGCTCGGGGGCGCAGCTCACGCAGCGAGCCGCCCGGATCACCCATGACCTTGCTGGAGTGCGGGAACGGGAGCATCGGGCCGAGCGAGGCCAACTTGTCGACGGCATTGTCGATCGCCTTGCTCTCTCGCGTGGGCACCGCGTCGGCCTCGCCTCGCGCCGTCGGATGAAAGCGCACCGACCACGGCCCGGACGGCGCGCGCGACTGGCGCGGAGCCTGTGAGCTGTTCCCACGCTTGCTCATCCACAGCACCTTGCGCGGAAGATCGGACAGATCATGCGACCGGACTTTCCGCGCCCTCCGAGCCGGCCACTGTTCCCAGGCGTAGAACCCTCGGGCGACTCATCGAGTCCCGCAAGGACTACGCGTGACGAACGGCGAACCTACGCCTTGCGATGCCCGGGCATACACCTGACGCCGCCGCCCTCGGGCGAGCAGTCCACGCCATCCGCGCGGAGCGCCGCATCAGCCAAGTTCAGCTTGCCAAAGCCACCGGGTTCCGACAGAGCTGGGTCAGCAACGTCGAGCACGGCCGCCGCAACCCAAGTTGGAGCAACGTCGTCCGCCTCGCCGAAGGGCTGGGTGTTAGGACCTCAGCGCTCGTAAAGCGAGCGGAAGCGCTGGCCGGCGAGCCGCGCTGACACCGGCTCCCAAAACTTACCGCCGATGTGATAGTAGACTTGGGAACCCAAGTCAATCGAGTGCCCCCGGCGACAGCGCGAACTGCCCCGGGGGCGTGGCACGGAAAGGACGGACCTTCCCATGCAGGCGAACCGTAGCGATTGCCCCTCCCCCGCAGACGAGACGCAGAGGATCGTGCTGATGGTGCTTCTGGCAGGCGACCACGAGCCTTGGTCGAGAGCCGAGCTTCAGCGCGAGCTCTCGGGGTCCACTGGCGATCCCGTCGATCCCAGCGACGCAATCAACGCCCTGTATGCGAGCGGCCTAATCCATGTCACCGGCGATCTCGTCTTCCCTTCACGCGCTGCGTCTCTGATGGATGAACTCCAGCTGTAGATGCGACGCTCGCACCCCACCCCGCGTCCCGGCGGGCGATCGACACACGCAGCATTTGGTACCCACACGTGGTACCCAACGCAGATCACAAAGGACCTCCAATCAGCCCTGAACGCACGAAAGCCCCGGATCTCCGGGGCTTTCGTTCAAGCGGATGAAGGGATTCGAACCCTCGACCTTCGCCATGGCAAGGCGACGCTCTAGCCAGCTGAGCTACATCCGCGCGAGCCGCCCATTCTAGCCCTCGCGCCCAGCGCGCGCGCGTCGGGGCGCACTCGCTAGCCCTTGAACGTCGAGCGCCCGACGTCGCCGAACGGCTCGTCGCGCTCGCGCACGGCGTCGCGAAAGCCATGCTCGGCGGCGTGGCGCTGAAAGGCATAGCCCTCGGCGGTGTGGCGGGCGATGCCGTCGAACACCGTGCCCAGAACCTGGCTGGCGTGCAGGCCCTGCGAGTAGAGCGTCTGGTTGACGAGCAGCTTCATCATCATCAGCTGGTTGATCGGCATGCGCGCGATCCTCTGCAGCAGCGTCTCGGTGCGCTCATCCAACAGCTCGGGCGCCGGCGCCTCGATCGCCAGGCCCCACTCCAGCGCCTCGCGCCCGGACAGCGAGTCGCCGGTGAACAGCAGCCGCTTGGCGCGCTGCGCGCCCAGGCGATGCGCCCACAGCGCCGTCGTCGGCGAGCCCCACACGCGCGCCGGCGGATAGCCGATCTTGGCGTCCTGCGCGATCACCAGCAGATCCGAGCACAGCGCCATGTCGGTGCCGCCGGCCACGCAGAAGCCATGGACCTTGCACACGACCGGCTTGCCGCAGCCGAACAGGCTCATGAAGCCCTGCGCGTTGCGGCTCATCATCGCGTAGTCGACCATCGGGTCCCACGTGCCCTGCGGGTCGTGGTTGGCGGCGATCGCCGCCGGGTCCAGCGGCGAGCCCGCGGGCGCCTGTGCGCCGGCGTCGGGCGTGGAATCGCCCGGCCCCGCCTCCCCCATGCCCTCGGCGCTCTCCACCAGGTCATAGCCGCCGCAGAAGCCCGGTCCGGCGCCGCTGAGAACGATCACGTGCACCCGTGGATCGAGGTCGGCGCGCCGAACGCACTCGGTCAGCTCGACGATCAGCGCACGGGTGATGCCGTTGCCGCGGTGCGGGCGGTTGAGCGTGATGCGCGCGATGCGATCGGCGACCTCGTAGAGCACCACCGGCTGACTGGCCATGGCGGCGATCCTACCCGGCGGAGCGCCCCGTCAAAGGCGTGCGGCGTAGCATCGCCTGCCATCCACCCGCCGCGCATCGCGCGCTCGGGCGCACACTGTCAAGGCCAAGACCGGGAGCGAACAGCGCATGACCCCATCCAGCACATCCAGCGAGCGGCTGATCGGCGGCGTCGACTTCGTCGCGCTGCCCACACACGACGTGGCCGCGTCGGCCGAGTTCTACGGCCAGACGCTCGGCCTGCGCCGCTCCGTCTACATGCCCGAGCGCAACTTCGCCGAGTTCGAGACCGGCAACCTGACGCTGAGCATCATCGACGCCGAGAAGATGGGCCTCGAGCACCACGCCCAGCAGACCGAGATCGCACTTCACGTGGAGGACGTGGCCGAGGCGCGCACGACGCTCGAAGGACGCGGCGTGGAGTTCCGCGGCGACACCTTCGACACGGGCGTCTGCCACATGGCGTTCTTCAACGACCCCGAAGGCAACGCGCTGATGCTCCACCACCGCTACGCGCCGCGCACGACCGAAGCCTGAGCGAACGGTCCGGCCACGCGCGGCGATCGACTAGCCTGAGAGCATGTTCTTCGCGCGCAAGCAGGCCGAGATGATCGACGATGCCGACGCCCTGCCCGGGCGCGAGGCGGAGCTGCCGGTGCCCGACAGGCACGAGGTGCTGGGCACGCCGCTGAAGGGACCGTTCCCGCAGCGCGTGCAGACGGCGATCTTCGGCATGGGCTGCTTCTGGGGCGCCGAGCGGATCTTCTGGCAGGCGCCCGGCGTCTACACCACGGCGGCCGGCTACGCGGGCGGGTTCACGCCCAACCCGACCTACGAGGAGGTCTGCAGCGGGCGCACCGGCCACACCGAGGCCGTGCTCGTGGCCTTCCACGCCGAGCAGGCCGGCTTCGAGGACATGCTCAAGCTGTTCTGGGAGGGTCACGACCCGACGCAGGGCATGCGTCAGGGCAACGACGTCGGCACGCAGTACCGCTCGGCGATCCTCTGGAACGACGATGCGCAGCGCGCCGCCGCCGAGTCCTCGCGCGACGCCTACCAGGCGGTGCTCGCGCAGGCCGGCCATGGCCAGATCACGACCGAGATCGCGCAGGCCGGTCCGTTCTACTACGCCGAGGACTACCACCAGCAGTACCTCGCCAAGAACCCCAACGGCTACTGCGGCCTCGGCGGCACCGGCGTGAGCTGCCCCGTCGGGCTCGCGCGCGCCGGCTGAAGCGCTCGAGCAGACGCGCCAAGCCGCGCCCGACCGACGTGTGAGGACCATCAGCCCTGCGTATGACCGTGGCTATCACAGCCCGCTGAAGCACGCGCCCACCGCCGCCCCGCCCGCCCCCGTGCGTTAAACGGCGCGACCCCGCCGAGGCGGGGTCGCTGTCCGTCGTATCCGGCCGGGGCGCGTCCGCGGGGAATGGACGCGCCCGACTCCGGCCTCCCGGCCCTACGCCCCGGAAGGCGCCGGGCTGGGCTGCCACGCCGGCGGAGCGTGCGGACCGCCGAGCGTCGGAACGTCCGATGGATAGACCTCGTTGCCGTGGATCGCGTGATCGCCGATCTCCAGCTCCTCGTCGGACAGCCGCAAGGGCACGAAGATGCCGACGATCTTCAGCAGGATGAACGTGCCGATCCCGCTGAACACGATCACCCACAGAGCCGTCTCGGCCTGCCAGCGCAGCAGCGTCCAGCTGCCGTGCACCACGCCGGAGAATCCGGGGATGTTCGTCGCCCCGCCGCCGGCGGCCGCGTACTCGATGATGTGCGGGTCGGCGAAGATGCCCGTCAAGAGACCGCCCATCAGCCCGGCGATCCCGTGCGTATAGATCACCCCCAGCGTGTCGTCGACTTTGCGGAACACGGGCGCTCGGCTGAGGAAGCGGATCGCCATCCACACGATCGTCGAGGCGATGATGCCGATCGCGCCCGCGCCCCACCCGTTGACGAAGCCGGCCGCCGGCGTGATCGCCACGAGTCCCGTGATCATCCCGTTGACGGAGCCGATCAGCGAGGGCTTGTCGCGGAAGATGTAGTCCCAGCCGATCCACACGAGCATCGCCACGGCCGTGCACAGGTTCGTGTTGACGACCGCCACGGCCGCGTTGGCGCCCGCGTAGTAGGAGTCCCCGCCGTTGAAGCCGTTCCAGCCAAGCCACAGCAGTCCCGCGCCGACGGCCACCATCAACAGGTTGTTCGGCGCATCGACCTCGCGATCTCGCTGCAGCCTCGGCCCGATCACCGCCGCCGCCACGAAGCCCGAGATGCCGGCCGCGAGGTGGATGACGTAGCCACCGGAGTAGTCCAGCGCGCCATGCGCAGACCAGTAGCCGCCGCCCCAGATCAAAAAGGCGTTGATCGTGTAGACGAACGTGATCCACAAGAGCACGAAGGGAATCCATGCCTTGAAGTTGATCCGCCCGAGCACCGAGCCCAGCATCAGGATCGGCGTGATCGCGGCGAACACGAACTGGAAGTAGATCAGCGACGCCTCAGGGAAATGGAACGGCGGCCCCACGGAGATCGACGGGATCGCCGCCTGCGCCTGCAGCGTTCCGGCGCCGAGAACCGTCCCCGACTTGCCCCAGAAGGTGTCGAAGAACCCTGTGCCGCTGCCGATCGGCGTCCCGAAGCCCATCTTGAACGCCCACAGCACCCAGGCGACCAGCACGAGCGAGAACGCCACGAACGTGAGCATCATGCTGTTGACCGACCAGCGCTTCTGCATCACCCCGCCATACAGGACCGCCAGGCCCGGGAGGCTCATCAGGCCGACGAACGTCGCGGCGGTCATCTGCCACGCGTTGTCGCCGGCCACCAGCCAGCTTGGGTATGCGTTCCAGGACATGTGCCTCCATTTCCTGCTTGGTTGGTGGCCCACCCGTTGCACGCATGCGAGCGGGGCGCGCCAATTGCAAGGCAACATCAAAACGGCAGTTCACGAGGGCCGCTAGGGACACTCTGGCCAACACTTCAACAGGGCCTTTAGACATCTGTATAGATGGCCCTTCGGGCACGTACGTGCGTGCCGCGCACGCCGGCCAAGCGCTCACGACCGGGGCGCCGCCGAGACGACCTCTCGATGGATCTGTCGCGCTCCTGCGCCGCCGCTAGCTGTAAGACCCGAGCAGGTTGGTTCGCTCGCCGAGGCGTGCGATCGGGGGCTTGTGGCCGAGCGCTGAGTGTCTTCGGTGATGGTTGTAGCGCCAGAGCCATCCGTCAAGGGCGCGCGTGCGCTCGCTCGAGTCCTGGTAGATCGCACCGTAGGCCCAGCCACCCAGGAGCGTGCGGATGAAGCGCTCAGCCTTGCCGTTGGTCTGAGGCCTGTAGGCGCGAGTGCGCAGATGGCAAATCCCCAGCGCCCGACAAGCGATCGCGTGGATCGTCGAGCGATAGCCAGAGCCGTTGTCGGTCAGCAGCTGCTCGACGCTCATGCCGTGGCGCTCGAAGAACTCCACGGCACGGCGAAGGAAGCCAACCACCGTGATCGCCTTCTCGTCGCCGAGCACCTCGGCATAGGCCAGACGGGTGCAGTCGTCGATCGCGATGTGCACGTACTCCCAGCCGACCTGTCGCCGGTCGACGCCGGCCGCATCGCGCTTGACGGGGTTGCTGCGTTTGCGCCCGTGGATGCGATGCCCGGCGCCACCCTGGATGCGCCCGAGCTTCTTGATGTCGACGTGGATCAGCTCGCCGGGACGCTGTCGCTCATAGCGCCGTGCCGGTTGCAGTCCCAAGCGCCCCAGCCTGCCCATGCCGATCCGCGTGAGGATCCCCGAGACGGTCGAGGGTGCCATCCTCAGCGTCTCGGCGATCTCAGGCCCAGTGAAGCGCAGCCTGCGAAGCGCAGCGATTGCCTGCACGCGTTGCTCGCTGGTGCGATGAGGGATCGACCTCGGCGCTGAGGAGCGGTCGAGCAGACCGAGCTCGCCTTCGGCGAGATAACGCGCCACCCACTTGCGGGCACAGCGGGTGCTGACCTCGGCTGTGGCTGCGGCCCTGCTCAGCGTCCAGTGCTCATCGACCACACGACGGCACAGCAGACGGCGTCGATTCAGACTGAGCGCAGCGTTAGCGTGGAGCTTCATCCGGTGTCCTCCTTGGGACTGAGTCGCTTGGCAGCTCTCAGCCTTCAAGGGGGCCCGGATGGACCAACGTGCTCAGGTCTTTCAGCTAGCGCGTGGCGACGTACGGGAAGCCGGCGCGCCTGCAGTCCGCGCTGAGCTCCTGCGCGAGCGACCTGTAGGCGCCGCTGGAGGCGCACACCTGACGCGCTTTGGCGCCGCAGGCGTGCAGCTTGGCGCCGCCAAGCGTGCTGGGGAAGGTCAGGTCGATGCAGTCGGCGCGCGCCGGAGAGCCGCTGCTCAGCGCGTAGGCGCCGAGCGCGACCAGCGCCAGCAGCAGCGTCGCCAGCAGCGCGCCGACGGCGGCCTTCTCGCGACGCCCCCACTGCAGCGGCGTGGACAGGCGCTTGGCACGCGCCTCCATGATCATGAAGCGAGCCTAACGGGTGTCAGAAGTGTGCTGCGTCGAGACGGTCGCCGACGCAGGCTGCTCGCTCGCGCGCGCGCCGTCGGCCACGCCGCCGCCGCCGCCCGCCTTGGCGCCGCCGGTCGCGTCTGCGTCGCCGCCGGGCGTCACCTTTGCCGCCTGGAACTGCAGCGCGGCGGAGTTGATGCAGTAGCGCTGGCCGCCGGGGCCGGGGCCGTCGTCGAAGACGTGGCCGAGGTGGCCGCCGCAGGTGCGGCAGACGACCTCCGTGCGGCGCATGAACAGGCTGTTGTCCGGGCGCAGCTCGACCGCCTCGGCGACCGCCGGCTCGGTGAAGCTGGGCCAGCCGGTGCCCGACTCGAACTTCGTGTCGGCGCCGAACAGCATCGCTCCGCACGCCGCGCAGCGATAGTCGCCGGACTCCTTGTTGTAGACGTACTCACCGGTGAACGGCGGCTCCGTGCCCGCCTTGCGCAGCACGTCGTACTGCGCCGGCGTCAGCTCCTGGCGCCACTGCTCCTCGGACTTGACCACCTTGCGCTCGCTCATGGAACTGTTCTAGCAGGCCGCCGGCGCTGGCGACAGGCGCCGTCGCGGCTCCGTCACCGCCTGCCGCAGGCCACGAACGCGGTCGGGTCGGCGAAGGCTCCCTGCTAGTGTGATCTTTACGTTCACGTCAATTTGCACACAAACCGCGAGATGCAGAGGGGTCGTCGGATGAGCGCATCGCCGATCACCCCACAGGGCCGTGACGGGCGGTCGGCGGCGCGCTTCGGCGTCGATGCCGGACACGCCAGCTACAAGTGGTGGGCGCTCTCCTGCACCAGCCTCGGCATGCTGCTCGCAGCGACCAACTCCGGCACGCTGATCATCGCGCTGCCCGACCTCGAGCGCTCGCTGCACACGAGCCTGCTGGCGCTCGTCTGGGTGATCCTCGCCTACCTGATCGCCGCCACCGTGCTCGTGCTGATGGCCGGGCGCCTCAGCGACCTGTTCGGACGCAAGCGCGCCTACGTCGGCGGCTTTCTCGTGTTCGCCCTCGCGTCGCTCGGCGCCGGCTTCTCCGGCGACGCCACCGCGCTGATCCTGTGGCGCATCCTGCAGGGCATCGGCTCGGCGTTCTTGTTCGCCAACGCCGCCGCGCTCGTGACCGACGCCTTTCCCAAGCGCGAACTCGGCCTGGCCATGGGCGCCAACACGATGGTCGCCGCGATCGGGCTCGTGCTCGGCCCCGTGCTCGGCGGCGCGCTCGTGGCGATCTCCTGGCACTGGGTCTTCTGGTTCAACGTCCCCTTCGCGCTCGCCGGCGCCGTCTGGGGCGCGCTGATCCTGCGCGAGCTGTCCAAAACGGATTCCGTGCGCGGCTATGACGTGCTCGGCACGAGCACCTTCGTCGTCGGGCTGACCGGCCTGGTCTACGGCGTCTCGCGCGGCGGCATCAGCGGCTGGAACGACAGGCTGGTGATCGGCGGCCTGGTCGCCGCCGCCGTGCTGCTGCCGCTGTGGGTGGCGATCGAGCGCCGCTCGCGCGCGCCCATGCTCGACCTGGACATCTTCCGCAACCGCCTGTTCGCCGCCGCCAGCGCGGCCTCGTTCATCAACGGGCTGGCGCGCTTCGCGCTGATGTTCCTGTTCGTCTTCTACTACCAGGGCGCACAGGGCAACTCGCCGATCCAAGCCGGCGTCAAGCTGATCCCGTTGGCGCTCGGCATGCTCGTCGCCTCGCCGATCGCCGGCGTCTACGCCGACCGCCACGGCTCGCGCGCGCTCGCCGCCATCGGCATGCTCGTCAGCGCCGCCGGGCTGGCCGCCATGACGACGCTCGATGTGCACACCGCCTACTGGCAGAGCGGGCTGTGGCTGCTCGTCGTCGGCATCGGCTCGGGCATGTTCAACAGCCCCAACACCGCCGCCATGATGGGCGTCGTGCCGGCGCACCGGCGCGGCATCGCCGCCGGCGCGCGCACGCTGCTGCAGAACACCGGCGCCGTGCTGTCGATCGCCTTCGTGCTCGCGATCGTCACCTCCGCCGTGCCCAAGTCGACCCTGTTCGCCGTCTTCTCCGGCCTCGCCCAGGGACTCTCCGCGGAGAAGCTCGCGCCGTTCATCGCCAACATGCACGTCGCCCTGTGGGTGCTCGCCGCGACCTCGCTGGTCGGCGCCGGCGTGTGCCTGCTGCGCCCGAGCAGGTCCAGGGCCGAGGGCGAAGCTGCGGCGCTGACCGGCGCAGTCAAGCCGTGGGAGGAGGCGATCGTCGAGGAGGCCATGCTGCCCGGCCTCGACGGCGCCGTCTCCCCCACCGCCGCGCGCGCCGACGAGCTGAGCGTGCGCTCATGAGCGCGCCGGCGCCGGGCGCCGCCGAGCAGAGCCTGCGCATAGGCGACGTCGCGCGCCTGGTCTCCA
>Ga0207671_10000772_pt1 | contig 40556 bp, 32 predicted proteins | sample KBSC24metaG_FD_184352 | JGI IMG/M metagenome (GOLD analysis project Ga0207671, IMG submission 184352) | Corn rhizosphere microbial communities from Kellogg Biological Station, Michigan, USA - KBS C2-4 metaG (SPAdes) (version 2) | ecosystem: Host-associated > Plants > Roots > Rhizosphere > Soil...
TTACACCATCGATACCGCGCGGCCCACCGCGACCATCGTCGTCGCCGACCCGGCGCTGAAAATCGGCGAAACGTCGCTGGTGACATTCACGTTCAGCGAAGCAGTCACCGGCTTTACCAACGCGGACCTGAGCGTCGCCAACGGTACGTTGAGCGCGGTGACCAGCAACGATGGCGGTATCACCTGGACAGGCACGTTCACCCCGAGCGCCAGCCTCACCGACGCCACCAACCTCATCACGCTGAACAACACGGGCGTCAACGACCTGGCCGGTAACGTCGGTACGGGCACTACCGATTCGAACAACTACGCCATCGATACCCAGCGCCCAACCGCCACCCTTGTGGTTACCGATTCAGCCCTCGGCATCGGCCAGACCTCACTGGTGACCATCACCTTCAGCGAGGCGGTCACCGGCTTTACCAATGCCGACCTGACGATTGCCAACGGCACATTGAGCGCGGTGAGCAGCAACGATGGTGGCATCACCTGGACCGCGACGCTGACCCCCGTGAACGGGGTGACTCATGCAAACAACGTCATCACCCTGGATAACACCGGCGTCACCGATTTGGCGGGCAATGCCGGCAGCGGTACCACCGACTCCAACAACTACGCCGTCGACAGCCAGCGGCCGACCGCGACCATCGTGCTCGCTGATACGGCGTTGGTCGCCGGTGAAACGTCGCTGGTGACCATCACTTTCAGCGAGGCGGTCACCGGTTTCACCAACAGTGACCTGAACGTGCCCAATGGCACCCTCACGGCGGTGAGCAGTGCCGATGGGGGTGTGACCTGGACCGCCACCTTTACTCCGACCGCTGGTATCAAGGACACCACCAACCTGATCACCCTGAACAACACGGGCATCGCCGACCTGGCAGGTAACGTCGGCACAGGCACCACCAACTCGGTCAATTTCACCGTCGACACCGTACGCCCAACCGCGACCATCGTGGTGGCGGACAATGCGTTAAATATCGGCGAGACCTCATTGGTCACCATCACGTTCAGCGAAGCGGTCAGCGGCTTCACCAACGCCGACCTGACTATCGCCAACGGCACCTTGACGACTGTGAGCAGCAGCGACGGCGGTGTTACCTGGACGGCGACTTTCACGCCGACCAGCAACGTCACCGACGCCACCAACCTGATTACCCTCGACAACAGCGGCGTTCAGAACGGCTCGGGCAATACCGGCAGCGGCAGCACCGATTCCAACAACTACGCCATCGATACCCAGCGGCCGACGGCAACCATAGTCGTTACCAACGACAGCCTGAACATCGGTGCCACTTCGCTGGTGACCATCACCTTCAGCGAGGCCGTCACCGGGTTTGATCTTTCGGACCTGAGTGTCGCCAATGCCGTGCTGTCCAACCTGGCGAGCAATGATGGCGGCAAAACCTGGACCGCGACCCTGACGCCGACCGCCGCCATCACCGATGCGACCAACCTGATCGTGCTGGATGCCGGCCAGGTTAACGACACGGCGGGTAACGTTGGCACCGGCATCGCGATCTCGAATAACTACGCGATCGATGGCGAGCGCCCTACCGCGACCATCAGTATCGCCAACCCGAACTTGACCGTCGGCCAGACGACTACCGTGACGTTCACCTTCAGCGAGAAAGTCAGCGGCTTTAATCTGGATGCCCTGAGCGTGGCCAACGGCAGCTTGTCCAACCTGGTCACCGGTGACGGTGGCAAGACCTGGACTGCGACCTTGACGCCAACGGCCAACCTCAATGACCCGAGCAATTTCATCACCCTCGATAACCGCTTGGTGAATGACCTGTCGGGCAACGCGGGCAGCGGCTATGCCAACTCCAACAATTATGCGATCAACACGGTAGCGCTGACCGGCGACCCATTGTTCCGCGTCACCGATCCGGCACCGCCTCAAGACGCACCGAACCCACCCTTGCAACCGATCGTGTTTGGCCGGCCGACGGGCGTCCTCGGTTTACCCGTCGGCTTCCCGCCGTTGTTCGAGCAACGTGAGTTGGGGGCGGGCTTGCCGCCGGTGGGCAGCATCTTTCTGCGCAACGGTGCCTTGGCTCCCAGCTATATCGCCCAGGTATTCGGCACCGATAGGGCCGGTGACAGCAGCGCCAGCGGCTTTTTGGGCTTGGGCGGCGGCGATGGCGGGGTGTTTGGTTCAAGCACCTTGTCGAGCCTGTTCAATCGCGAAACCCACGGTGACGATAGCCCCCTCAAGGCGTCCGACAACCAATCGATCAAAGGCCCGGGCGATCCGGTCCAGGGGGCGCGCGGCATGTTTGGCGCGCCGAGCCTCGGCCAGCAATTGCAGCAGCTCAAAGACACAGAACAGCGCCAAGTGATGGACCTGGCGCACGCACTGCAACAAGTCGGCATCAGCGAAATGCAGGCTTGAACACACTTAACTCCAGGCGTAGTAACAGGGGCATTACAAGGATGAAGACACGTCATATGTTGTTCGGTGCCAGTGTGCTGGTGCTGGCGATCAGCGGTTGTGCAGTCACCAGCGAACCGATTGAGCGCAGTGTCAGCGAGCAGCGAGCCCGCAACGACCTGCACGGCATGTACAAGGATCAGGAGCCGTTGAGCGGCGCGTTGACGCTGCACCAGGCCATGGCCCGCGCCGTCAAATACAACCTCGAAGGTCGTTTGAAGGTGATGGAAGAGGCCCTGGCCAAACGCCAATCGGATCTCTCCAGCTTCGACATGCTGCCGCGCATGGCCTTGTCCGCAGGCTATGCCGGACGCAATAACACCAACGCTTCCAGCAGCCAGAGCGTGCTCACCGGTACCCAGTCCCTGGAGCCGTCGACCTCCCAGGACCGCGATCGTCGCGTGGCGGACCTGACCATGGTGTGGAACGTACTCGACTTTGGTGTCAGCTACATCAGCGCCAAGCAGCAAGGTGACCAGCGCCTGATCATCCAGGAACGTCGGCGCAAGGTCATCAACACCATCGTCCAGGACGTGCGCTCGGCCTATTGGCGAGCCGTGGCGGCCGAGCGCTTGCTGACCCAGATCGATAGCCTGATGGCGCGGGTCGACAAAGCCCAGGTCGATAGCCAAAGCATGAGCGAGCAGCGCATCGGCGACCCGGTCCAGGCCCTTGGCTACCAACGCTCGCTGATCGAAGCCACACGCCAATTACAGGAACAGCGCCGTGCCTTGTCCCTGGCCAAGACCGAGCTGGCGACCCTGATCAACTTGCCCATGGGGACTGAGTTGAGGCTGGCCACGCCGGACGACTACACCGTGCCCCAGCTCAAGGTCAACCTGGCCAGCCTGGAACAGGAAGCCCTGGCCAATCGGCCGGAATTGCGCGAGCAGGATTACCAGAGCCGCATCAGCGCCGCCGAAACCCGCAAGGCCATGTTGCGCCTGCTGCCGGGCCTGGAGTTCTCCGCCGGTGGCCACTACGACAGCAACTCGTTCCTGGTGGACAATCGCTGGGCCGACTACGGCGCCAAAATCACCTGGAACCTGTTTAACGTGATGTCCGCGCCCGCCGCCATCGACGTGGCCAAGGCCGGTGAAGAAGTCGCCACCGCAAGGCGCCAGGCCATGTCTATCGCGGTGCTGGCGCAGATCTATGTGGCCAACGCCAACTTCCAGGACGCCGTGCGCCAGTTCAAGACCAGCGAGCAACTGGCCAATATTGACGGGCAAATCCTCACCCAGCTGCGCAATCGACACGAAGCGGCTGGCCTGGGCGAACTCGACCTGATCCAGGGCGAGCTCAGTACCTTGCAAGCCGACCTGCGCCGCGACCTGGCTTACGCCGACCTGCGCAACGCCTACGGCCAGATCTTCGCCAGCGCCGGTCTCGACCCGCTGCCGGAGCAACTGGACTCCGACCGCGTGCAAAGCATCGCCACCGCCCTGGCCAGCCGTGAATCGGCCTGGGCCGCCGGCAACATCAGCGTACCGGTGCCGCGTGCCGTCGCCCAATAACCTGGTAGCGCCCACGGCGAGCATCACCCGCCGTCAACGCGAGGCGCGCAATGGCCATCGGGGTGTGGCGATCCTGCTCACCGGCCTGCCCGCCTCGGGCAAGTCGACCCTGGCCCAGGGCCTCCAGGCCGCGTTCTTCGAACAAGGCCGCCAGAGCATCGTGCTCGACGGCGACGCCTTGCGCGTCGGGCTCAACAAAGACCTGGGCTTTGCCGACGGCGACCGTCTGGAAAACATCCGCCGCGCCAGCGAACTGGCGGCGCTGCTGGTGGACAACGGGCAAATCGTGATCCTGGCGATGATTGCGCCCCTGGTGCAATTGCGCGCGGTCTTCGCCCAACGCCTGGGGGCCGATTATCGGGAAGTGTGGTGCAGTGCCTCGTTGGCGGTTTGTGAGCGGCGCGACCCCAAAGGTCATTACGCCCGCGCCCGCAGGGGTGAGCTACCGGGGTTTACCGGCATTGGTTCGCCCTACGAGCCACCGCCCCACGCTTCGCTGGTACTGGACACCGGCGTGCTGTCGACACAACAGAGCGTCGAACGGTTGTTGGCGTGGCTGGCGCCTGAACTAGACTCTGGGGAATTGTCTTCTTAGGAGCCCGCCATGGAATCGCCTGTGCACAGCTTGCCGTCACTGTTCAAACAGCTTGGGCTGGCCGATGACCGGGTCAGTATCGAACAGTTTGTGGCGGCTCATTCACCGCTTAAGCCGGAGCTGCATCTGGCGGATGCGTTTTTTTGGACGGACAGCCAGAGAGCGTTTTTGCGCGATGAAATCTGCGAGGACGCGGATTGGGCGGAAGTGGTGGATGAGTTGAATCTGATGTTGCGGAGTGGGCGAGGGGGGTAAAAAAATCTTTTGAAAGTTGTCTGAAGCCGACACCGATCCAAATGTGGGAGGGGGGCAATCCCCCTCCCACATGGCTTATGCGATTGCTGAACATCCAACCCTCCCACCACCTATCCGCTAAATTGTTTCAAAACTTGACGCAATTTGATCTCTCCGCCATATTGATAGTTAGCAAACTAACAGTATGCGAACTATCCAGTGCCTCAATCCCTCGAACAACTCCAGATGAACCTCAGCAGCAGCATGGTGGTGGGCGCCCGTAACTGGCGCAAAATCTGCCAGAACACGCTGGTGAGCTACGGTATTTCAGAAGCCTGCGCCGTGCCGTTGCTGATGATCGGTCGCCTGGGCGATGGTGTGCACCAAGTGAAAGTCGCCCAGGCGTCAGGGATGGAAAGCCCGTCGCTGGTGCGCCTGCTCGATCAGTTGTGCAGCAGCGGCTATGTGTGCCGCACCGAAGACGTCCACGATCGCCGTGCCAAGGCCCTGAGCCTGACCGAGCGCGGTCGCGAGCTGGTGCAGGCGGTGGAGGTGCAACTGGTGCGCCTGCGGCGCGAAGTGCTGGCCGAGATTGCCCCTGCGGACATGGAGGCTGCGTTGCGTGTACTGCGTGCTTTTGAAGCGGCCCATCAACACCCTGCCGGTGTGACATCTTGAGCGGTTTTTTCACCGGCCTGCCGCCGGCGAAGGACTGGTTCTACGGCGTACGCACTTTCGCGGCGTCGATGATCGCGCTGTACATCGCCATGCTCATGCAAATGCCGCGTCCCTATTGGGCAATGGCCACGGTGTATATCGTCTCCAGCCCGTTTGTCGGCCCCACCAGTTCCAAGGCGCTTTACCGTGCCATTGGTACCTTCATGGGCGCGGCGGCGGCGGTGGTGTTCGTGCCGATGTTCGTACAGTCACCCTACCTGCTGGTGGTGGTGATTGCCTTGTGGACGGGCACCTTGTTGTTTCTCTCCATGCACCTGCGTACCGCCAACAACTACGCGCTGATGCTGGCCGGCTACACCTTGCCGCTGATCGCCCTGCCGGTGGTGGATAACCCGCTCGCGGTGTGGGACGTGGCTGAAGCGCGCACCGAGGAAATATTCCTCGGCATCGCGGTCGCCGCGGTGGTCGGCGCGATGTTCTGGCCCCGGCGCCTGATGCCGGTGTTCGATGGCTCGGTCGCCAAGTGGTTCAGCGATGCGCAGGTCTACAGCCAGCGCTTTCTCACCCGCAACATAACGCCGGAAGAAGTCAGCACTTTGCGCGGTGGCATGGTCGCCACCTTCAACACCCTCGAATTGATGATCGGCCAGTTGCCCCATGAAGGCGCGCGGCCGCAGACGGTACGCAACACCAAGGAACTGCGCGGGCGGATGATTCATCTGCTGCCGGTGGTGGATGCGCTCGACGATGCGCTGTACGCCATCGAGCACCGAGCGCCGGAGTTTCTCGCCGCGCTCGCGCCGTTGCTGGAGGCGACGGAACAATGGTTGCTAAGTACCACCGAGTCCGCGCCGTTGGACCGCTGGCGCGCCCTGCGCGACCAGGTCGACGCCCTGCAACCCCACGGTGAAGCGCTGGACGACCGCCATACGCTGCTGTTTTCCAACGCCCTGTACCGCCTGGGCGAGTGGATCGACCTGTGGCAAGACTGTCGCAGCCTGCAAGCGGCCATCCAGTGTGAAAGCCAGGACACCTGGCGCGCCGTCTACCGCCACTGGCGCCTGGGCCGGCTGACGCCATTCCTCGACCGTGGGCTGATGCTCTATTCGGCGTTCTCCACTGTGACCGCGATCATCGTCGCCTCGGTGCTGTGGATACTGCTGGGCTGGACCGACGGCGGCAGTGCGGTGATCCTGGCCGCCGTCGCCTGCAGCTTCTTCGCCTCGATGGACGACCCGGCACCGCAGATCTACCGGTTCTTTTTCTGGACCGCCATGTCGGTGCTGTTCGCCAGCCTGTACCTGTTCCTGGTGTTGCCCAACCTGCACGATTTCCCGATGCTGGTGCTGGCGTTCGCCGTGCCCTTTATCTGCATCGGCACACTCACGGTACAGCCACGTTTTTACCTGGGCATGCTGTTGACGCTGGTGAATACCTCATCGTTCATCAGTATCCAGGGTGCCTACGACGCGGACTTCCTCAACTTCGCCAACGTCAACCTGGCCGGGCCCGTGGGCCTGCTGTTCGCCTTTGTATGGACCCTGGTTTCCCGGCCCTTCGGCGCCGAACTGGCGGCCAAGCGCCTGACCCGTTTCAGCTGGAACGACATCGTCGGCATGACCGAGCCCTCGACCCTGAACGAGCAACGTTACCTGGCCGCGCAAATGCTCGACCGCCTGATGCAGCACCTGCCGCGCCTGGCCATCATCGGCCAGGACACCGGCATCGCCCTGCGTGATCTGCGCGTGGCGCTGAACCTGCTCGACCTGCTGGCCTATTCGCCGCGCATCCTCGGCGTGCCTCGGGTGCTGCTCAACCAGGTGGTGGACGGCGTGGGTGGTTACTTCAAGGCCTGCCTCAAGGCGGGTGAACGCTTGCCCGCGCCCAGCGGTCTGCTGATGACCCTCGACCGCACACGTCGTGCCCTCAACGGGCAAGGCCTGCAAGACGAAGACGACACCCGCCTGCATCTGTTGCATGCACTGGCTGGCCTGCGCCTGGCGCTGTTGCCCGGCGTGGAATTTATTGGTGGCACGGAGATGGAAGCGCCGTTGCCCGATGGAGCGCCTCTATGATCGGTGATCTGGATATCAGCGGGGTGTTCCTGCCCACGTTGCTGGTGCTGATGGGCATTGCCTACGTGTTGTTCCTGGTGGTGCACGGTTTGCTGACGCGCATTCACTTTTATCGCCTGGTCTGGCACCGGGCATTATTCAATGTGGGGCTCTACGCGCTGTTGCTGGGCGCGGTGGACTCACTCAGTCGATACCTGATGACATGAAAAAACCTTTTTTGACCATCGGCCGTGTAGTCCTGACGTTATTGATCGTGACCTTTGCGGTCGTCGTCGTGTGGCGCATGGTCATGTACTACATGTTTGCCCCCTGGACCCGTGACGGCCACATCCGCGCCGACATCGTGCAGATCGCCCCGGACGTGTCCGGGCTGATCCAGCGGGTCGACGTGCGTGACAACCAGTTGGTCAGCAAAGGCCAGGTGCTGTTCGCCGTCGACCAGGACCGTTTCAAGCTGGCGCTGCGCCAGGCCCAGGCTGCCGTGGCCGACCGCCAGGAAACCCTGGCCCAGGCCCAGCGCGAGTACAAGCGTAACCGGGGCCTGGGCAACCTGGTGCCCAGCGAGCAGCTGGAAGAAAGCCAGTCCCGTGTCGCCCGTGCCCAATCGGCCCTGGCCGAGGCGCAAGTCACGGTGGATTCGGCCCAACTCAACCTCGACCGCTCGGTGATCCGCAGCCCGGTCGACGGGTACGTCAACGACCGCGCGCCGCGTACCCAGGAGTTCGTCACTGCCGGCCGCCCGGTGTTGTCGGTGGTGGACAGTAACTCGTTCCATATCGACGGCTATTTCGAAGAGACCAAGCTCGACGGTATCCACGTCGGCATGGGCGTCGACATCCGCGTGATCGGCGATAACGCGCGCCTGCACGGCCACGTGCAGAGCATTGTTGCCGGGATCGAGGACCGAGACCGCAGCAGCGGCTCCAACCTGCTGCCTAACGTCAACCCGGCATTCAGCTGGGTGCGCCTGGCCCAGCGGATTCCGGTGCGTATTGCGTTCGATGACGTGCCGGCGGACTTCCGCATGATCGCCGGGCGCACGGCGACAGTGTCGATCATCGGCGACAAGCCCGCGGCCAAGGCGCAGCAGGGAGAACAACCATGAAACCGGCGGCGCTGTTGGCCACCGCGGGGCTGGGTGTATTGCTGTCGGCGTGCCAGGTGGTCGGCCCGGATTACCAACTGCCGGACAAGGCCGCCATCAACCGTGGTGACCTGCAAGGGCAACTGTTGGGGGAGGGCAACAACGTGGTGTCGGCGCCGGTGCCAGCGGACTGGTGGAAGCTGTACCAAGACCCGCGCCTGGATGAGCTGGTGCGCCAGGCCATGGCCTCCAACACCGACCTGCGCGTGGCTGCCGCCAACCTGCAGCGTTCGCGTTATCAGACCCAACAGGCTGAGTCCGCCGGCGGCTGGAGTGCCGGCGCCAAGGCCGAGGTGCAGCGCCTGCAGGAATCCGGCGAAGCGTTTTTGCAGGCAGACAAAGTGCCGGTGGATAACATTGGCAGCGTAGGCATTACCACCTCGTATCAATTCGATCTGTTCGGCACCTTGCAACGTGGCATCGAAAGCGCCCAGGCCAGCGCCGATGCGGCCCAGGCCGCCGTGGATATTGCGCGCATCACCCTGGTGGCCGATGTGGTGCGCTCCTACACCCAGGTCTGCGCGGCCAACGAAGAGCTGGCGATTGCCAACGAGTCCCTGGACCTGCAAGCCCAGAGCACCCAGCTGACCCAACGCCTGCGCGACGCGGGCCGTGGCGATGAAACCCAGGTCACCCGTTCGCAAACCGAGTACAAATCCTTGCGCGCCGATATGCCGCGCTACGAAGCGGCGCGCCAGGCCGGGCTGTTCCGCCTGTCGATGCTGCTGGCCAAGCCCGTGGACCAACTGCCGGCGGGTACCGGCACCTGCGCCCAGCTGCCGCACATCGCTCAATTGTTACCGGTGGGCGACGGTGCGGCACTGCTTAAGCGTCGCCCCGACGTGCGCCAGGCCGAACGCCAACTGGCCGCCGCCACCGCGCGTATCGGCGTGGCCACCGGCGCGTTGTACCCGGACATCGCCATCGGCGCCACGGTGGGCACCGTGGGCCTGCTCGACAACCTCGGCCAGCCCGCGACCAACCGCTGGGGCTTCGGCCCGATGATCAGCTGGACGGTGCCGACCAACGGCGCCCGTGCGCGCATCCACGAGGCCGAAGCCGCGACCCAGGGCGCCCTGGCGCATTTCGACGGCGTGGTGCTCAACGCCATCCGTGAAACCCAGACCGGCCTGGCGCAATACACCGCCGTCTTGCAGCGGCGCGAGGCGTTGGCTGACGCCGAGCACTCTGCCCAAGAGGCTGCGGACCAGACCCACCGGTTCTTCAAGGCCGGCCGCGAATCGTTCCTCGCCGACCTGCAAGCCACCCGCACCTACACCGCGATGCGCGCGCAACTGGCGGCGGCGAACACCCAGGTTGCCATGAGCCAGATCGATCTGTTCCTGGCCCTGGGCGGCGGCTGGGAAAGCGGACGAACGCAAGCCTCACAGGCCAGCAAACCCTGAGCGAATGACTATGCTTTGTCAGGTGGAGCGCGGTGACGCTCCCCTGACACTGCTCGCGTTTGCTCATGGGGATTCCAATAATGAAAAACCCTTATGCTCCCGCTTTCTGGTGCGTGCTTTTCGCACTGGTGTTGTTATCGGCCGCGTATTTCTACGGCGTCATGCTCGCCCATCAACTCGACAAGGCCATGGTGTTTCTCGACAGTGCCTGCCTGGTCATCGGCACCTTGTCTATCGGCGTGGTGGCCTGGGCGTCCTACCAGAACCAACGAGTGAAGAAAAAACTCCTCGAACAGGGTAAGACCCGGGTTGCAATCTGGGACACCAAGGTCGCCCTGCGCCGTGTCGAAACCGTGTTCGACCGCTATTTCTGGGGCAGCTACTGGCAGCCCGGGCGTACTTTCCAGGAAGTCATGGGGGACCTCACCGGCACGCCTCTGGAAAAAAGCCTCGAAATCCTGAAGAAACAATGCGTGCTGCTCGACCGGCAGGTAGACGAGGGTAGGCACTGGCTGAATAACGCGCGGGAATTGTCCGATGTCGCCACGCAGATGGCCCGCGAGCGCTATCAGTTGGACTTCTGCGACCCCAAGTCCGACACCCCCGGCAATGCGGTGATTCACCGTGAATTCGAGGTGCTGGTGTACACCTGGACAGCGCGCCTGAAGAGTTTTGACCACCAGTTGGATGAAATCGAGTTGGAGTACTCGTGAACCAAGTGCCGACCTTACCCCTCTGAAAAGCTGGGCCGTTCGCGGCCGCCAGTGCTAATCTTCCCCCCGCTTTTCGGCGGGCTTGAGCCAACCTCACTCGGGGTTCAAGGAAGACAGCCCACTTCTCACAGGATTTGATCAGGTCACTTCATGAATAAGCCAGCAGTCGTTCTTTTGGGTTTTGTGGTCGCCGTTGGCGTCGTCAGTGCAGGCGGCGCCTGGTACACCGGTAAACAGTTGGAGCCGGTGCTGCAAACGGCGGTGCAGGACGCCAACAAGGAACTGCAGCGCTCCATGGCCGGCGTCGACGGCACCGTGGCCCTGGAGCTGGTGTCCCTGGAGCGTGGCGTGTTCAGCAGCACCGCGCACTACCGCCTGAAGGGCCAAGGCTCGGTGTTTGGCGAAGAAAACCCCAACCCCGAATTGCTCTTCGTCGACCATATCGAACACGGCCCGCTGCCGATCTCGCGCCTGGTCACGCTCAAATGGCTGCCGGTCATGGCCACCAGTCACTACGAACTGGAAAAGAACGCCACCACCGAGAAATGGTTCGCCGCCGCCAAAGACGTGTCGCCGCTTAAAGGCGTGGCCAATATCGGCTACAGCCGCTCGGTCAACGGCAACATCGAATTGCTGCCCCTGGCGTTCAAGGACGACAAGTCTTCGGTGAGCTTCTCCGGCGCCAACATGAATTTCGACAGCACCGCCGAAGGCCAGAAGGTCAAGGCCGACGGCTTCATGAACAGCCTCAAAATCGCAGCGGTCGATGCCAAGGGTGACGCCTTCGAGGCCGAACTGGCTGGCTTGACCATCGCCAGCAACCTGGAAAAATCCACCTTTGGCTTCTACACCGGGCAAAACACCGTTGAGCTGACCGACAGCAAGTTCACCTTCGGCCCGCAGAAAGCCGTGCTGACCGTCAAAGGCTTCGAGCAGAAAGACTCCAGCGAAACCAAGGACAACAACCTGGCCGGCCGTGTCGACTACAAGATCGACGAGATCGGTTACCAGGGCAAACCCGTGGGCTCGGCGGCCATGGCCCTGAGCATGAAGAATGTCGACATCCCGGCCATGCTGGCGCTGACCAAGCTCTACCAGGACAAGATGCAGCCGGTGCAAGCCGCTGCCGCAGCGGGCCAACCCACACCTGAGCTGCAACTGAGCGAAGCCGAGCAGGCCCTGGCCGAGGCGAACGTCAACCAGGTACTGGCCGCCAAGCCCCATCTCGCGTTGGAAAACCTGTCCCTGAAAACCACCCACGGCGAAAGCAAATTCAACCTGGTGCTGGACCTGGCCAAGCCTTCGTCCATGGAGCTGCCACCGGTTGAGCTGGGCAAGCAGATGGTCTCGCAGCTGGATGCCAACCTGACCTTGTCCAAGCCGATGATCGCCGACGTTTCCGCGTTGCAGGCGCAGTTGGGTGGCGTGACCGATCCTCAAGCCATCGAGCAGCAATCCCAGATGGCGTCCGAGATGGTCAGCGGCATGGCGGTTGGCACTCAGCTCGCCACCCTGGTAGGCAGCGACGTGGTGTCCAAGCTGCACTACGCCAACAATGAAGTGACCTTCAACGGCCAGAAAATGACCGTCGAACAATTCATCGGGTTTGTGATGGCAAAAGTCGGCGCGATGAGCGGCGCGCAGTAAGTATTTTTTACACCAGCCTGAAATAAACAGTGTGGGAGCGGGAGTGCCCGCGGCAGGGAGTCAAGCAGCCGGCGTAGATGCCGGTTGATACCTCCTTTTCGCAGGTAAGTCCGCTCCCACATTCACATTTACGCCGGGCATGGCAATTCTGAACAATTGTTCTGAATTGACCTTTTTCGTACGCACCTCGGCGATAGTTGCGACAGGAAAGCTAGGCCGGGTCATAAGACGCCGACAACCTGAAGCAAATCGCTCAGGACCACCTATCGTTAAAGCTTTCCGTGTGTAAGGAAGCTCACGATATGTTGCGAAACCTCCCTCTCAGTGCATCAGGCCGGTTGCGACTGCTCATCGGGGTCGCCTTGTGCAGCCAATTGCTGATGCCCACCCTCGCCATGGCCGATCCGGCCTATGACACCCTGATCATCCAGGCGCGCAACGGCAACTTCAGCCCCGCCCTCACCCAACTGCGTCAATTGTCCTCCGAGCGCCAGACGCCGGGCCAGGTCAGCGACCACCTGGTGATCGCCGGTTGGGCCGGCCAGGACGCCGAAGTGCTGCAGGTGTATGAGGCTCAGGGGCAACATCGCAACCTGACCACGCAGGCATTGGCCACCGTCGCCCGTACTTATCGCAACCAGCGGCAGTGGGCACAGGCCGAAGCGGTGTATCGCCAAGCGCTGCTGCGTGAACCGAACAATATCGACCTGCAACTGGGCCTGGCCCTGACCCAGGCCGACGGCGGCCAAGCCAGTGAGGCCGTGCAACGCATTCGCGCGCTGGTGGCCGCCAAACCCGACGACCCCACCCGACGCATGGCCCTGGGTTACGCGTTGGCTCGCGCGGGGCTGAATTACGACGCGTTGTTTGAGTTCGACCAGGCTTTTATCCGCGCCAGCGACAAACCTGACGTCGCCCGCGAGTACATCGTCGCCCTGCAAAAGGCCCGTCTGCCTGAACCCGCCTTACGCCTGTCGGCCCAACGCCCCGGCCTGCTCGACGCGGTAACCCAGCGTCGCCTGGAGGGCGACCTTGCCGCTGAACGCGTGCGCATGGCCGAGTTCGCCACTCGCTCCGAACAAGAGCGCTACGTCATCGCAGACCGTGCGCTCCAGGATTACGACAAGCTACTCACACGCTGGACCCCTGACCCCACTGCCCACGACGACGTGGTGCGCTGGCGCATCGACCGCCTGGGCGCACTCAAGGCGCGGGCACGCACCGCCGAGGCGATTCGCGAATACGAAACCCTTAAAGGCGAAGGCGTGCAATTGCCGACCTACGCCGTGCGTTGGGTGGCCGCCTCTTACCTTGACCAGCGCGAGCCGGAAAAGGCCGAGCCGCTGTATCGCCAGGCGCTGGCCGCGCCGGATGCTGACCCGGCCGACCGCGTTGAAGACAGTACGGCGCTGTTCTATGCCCTGGTGGAAAGCGACAGAGCGCTGGATGCGCGTGAAGTCGCCGACAATCTGGCCAAGAGCGAGAACCCCCGTGAAGAACTCAAGGGCTTGCCCATCGGCAACCCCAACGACAGCTGGATGGACGCGCAGCAACTGGCGGCCCAGGCGGGCACCTACAGCAATGACCTGCCTGGCAGCGAAGCCGGCCTTGAAGCGCTGGTGCGAAAAGCCCCGGGCAACGTCAGCCTTCAACTGGCCCAAGCCAATATGTACCGGGCCCGGGATTGGCCGCGCCGGTCCGAGAGTGCCCTCAAGGAAACCGAGTCCCAGGCGCCACGAGATATCAGCCTGGAAGTGTCCCAGGCCTATACCGCCATGGACCTGCAAGAGTGGCGACAGATGGATGTGCTGACCGATGACGTGCTGGCCCGCAACCCGGACAGCCGCCAGGTGCAACGCCTCAGCCGCCTGCGGGACGTGCACGACATGGCTGAGCTGCGGGTCGAGGCCTACACCGGGAAAAGCTACGGCGGCGGCAACAACCAAGACGCCGGCGCGGTGTCCGGTAGCCGTGACTGGGGCATTGAAAGTGTGATCTACACCCCGCCCATCGACGAAGACTGGCGCCTGTTCGCCGGCGCCGGCTATGCCACCGCCGACTTCAGCGAAGGCACTGGCCAGCACCGTTGGCAGCGCGTGGGGGTAGAGCGGCGTACCCGTGACATGACCATCGAAGCCGAGGTCTCCAACCATTCCTACGGCGATGGTTCCAAACAAGGCGCCGCGATCTCGATTGCCCGCGACATCAACGACAATTGGCAATACGGCGGCAGCCTCGGCTACCTGCTGAGCACCACGCCGTTGCGCGCATTGAATGACGGGGTCACGGCCAATGGCGGCAGCGGGTTTATCCGCTGGCGCGCCAACGAAAGCCGCGAATGGAAACTGACCCTCAGCCCGTCCCATTTCAGCGACGGCAACGACCGGGTCGAAGCCTTGCTCAGCGGCCGCGAAGGCCTCTACAGCTCGCCAAAAGTGCAAGTGGACCTGGGCCTGGAAGTCGGCGCCAGCCGCAACAGCAAGGAAGACACGGTGTACTTCAACCCGAAGTCGGATTTCACCGTGTTGCCCGTCCTCAACATCAACCATGTGCTCTATCACCGCTACGAGACCCAGTGGAGTCAGCAGTTCCAGGTCGGTGCGGGTACGTATAGCCAGCGGGATTATTCCACCGGTGGCATCGGTCTGGTGGGCTATGGCCAACGCTTTCGCTGGAACGATGTCCTGGAAGCCGGCGCCAACCTGAGCCTGATCAGCCGCCCTTACGACGGTGAGCGCGAACGCGATCTGCGCCTGCTCGTCGACCTCACTTACCGTTTCTAGAAGAGCCTGACCATGACCGTCCTCAGCCGTTGCTTGTTGGTCCTGGGTGTATTGCTGGCCAGTGCCTGCGCCCAGCAACCCGCGCCATTCACTCCACCCGCCGAGCGGCCGACCCCGGCCAATGAAGCGCCGTGGCCGAAAAACCATTTCCTGGGCATCGCCTACCACGACGTCGAGGATCGCGACCCCGACCAGGCGGTGGTCGCGGTGCGCACCGAGCGTTTGATCGAACAGTTGGCCTGGCTGCGCGAGAACGGCTACCAGGCGGTCAGCGTCGACCAGATCCTGACTGCCCGCCGTGGTGGAACACCGTTGCCGCCCAAAGCCATCATGCTCAGTTTCGATGACGGCTATTCCAGCTTCTACACCCGCGTGATGCCGATCCTGCGCGCCTATCGCTGGCCGGCCTTGCTGGCGCCGGTGGGCTATTGGATCGACACACCGATGAACAAGCCGGTGGACTTCGCCGGCTCACCACGCCCACGGGGCGAGTTCCTCACCTGGCAGCAGATCCGCGAAGTGTCGCAATCGGGCCTGGTGGAAATCGCCGCGCATACCGATGCCAGTCACACCGGGATCCTGGCCAACCCCCAGGGCAATCTGGAACCGGCGGCGACCTCGCTACGCTATGACCCGGCCACGGGCCGCTATGAAACCCCAGCGCAGTTCGAGGCGCGGATGCGGGCGGATGTGGTGGCGATCTCCAACAAGATCCAGACCGTGACCGGCAAGAAACCACGGGTATGGGTATGGCCGTATGGTGCGGCCAAGGGCACCTCGCTGGCGGTCGTTGGCGAGCAGGGTTACCAGATGGCGCTGACCCTGGACGATGGCCTCGACGACCTCGGCAAGCTGATGAACAGCCCGCGCTTCCTGGTGGCCTCCGACCCGGACGGCGAACATTTCGCCAACAGCATCGTCGCGGTACAGGCCCCTGCGCCGCTGCGGGTGCTGCATGTGGACCTGGACAACGTCTACGACCCGGACCCGGCCCAACAGGCGCGCAACCTCGACCAGTTGGTGCAGCGTGTAGTGGACATGGGCGCGGGGACGGTGTTCCTGCAAGCCTTCGCCGACCCCAAGGGTGATGGCCTGGTGCACGAGCTGTATTTCCCCAACCGTCACTTGCCGGTGCGCGCCGACCTGTTCAACCGCGTCTCCTGGCAGTTGCACACCCGTGCCCATGCCGCCGTGTATGCGTGGATGCCGGTGTTGAGTTTTGCCCTCGATCCCAAGCTGCCCCGCGTAACGCGCTGGGACCCGGAAACCGGCAAGGTGGGCACAGACCCGGATCAATACCAGCGCCTGTCGCCGTTCGACCCGCAGGTGCGCAAGATCATTGGTGAGCTCTATGAAGACCTGGCGCGCAACAATGCCATCGACGGCGTGCTGTACCACGACGACGCGGTGCTGTCGGACTTCGAAGACGCCAGCCCCGCCGCGCTTAAGGCCTATGCCGCCAATGGCCTGCCCGGCACCATCGCCGCGCTGCGGGCCGACCCGGCAGTGATGCAACGCTGGACGCGCTTCAAGAGCCGCTACCTGATCGACTTCACCAACGAACTGACCGCCAAGGTCCGCGCCGTCGGTGGGCCGCAGGTACTGACCGCACGCAATATCTTCGCCGAGCCGATGCTCAACCCCGGCAGCGAAGCCTGGTTCGCGCAGAACCTGGATGATTTCCTCCAGACCTACGACTGGACCGCGCCCATGGCCATGCCACTGATGGAAGGCCAGACGCTGAAGAACTCCAACGCCTGGCTGGAAAAACTGGTCGCCACGGTCAAGGCGCGCCCCGGAGCACTGGAGCGCACCGTGTTCGAACTGCAAGCCAAAGACTGGCGCACCAAGGCTGCTCCCGATATCGACGGGGCGCAGATGGCTGAATGGATGGGTGTGCTCAAACGCCAGGGGGTCACGAGTTTTGGTTACTACCCGGACAACTTCCTGGAGAACTCCCCGGACCTGAACACCGTGCGTCCGGCCCTTTCCAACCAATGGAACCCTTGACCATGTTCGACAGAATCCTGGCGTTATTCGTACTGGCACTGGTGTTGGGTGTGCCCCTGGGCCTGATCTTCCTGGTCACCGGGCAGTTCCTGATGGACTTCGTGTTTTTCTACCCGCTGTTCATGTCGGCGCTGTGGATCGCCGGCGGCTTGTATTTCTGGCTGCACTGGGAGCGCCACTGGCCGTGGGAAGAAGACACACCGGCGCCGATCCTGGCCGGCAACCCGCTGATCTCGATCATCATTCCTTGCTACAACGAAGGCGACAACGCCGCCGAAACCATCCATGCGGCGCTGGGCCAGTTGTACCCGAACATCGAAGTGATCGCCGTCAACGACGGCTCCAAGGACAACACCGCCGCGGTGCTTGACGCCCTGGCGCTGGAGCACCCCCGCCTGCGAGTGCTGCACCTGGCGCAGAACCAAGGCAAGGCCGTGGCCCTGCGCATGGGCGCGGTGGCCGCGCGCAGCGAGTACCTGGTGTGCATCGACGGCGACGCGCTGCTCGATAAAAATGCGGCGGCCTATATGGTCGCGCCGATGCTCGACAACCCGCGCCTGGGGGCGGTGACCGGCAACCCGCGTATCCGCACGCGCTCGACCTTGATCGGCCGCGTGCAGGTCGGCGAGTTCTCCTCGATCATCGGCTTGATCAAGCGTACGCAACGGGTGTTCGGGCGGATCTTCACGGTGTCCGGCGTGGTGGTGGCGTTTCGCAAGAAAGCCCTGGACCGCATCGACTACTGGAGTACCGACATGATCACCGAGGACATCGATGTCAGTTGGAAGCTGCAACTCGATCACTGGAGCATCTTCTACGAGCCGCGCGCACTGTGCTGGATCCTCATGCCCGAAACCGTCGGTGGCCTGTGGAAACAGCGTCTGCGCTGGGCCCAGGGCGGCGCTGAAGTGCTGTTCAAGAACATCCGGGGCATCTGGCAGTGGCGGCATCGCTACCTGTGGCCGCTGTTGTTCGAATACTGCCTGTCCACTGGCTGGGCCTTCACCTTCCTGCTCTCGGTGGTCTTCTGGGTCGTGGGTAAATTCATCGTGCTGCCCCCGGCGATCGCGGTGGAATCCCTGGTGCCCCCGGCGTTTACCGGCCTGGTCCTGGCGATGGTGTGCCTGGTGCAGTTTGCGGTGAGCATCATGATTGACCGGCGCTACGAAAAGGACCTGTGGAAAACCCTGTTCTGGACCGTGTGGTACCCGATGGTGTTCTGGCTGGTCAGCCTGTTCACCACGCTGGTCAGCTTTCCCAAGGTGCTGTTCAACCAGCACCAGAAGCGTGCGCGCTGGGTCAGCCCGGATCGCGGTATCAAACCTGCCAATGAGGACGCGTAATCATGAAACTGGTGCGAACTCGTCAACACCCGGTGATGTGGGTCATCGATGTGCTGTTGACCCTGCTGGCCTGGGCCGGGCTGATCTGGCTGCTGGCGCGCGGGATCACATCGATGCTGGAGACCCATGGCGGCCCGCGTATCGAGGCGCCGATCTTCGCGGCGCTCAATACCCTGCAGATCTACCTATGGATCGCGTTGTTCAACGCGGTGATCCTGATCAGCTGGGCGCGTTACCAGCAACGCAAGGGGCGCAAGTTCGCCCAGCGCCGTGCCGAGGCCAATGCGCTCAGTGATAAAAGCCTCAGTGAAAGCTTCAAGCTGGGGGAGGGCGACTTGGAGCAATTGCGCAGGCCGGGTGTGCTGGTTATCCACAACGACGAGGACGGCGGCGTGGAAGAAGTGAAATCCCATGTCTCCCGCGACGTGGAAAAACCAGGGTTGACCCTGGTGCCGGGCAAGGACCAGAACAAAGACGCCGGCTAGTGTTGTCAACCCGATCCGAGGGGGGAGGAACACTGTAACTGTGGCGAGCGGGCTTGCCCTAATGCCGTTCAGTTAAGCGTACATCGCCTTTTGTAGGAGCGAGCTTGCTCGCGAAAAACGTCAACGATAACGCGTGTCTCCTGAATGAACGCGGCGCCTGTGAGTTTTTCGCGAGCAAGAACTAGGCGTCCCCCTCGCTCCTACAAAAAAGCCTTAACTGAGCGGCATTAGGGCTTGCCCACTCCCACACGGGTGTCTCACCCTGCGGATCCCGACAAATGGGATCCAATTCACAAAACCCCCGCGAACTTTTCGATCTTTTCCGGTACTAACCTAACTCGACGCCAACTTGATGGCCAATTAGTGGCCGTTATTAAGTTGTGCTCGAATAACTATCAAAAGAATTGCCGCTTGTCGGAATAATAGTTCCGACGATAGATCGCTCATCTTTTTGATAATTTTTTATTGTTAGTAATCAAGCGCTTGCAGGATTAATTAGCCAAAGCATTCGACTAAGCCAGTTTCTTGGATCAGTCGACGCTCGATGTTAGTTTGCGGCCCCTTGATTTTCGACGGATCGAACATGTCTCTGTTATTGCCACGGACTCGGTTATTGCTGTGTACTTTCCTGCTCACTTACTTGAGCCTGAACAGTGCCACTGCCGCCCCCACGCCCGGGGATCAGGACCTGATCCGTGACCGGCAAAGCCGTCTTCTCGAAGAGCAGCGCCGCCGCCTCGAAGAGCTGCAGGATCTGCCGGGTAAGGGCACCCGGCCCCAGGCCCCGGCCACGCCCGCGGACACGCGTTGCTTCCCGATCAAAACCATCGAACTCAAAGGCGCCGACAGCCTGTCAGCCGCCGATCGCGCGCGCCTGCTCAAGCCCTATATCGGCCAGTGCCTGGGCGTCGCGCAGCTCAATGAACTGCTCAAGGCCATCACCGATGACTACATCGGCAAAGGCCGCGTCACCAGCCGCGCCTACCTGCCACAACAGGACCTTTCCAGCGGCCACCTCCAAGTACTGGTGGTGGAAGGCAAACTCGAAGGCTTGAAGGGCGCCGAAGGCAGCACGGTCACCGACCGCGAGCTGGCCATGGCGTTTCCGGGCAAGGTCGGCGAGTCGCTCAACCTGCGTGAAGTCGAACAACTGGTCGACCAGTTGAGCCGCTTGCCGTCCAAGCAGGCGCAAATGGAACTGACCCCCGGCACCCAGATCGGTGGCAGCGAAGTGCTGGTCAAGAACCAGCCGCAAAAGCCCTGGCGCGCCAGCCTGTCGCGCAACAACGACGGCCAGAAAAGCACCGGCGAACAGCAGTGGGGCGCGGGCCTGGAATGGGACAGCCCGCTGGGCCTGGCCGATCAACTGATCCTGCGCGGCGGCCACGATGCCATCAGCGACCACCAGAAAACCTCGAAAAACAGCATGCTCTACTACAACGTGCCGTGGGGCTGGTGGAACTTCAGTTACACCTACAGCGAGAGCGACTACCGCACCCTGGCCGACCTCGATGGCTACAAGCTCAAGCAGTACGGCGACAGCCAGAACCACCAACTGCGGGCCGAGCGCGTGATCCATCGTGACGATGTGAGCAAGACGTCGGTCAACGTCGGCCTTGCCCATTTGCGCACCAACAACTACCTGCTCGATGCGCGGCTGGGCACCAGCAGCAACCGCCTCAGCGAATTCCAGGTGGGGATCAACCACGGGCGCCGTATCGGCAGTGCCTTCGTCAACGTGGACCTGGGCATGCAAAACGGCATCGGCGCGTTCGATGCGCAAAGCAACGACCAGGAACGCGATCGCGAGGGCAACCTCACGCCCACGCCGAACTACCGCAAATACACCGCCACCGTCAGCTACCTGCAGCCGTTCACGCTGTGGGGCGAGTCGTTCAGTTTTTCCAGCCTGGCCACCGGGCAGCGCAGTGAAGACGTGCTGTTCAGCCCGGAGCGCATCAGCCTCGGCGGGTCGGCGTCGGTCCGCGGTTTCAAGGACCAGCAATTGACCGGCGACAGCGGCGGTTACTGGCGCAATGACGTGCGCTGGGCGCGCCCGGTGACTTGGGACTGGATGCGCCCGGCGTTCCTGGAGTACGGCGCCAGCGTCGGCTACGACCAGGGTGTGATCCGCAATGATCGCTACAACGACAACCTCCATGGGCGCGTTTCGAGCAACTCCCTCGAGCTGTTCGCCCGCGGCAAAAACGTCAGCACCAGTGTGACCTTTGCCCACTCCCTGGAACGACCGGCGGTGATGAGCGAGCGTGAAGCGCCGATCTATTTCCGCCTGGATTTCTACCTGTAATTCAATGCCCGCAACCTTGAGATTTTGAATATGGACGTTCGCCCCGTTTCTGCCCTGAAAAGCCTGAGCCAACGCGGCCTGGCGCTGATCCTGGCCAACGCGCTGTTCTGGCAGCCGCTGCTGGCCCAGGCCGACGGCATCGTGGTCAGTGGCCCGGGCACCACGCTCGGCCAGGCGGGCAACGGCGTACCGGTGGTGAACATTGCCACGCCCAATGGCAGTGGCCTGTCCCATAACCAATTCAAGGACTACAACGTCGGCCCCAACGGCGTGATCCTCAACAACGCCAGCGGCGCGCTGCAAAACACGCAACTGGGCGGGATCATCGTCGGCAACCCGAACCTCAAGGGCGGCGCGGCGAATGTCATCCTCAACGAAGTCAAAGGCGGTAGCCCCAGCCAGTTGCGCGGCTACACCGAAGTGGCGGGCCAGTCGGCCAAGGTCATCGTCGCCAACCCCTACGGCATCAGCTGCAACGGTTGCGGGTTCATCAACACCCCTAACGTCACCCTGACCACCGGCAAACCGGTGATCGATCAGGCCGGGCAACTGAAAAGCTATCAGGTCGACGGCGGCGCCTTGACCATCGATGGCAAAGGCTTGAACGCGAGCAATGTCGACCGCTTCGAAATCATCACCCGCTCGGCCAAGATCAATGCGCAGATCAACGCGCGCCAGCTGACAGTGATCGCCGGGCGCAATGACGTCGATGCGCAAAGCCTGAAAACCACCGCGCGTGCCGACGACGGCAGCGCCAAGCCTGAGTTGGCCATCGACTCGTCGGCCTTGGGCGGCATGTATGCCGGTGCGATCAAACTGGTGGGCACCGAAGCCGGCGTGGGCGTGAAGCTCGATGGCACGCTGGCCGCCAGTGGTGGCGATATTCAGCTCGACGCCAACGGCCACCTGAGCATGGCCCAGGCCGCCGCCAGCGGTGCGGTGGACATCAAGGCCGCGAGCCTGGAGACCACCGGCGCCGTGTACGCGGGCACCACCCTCAAGGCACAGACCAAGGGCACACTGAAAAACAGCAAGACCCTCGCCGCGCGCGACAGCATCACCCTGGCCAGCAACGGCCAACTGACCAACAGCGGCATCATCGAAGCCGGGGTCAACGCCGACAACACCCGCAATGCTAACGGCGACGTCACGCTCGACGCGCAACACATCACCAATACCGGCACGGTCATCGCCAATCGCAGCCTCACCGCCACCGCGCAAAGCCTGGATAACCAGGGCGCTACCTTGAGCGCCAAACAGGCGCTGAACGTCACCGCCGCCAGCGTCGACAACCGCAACAAAGGTCGCCTGCTCAGCGACGGCGCACAGACCCTCAACGTCAGCGGCCTGCTGGACAACAGCCAGGGCGGCATCATCGACAGCACCGGTGCGTTCACCCTGAACGGCAATACCCTGGATAACAGCGCCGGCAGCCTGACCGCTGGCGGGGCGATCACCCTGGATCTGATCGGCGACCTGATCAACCGCAACGGCAAGCTGGCAAGCGTCGGGCCGTTGCTGATCCAGCGCGCCGCGCATCTCGATAACCAGGGCGGCAAGCTGGCCAGCCAGGGCTTGCTGACGGTATTCGCCAACAGCATCGACAACCGTAACACCGGCACCCTGGCCGCCAACGATGGCCTGGCCCTGACCACCAGCGGCCTGTTGCAAAACAGCGGCAACGGCCTGATCCACAGTGAAAAGTCGGGCGTGACCATCACCGCCGGTACCCTCGACAACAGCGGTGGCCGCATCGCCGCCAAAGCCGGTGATGCGCGGATCGACGCCACTGACTTCAACAACGGCAGCGGCGCGCTGTTTGCTCGGGATCGCGTGCACCTGACCGGTATGAATGTGGATAACGGTGGCGAGATCGCCGGCAACCGGGTCGACGTCAGCCTCAATGGCGCACTGACCAACCGTGGCCTGATCGAAAGCGCCACGGCCTTCGATATCCAGACCGCCAGCCTGAACAACAGTGGGCAAATGCGTGCCTTGGGCATCGGCGGCAAAACCCGCTACGCCATCGGCGGCCTGCTCAATAACAGTGGCAGCCTGGAGACCGCCAACGACCAGTTGAGCCTGGCCGCCACCCGCTTCCAGAACACCGGCGGCAAGGTGTTGCATGTGGGCACCGGTGTACTCGACCTCAATGGCATCAGCCTCGACGATGTCGGCGGCAGCCTGGTGACCAACGGCGACCTGACCCTCGATAAAGCCAACTGGACCAATAGCACCGCGATCCAGGCCGGACGCCTGACCGTCAATGTCGGAACCCTGAACCAGACCGCCACCGGCAAATTGCTCGGCACCCGTGCGCTGGTCGGCAGCGGCCAGGACTGGACCGTGGGCGGTAGCGTCGCCAGCCAGGGCAGCCTGGATCTTTCGGTGGGCAGTCTGCTCAACGACCACGGCCTGATCTTCAGCGGCGGCGACATGAGCCTCAAGGTCGACCGCCTGAAAAACCTCGGTGCCACGATCTATGCCATGGGCAGCCTGCGCGTCGACCGTGATGGCCAGGGCGGCCTGGCCAGCAGCATCATCAACAGCTCGGGGACCATCGAGAGTGAGCGCAACCTGATCCTGGCAGCCAGTACGATCCAGAACATCCGTACTGTGCTCACCACCGAATCCGGCATCTACAGCGCCTCCATCACGCCCACCGCCTGTATCGAAGGGGTGACCGGCGGTGACTGTGACGGCGGCAAGCAAAACCGGCCGTTCCAGATTACCCAGCGTGACCGCTTCATCGTCAGCGATGCCACGGCGGGCTCCAGCATCACCTCGGGCGGCAACATGCTGCTCACTGGCGGCGAGTTGCTCAACAGCAGCAGTAGCATCGCAGCCGGTGGCAACCTCACGGCCATCGTCAACCAACTCACCAACGTCGGCGTCGTGACCCACGACACCCAGTACGACCGCATCTTCACCTCCGAGCGCGAGCGTAACCCTGAAGGCTGGTATCGCGAGGCCGCGGCGTTCACCCAACGCTATGCCGCAGGCGGGGACATGAGCGGTGTCGAAGCCGCGATGGCCGCGTTCATCGGCAAGATGGAAAGCGAGCAGACCGGCCTGCGCAAGACAACCCAGTTAAGCGCGCCAGACCAAAGTTACGCCGCCGTGATCCAAGCCGGCGGCAGCGTGGATGTGAAGGCCCAGGCCGGCATCGACAACAGTGTCGTGCGCGGTGGCTACACCTACGTCGGCAGCGGCGCCAACACCCATGCGCCGGGCTACTCGACCCTGGTCAGCCTCAACCCGCAACTGCCACCGGACGTTGCCCAGCAACAGGTCAACCCGCTGGGCCTGCCAGGCTTCGACCTGCCCACCGGCCAGAACGGCCTGTTCCACCTCAACGACAGCGATGGCGCCAAAGGCCTGCCCACCAGCCAGTTCGCGGCCAACCCGCATAAGTACCTGATCGAAACCAACCCGCTGCTCACGGATATGCGTCAGTTCCTGGGCTCGGACTACCTGCTGACCAAGCTCGGCTATGACCCCGACACCGCGCAAAAGCGCCTGGGCGATGGTTTCTACGAACAGCGCCTGATCCAGCAAGCCGTACTCGCCCGCACCGGCCAGCGCTTCATTGACGGCCAGACCAGCGATGCCGACCTGTTCAAGCACCTGATGGACAACGCCATCGGCAGCAAGACCGCGCTTAACCTGTCGGTGGGCGTGAGCCTCACCGCCGAACAAGTCGCGGCCCTGACCCACGATATCGTCTGGCTGGAAAACGCCACCGTCGCCGGCCAACAAGTGCTGGTACCGGTGTTGTACCTGGCCCAGGCCAGCAACCGCCTGGCGCCCAACGGCGCGTTGATTTCCGGCACTGACATCAACCTGATCACCGGCAGCCACCTCAACAACGCCGGCACCCTGCGCGCCACCGGCAGCCTGCTGGCGAACGTCGGCGGCAACCTCAGCAACAGTGGGTTGATGCAAGCCGGTGGTCGCCTTGACTTACTGGCCGGCAACAACCTGAGCAACCGCGCTGGCGGTGTGATCAGCGCGGGCAACGTCAACCTCGCGGCTGGCGCCGACCTGCTCAACGAGCGCAGCGTCACCACCCACGAAAGCGCCAGCAGCTACCGCACCGAACGCAGCGACTTCGTCGACAGCGCCGCGCGCATCGAGTCGGCCAACGATTTGACCCTGCAAGCCGGGGGCAATTTCAACAACGTCGGCGGCGTGCTCAAGAGCGGTGCCGACACCACGGTCAAGGCCGTGGGCGACGTGAACATCACCGCCTCGAAAACCCTGGACAGCGGCAACATCGGCAGCCGCTCGAACTTCATGACCATCGCCCAACAAGGCTCCGTGGTCGATGCGGGGCGCGACCTGCATGTGGCTGCCGGGCGTGACATCAGCATCGGTGCCAGCCAGGTCGAAGCCAAGCGCGATCTCAACCTGATCGCCACGCGCGACTTCAACGCCGTCTCGGCTGCCAACGAGCAGCATTCGGCGTCGAGTTCGAAGAAGGTCAAAAGCATTGAGGACCACGTCCAGCAAGTGTCCAGCGTGCTCAAGGCCGGCGGCGACGCCACCCTGAGCGCCGGGCAGAACCTGCAACTGGTCGCCAGCCAGGTGAATGCCGGCAACGAGGCGTACCTGGTGTCCGGCAAAAACCTCAGCCTGCGCAGCGCTGAAGACCAGGACTACAGCTTCTACAGCAAGACCAAGAAAACCTCCCAGGGCAAAAAATTCCGCCTGGATGAAACCGATGTCGTGAACAACGTCGGCAGCCTGGTCAGCGCGGGGACGAACAACACCGTCGTCGCTGGTGCGGACCTGCTGCTGGCCGGCAGTGCTGTCACTGCTGAAAAAGGCGCCACACAACTGGTGGCCGGCCAGGACGTGAACATCCTCGCCGTCAGCAACGCCGACAGCGCCCGTCACGAACGCAAGGAAAGCAAAAGCAGTTGGGGCGGCCTCAAGTCGAGCAAAGTCCAGGACAAAGTCGACGAAAAACGCACCACCGCCATGGGCAGCATGGTCTCCGGCGAAACCGTCACCGTCGCCGCCAAACGCGATGCCACGGTCACCGGCTCGTCCCTGGTCAGCACCGGCGACCTCGCCGTCCAGGCCGGCCGCGACCTGACCATCGACGCGGCGCAAAACACCTTCGCCCGCACCGACATGCACAAGGAAAAGAATCGCGACCTCACCGGCGTGCTGACCGGCAACAAGCTCGGTCTGGATGACATGACCGGCAACCAGAAGCTGTACATCAACAGCTCGAAACACAACGGCACCGCCAATGAAATGACCTTGACCGGCAGCACTATCGGTTCGAGCGCGGGCAATGTGTCGTTGACGGCGGGGCGTGAGTTGAAGGTGGTGGCCAGTGATCTGGTGAGCACCAAGAACATGGAGTTGAGTGGGGCTGATGTCACCGTTACTTCGGGGATGGAGACGGCCAGTCAGACCAGTAAGGACAGTTCCAAGAGTTTGGCGGTAGGGCGGGTTGTCGCAGGCTCCGTCGTGGATACCGCCAAAAGCATTCGTGACGCAGCCGAAGCGGCCCGTAGCGCTGATGACCCGCGCCTCAAGGCGGTGAAAATCGCCCAGGCCGCATTGGCGACCTACAACCTCAATAATCAGCTGGGCGATCTTGCGTCGCAAAGCGGCGACGATAAAGCCAACGCAGGTCGCTCAGCCGGTAATGGATCGGCGATCAAAATCGGCACCGAGCTGGCCAATACCCGGACCAAAAGCAGCAACGAGTACGCGGCGCAAACCGCCCACCAGAGCAGCCTCAACGCGGGTGAAAACCTGTCGATTGTCGCGGCGGGCGATGCGCCGGGCACTGCAGGCGATCTGCTAATTACCGGCAGTTCGTTGAAAGCCGGCAATACCCTGCTCTCGGCGAAAAACAACATCCTGCTGCAGAGCTCACAGAACACCACGGACCGCAAAAATGACGGCTCGCGCAACCGAACTGCCATTGGCGCCAGCTTCAACATCGGCGAGCAAAACGGTTTCACCCTTGACCTCGGCGCGCAAGCCGCCAAGAACCTGGGGTCGGGCAGCTCGGTCACCCAGATCAATACCACCCTGGACACCGGCTCGCTGGTGCTGCGCAGTGGCCAAGACACTACCTTGGCAGGGGCCCAGGTACGTGCCGAGCGGATCGATGCCGATATCGGTGGCAACCTGAACATCCTGTCGCGTCAGGACACCGATACTTCCAAGAGCAAGCAGAACAGTGCGGGCTTTGGTGCGAGCATCTGTGTCCCGCCTTTCTGCGTGGGGTCCACAGTTTCCGCGTCGGCGAACCTGGCTGCATCGAAGATGAACAGCGACTACCAGGCCGTCACCGACCAGAGCGGTTTCTTTGCCGGCAAGGGTGGCTACACCATCGATGTGGCCAAGAACACCACCCTGCAAGGCGCGGTGATTGCCAGTGAGGCCACGGCCGACAGAAACCTGCTGCTCACCGATCGGTTGCTGGTCAGCGACATCAAGAACAAGAGCGAGATCGAGAGCAAGTCGGCAGGTGTGAGCGTCTCCGGCTCCTACAGTGGCGGTGTAGGCGCCCTCAAACCGGGTGCCTTGTATGGCATGGCGCTCAACGACTCAGACCACAGCTACACACGCAGTGCCGTCAGCGAAGGCACAATCGTGGTGCGCAATGCCGAAGGTGCCAACGACCTGGTCGGCCTGAACCGCGATACCGCCAACGCCAACCAGCATCTGGACAAGCCTGATGAGAAAGCCATGCAGGAGCGCATGGACCTAGTCAAAAGCTCGATGGAGTTGACCAAGGGCATTGGCGATGCCATCGCTGCGGCCAGGATCAAGGCTGCCGGCGACCCCAACAGCGATATCAGCAAAGCCTCGCGCCAGAAGCTGATGGATGATGGGGTCGCCAACCCGACACCGGACCAGATCAGCCTGCAAGCACAGAAGGATTACGGCGTCGGCAGCAGCTTCCAGAAGGCCAGCCAGGCGGTAACTGCCGTGGTGCAAGGCGTCATGGGGGGTAACCTGGCCGGTGCGTTGGCAGGCGCCGCGGCGCCGTATCTGGCGCACGAGATCAAGCTGAAAACCGAAGGCGACCCCTACGCCAATCTGATGGCTCACGCTGTGCTGGGCGCGGTGGTGGCGCAAGCGCAAGGAAACTCCGCATTGGCAGGGGGCGTTGGCGCTACGACGGGCGAGTTAATCGCTCATCAACTGTACCCGGGCACAGCGGCAACCGACTTGACGCAAGCGCAAAAAGAAACGGTTTCCGCCCTTTCGAGCCTGGCAGCGGGCGTGGGTGGAGGTCTTGCTGGCGGTGACATGATCGGTGCCTTCGCGGGTGCTCAGGCAGCGCGTAATGCGGTGGAGAATAACTGGCTGAGTGAGACAGAAGCCCGCGCGCTTGATAAAGAGCTGACAACCTGTAAGAACGTTGTTAACGGTGATTGCGGGTCGGTGATAAAAAAATATATTGAAATCAGTAATGAAAACAGTAAAAAAATGGCGGGTCGCTGTACGGGGGGTGGATGGACGTGTGTCTTGCGGGAAGAAGAAATTCAGACCAGCACCAATGTGGCTAGGGATGCCGACCCTTCACAGTTTCGGATGAGCGAAAAACTGAAGAACCCCGAGGCAGTTGCACTGGTCAATTATCTCAATGGTTCGGACCTTAAGTTCCTCAAGGAAAATATCACTGACACAGACCGAGTGATGTCGGTTGTTATGGATCCGTTCACGTGGCCCGTAGTTTTGATAGGTGGGAAATCTATCCTTACCAACGCCGTGACCAAGGGGAAAGAGCAGTTAATCGCCGTGGGCGCTTCTGCAGGTATTGGTGCAACTATTCAATATGGGACGACAGGAAAAGTGACATTGTCGGACGTCATTGGCTCCGGGGTCATTGGCGCGATTACAGCGGGTAAAGGTTACAACCCTACGGTCACGTGGAATGCAACCGGAGGTTATTATCAAGCCGAAATGAAGGGCGATGATCCGTTCATGGCGGCTTTGTTAAGTAAAGCAGGCGCTTCTGTGGGATTCGCCGTAGGTAACACCATCAAGGCACCCTTTGATAAGCTGCTGAACCCGGTGTCGAAGCAGTATGAGTGGGTGCCGACCGGAATATGGACTATTACACGGCCTGTCCCGCAAAGTCCCATTCCCTCCATATTTGGTAATTTGGGCGACTCTGCATCGTCAGGATTTTTCAATAGCGGGGCTGATTTCTATTTGAAGAAGAGAGACGGTAATGAGAAAAAATGAACCTTGGTGGCTCGCTGTCTATCTTCCTTGCGCCTGTGCGCTCGGCCTATCGTTCATGTGTGTGTTCTTTCAGGTTGCCGGGTATTGGTTGAGTGGTGGCGAGGACGTCGCGCTGCTTATAAAAGAGAATGTGCCGCTTTATCTGAAAATGGCTGGGGCTGGTTTTATCCTGGGTTTTGTTATGTGGTTTTTTAATATGCGTTGATTTTCCTTAATCAGCGGGGCTGAGTTTTTGATGGTCAGCGGTGCTAAATCACCGCGCCTCGTCCTGGGGCGACATTGATAAAGACGCCTAAGGGGCGCCTCAGGCAAACTCCGCGACAAAATTCCTTCAGGCCAGTGCTCTGCCACTGGCTGTTACCCAATCAAGGATGATCAATGAAGGGAAATAGGGGTCAGACCACGATTAGTGCACCAATGTATATTGGTGGTCTGACCCCTATTTCTCATTAATGGCCACCATCGCGCGGAGGCCGCTGCGAAAGCTGGGATTAAATATGTACCTATCAATGTGCACAGCGTGACCAAGGAACAGGCTGATCAGCTCATGCGAGAAGCTGCTGAAGCTCGGGTGAGGTACTAATTTATGAGGCCAACTAATATGGATTATGCGTTTCTCTTTGCAACGCTTCAGAGTCAGTTGGTTCTTGCGTTCGCCGAACTGCACCCCAATGCAAAAGATTCTACCTGGCTCCTCGACTTCCCGAAGAGGGGAGACATGCTTGTTGATGGTGATCAATGGCAATTTCTCAGGCATGGTGCAGGTATTCGTTTTGAAAGAGTGTCGCGTAAGCCCCAGTGGGTCGTGGACGTTCATAAAGGCTTTGATGAGCCGAAAATAATCGATAATTGGCGAGTACTTCATTTTCTTGAATCGTGCGGGGTAAGCATGGATGAAGGCCAAGTGTCATCGTTATTAAATGAGTTGTGTTTAAAAGACCATTTGCTTGATCAAGGTAATGGGCAGTTTCTATTTGTCGACTGATCACGAGCAAGGAGTGCTTGATGAGTTTGAAAAACGACTTGAATGATGTGCTTCATGATATTTTTGAAGGGCAAAAAGGAGAAAAGGGGACAGATTTATTTAAGAAAATAGGGGTCAGACCACGATTAGTGCGCCAATGTATATTGGTGGTCTGACCCCTATTTCCCAATGGCGTGAATAAGGCCGGTACGCCGCACGGAGATCCGGCGACGAGGCTGAGAGGGTGGTTGGGTAATCGCTCAATTGCCGATTCGGACCCAGCGTTACGTGATGCTTTGCGAGCAGCGCTGCTTTCTGAAAACGTCAAAGTCCAAGGCGTGACCGTCAAAGTCGGTGTTCCTGCACCCGGTAAAACAGGTGTAGCAGAATTTAAGGTGGAACCATGGACCAAGAAGTAATTCAGTGCGAGCGCTCGGGCGTAAACCCGAAATGGCCCTCCTACAAAAGTGTGCTGGGGCGCATAGCCAAGGGGCCACTCGTCTCAGATGAATACGAGTTGAATGGCATATGTGAATATGTTGAGCGCGGCGATGCATTTGCGAAGCCATCAATGCCTGTACCGAATAGTGACAACGTTACGCGTAGTAGCTCCGAATGGATGGCCGTTACACGAGCCCACAAGGTATTGGCAACCGCACCAGATAATCCGCAATGGCTTCTGGAATTGGCCCATTGGCTGCGCTATTACCAAGTAGGAATTTGGCAGTTGTTCTTCTGGGCGGGCCAGTTCGACATTATTGCCAAAGCGGCAGGCAATGATCGACGCCGCCAAAACTACAGCATCCAAACCGCCACCAATATGATGGCCGCCATGGCGATCCTAGGCTGGAAAGATGCCGTCATCCATCAGGGCTATCTCACCCATGCGGCTCTCAACCGTGGGCATCAATTAGTGATTGAGTACGAAGAGCAACACCGCCGCGCCCAAGCCTTTATGCTGCGTGTGTTTGCCGATTGGGTGGGCGATGTCTCGCATCAATGGCCTGCTTATGCTTACGACGAACCCATCTACGAAGCCTTGTTGGCCAAGTGGCGCACTCCCAGCCCCGACGACCTGATGCCCTGCCTGTTGGCCGCGTGTGACCGCCACACTTGGCAAACCGGCAAAGAGAGCCAGAAGAATTCCTACGACTTCAATCAGGACTGGCACTTGGAGCGCGTGCCGTTGGAAATCCTCTACATACTGCGTCTACGCCAATGGGAAGGCTTGCCCAATCCGCAGCAGATTGATCATCCGCTGATGGCCGCGCCCTTTGACCATTTGCCGCCCGAGCAGCCAGTGCCTGAGTTGGACGAGTTGATGCAAGGTGTGCTCAAACGCGCAAGGGAAGACTGGCCACAGTACGATGAAGTGCTGTCTTTGCCAGCGCTGAAAGGTTGAATAGGGTGCAAAAGGCATTTCTCCGGTTGTCACTGCCGAGGGGAAAATTGGGGATGCAGCATTTACTGATGTAAACCAAACAGCTCGCCCAATTGCTCAGGCAAATCCAGATGAGCCAACCCTGATAGCTGATCGAGTAGCGACCAAGATTGAAGCAACAGGAAAACCGTTGCCGAACGGAAATATGGCCGACGCTCATGCAGAAATTGGAGTCATACAGCAGGCATATAATGCTGGCAAGACTCAGGGAGCTGATATGGCTATGAGCGTTGCAGGTAAAGACGTATGTGGTTTTTGCAAAGGTGATATAGCAGCAGCGGCGGAAAAAGCCGGATTGAAATCTTTAACTGTTCAAGCGATGGATGACGTAACGGGATTGCCAAAAAAATATAATTGGGTGCCGGGAATGCAGTCGATTAAGGAAGTGCCATGAGTATGGTTTTTGGAGGTTATATTGTTGACTCTAATGGCGGTCGCCATCAGCTAGAAGCTGTCGTGGATCCTGAAGAGTTTGTTATTCGGGATGTGTTGAGTTCCATCAGTGAGCGCTCCGGCGTTATCACAATGCGGCGTCAGTTGGAATGTGAAGGTCAGCCCTATGAGTTGGTATTGTATGTTGAGAGTGGAAATTTCTTACTGATGCTTAGCGAATATGATAGAGATGGTGAGCATGGCGTGAGAACTTTAACTTATCTTAACTCGAAAAACGAACTCGTCAGTATTTTAGGTGAGATGTATCCTGCTAGGGCGGTCACGCGTGATGTAGAACTTGTTTGTACTGTTTTTATAGAATTCGCTCGTGCAGGAAATGTGTCCGCAGATATCATGGCGTAAGCTCCACCCAATGTCGTCTGACTAGTTGGTGCAAAAGGGCCAGGTTCTGCTGGTACGGGCACGACGGCGGGTAGTAATGTTGCAAGTACAACGCCTAAAGCTGGTGTTTTTTGGAATAAAACAACAGTTCTAGATAGGACTGTTTATCAACGTAACGACCTCTTTGACCCAGAGGCCCTATCGACCTGGAGAGTACGAGGTAAAACTGTTCAAGGCTCAAACCTTGAGAGGATGGCCTCGGGTCGAGCACCAATTGGGTATGATGGAAAATCAGTTGAGTTACATCATCTCTCGCAAACTGAAGTTAATGGATTCGCTGGTACTCGTGGTTCACTTGCAGAAGTTGGCTCTGTTTTCCATAGCCAGAATAGCAGTGTTCTTCATGTCCCATCCAATGCCGCTCAAAGCTTTAGGTATACTCGTTACAAAGACTCTGCAGAATACAGAAACCCTACGACTGATTATGTTTCAGTTCCTACGGATTTGAATGCAAAAACATTGACAAAGCAGGCTAAAGAGTTTAACTCTCATCAGTCGGATTATTGGAAGTTGCGGGCTCGGAGCGGGGAGTAATTAGACGTGGATTATTCGAGAATAATTAATCTTATTAAAGAGTCAGATTTCGTTGAGTTTGCTGATTATGGTGACGGGATTACTGATGAGTGGATTTATAAAGCTGAAACTCGTCTTGGTTTGATGTTGCCTGATAGCTATAAATGGTGGCTGAAATATTATTCTGGCGGGGAAATATCTGGGGAGGAGATTTATAGTATCTACGAAATGGATTTTGATAGTGTAAGGGGTGGTGATATCGTTTATATGTCAATCGTTAACGGTCGAAATGGATTGTGTGGGAAGGAGAGGTTATTTATCTGTGAGCCGCCGGGTGCAGGGGAGTCATTTTATTTTGCCACGGACGATGGTCTTAATGATGGGGAGTATCCTGTTTATAGGCTTGATCTTTCTAATCAAACTTCTAGTTTGTATGCGAAAAACTTTATTGATTTCTTAGAAAGAAGAATAATTTCTTTCAGTTGAATAATGATTGTGCGTTTAAAAATGGTTGAGAAAGGCTAGGTCCAAAAGCGACAGGCCAGATTGTACCTGACGTAATTAGTCCTACTTATCGAGAGCTTCAGGGATTAACCAAGGATTCCAGGCGCATCACACCTTGCCTCAATATTTGGGGAAGATGCTGGGGTATACGGAAAATGACATGCTGGATCACCTAGCGACTCTAATTACCCAGTACTCTCATACGGGAAAGGTGAGTCCTGATGCTATGCATAAAACTATCAACATTTTTGTTAGAATGCCTACGGGGCAAATACTGGGTATTTCACGTTCTTTAAAAATTAGATTTTTATTATCATTTTTTAAATTTGGCGGTTATAAAAATAACCGCCCATTTTTATTTATAAGTTTTGTGAGTTCAACTTCCGCCCAATCACGTCGAGCAAATCACACCCATCTCTCAGCGGAATTGCCAGCAACAGCGCGAAGTCGTGAAGCACTATCGCATCACTGCTGATCTCCTCCCGAAATGCGAGGTTCTCCAAAAACTGAGTGACTGCACGAATGCGGTACGAAGCGGCGTCATAGAGAACATCGAGGGGGGCTTGCGTATCTATCACCAGCGCGGGGATGGTTGAATCGTGGCCTGTCAGGGGCATGTATCTGTTCATTTTTTGACTCTCTACTTAAGTGATGAATGCCATCACTCAAACGTCGCCAAACGAATGGGTGACAGCTGTACGCAGGTTGGCGAACCGGCAGTAGAGAAAACCGGCAGACCCGAAGGTCTCCCGCGCACAGCCGTCATAAAACGACTTTGCAGGCGCGCAAGTGGCTGCAAAAAAGCCCCCAGCTTGCGCATTCTCTACCGTCAGGTCGCCAAACCTGAATCGCCATGTGAGAAAAGGGGACAGATTTATTTAATACCGACCAGCGCCAAACCTAAATAAATCCGTCCCCTTTTTTGGGGTGGTAACTCCGCACTGGCAGGGGCAGCCGGGGCCGTGGCTGCGGAGAAAACCGCACAGCTGATCAAAGAAAGTCTGTATGGCGGAGTCAGTAACGAAAACCTGTCCGAAGCGCAAAAGCAGACAATTTCCAGTCTCTCGACGTTGGCGGCTGGGCTCTCCGGATCGTTGGTTGGCAAGGATGCGCTGAATGCGGTGGCAGCCGCGCAGGTTGGGAAGAATGCGGTTGAAAACAACCAACTGAGCATCCTGGAACGACCGTTACTCGATAAGAAGAAACAGCAGTTCAAGGATGGCTGTGGTGGTGATGCTGCCGTATCCGCCAGCTGTATGGCGTTGGCCGACGATATCGATGCCCTGCTGAAAAAAGCCGGCAGCGTTCTAAAGGTCGACCGCTCTGAAGCAAATGACTTCATACCCACTATAGAAACGAAAGTAAGCCCTGGGCAGATCGTGAAGTGTGCCATTTCGGGCAATGGATATTGCGTTGCCACGAATAACGTCATCAAAACCGATCTAGGTGATGAATGGGCCCTGCAACCAGCCAGTATTACCCAAGCCAGAGCGGCGAAGGACTATCAAGATGCGGAGGAGCAGGCCCAGACCGAGTTCTTCAAAGCAAAATCGGATGAGATGGTTGCCGCTGGCTGCGGCGGTATAGGGCCTATTGGTATCAGCTGCCAGACCTACATGGCCTCCGGTGGAACGGCTCTGTTGGGCGAACAAACTACCGAGCAGCCTGTGCTGTGGGGCTCGCAAGCGCTGTTGAACAGCTTTGGCCTGGCCGGGGCGTTCTACGGGGGCGCGACGAGCACGGTAGTTAAAGGCGTAGTCGCCGAGAGCAGGACGGTGGGAAATGTCCAATTACCGTCGTGGTACCGCACCGAAGGCTCCGCCAGTGCCGGGTTTGTCTCCACCGGCGGCGGCTTGCCCGAAGGTGCGACACGTGTGATCAATACGCGTACCGGCAATTATGAGGTGCTGGTGGGTGATAAGTTGTACATGGAAACGTCTAGTGGGCTTGTGCCGAAGGTGGGGGGGAGGCTGGCTCCTCTAGCTGAGGCCGAAAGAGCTATAGCTGGTGCAAAAAGCACAGCAAGCGATGGCGTCGATCTCTCTCTAACCTACAAATCAGGATGGACGGACGCGCAACGCGCAGCGGCAGATGCAAAAGTTAATATTTTAAACGATGCAGATACCGTCCTAACAACGCCAGTCCGCTCTGGAACATCGGCTGCAAGTCGTTATAGGCAGGCCGGCAACACAGTGCCGCCGGGCTCCGATGTCGATCACATGGTTGACTTACAGCTCGGCGGTACTGACACTACTCCTAACATGAGTCCGTTAGATAAGAGTGTTAATCGTAGTCTTGGTGCTCAAATTTATCAGCAAACAAAGGGTTTGCCGCCTGGAACAAAAATCAACAATGTGAAAATTGGAGATTGATAAATGTATGATATTTTTCGCAGTTGTTTTCTTGTCGATTACCGTGTTAACAGTGAAAATATGCCTGTTTTCGATGCTAAAGGTGATTGTTATGGATTGGTTGAGTTGATATTGGAGTTTGGAGGGTGTTCATTTGATAACGCGTTATATCGAGTGATGACGCCTAGTTTGATTAATGAGTGGAACAAAAAGATCGAATATGCGTTCCCCGATTTTTATGGGCGCGTGCAATGTTTTGGATTCGATTGGCTAGGACGCATTTTTGCAGTTGACTCAGGCAGATTGGAAGAAGGGTATTCTGGAGTCGTTATGTTTGAGCCTGGAACTGGACAGGCTCTCGAGATTCCTTGCAATATCGTGACTTTCCATAATAATGAATTGGTTGAGTACAGCGAAGAGGCTTTAGCCGTTAGCTTCCGGTTCCAGTGGCTAATTCGAGGCGCTGCACCTAGCTACGAAGAGTGTGTCGGATACAGAATACCATTATTTCTCGGCGGTAAAGATGTTATGGATAATTTGGAAATTTCAAATCTTGATGTCTACTGGACATTAATGGCTCAACTGATTAGGAAAGCTAGGGGGCTTCCTATAGGTACAGTTTTTGGAAAAATTACTTCTGTTGATGGAACCTTGCCAGAATAACTTGGTGCAAAAGCAACCACAAGCTGGCAGGGTTCAGGCCCTGCACCTGGAGTATTAGGCTTGGAGCCGGGTTCGGTATCATCTAAGGCTATACAGAATTACTTTCCTAGCACAAAAAACGGTTCCGTTGAGTTTGTTTTTTATCCTAAAACGAATACTTTCGCTGTCGGTAAGCCGACCAATAACCTCGGAGGCTCTCCTCATCAACAGTTGGCAGAGACAATAAAGTCCGGTGGGTCGACTCTAGTTGGTGGTATGTTTCGGCGAGGGCCCAACGGGGAGGTAATCACTAATGAGTTTAGGGGAGAAAAGGGACGGAGAAAAGGGGACAGATTTATTTAATACCGACCAGCGCCAAACCTAAATAAATCCGTCCCCTTTTTTATCAGATTCCTGGCGGATATGGGCCGGTGATATATAGTGCCGCAAATTTCGCGTTGTCAATTGGTTCGGGGTTTGTAAAAGTGCCTCTGAAGATGGGGGTGGCTGATGGTTTGAACAAGAAAAAATCAATATTTGATGTGACGGTCAGAAAGTTTGATAATAACCAATTTATTCTTGGTAAAAAGGCGCCGTATGGTGGTGCAATGTTGCTATATTTTCTGTCCGTGGGCGCGAAAGGCAATAGTCTTTACAATGAGGCGGTCGATGCGAGCAAGTAAACTTATAAATACCCTGCTGCTGATAGTTTCATTGTTGGCGGTGGTGTGTGGGGTGAGTACGTTTTTCGGCATGATGGTCGCCATAGTGATTGGTATACTGCTTCGCACAGATTCGAACTGGGTGTTCATCTGGATTGGATTTCCCTTGTCAGCAATATTTGCTGTGTACTGGATAGTTACACGGTGGGATTATGTGAAATCTTTTATGTCCGGGCGTGATGGGTGGTAGAGCGGGTAATCGAGGTCAGATAACGTTTGTTTGAGTGTCTATGGAATTGAGCTTGCAATATTACGATCTTTAAAAATTTTTTTTATTTTTATCTATTTGAAATTTTTAAATAAGGCGGTTATGAAAATAACCGCCCATTTTTATTTATGAAATTTGTGAATTCAACTTCCGCCCAATCACATCGAGCAAATCACAACCATCTCTCAGCGGAATGGCCAGCAACAGCGCAAAGTCGTGAAGCACTATCGCATCACTGCTGATATCCTCCCGAAATGCGAGGTTCTCCAAAAACTGAGTCACCGCACGAATGCGATACGCGGCGGCGTCAAAGAGAACATCAAGGGGCGCTTGTGTGTCGATCACCAGAGGGAAATAGGGGGCAGACCACGATTAGTGCACCAATGTATATTGGTGGTCTGACCCCTATTTCTCGGGGGCAGCAATGAGCATGGAAGACATAGTGGCTGACAGACTTGGAAGAGTAGTTGCTGATGGATTTGATATTTTTAAAATATCAAAAGAGGCACTTGATATTTACCAAGATCCAAAACTTTCTCTCACAAAAGCTTTAGACATTGCGTTGTTGTCACTAATGGCAATGGTCGAAGGGCCAGAGTTTGAGGTGACAGAAAAAGAATTTTATGATTTTTTATCTGATATTCGATAGATGTAATTTTCATATACCAAACTTGATCAAGCGGTAATCGGGGTCAGACCACATTTTTATAAAGCCCCAAAATAAGCGGGGCGAATTTCTCTTGGTTGCGTGGCGCACGTAATGGTTTCGGTTGGCAATGAAAAGAAATGAGTCTTGGTGGATCGCCATCTATCTTCCTTGTGCCTGTGCGTTCGGCCTGTTGTTTATGTGTGTGTTCTTTCAGGTTTCCGGGTATTGGTTGAGTGGTGGTGAAGACGTTGTCGGGCTTCTAAAAGAGTATATGACGCTCTATCTGGAAATAGCTGGGGCTGGCTTTATTCTAGGTCTCGTTCTTTGGTTTTTTAATGTTCGTTGATCCGCTAAGAATTGGGGACAGACCACGATTAGTGCACCAATGGATATTGGTGGTCTGACCCCTATTTCTGCTCCCGACCAATTTATGAGCAGATTGAGAAAGATCTTTATCTTCGAGATACAGTGAAGGGTTATCAACCCAGGTGGATATTTTTAGAAGCGCCCCCGGCAGAAAATCTTTCGAGATTGCTGGAACTGAACAAGATTGATGTAATTATTCATAATTAGTTTTTGAGGTAGACAATGGCGAATACTGGCGAAACGCCCGATATGCTGCTGGCCCGACGCGCTGCTGAATTCCCGGCATTCAGATCTGAGCGTCTGCCGGTACTGCATAAGTTTTGTGAAAGTCTCGGATTTGATCAGCCACATGAAGTATTGATTGAGCCAAAAAGGTTTTTATTCCAGCTGGACAGTGGTTTTCAACGCGCTGACATCAATGAGGAAGATCGGGTTTGGTTTGTTACCCGTATTGGCTACTACATCGGCGAATACCTGATCTCCCTGTTTGGTGGCTATTGGCTACTTGATGAGGACCAGTCGTCCCCCTCTTTTGCCAGATACGTGGTCGGCGACTTTTCAAAACCAGATGTTAAAACTAAAATCGTCGACCCATTCGAAATAGCACAACGCTATGCAACTACGTCGGCTCCGCGCTTTTTAAGACAAGAGATCGAAACAGTTCTGGACTAAATGGAACGGGGAATCGGAAAAATAGGGGTCAGACCACGGTTTTGCGCTTTTTAGAGTTCAGCAGAATTGCTCTTTTAAAATATTATTTATTTTTTGTAATTATTCGATTTTGTTGGCCTAGTGATGGAGAAAAGGGGACAGATTTATTTAATACCGACCAGCGCCAAACCTAAATAAATCCGTCCCCTTTTTTGCAATTATTCACCACCATTTGGACTATGGTAAAAACGCGATTCCGCTCCCTAGCTCGGTTCATAGTAAGCAACCGGGATGGGGTATTTGGCATCCCGAACATTCAGGTCAATAGGTCACGTGATGATTAATGATTTAGATGGACTAATAAAATATTCCGAAAAAATGGCTGCCAGGTTTTCCGTCATTGCCTCAGAAATAAAGCTGTGTTCTCCTGGTTACTCAAAGAATTATTTGTCCTCGCTGAGGGAGGATGGACAACATTTTCCTGATGACTATCTGGTGTTGCTTGAGCGCGTGCAAGTGCTCGGCGTTTCAATCGGCCAATTGAATTTATGGCAAGTACCTTACGGGCGGCGCGAGTTATCGTCAGTCCTGATAGAGGCAAACAGAAGCCCTGAAAATCCATGGCTTACATTTTACAATGATAACGAAATTGTTGAGGTTGCACGTTGGGAAGCCAATATTATTTGTTTAGGGCGAAAAGACTCCAATAACAACGGCAAGGTCTACTTATTGGATATAAGTTCTGGTCAAAGTTTGAGTTTGCGGCCAATGGCAGACTCTTTTGAACAACTGATTATCGTCGCGGGCAATTTGCATGAGGTCTCAATGGATTATGAGGAAGAACCAGAATTCGGCGTGCAGGAGTTTTCTTTGCGCTTAGTGAATCTTGGAATTAAGGCGGATGCTTCCGCTTTATGGCTTGAGCTGTTGAATGAGGCACTTTACTAACGAAAAGTCGCCCGTCGGTGTCTTTTTTCTGAGAGAAAAGGGGACAGATTTATTTAATACCGACCAGCGCCAAACCTAAATAAATCCGTCCCCTTTTTTGCTCTTTTTTGCTGGCTGGACATGGGAGCATGCGTCGTCGTCGACTGCTTTCAATCAGGA
>Ga0207671_10000773_pt1 | contig 40536 bp, 34 predicted proteins | sample KBSC24metaG_FD_184352 | JGI IMG/M metagenome (GOLD analysis project Ga0207671, IMG submission 184352) | Corn rhizosphere microbial communities from Kellogg Biological Station, Michigan, USA - KBS C2-4 metaG (SPAdes) (version 2) | ecosystem: Host-associated > Plants > Roots > Rhizosphere > Soil...
GGCGCGGTGCCATTCCTCGCCCTCCTCGGAGCCGCCGCGCAGGTTCGCGAGTGCGGACCTTCGGGATCTCCACCTCGGCCGGCGGCTTCTCCCACAACACGGTCTGACCGGTGCGGGCGTCGAAATGGTGGATCTGCACCGGAGTGCTGAAGTCGGTGTAGCCGAACCACAACTCGTGGCCGCCGCCCGGCCGCGTGCTCATCCCCGCCAGCGTGCCGAGCCCCGGCAGCGCGATGTCGCCGGCCTTCTCGCCGGTGCGGGCGACCCGCTCGGTGCCGTCGGCCTCCACCGCGAGCGGCACCGCGTGCTCCTGCCCGGGCAGCCTGCGGGTCAGGAAGCGGCGCTCGCCGCGCCAGAAGGGCGCCGAGACGTCTCCGGTACCCATCAACGCCCCCAGCCGCGCGGCGAACGCCGGGGCCGCCGGCCAGCCTTCGCGAGCCTGAGTGAACAGCGCCTCCTGCGCCGCGCTCCAGGCGACGGTCCGCGGGTCCTCCGGATCCTCCAGCCAGCGGTAAGGGTCGGGGACCTCGCGGCCGTGCAGGCGATCGACGATCGGGAGGCGCTCGGCCTGCGGGTATTCAAAGGACGACATGCCTCAGAAGACTATGTCCAGTGGTCGATCTGCGTTAACCCACTCGTGACACATGATTTTGAAGATGTGCGTGAAATCTGGTAGCGCGGGAACCACAACAGCGGACAGACTGGATCTACCCGTGAGCCGGTCCGTGGACACGTGCTCCGACATGCGCCGATGTGTCAGCTGAGGCACCGGTCGCAAGCCGGGGTGCACTGGAAGCGGAACGGAGTCGCAAGCTCCGGCGCGAGCCACGCGTCGGACTCGGTCAGGAGGCCACCAGTGCCGCACGCACTTCTTTTGAACGCTTCATATGAGCCGTTATGCGTCGTGAGCCAACGCCGCGCAGTGGTTCTGATCCTCAGCGACAAGGCCGTCACCCTTGAGGGATCCGGCGACCTGCTCCACGCGGCCACCTGGTCGATGCCCGCGCCCTCGGTGATCCGGCTGACCCGCTACATCAGGGTCCCGAACCGCCGGGCGGTGCCCCTGACGCGCCGTGCCATCTTCGCTCGCGACGGCGGCCGGTGTGTCTACTGCGACGCGCCCGCGACCAGCATCGACCATGTGATCCCGCGTTCGCGCGGCGGACAGCACGCCTGGGACAACGTCGTCTCGGCCTGCCGCCGCTGCAACCACGTGAAGGCGGACCGTCCGCTGCCGGACCTGGGGTGGCGCATGCGCCGGGCCCCGGCACAGCCGGCCGGTTCGGCTTGGCGGATCTTGTCCTCAGGAAGACAGGACCCGCGCTGGTCGCCTTATCTGGAGGCGTACGGCGGGGAGCCGAAGGGACACGGAGTGGACGGCGCCTTCGCGGCCGCCTGACCTCCGGACACCGGAACGCACACCGCGCAAGGCCGCTCCCGGTTCGCCGGGGGCGGCCCCTGCTTTTCCGGCGTGAGACCACGTCAGATACCGTGGAGACGTGAAACCACCGACCACCCCCGAAGCGCGGACGCGCCGGGCGTTGCGTACGGCGACTCTCGGCTCGCTGGCGGCGGTGCCCCTGCTGCTGGCGTCCCCGGCGTTCGCCCTGCACCGGGAAGCGGGCGACGACCCGGGCCCCGGCATGTCCGCCGTCGCCACCATCCTCGTCTACATCGGCATCCCGGCTGCGATCTTCTGCATCATCGCGCTGCTGGTGCTCGCTCCCTCGATCGCCCGCGGCAACCGGTACCGGCCGCACCAGCTGAGCTGGTGGGCCTCGCCGGTCTGGTTCGGCGGCCCGCGCGACGAGCGCGGCGATTCCTCCGAGCGCGCGCTGAGCGGCACCTCGCTGAAGGAGCTCACGGCCTACTCCGAGGCCCAGACCGAGGGAGGCGCAAGTGCCCGCTGGTGACGCTTTCAGCGCCCGTCAGGAGCAGGACATCGCCAAGGCGATCGCCACCGCCGAGCAGCAGACCGGCCTGAAGTTCTCGGTCTACGTCGGCTCCGTCGAGGGCGACCTGCACGCCCAGGCCGTGCGGCTGCACCGGCAGCTCGACGACGCCGACCGCGCCGTGCTGGTCGTCGTCGACCCGCGCCGCAACCAGCTGCGGATCGTCACCGGCGTGGACGCCAAGCGCCGCGTGGACGACCGTGCCGCCGGCCTGGCCGCGGCCGCCATGGCCTCCACCTTCGCGCTCGGCGACCTCGCCGGCGGGCTCGTCAACGGCCTGGGGTCGCTGATGGAGCACGCGCAGAAGGCGCCGGTGCTGCACGGCGAACAGCCGTAACCGGTCGCGGCCGCGCTTACGGCCGCACCCCAGTACTGCACAGCGAAGCGGCCCGGGCGATCATCGCCCGGGCCGCTTCGGCGTTTCCCGCTCTCGCTCAGCTCGCGGAGCGGTCCTTCTCCTGCGCCCGCAGGCATCGTCCGACGGTGTCCGCGGACTCCACGATCAGGCGCCGCAGCGACGGCACCGGCTGCGCGGTGTCCAGGAACGTCTCCGTCGCGTCCAGCGTGTCCTGCTCGATCACGAACGTCGGGTACAGGCCGGTCGCGATCTGCGTCGCGATCTCGTGCGTGCGCGCGTCCCAGGTGCTCTCGACCGAGGCGAAGTACTTCGCGACATAGGGCTTGAGCAGTTCCTCGCGCTTGTCGGCCGGGACCGACTGGAAGCCGGCGATCACCGAGGCGACCGTGTGGTTGGCCAGGGTGTCCCCGTCCACCACCGACGCCCACGCCTCGGCCTTGGCCTCGGCGGTCGGCCGCGCGGCGCGCGCCTGCAGCGCGTACCGCTCGCCGGTCGCGGTCTTGTCCCGGGCCAGCTCCGCCTCGATCTCCGGCACGCCGGCCTTGCCGCCGACGACCAGGGCCATCAGCAGCGTCCAGCGCAGCTCGGTGTCGACGGTCAGGCCCTCCAGCGTCTGCGAGCCCTCCAGCAGCGCGGCGACGTAGGCCAGCTGCTCGTCGGTCAGCGCGGTGCCGGCGAAGGAGCGGACCCAGGCGAGCTGGAAGTCCGAGCCGGGCTCGGCGGCCTTCAGGTGCTCCCAGGAAGCGTCGGCGAGCAGAGCCTGGCCGGTCGGGCGCCACGCCGGGTCGGCGAACAGCTCGACCGCGGACTTGGCCTGCCGCTGCAGCAACTGGGCCACGCCGATGTCGGACTCCCGGCCGATGCCGCCGAGGACCAGCTTCAGGTAGTCGCGAGCGGCAAGTTCGGCGTTGCGCAGCATGTCCCACGCGGCGCCCCAGCACAGGGTGCGGGGCAGCGGCTCGGCGAAGTCGCCGACGTGCTCCACCAGGGTCGCCATCGAGTGCTCGTCCAGGCGGATCTTCGCGTAGGTCAGGTCGTCGTCGTTGAGCAGGACCAGCGCCGGACGGGCCTTGCCGACCAGGTCGGCGACCTCGGTGCGGGCGCCGGTGACGTCCAGCTCGACGCGGTCGGTGCGGACCAGCGCGCCGTCGACCATGTTGTACAGGCCGATCGCCAAGCGGTGCGGACGCAGCGTCGGGAACTGCTCGGAGAAGGCTTCCTGCTCCACCGCGAAGGAGGTGAAGTTCCCGGCGTCGTCGAGCTCGTAGACCGGGCGCAGAGTGTTCGGCCCGGCGGTCTCCAGCCAGAGCTTCGCCCACTCCTTCAGATCGCGGCCGGAGGTCTCCTCCAGCGCGCCGAGCAGGTCCGCCAGCGTGGTGTTGCCCCACTGGTGGCGGTTGAAGTAGGCGCGCACGCCCTCGAAGAAGTGGTCGTCGCCGACCCAGGCCACCAGCTGCTTCAGGACCGAGGCGCCCTTGGCGTAGGTGATGCCGTCGAAGTTGACCATCACGTCCTCGAGGTCGCGGATCTCCGCGACGATCGGGTGCGTGCTGGGGAGCTGGTCCTGGCGGTAGCCCCAGGACTTCTCGCCGTTGGCGAAGGTGGTCCAGGCGTCGCGGAACCGGGTCGCGGCGACCATCGCGTAGAAGGAGGTGAAGGTCGCGAAGGACTCGTTCAGCCACAGGTCGTTCCACCACTGCATGGTGACCAGGTCGCCGAACCACATGTGCGCCATCTCGTGGAGGATGACCTCGGCGCGCTGCTCGTAGGCGGCGTCGGTGACCTTCGAGCGGAAGATCATCTCCTCGCGGAAGGTGACGCAGCCGGCGTTCTCCATCGCGCCGGCGTTGAACTCCGGCACGAAGAGCTGGTCGTACTTCGCGAACGGGTAGTCGCGGTCGAACTTCTCGGTGAAGAAGTCGAAGCCCTGCCGGGTGATCTCGAAGATCTCCTCCGGGCGCAGGTACTCGGCCAGCGAGGCGCGGATCGCCACGGCCATCGGGATCGTCTGACCGCGGCCCGTGGTGTGCTCGGAGCGCGCCACGTGGTACTTCCCGGCGACCAGAGCCGTGATGTACGAGGAGATCCGCGGGGTCGGCTCGAAGGCCCACACCGCGGTGCCGTCGCTCTGCGCCTGCGGGGCCGGGGTGGGGGAGGAGGAGAACAGCTGCCAGGACTCCGGAGCCTGGATGGTGAAGGCGAAAGTGGCCTTCAGGTCCGGCTGCTCGAAGGCCGCGAACACCCGCCGCGAGTCCGGAACCTCGAACTGCGTGTAGAGGTATGCCTCGCCGTCCACCGGGTCGATCATCCGGTGCAGGCCCTCGCCGGTGTTCATGTAGGCGCAGTCGGCGACGACGCGGAGCTCGTTGTCCTCCTGCAGGTTCGACAGCGCGATGCGGCTGTCCTTGAAGGCCTCGGCCGGGTCCACCCGCTGTCCGTTCAGGGTGATCTCCCGCACAGCGGGGGCGATCAGGTCGATGAACGTGGAGGCGCCGGGGGTGGCCGCCCGGAACCGCACGGTCGTGGCGGACGTGAAGGTCTTCGCCTCCGGGTCGGAGGCGTTCGACCAGTCCAGGCTCACCTCGTAGGACTGGACTTCCAGCAGCGCCGCGCGCCCCTGGGCTTCTTCGCGGGTCAGATTAGTACCGGGCACCCTTGCACGGCTCCTTGTCGCATCGAATCGAAGTGTTCGCCATCGATCCTTGCACGATCACCCTCGCTGACGCTCCCGGGATTAGCCGCAGGTCCGATGGTGTTGGCTTGCACATGAGCTCTCCTACCCCCGAACAGGCCGCCGAGCGCGCCAAGGCCGACTTCTGGTTCGACCCGCTGTGCCCCTGGGCCTGGATGACCTCCCGCTGGATGCTGGAGGTGGAGAAGACGCGCCCGGTCGACGTGCGCTGGCACGTCATGTCGCTGTCGGTGCTCAACGAGCACCGCGACGACCTTTCGCAGCACTACCGAGACATGATGGACCGCGGCTGGGGCCCGGTCCGCGTCGTCATCGCCGCGCAGCAGGAGCACGGCGACGAGTACGTGCTCCCGCTCTACACCGCGCTCGGCACCCGCCACCACCCGGGCGGCCGCGAGTACACGCGCGAGGTGCTCGTCGAGGCGCTGGAGGAGGTCGGTCTGCCGGCCTCGCTGGCCGACGCCGCCGAGTCCGACCGCTACGACGAGGCGCTGCGCAAGTCGCACGCCGAGGGCATCGACCTGGTCGGCCAGGACGTCGGCACCCCGGTGGTGGCGGTGAACGGCGTGGCCTTCTTCGGTCCGGTCGTGACCCCGGCGCCGAAGGGCGAGGACGCCGGGAAGCTGTGGGACGGCTGCCTGCTGGTGGCGTCCACGCCCGGGTTCTACGAGCTGAAGCGGTCCCGGACTCAGGGCCCGATCTTCGACTGAGTGCCGACGCGGCGGCGGGCGGGGATTCGCTGCGGCGGTCCCCGCCGGTCGGCGCCGAAAGCGTCAGGACTGAACCGGTACCTCAGTGCTAACCTGCTGTCGCGAGAACCGGGATGTGGCGCAGCTTGGTAGCGCGCGTGCTTTGGGGGCACGATGTCGCAGGTTCAAATCCTGTCATCCCGACATGACGCGGAAGGCCCGGTGACCTGACGGTCCCGGGCCTTCGGCATACGTCTTCCGTTCCCCCATCACCAGTCCCGCGGTCGTGAAACGTCCCGGGCCCGCATTGCTTTCGCCGGACCCAGGCGGTTCGCGGAGGGGGAGCCTCCGTCGTAGAGCGAGCGCTCGCCGCGGTTCTCGGTCTTGCCGTCTCCGCGACCTCGGGTTTTCTGCTGGCCGGGGTTCGGTGCGGGGCCTCGGTCCCGGGCCGTCTGGGTCTGGGCCCGGGCTTCGGGGGGCCGAGCCGGTTTTGCTTCGGTGACGCGGGCCTGGGTTGGGGCTTGGGCCTGAGCCTGGGGCCCCTGTTGTGCCTGTTGTGTTTGCGGTGCTTGAGACCCCGGATCCCTCTGGTCTCCAGGCGCTCCCTGTGTTCCCTGTGCTCCCTGAACCCGTTGCGCCGGCGGCTGGGGGACGGCCCGTCGTGCCTCTCCGATGCCCGGCGGCGTCCGCGGCGGCGCCGGCTTGGGCCGTGCCGTGGGCACGATCCGCGTCTCGGGCTGCGGGCGTCGGCTGTGGCGCGGGGCCGCGCCGAGGTCTCCGGGCTTGGGGCCGCCCTTGCGGCCGAGGCTCTCAATGGTCATCAGGCTGCCGCCTTCGTCGCGATCGGGTGTCGGTGGGGACCGGTAGTGTCCTTAGGTATGCCCGAAGGTCACGTGATTCACCGTCTTGCCGGCAAACTCGACTCGGTCTTCACTCCCGAATACACCTCCGAATCGCCGTTGTCCGAGGTCAGCAGCCCGCAGGGGCGTTTCGAAGCCAGTGCGCGCTTGCTGGCAGATCTTCCGTATGCCGGTTCCGAGGCGCACGGGAAGCATTTGTTCATCGGGTTCGGCCCCGATCGTTGGATCCACGTGCACCTGGGTTTGTACGGGAAGTTCCACGTGGCCGAGGAGCCGCCCGGTCCGGTGGTGGGCCAGGTGCGGCTCCGGATGGTGGGCAAAAGCGGACATGCCGACCTGCGCGGCGCCTCCGCGTGCGACCTGTACGGCCCCGAGGAGCGCAGCGCGCTGGTGCGCCGCCTCGGCCCCGACCCGCTGCGTGCCGACGCCGACCCGGACCTCGCCTGGCGCAAGATCTCGGCGAGCTCGCTGACGATCGCCGAACTGCTGATGGAGCAGTCGGTGCTGTCGGGCGTGGGCAACGTCTACCGCGCGGAGGTGCTGTACCGCGCCGGCCTGGACCCGTATCTCAAGGGCCGCGATCTCACCCGCGAACAGTGGGACGGGATCTGGACCGACCTGGTCGAGCTGATGGCGGAGGGCGCGCGCATCGGGCGCATCGACACGGTGTGGCCGCAGCACACGCCGGAGGCGATGGGGCGACCGCCGCGCAAGGACGACCACGGCGGAGAGGTGTACGTATACCGGCGAAACGGTCAGCCGTGCCTGGTCTGCGAAACGCCGGTGGCGACAGCGGGAGTGCGCGACAGGAATCTGTTCTGGTGCCCGACCTGCCAAAAGGCCGCCGCCTGAGTTCTCCCCTTTATGTTCGAACCCTGCGGTCCACTGCGGACCGTGGTCGCGCGGTGATCGCAGGGTGACGAAGAGGCCGTACTCCCGATATGGTTCGCGCATGACCGCGGACTCGGGGAACGGGCGCTCCGGCAGGCGTACCGCCACCGGGCGACGCCGGCGCTTCGTCGGCGGCCGGCTCGCGGACAGCGGGGCCGGCCGCTGGCTGACCGACCACGCCATGGCCTCGGACCTCTACCTGCTGCCCGCCCTCGGGATGGTGGCGGTCGGCTTCGGGATGCTGACGGTGGCGTTCCCCGAGGCCTGGACGCCGGCGATGCTGGCGCTGCCGGTGCTGGCCGGCGGGCTGCTGATGAAGCTGCGCGGGCAACTGCTGCTGCTGGTGATCTGCATCGCGGTCCTGGCTGGCGTGTCCTGGCACCGGGAGCGCGCCGGCGTGGCCTTCGGGTCGGCGCTGGCCGTCTTCGCCACCGCGGCGCTGGTGATACTGACGTCCCGCTCCCGCCTGCGGCTCGGCGTCCAGGGCACCCGCGGCGAGGCGATGCTGCTGGACCTGCGCGAACGGCTGCGGGCTCAGGGCCTGGTGCCGCGGCTGCCGGCCGACTGGCACGTGGACATGCAGATCCGCTCCGCCGGCGGCCAGTCCTTCGCGGGCGACTTCCTCATCGCCGCACTGTCGCAGCCGGTCTTCCCGGGCCAGCGCCGCCCGGAGCCGGCGGCGAATCCGGTCGGGATGCCGAGCACCGCGTCCGCGGCATCTGCCTCCGCCACGCCGACCTCCGCGGACGCCGACTTCACCGCTCACCCGGCCGACCCCGACGAGCCCCCGACCCACGGCCAGACCCTGGAACTCAGCCTCGTCGACGTCAGCGGCAAGGGCCTGGCCGCGGGCACCCGAGCGCTGCTGCTGTCCGGCGCATTCGGCGGCCTCCTCGGCACCGTCCCCTCCCGCGACTTCCTGGCCTCGGCGAACAAGTACCTCCTCCGCCAGGACTGGGACGAGGGCTTCGCCACAGCGGTCCACCTGGTCGTCGAACTGGAAACCGGCAACTACCGCTTCCACAGCGCGGGCCACCCACCCATCGCCCGCCTCACCGCCAAAACAGGCCGCTGGTCCACCGAAGAAGCCGAAGGCCCCCTCCTGGGCATCCTCGACGACGCCGAATTCCCCGCCACCGAAGGCTGCCTCGACCGAGGCGACGCCCTCCTCCTGTTCACCGACGGCCTGGTGGAACGCCCCGGCCGCGACCTCGACGAGGGCCTAGACCGCCTCCTGGGAGCCGCCGAAACCCGCCTCACCACCAGCTTCACCGGCGGAGCAGACCGCCTCATCACCGAAGTGGCATCAAACGTGAAGGACGACCGAGCCCTCGTCGTGGTGTGGCGCACCTAGCCCACACGGCGTCCGCCAGAACCGGGGTGAGAACGAGGCACGGAGTGTGCCAAGATAGACGCACACGCGGCTCTTCGGGGTCACGGGTGCGGATGTAGCTCAATGGTAGAGTCTCTGCCTTCCAAGCAGATTGTGCGGGTTCGATTCCCGTCATCCGCTCTTCTTCAGGAGCCCAGCTCAGGCCCTCGCGGCGGAGTTGGGCTCTCGTGTTTTGCACACCGCGCCTGAAGGCGACCGGAACCATCGCTCCTTGAACGTGGCTCCCAAGGCCACTCGCCCCGGCCACCGAAAAGGGCCGCCCGACCCGGACGGCCCCACCACATCTCAGCTTTCTGCGACCTACCGGTCCTCAGCTCTCGGCAGCCGCGCCCGGCAGCGCCGGCAGCACGCCGCTCTTCTCATAGTCGCTCATCAGCTCGATGCGGCGGATGTGGCGCTCCTCGTTGGAGAAGGGGGTCGCGATGAAGACCTCGACGAAGTGCGTCGCGTCCTCCTCGGTGTGCATGCGGGCGCCGACGCTGATGACGTTGGCGTTGTTGTGCTCGCGGCCTAGGCGTGCCGTCTCCTCGCTCCAGGCGAGGGCGGCTCGGATGCCGTCGACCTTGTTGGCGGCGATGGCCTCGCCGTTGCCGCTGCCGCCGATGACGACGCCGAGGCTGTCGGGGTCCGCGGCGGTCTTGCTGGCGGCCAGCATCACGTACGGGGGGTAGTCGTCCTGGGCGTCGAAGGTGTGGGGGCCGCAGTCGACGGCTTCGTGCCCGGCGGCGGTCAGCCAGGAGACGAGGTGGTTCTTCAGGTCGTAGCCGGCGTGGTCGCTGCCGAGGTAGATGCGCATATGGAGGATTATCCCATCCGGGGGCCGCGGGGCAGAGTCGGCCACCCGTTCGGCCGATTGCGGCGCGTGGTGCGGTGGTGCACTGTTGTTCTGTAGCTGATCATGAGCGTGGAGTGAGTGGAGAGACAGCCGAGTCCAGACGGCCATGCCGGCCACAACAGCCACGACGGCCGACACCGAGCGAGCGACGGGGGAGCCATGGAGCGATTCTCACGATTCGTGCTGGCGCACCGCCGCGCGATCGCCGCGCTGTGGCTGGTGCTGTTCCTCGGCGGCGTGGGGGCCTCCTCGGTCCTGTCCAAGCACCTGAACCAGAGCTTCACCATCGCCGGGACGCCCAGCGTGGCCGCGAGCGACGCCCTCGTCGCCCAGTATCACGTCGGCGGCGGCTTCGATCCGCTGGTCCCGGTCTTCGTGCTGCCGCCGGGGGTGACGCCGCAGGACGCGCGGCCGTACCTGGAGCCCGCGCTGGCCGCGGTGCCGGGCCGCGTCGTCGACTACTACACCAGCGGCAATCCCAAGTTCCTCGGCGCCGACGGCCGGACCATGTTCGCCCTCGTCTTCACCCCCGCGACCGGGGACCAGGTCAAGGATGCGAGGACGCAGACCGACGCCGCCCGCCTCCTCCAGCACGAACTCACCGCCAAGGCCCCGCCCGGCACCCAGGTTTACGTCACCGGCATCACCCCGCTGTCGCGCAACGGCAGCAGCGGTGGCAACGGCGTGCTCGCCGAGGCGATGCTCGGCGGCGCCGGTGCGCTCATCGTCCTGGCCTTCGTCTTCGGATCCTTCCTCGCCCTGCTGCCCCTGATGATCGCCGCGGTCTCGATCCTGTCCAGCTACCTCGTCGTGCTCCTGCTCACCGAGTTCATGAAGGTCCAGGCCGTGGTGCAGTACATGGTCGGCCTGATCGGCCTCGGCGTGGCCATCGACTACTCGCTCCTGCTCGTCACCCGCTGGCGCGAGGAGGTGGCGCGCGGTGCCGACAACGAGGCCGCGGTCCATCGCGCCATGACCACCGCGGGCCGTGCCGTGCTGGTCAGCGGCCTGACGGTGGCGCTCGGCCTGCTGTCCCTGATCGTCGTCCCGATCCAGTTCATGCGCTCCATCGGCATCGGCGGCATGCTGATCCCCGTCGTCAGCGTGGCCGTGACGCTGACCCTCCTGCCGATCGCGCTCACCGGCTTCGGCCGCCGCCTGGACTGGCCGCACCTGCGCCACGAGGCCAAACCCAGCCGCGCCTGGACCACCTGGGCCCGCTGGGTGGTCCGCCGGCGCTGGCTGGCCGCCGCCCTCGCCCTGCTCGTCCTGGTCCCCCTCGCCTTGGCCGCCCTCGGCATGCACGAAGGCGATCCGACCACCGACTCTCTCGCCAAGTCCGGCCAGGCCCACCAAGGCCTCGTGGCCCTGCGCGCCGCCGACATCCCCACCGGCGTGCTCAACCCCTACGTGGTCCTGACTCCACCGAACACCCAGCCCACGACCCTGACACCCGGCAACGGCCGCTACGCGGTGGTGCCGGTGACCACCCCGCCGCCCGGTACCGAGAAGACCCCGACCACCCGCTGGCCGCTCACCGTCGTCCTCCCGGGCGACGAGGCCGCCACCAGCCAGGGCCAGCACGTCGCCAAGCTCACCCGCACCACCCTCGACCAGGCCGTCCCGGGCACCCTCGTGGCCTCCACCGCCCTGGCCGACATCGACAACATCCACAAGATGTACGGCCAGTTCCCCCTGCTCCTGACGGTCCTCGCCATCCTGACCTTCCTCGTCCTGGCGCGGACCTTCCGCTCCCTGCTCCTGCCGGCGAAAGCCGTCCTGGCGAACCTGCTCTCGGTCGCCGCGGCCTACGGCGGCATGGTCCTGATCTGGCAGGACGGCCACGGCTCGCACGCCATCTGGGGCATCCCGGCGACCGGCGGCATCCCGTTCTGGATCCCGATGATCGTCTTCGCGTTCCTCTACGGCCTGTCGATGGACTACGAGGTCTTCATCCTGTCCCGCATGCGCGAGGAGTTCGACGCCGGCGCGAGCACGAACGAGGCCGTGGTCGTGGGCCTGGGCCGTACCGGACGCCTGGTCACCAGTGCCGCCCTGATTCTCTTCCTCGCCTTCGCCGCCCTGGCCAGCGCCCCGCTGACGTTCCTGAAGATCTTCGCCACCGGCCTGGGCATCGGCATCCTGCTCGACGCCACCGTCGTCCGCGCGCTGCTCGTTCCCGCGCTGGTGTCCCTGTTCGGGCGCTGGAACTGGGTGCTGCCGAAGTGGGCGGCGCGCCCGCTGCGGGTGGAACCGTCGCCGGCGGAGCCGTCATCAGGATCAGGAGAGCCTTCCCCCGGAGACCCGTCGCCAGCGAGGTCGTCGCCATGAGTCCCGAGTCCCGTGAGCAACGACACGCCGGGAACCTCCTGGTCCGTCCTTGTGCCGCCATGATCGTGGCGCTAGCGTCCGCAGAAATTCGCACCGCTAGTTTCCCCGGGACGGCCCAATGAGCGTGCTCACCCTCACCGATCAGTACATCGGCGGCAAATGGATCCCCTCCACGTCCACCGAGACCGTCGACGTGCTGAATCCGGCCACTGAAGAGGTCATCGCCGTGATCCCCGGCGGCGGGGCCGCGGACATCGACGCCGCCGTGGCCGCGGCCCGGTCGGCCGCGCGCGCCTGGGGCGCCAGCCACAAGGACTACCGCCTGGAGTTCCTCGGCCGCCTGGTCGCCAAGCTCGCCGAGGCCCAGCCGGAGATCGTCGAGACGGTGGTCGCCGAACTCGGCTGCCCGGTCGGCTTCGCCACCGCCGTGCAGGCCGCGCTGCCGCTCGGCGTCGCGGAGAGCTACCTGCGGATCCTGGCGGACTACGAGTTCGAAGAGCAGGTCGGCAACTCGACCGTCTACCACGAGCCGGCCGGCGTGGTCGGCGCGATCACGCCCTGGAACTACCCGCTGCACCAGATCGTCGCGAAGGTCATGCCGGCGCTGGCGGCCGGATGCGTCGTGGTGCTCAAGCCCGCCGAGGACACCCCGCTGACCGCGCGCCTGTTCGCCCGGCTGGTCGACGAGGCGGGCTTCCCGGCCGGCGTCTTCAACCTGGTCACCGGGACCGGCCTGGCGGCCGGGGCGGCGCTGGCCGCGCACCCCGACGTCGACATGCTGTCCTTCACCGGCTCCACGGCGGTCGGCCGCCAGGTGGCCGAGCACGCCGCCCACGGCATCAAGCGGGTCGCGCTGGAACTCGGCGGCAAGTCCGCGTGCGTCGTGCTGCCGGGCGCGGACCTCGCGAAGGCGGTCAACGTCGCGGTCGCCAACGTCTTCAACAACTCCGGCCAGACCTGCTCGGCCTGGACTCGCCTCCTCATCCCCGAAGAGCACTACGCCGAGGCCCTCACGATCGCCACCGAGGCCGCGGCCAAGTTCGCGCCCGGAGACCCGACCAGGCCCGAGACCCGCGTCGGCCCGCTGGTCAACGCCAAGCAGCGGGACCGGGTGCGCGGCTACCTGAACGACGCCGTCGGCGAGGGCGCGCGGGTCGTGGTCGGCGGGGCGCAGGTGCCGGAGGACCTGCCCACCGGCTTCTACGTCCGCCCGACGATCCTGGCCGACGTCACCACCGACATGGCCGTGGCCCGCGAGGAGATCTTCGGCCCGGTCATCTCCGTGATGTCCTTCCACGACGCCGAGGACGCCCTGCGCATCGCCAACGCCACCGAGTACGGTCTGGCCGGCGCGGTGTGGGCCCGCGACGACAACGAGGCCGTGGACTTCGCCCGGCGCATGGACACCGGCCAGGTCGACATCAACGGCGGCCGCTTCAACCTCGCCGCGCCCTTCGGCGGCTACAAGGGCTCCGGCGTCGGCCGGGAACTGGGCCGCTTCGGGCTGGAGGAGTATCTGCAGACGAAGTCGCTCCAGTTCCGAGTCGGCTGATCCGATCCCGGGCCGGCCGACCTTCTGACGTCGGCCCGGTGCGCCGTCCTCAGCCGCGGATCTCGCCGCCGATCCCAAGGCGGATCACACGAAGCGGATCAGACGGGGCGGATCATACGAAGCGGATCACACGAGGCCGAGGAACCCGGGGTCCTCGACCCCGATCTGCTTGGCGAAATCCGTGGCTATCCCCAGGATCCCGGCCATCGGCACCGTCCGCCGGCTGGTGGTGGAGACGTCCTTGGCCTCCTTGGTCCACAGGAAAGGGAACACGCTGATTCCCTGCGCCGGGCCCGCCGCGGCGGCCTCCTCGCGCCATCCCTCCCAGCGCAGCGCGCTGTAAAACCCTTCCAGCCGCTCGGAAAGCAGCCACGCGAGCCACGCCGAGTGCCCGATCCCCAGCGCCTCCCACTGCAGCGTGTCCGGCGCGAAGTAGATCATCTGCCCCGGCTGCCCGGGCCGTCCCGCGGCGGCCGGGTCCATCCCGTTCAGCGCGAACACGCCGCCGAGCACGTCGTGTGCCACGACCAGCCCGGCCCCCGCCTGCCACGCCGGCTCGAACGTCTCGGGGAACCCGTTCACCTGCGCCAGGCTCGGCAGGCTCCCGTTCTGCCCGGAACCGCCGCCGAACACCCGCACCCAGCCGTCGTCGACCAGCAGGCCGCCGCAGTTCAGGGTCAGCCCGCCGAGCATCGAGCGGGCCGTCACCTGGAGCTGGAGCAGGCCGCGTGCGCTCTCATGAGGGTCGGGGGCGAAAACGGTCAGGGGTATCGGACTACCCGCGAACAACGTCTGGAGCTCCGGCCACGCCGGATCGTCCACCTCGATCAACTCGGTGAGTTCTCGCATCCGCCCGATCATGGCAGATCCCTTCCCGGCGCTCCAGGCCCGCGCCGGCCTCACCGGGCAAAGCCCGAGAAGAGAGCCCGCTAATATCACGCCCACGGGGGGACCGACACCGACGACGACCTCGTGAACCTGGGGAGGGACCGCGCATGGCGGAGAAGTGGGCCGCGATGTCCAGAGGCGCACGGATACTGCTGGCCGCAGTCCTCCTATATATCGTGGAATCCGTCCTCATAGTGGCGACCGACGCCGACCCCAACAACGGCTATGCCAGCGTCCTGATCGGCGCGGTCACCTCCACCTTCGGCGCGTTCCTGGCCGCCACCGCGCTGCACACCGACTACCTCGAAGCACTGCGTCTGCGCTGGCGTCTGCGCTCCGGCGCCGAGCACGCCACCGCGACCGTGGCCGCCGTGGTCTCCTTCCACAACAGCGACTTCACCTATCCCGTCTTCGAATACGCGACTCCGGACGGCAGCACCCACCGCCACGCCGACGCCTCCAGCCGCGCCCTGGAAGTCGGGACGACCGCCGAGGTGCGCTACAGCCCGGCCACGGCGGACTTCGCCGTCGGGCCGATGAGCCGCTTCAACATCACGGTGTTCGCGGTCCTCGCCGCCCTCGGCGCGGTGTTGCTGGTGATGATGCCGCTCATGACGGTGCAGGCGTTGTTCAGCTGAACCGGAAACACCGGCGACATCTGCCCGAGCCACACTGGCGCGGTGAGCGCCCCGATCATCACCGTCACCGAAGTCCCCTGGGACGATCCGCAGGCGGTCGCTCTGCGTGACGCCCAGCGCGCCGAGATCGACGGCATGTACGGTCCGGGCAGCGAGCCCGGCGTCGCGCCGTCGGCGGCGGACATCGCGCTGTTCCTCATCGCTTACGTCGCCGGTCAGCCGGCCGGCTGCGGAGCGCTGCGCGCCCTGGAACCCGGCGCCGCCGAGATAAAGCGCATGTATGTGGTGCCCGAGTGGCGCGGCCGGGGCGTCTCCGTCGCGGTCTTGTCGGCGTTGGAGCAGGCAGCGGTCGCGCGCGGCTGGCGAACGCTCCGCTTGGAGACCGGTCCCGAACAGGCTGCCGCGATCCGCCTCTACGAGCGCGCTGGTTACGTGACCATCCCGGGCTTCGGCGCGTATGCCGACGCCCCGCTGTCGCTTTGCTACCAAAGAGAGCTCTAGCGAGTTCCGGGACCGTTTCCTTCAGGGGCGGCACTCCGGGTTACGATGGGTCTTCGTATCCCGTCCACGCGCGACGTCGCGCCATGACTCGAGGCTGCCGGCGCCGGCAGCGCCGCAAGGAGAGCAGCAGTGAAGAGCGCTGTCGAGACCCTGGACCCGACTCGGGTCCGGCTCACCGTTGAGGTCCCGTTCGAGGAGCTCAAGCCGAGCCTCGACGCGGCCTACAAGAAGATCGCCGAGCAGGTCTCGATCCCGGGCTTCCGCAAGGGCAAGGTCCCGGCGGCGGTCATCGACCAGCGCTTCGGTCGCGGCGCCGCGCTGGAGGAGGCCATCAACTCCTCCCTCCCGCAGTTCTACGGCCAGGCCGTGGAGGAGAACAAGATCGAGGTCGTCGGGCAGCCCGACGTCGACCTGTCCGAGCTCGAGCCCGGCCAGGCGCTGAAGTTCACCGCCGAGGTGGACGTCCGCCCCGAGTTCGACGTGCCGGCCTACGACGACATCGAGGTCGAGGTCGAGGACGCGGCGGTGTCCGACGAGGCCGTGAGCGAGCGCATCGAGGAGATCCGCAAGCGCTTCGGCTCCCTGAAGGAGGTCGAGCGCGAGGTGGCCGACGGCGACTTCGTCACGCTGGACCTGGCCGCCTCGATCGAGGGCGAGGTGCTGGAGGACGGCACCGCCAAGGGCATGAGCTACGAGGTCGGCTCCACCCAGCTGATCGAGGGCACCGACGAGGCGATCATCGGCAAGAAGGCCGGCGAGACCGCGACCTTCACCTCCAAGCTGCTCGGCGGCTCGCACGCCGGCGAGGAGGCCACGATCGAGGTCACCGTCACCGCGGTCAAGGAGCGCGAGCTGCCCGAGCTCGACGACGAGTTCGCCCAGCTGGCCAGCGAGTTCGACACCATGGAGGAGTTCCGCACCAACGTCCGCGAGACGCTGGAGCGCTCCGAGCAGTTCGAGCAGGTCGCCTCGGCCCGGGACAAGGTGCTGGAGGTCCTGCTCGAGCGCGTGGACATCCCGCTGCCCAAGTCGGTCGTGGACGCCGAGCTGGCCTGGCGCAACGAGGCCCTGGACCGCCAGATCGCGATGGGCGGCATGACCCGCGAGGGCTTCTTCAAGCTGCAGGAGAAGACCGAGGACGAGTACAACGCCGAGCTCGCCGACGAGGTGCGCGACGGGGTGAAGGCCCAGTTCATCCTGGACAAGCTGGCCAACGCCGAGGAGATCTCGGTGAACGAGGGCGAGCTGACCAACCACCTCATCCAGCGCGCGTCGCAGGCCGGCATGCGCCCGGACGAGTTCGCCCAGCAGATCTCCTCCGCGGGCCAGATCCCGGCCCTGGTCGGCGAGGTGCGCCGGGGCAAGGCGCTGAACCTGGTCCTGGAGGCCGCCACGGTCAAGGACGCCTCGGGCAACGAGGTGGACGTCAAGAAGATCAACGCCCCCGACGTCGAGGACACCGACGGCGAGAACCCGGACAGCCACGGCCGCGCGCCGGAGGACGAGCACTACGGCCACAAGCACGACTGAGCCGCGTTCGGCCGTCTGAGCGAACGGGCTCGGGCGGCCCGGCCCGCAGGGATAGCCCCGTCCCCACGTGGGAGGCGGGGCTTTCGCGTATGCCGTCAGCGAACAAGGGCCGGGGCGCCGACGTCGCGGGGGAGCGGGGCGTTAGGGTCGTCCTAGGACCGACGCGATCACGGCTCGGGGGCCTTCTCAGGGCTCGACGGTGCCTGCTCGCGGCCGGTCCGCGCATTCCGCTTCCGACGAACCAGGCAGGGTGAACCTATGACGACGCCGCTGACCCCGATGGCCCGTGCGGGCGTTGACAGCCCGCTCGGCCTGAGCGACCAGGTCTACAACCGGCTGCTGCGCAACCGGATCATCTTCCTGGGCACCCAGGTCGACGACGACATCGCCAACTCGCTGTGCGCCCAGCTGCTGCTCCTCACCGCCGAGGACAGCGAGAAGGACATCTACTTCTACATCAACAGCCCCGGCGGCTCGGTCTCGGCGGGCCTGGCGATCTACGACACGATGATGTACATCCCCAACGACATCGTGACCGTGGGCATGGGCATGGCGGCCTCGATGGGCCAGTTCCTGCTCACCGCCGGCACCCCCGGCAAGCGCTTCGCGCTGCCGAACACCGAGATCCTGCTGCACCAGGGCTCCGCGGGCATCGGCGGCTCGGCGGCGGACATCCGGATCCAGGCCGAGCGCCTGCTGCGCAGCAAGAAGCGGATGGCCGAGCTCACCGCCACGCACACCGGGCAGCCGCTGGACAAGATCGAGCTGGACTCCGACCGCGACACCTGGTTCAGCGCCACCGAGGCCAAGGAGTACGGCCTCATCGACGACATCATGACGCACGCCAACGACGTCCCCGGCGCCGGCGGCACCGCCCAGGCCTGAGGCCTCGCAGCGCCCCGCCTGACCCCTACCCGGCCGCTTTCTCCCCGGAGGACCCCCTGCCATGAACGACATGCTCTACCGCGGGCCCGAGCACGACGCCCGCTACATCGTCCCGAAGTTCAGCGAGCGCACCAGCTACGGCTTCCGCGAGTGGGACCCGTACTCGAAGCTGTTCGACGAGCGGATCATCTTCCTCGGAGTGCAGATCGACGACGCCTCGGCCAACGACGTGATGGCCCAGCTGATCACCCTGGAGTCGATGGACCCCGACCGGGACATCTCGATCTACATCAACAGCCCCGGTGGTTCTTTCACGGCGCTCACCGCGATCTACGACACCATGCAGTGGGTCAAGCCCGACATCCAGACGGTGTGCATGGGCCAGGCCGCCTCCGCGGCCGCCGTGCTGCTGGCCGCCGGCACCCCGGGCAAGCGCCTGGCGCTGCCCAACGCCCGGATCCTGATCCACCAGCCCTGGAGCGAGGGCGGCCGCGGCGACCTGTCCGACCTGGAGATCCAGGCCAACGAGATCCTGCGGATGCGCACCGTGATGGAGCAGATGCTGGCCAAGCACTCCGGCCGCGAGCCGGAGCAGGTGCACAAGGACATCGACCGGGACAAGATCCTCTCGGCGGACGAGGCCAAGGACTACGGCATCATCGACCAGGTCCTCACCTCCCGCACCGAGAGCCTCAAAGTGCGATGACCGGTTGCGGACACTGATATATCGGCGGGGTGACCCGCCACGGGCCGTGGCATCGGATTATCATTCGATGCCACGGCCGATGCGCTCGCGACTGCGAAGCGCTGACGCCTCGCCGGGGGTATGAGCGGTACCGTCTTGGGGGACAGACTACGAAGCGCCTCCTGGGCGCCGAGTAGTGGGTCCAGCACCGGGATCTTCACAAAGGAGAAGCTCCACCGTGGCACGCATCGACAACGCCGACCTGCTGAAGTGCTCTTTCTGCGGCAAGAGCCAGAAGCAGGTCAAGAAGCTCATCGCGGGCCCCGGCGTGTACATCTGCGACGAGTGCATCGATCTGTGCAACGAGATCATCGAGGAGGAGCCCGGCGAGCCCGCCGCCGCCCGGGGCCTGGCCGAGCTGCCCAAGCCCAAGGAGATCTACGACTTCCTCGACGAGTACGTCATCGGCCAGGAGAACGCCAAGAAGAGCCTGTCGGTGGCGGTGTACAACCACTACAAGCGGGTGCAGGCCGGCGACTACCAGCGCGAGCGCGGCGGACGCCGCGGCGAGCACATCGAGCTGGCCAAGTCCAACATCCTCATGCTGGGCCCGACCGGCTGCGGCAAGACCTACCTGGCGCAGACCCTGGCCCGGATGCTGAACGTCCCGTTCGCCATCGCCGACGCCACGGCGCTGACCGAGGCCGGGTACGTCGGTGAGGACGTCGAGAACATCCTGCTCAAACTGATCCAGGCGGCCGACTACGACATCAAGAAGGCCGAGACCGGGATCATCTACATCGACGAGATCGACAAGATCGCCCGCAAGGCCGAGAACCCGTCGATCACCCGCGACGTCTCCGGCGAGGGCGTGCAGCAGGCGCTGCTGAAGATCCTGGAGGGCACGGTCTCCTCGGTGCCGCCGCAGGGCGGGCGCAAGCACCCGCACCAGGAGTTCCTGCAGATCGACACCACCAACGTGCTGTTCATCGTGGCCGGCGCCTTCGAGGGCCTGGACAAGATCGTGGACGCCCGGGTGAACAAGCGCGGCATGGGCTTCACCGCGCAGCTGCGCTCCCGCTACGACGTGGACACCACCGACGTCTTCGCCGACGTGCTCCCCGAGGACCTGCTGAAGTACGGCATGATCCCGGAGTTCGTGGGCCGGCTCCCCGTGGTCACCTCGGTGCACAAGCTGGACCGCTCGGCGCTGGTCCGCATCCTCGTCGAGCCGCGCAACGCGCTGATCAAGCAGTACCAGCGCCTGATGGAGCTGGACGGCGTGGAGCTGGTCTTCGAGGACGACGCCGTGGAGGCCATCGCCGACCAGGCGATCCTGCGCGGCACCGGAGCCCGGGGCCTGCGCGCGATCATGGAGGAGGTGCTGATGTCGGTGATGTACGAGGTCCCGAGCCACTCCGACGTCGGCACCGTGGTCATCACCGGCGAGGTGGTGCGCGAGCACGTGCTGCCCACGCTGGTGCCGCGGGACCAGCGCGGTTTGAATGAGCATGGTCGGCGGACCGGGACGCAGCAGAACCTGAACGAACGGCGGGAGCGCTCGGCTTAGGGCTCCCCAGCAGGCGGTAGGGCGGCGGTTCGCTTCGGCGGACCGCCGCTTTCGTGTCGCGGTAGGAACAGGGTAGGAATCCGGTTCCTACCGGAGTAAGATGACGGTATGGCGACGAAGTTGAGCATCTCCCTCCCGGACGACGATGTGGCGTTCCTGGACGAGCTGAACGCGGAGTCGCGCTCGGCGGCCGTCCACAAGGCCATCGATCTCGCCCGTTCCCTGAGTCTGGTCGACGACTACACGGCGGCTTTCGACGAGTGGCAAGCCTCCGGAGACGCCCAACTGTGGGACGCCGTGGCCGGAGACGGACTGGGCGGGCTGAACGGGTTCACCGAGTGAGCCGTCCGGTTCCGGTCATCCGCAGGGGTGACATGTTCTGGGTCAATCTCGACCCGGCGCGCGGCGACGAGATCACCAAGCGCCGCCCGGCCGTCATCGTCTCCAACGACGGCGTGAACACCGCCGTGCACCGGCACGGCCGGGGTGTGGTCACCGTCGTGCCCGTCACCTCCAACACCGAGCGGGTCTTCCCGTTCCAGGCGTTCATCGACGCCGCCGACCATCCGGGGCTTCGCGCCGACTCGAAAGCCCAGGCGGAGCAGGTCCGTACCGTGGACGTCGGCCGCATCGGAAGCCGAATCACGACCCTGAGCCCCGGCACGATGCGAACCCTGGACGACGCTCTGCGTCTGCACCTTGGTCTGTAGGCCGATACTCGGCGGAAACGCCTCCAGCGCACCACTAAGCTTGTCTGCGTGAATGAAACCACCAACCCAGCCGCCCAGGGCGCTGCCGACAGCGCCGCCACCACACTGCCGACCGCTTACGCGCCGGTAGAGGTAGAGGGCGAGCTGTACGAGCGGTGGGTAAAGAACGGCTACTTCACCGCCGACGCGGCCTCCGAGAAGGAGCCGTTCACCATCGTCATCCCGCCGCCGAACGTGACCGGGTCGCTGCACGTGGGCCACGCGCTCAACCAGTCGATCCAGGACGCGATCATCCGGCGCAAGCGGATGCAGGGCTACGAGGCCCTGTACCTGCCGGGCATGGACCACGCCGGCATCGCCACCCAGAACGTGGTGGAGCGCGAGCTGGCCAAGGACGGCCTGTCGCGGCACGACCTGGGCCGTGAGGCCTTCGTGAACCGGGTCTGGGAGTGGAAGGCCGAGTACGGCGGCCGCATCCTGGGCCAGCAGCGCCGCCTGGGCATCTCCCTGGACTGGTCGCGCGAGCGCTTCACCATGGACGAGGGCCTGTCGCAGGCCGTGCAGACCATGTTCAAGAAGATGTACGACGACGGCCTGATCTACCGCGCCGAGCGCATCATCAACTGGTGCCCGCGCTGTCTGACCGCGTTGTCCGACATCGAGGTGGACCACTACGACGAGCCGGGCGAACTGGTCTCCATCCGCTACGGCGACGGCGACGACTCGATCGTGGTGGCGACCTCGCGCGCCGAGACGATGCTCGGCGACACCGCGGTGGCCGTGCACCCCGACGACGAGCGCTACCAGCACCTGATCGGCCGGGAAGTGGAGCTGCCGCTCACCGACCGCCGCATCCCGATCGTGGCCGACGAGCACGTGGACCCCGAGTTCGGGACCGGCGCGGTGAAGGTGACCCCGGCGCACGACCCGAACGACTTCGAGATCGGCCGCCGCCACAACCTGCCGATGCCCACGATCCTGGACGAGCACGCGAACATCACCGTGCACGGCCCGTTCCTGGGCATGGACCGCTTCGAGGCCCGGCCGGCCGTGGTGGCCGCGCTGCGCGAGGACGGCCGCATCGTCGGCCAGAAGCAGCTGCTGCGCCCGGTGGGCCACTGCTCCCGCTGCGACACCGTGGTGGAGCCGCGGCTGTCGATGCAGTGGTGGGTGAAGGTGGAGCCGCTGGCCAAGGCCGCCGGCGACGCGGTGCGCGACGGCCGGGTGCAGATCCACCCGAAGGAGATGGAGCCGCGCTACTTCGCCTGGGTCGACAACATGCACGACTGGACGATCTCGCGCCAGCTGTGGTGGGGCCACCGGATCCCGATCTGGTACGGCCCGGCCGGCGAGGTCGTGTGCGTGGGCCCGGACGAGCAGCCGCCGGCCGGCGAGGGCTGGCGCCAGGACTCCGACGTGCTCGACACCTGGTTCTCCTCCGGGCTGTGGCCGTTCTCCACGCTCGGCTGGCCGGAGCAGACCCCTGATCTGGCCAAGTTCTATCCGACCTCGGTGCTGCACACCGGCTACGACATCATCTTCTTCTGGGTGGCCCGGATGATGATGTTCGGCCTGTACGCCATGGACGACGTGCAGCCCTTCGACAAGATCGTCCTGTCCGGCCTGGTGCGCGACCAGTACGGCAAGAAGATGTCCAAGTCCAAGGGCAACGTGGTCGACCCGCTGGTGTGGATGGACAAGTACGGCTCCGACGCCGTGCGCTTCGGCCTGCTGCGCGGCGCCAACCCCGGTGCCGACCAGGCCATCGCCGAGGACTGGATCGCCGGCGCGCGCAACTTCGCGAACAAGATCTGGAACGCCACCCGGTTCGCGATGATGAACGGCGCCTATGTGCCGGCCGAGCTGCCGGCCGCCGAGAAGCTCACGGTCGAGGACCGCTGGATCCTGTCCCGCCTCAACGAGGTGGCGGCCGAGGTGGACGCCCTCTACGAGGACTTCCAGTTCGCCAAGACCATGGAGACGCTCTACCACTTCGCGTGGGACGAGGTCTGCGACTGGTACATCGAGCTGTCCAAGCTGCGCCTGCCGATCGGCGTGGCCGCCGACGACCCCGACGCGCAGACCGCGCGCGCGGTGCTCGGCCACGTGCTGGACGTCATGCTGCGCCTGCTGCACCCGGCCGTGCCGTACGTGACCGAGACGCTGTGGACCGCGCTGACCGGCCGGGAGTCGATCGTGATCGCGGACTGGCCGCGGGCCGACCCGGCGCGCGTGGACAAGGACGCCGAGGCGGTGATCGAGGCCGTGCAGGAGGTGGTGACCGAGGTGCGCCGCTTCCGGACCGACCAGGGTGTGAAGGACGCGCAGCGGGTGGCCGCGCGGCTGACCCTGACCGATCCGAAGCTGGCCGGGCAGGAGCCGGCGATCCGGCTGCTGAACCGGCTCACGGCGCCCGAGGACGGCTTCAGCGCGACCGCGACGCTGGCCGCGACCGGGGCGAAGGTGGAGCTGGACACGTCCGGCACCATCGACGTCGCCGCCGAGCGCAAGCGGCTGGACAAGGGTCTGGCCGCCGCGCGCAAGGAGGTCGAGCAGGCGAACGCGAAGCTCGGCAACGCCGACTTCCTGGCCAAGGCGCCGGACGCCGTGGTGGACAAGATCCGCAAGCGCCTGGCCGACGCCGAGAGCGACATCGCCCGCCTGGGCGCCCAGCTCGACGCGCTGCCGTCCGCTTAATCGGCCTACTCGGCCGCGATAAGGAACCATCAGCACATGGCGAACATCGACCACTCGGGGTTCAGTGAGCAGAGCCTCCAGGAGCAGTTCGACGAAGTCGAGCGTGAGCTCCTGGAGCGGTGGCCGGAAACGAAGATGGACCCGACCCTGGCACGGGTGCGGGCCCTGACCGAGATTCTGGGCGATCCCCAGAAGGCGTACCCGGTCGTCCACCTCACGGGGACCAACGGCAAGACGTCCACCGCGCGGATGATCGAGGCCCTGCTGCGCGAGCTCAACCTGCGCACCGGCCGGTTCACCTCGCCGCATCTGGAGTCGATGAACGAGCGCATCACCCTGGACGGGGCGCCGATCCCGCTTCGGCGCTTCGTCGAGGTCTACGAGGACATCCGGCCGTACGTGGACATCGTGGACGGCTCGCAGGAGTTCCCGATGTCCTTCTTCGAGGTGATCACCGGCATGGCGTTCGCGGCCTTCGCGGACGCCCCGGTCGACGTCGCGGTCCTGGAAGTGGGCCTGGGCGGCACCTGGGACTGCACCAACGTCGCCGACGGCCAGGTCGCGGTGATCACCCCGATCGACGTCGACCACGCGCACATCCTCGGCGACAACCCCGCGCGGATCGCCTCGGAGAAGGCCGGGATCATCAAGGAGGGCGCGGTCGTCGTCATGGCGCAGCAGCCGGTCGAGGCCGCCGAGGTGATCCTGCGCCGCGCCGCCGAGGTGCACGCCACCGTGGCCCGCGAGGGCCTCGAGTTCGGGGTCGTGGAGCGCCAGCAGGCGCTCGGCGGCCAGCAGGTCACGATCAAGGGCCTGGCGGGGGAGTACACCGACATCTACTTGCCGCTGTACGGCGCGCACATGGCGCACAACGCGGCGACCGCGCTGGCCGCCGTGGAGGCGTTCCTCGGCGCCGGCCGCGGGGGCGCCGCACTGGACCAGGACGTGGTCCGCGAGGCGTTCGCGAAGGTGACCTCGCCGGGACGGCTGGAAGTGGTCCGCCGCGGCCCGACCGTCATCCTCGACGCCACCCACAACCCGGCCGGCGCCCGCGCCACCGCGCAGGCCCTGGCCGACGACTTCACCTTCGACCACCTGGTCGGCGTGGTCGGCGCGATGCGGGACAAGGACGTCGCCGGGATCCTGGAGGTCCTGGAGCCGGTCCTGAACGAGGTGGTGGTCACCCAGAACACCACCGAGCGTGCGATGCCCGCCGCCGTCCTGGCCGAAGTGGCCACCGAGATCTTCGGCGCCGACCGGGTCCACGAGGCGATCCGCCTCGACGACGCCATCGACCTGGCCATCGGCCTGGCCGAGAACGCGATCCCGGCCGGCACCTCCGGCGGGGCGGGCGTCATCGTGACCGGGTCGGTGGTCACCGCGGGGCAGGCGCGTACCCTGCTGGTGCGGGACCGTTCCGAGCGCGTCGAGGACCGGCACTCCTTCGAGGACGTCCAGTTCGAGGACGCCGAGAAGGAGGACTTCGACGACCGCGACTTCGACCCCTTCGGGGACCGAGCGCGTGAGCGGGGCGGAGACCGCGACGACTCTGCGGTTGACGACGAAGACGAGTACGGCGGTGACGACCGATGATGGTCCGGCGGATGGCGGCCTCGGTGCTGTGCTTCGAGGTCCTGGTGATCCTCTTCTTCGCCCTGGTGGCGATGAAGCTCTCCGACCTGAGCACCGGCACGGTCTGGGCCGTCTGCGGCCCCGGCATGGCGGTCGCCGCCCTGCTGTGCGGAATGCTGCGCAAGCAGTGGGCGTACTCGGTCGGCTGGGTCCTGCAGGCGGCGCTGATCGTGGCCGGCTTCGTGATCACGGACATGTTCTTCATCGGCGCCTGTTTCGCGCTGCTCTGGTACTGGGCGCTGCGCGCCGGGCGGCAGATCGACGCGGAGAAGGCGGCGGCTTACGCCGCTTATGAGGCGGCGCAGGCGGAGGCCGACGGCTCTTACGAAGCGGCGCAGACCACGGCTGCGGAGTCGTGAGCAAGCCGGCTTCGCAATCCTCGGCCGGGCCCAGGAGCGCACCGTCGTCTCCGGCGAGTTAGCCCTCCGGTACATCCGTCCGCCCCGGTTTCGGGCGCTTCGGCCTCCCGCCACCGAATCCGATCTGGCGGTACCTGCTTGCCGACGCGCAGCGTCGCCTCTCGGGAGCGACCAGCCCGGTACGCGGTATCGAGGTCACCCACGACGAGACGTCGAGCTGATTCCGCCGACGACTATCCCTGCCGTCCTCCGGCGTCGGATCGCGACGATCACCGGAACCGTCACCGCGAGCGCGAACAAGCCCACATACCCGACGACGTCCGCCGCCACCAGGTGTCCGAACTCGGTGCAGACGGCCCAGGGCAGCCATACCGCCACAGCGGAGGCTGCGAGGAGGCGGCCAGTAGTAGACCACAGCCCGAGCGCCACCACCGCAAGGAGGATGCCGGTGACCACGTTGGAGGGATCGGCGCCGTTCTGTCCGGTGACGGGGTCCTTCGGCAACGCCTCGGTGCCGGCGAGCGTGACCGGCACCGTCCACAGCGCTGGGGTCACCGCGATCGTCATCGGCAGCTTTCGCCCGAACAGTTGCCCGCGACGTTCCTCCGCTCTGAGTTCTGCTTCCGTCCGGAAGCGGCTTTGGCGCTCTCGCCGCTTCGCCGCCGCCGCGGCTCTGCCGCCGTGCCGCCACGCGGCGAAGACCACAAAGTAGAACACCAGTGTCGCGACCCCGGCCATCCAGCAGCATGTGGCCCAGCTGGGCCAGTAGCCGGCGCGGTCCAGAGCCGTTTGCCGCACACCAGTGCAGACGGCGGTCCCGAACACCTCGACGAACAGCGCCGCCAGCCATGCCAGGGCGACCAGAAGCCGGTAGCTGTCAGGATCCGGTGTCGGCATGCCGTCGTTGCGCGTCGACCCCAAGCCCCGCCCCCGATGCCCGCACTCTGCGTTATCGCGTTTCCACGTTATGAGAAGCGATCCACGCTGTCGAGGTGTTTCATGCATCACTAATTCGGTCTAATCGTGATAATTCGCGCCCCCACCTCGGGTAGCTCCCCATCATGCTCTACTCCGAGGCCTTGGCCGTGGACCGCCACACGGCGACCGTCGGCTCGCGACGTGACCTGCGCAACCGTCTGATGGCCGGGGCGGTGGTCGCGATCGCCGGCGTGTTCGTGGTCTACCTGCTCGCCGTGCGGACCCGGTGGGGGCAGGACTACGAGAACGCGGCGCTCGTCGGCGCGCAGCACCACGTCAGCGGGAGTTGGTACGCCGACGCCGATCGCTGGCTGAACCGGCTCACCGCTGAGAGCTTCGGCGTGTCGCTCGCCGTGATCGCGATCGTCGGGCTGTTGCGGCGGCGTCTGCTGCTGGCGCTGTGCGGGGTGCTGACGGCCGGTGGGGCGGTCGTGGCGGCGCGGTTCTTGAAGGGAGTGCTGCCGAGCCGGCCGGTGTTCGGCACCGGGGTGGCGAGTGGGCATCCGGTGCACACGGTCGCCGCCAACGCCGCGGCGGCCACCCTGCACACGCTCTCGGCCGGCGTCACCGGCGTCACCGGCGTCGCCCGGGCGACCACCACGGCCGCGCACGCGCTCGCCACCGCCCACCCCGGCCTGGCGCCAGACCAGACCCCGAACACCCTCCCGTCCGGCCACGCCGCCGCGGCGATGGGCCTGTTCTTCGGGGCGCTCATCGTCGTCAGCCGCCGCTGGTACGTCGCGGTGACGCTGCTCGCGCTGCCCGGCGCGGCGTTCGCCGGCGTGGCGACCATCGCGGCCGACTGGCACCGCGTCTCCGACACCGTCGCGGCCGACCTGCTCGCCCTGGCGATCGGGCTGCTGGGCCTGGCGGCGGTGGCCCAGCTCGGCCTGGTGCGGCCCGGGCCCTCGCCCGACAGCAGCACCCTGGGTCAGCGCCTGCTCTACGCCGTGCTGCTGAGCGTCGCGACCGCCGCGCTGGCCTTCGGCGCGGCCTACTTCGTGCGCTACCACGGTGCCGTCTCCGAGGCGGCCCGCAATGACGCCGCCTACTGGTCCGCGCAGGCCTTCGCCCTCGGTGCCGCGGTCGCCGCGGCCGGCGCGATGCTCGCGGTGTGCCGGAACCTGGACTCGGTCGGATGGCGTCCGCCACGCGGGCTGACCATCCAGGCACCGTGACGGTATAAGCGCGCCATCCAGATCCCTGACATAAGCATTCTCACCCGTTCGGGCGTACCGCTTCGGGGTGAATCGGATTCTCCGGGGTCTATCGGGCATAACGCTGGTTAGGATCGGTCGTGGGCGCTGTGCTTTTCGCGCCTGTCGCCGACACCGAACACGACATCGGCAACAACATCCGAGCGACGGAAGATGGGGATCGCGCATGGGCTCCGGGATGGCGGTCATCGGTCGGGACATCGCAGTGGACCTAGGGACCGCGAACACCCTGGTGTACGTACGCGGCCGAGGCATCGTGCTGAACGAGCCCTCGGTGGTCGCGGTCGACACTGGGACCGGTGCGGTACTCGCGGTCGGCGCGGAGGCGAAGAAGATGATCGGCCGCACGCCCGGCAACATCGTGGCGATCCGGCCGCTCAAGGACGGGGTCATCGCGGACTTCGAAGTCGCCGAGCGGATGCTGCGCTACTTCATCCGCAAGGCGCACAAGCGACGGTGGCTGGCCCAGCCGCGGGTCATCGTCTGCGTCCCCTCCGGCATCACCGGCGTGGAGAAGCGCGCGGTCGAGGACGCGGCCAGCGCCGCCGGTGCGCGCAGTGTGCACCTCATCGAGGAGCCGATGGCCGCGGCGATCGGCGCGGGCCTGCCGGTCCAGGAGGCCACCGGCAACATGGTCGTGGACATCGGCGGCGGCACCACCGAGGTCGCGGTCATCTCCTACGGCGGCATCGTGACCGCGCTCAGCGTGCGGGTGGCCGGCGACGAGCTGGACAACGCGATCATCCAGTACACGAAGAAGGAGTACTCCCTGCTCCTCGGCGATCGCACCGCCGAGGAGATCAAGGTGACGGTCGGCTCGGCCTGGGACGCCGGCGAGGAGACCCGCGCCGAGGTGCGCGGCCGCGATCTGGTCTCCGGCCTGCCGAAGGTGATCCTGCTGTCCTCCGGCGAGGTGCGCAAGGCGATCGAGGAGCCGGTGACGGCGATCGTCGACGCGGTGCGCGACACCCTGGACAAGTGCCCGCCGGAGCTGGCCGGCGACATCATGGACCGCGGCATCGTGCTCACCGGCGGCGGCGCGATGCTGCACGGCCTGGACGAGCGGATCCGCGAGGAGACCGGAATGCCGGTGCACATCGCGGAGAACCCGCTGGACTCCGTGGTCCTGGGCTCGGGGCGCTGCCTGGAGGAGTTCGAGGCGCTCGCTCCCGTGCTGGGCTCCTTGAACAACCGCCGCCGTCCCGGGCGGAGGTAGTCCGGGAGCGTGCGTGACGACAAGCGGACGAGGCTGCTGCTGGCGGTACTGCTGGCAGCGGCCTTCGCCATGATCACCGTGGACGCCCGGGGCGGGTCGCGCTCGGCGCTGCGGCCGCTGCGTGCCGGCGGCGAGGCGGTGCTGGGCCCGGTGGCACGCTCGGCGGCGTGGGCCGAGCGGCCGATCGGCGACTTCGTGCACGGACTCGGGCACAGCAAGCAGGACAAGAAGGAGATCGCTCAGCTCAAGGCCCAGAACGCCGCGCTGCGCGAGCAGTCCGAGACCACCGCCGACGTCCGCGCCCGGGCCGCCGAGTTCGACAAGCTGCTGCACGTCGCCTCGGTCGGCGGCTACCGCACCGTCCCGGCGCGCGTGATGTCCTTCGCCCCGCAGCAGCAGGGCACGTGGTCGGCCACCATCGACGCCGGGACCGTGGACGGGATCAGGCCCGGCATGACCGTGCTCGACGGCGACGGCCTGGTCGGCCGCACGGTCGCCGTCGGCCACGACACCGCGACCATCCTGCTGGCCAACGACCCGCGCTTCACCGTCGGCGTGCGCACCCCCGGTGCCGGCGGGCCCGGCGGCGGCCAGGCCGGCCTGGCCACCGGCGGCGGGGACGGCGGCTTCAGCGTGCAGTTCTACGACCCGCAGGCCGACATCCCGCTCGGCACGCCGGTGCTGACCTTCGGCTCGGCCGGCGGGACGCCGTTCGTGCCCGGCGTGCCGCTGGGCACCGTGACCTCGGTGCAGCCCACGCCCGGGGCGCTGACCCGGACCGCGGTCGTGAAGCCGTTCGTCGCCTTCAACGGCCTGCAGACCGTCGGCGTCGTGGTGGAGCCGCCGCGCACCGACCCGCGCGACGCGCTGGTGGCGCACTGATCCCGGCCCGATCCCGAAAGAGTGTGACCTGTGAGACTCACCGGCTTCCTGACCATGATCTGCGGCCTGGCCCTGGTCCTGGCCCTGCAGGACGCGCTGCTGGCCGCGGTGCACCTGCCGCTGGCCGCCCCGGACCTGCTTCTGGTCGTGGTCGCCGCGGTGGGCTTCGCGCGCGGTCCGCGCAGTGCCCTGATCGCCGGCTTCCTGCTCGGACTGGCCGCCGACATCTCCCCGCCGGCCGCGCACGCGATCGGCAGCCAGGCGTTCGTGCTCTGTCTGTCCGGCTATCTGGCCGGCCGCGCCGCCGGGGCCGTGCACGGCACGGTCCTGCGGCCGATCCTGGTGGTGGCGTGCCTGGCCGCGTTCTCGCCGTACCTGTACGCGGCGCTGGACTACGCGGTGGGCAGCGGCGAGTTCCACGGGGTGGCGGCCGCGGGCGCGGCGGCGGCGCTGTACACCGGCGTCCTGGCGCCGTTCGTCATCCCGGTGGTCGACTTCGTGCTGGGCCGGGGCGAGGCCCGCGGCCTGCCGTCGCAGCGCTCGCACAGCCGCCTGCCGGGCGTCAAGACCCTGAATCGCCGCGCCTCGGCCGGCAGTACGCAGGTGTTGTAGATGAGTTCTGCTTCGAGCCGGCCGGCCGATCGGCGGCACGCGCGGCTGATGGTGTTGCGCGTGCTGGTGATCGCGCTGCTCGCGACGCTGGTCGCCCGGCTGTGGTACCTGCAGGTGCGCACCGGCCAGACCTTCCGGGACGCGGCCGCCGCGAACGACGTGCGCACCGTGATCACCCCGGCGGTGCGCGGCGACATCCTGGACGACCTGGGCCGCCCCCTGGTCGACAACAAGTCGGCGCTGACCCTGTCGGTTGACCGCACCACCCTGCTGGGCACCAAGGACCACGGCGTCTCGACGCTGGCCCGGCTGGCCTCGATCCTGGGCACCTCGCCGCAGGCCATCTCCGACCAGATCCGGCCCTGCACCGCGAAGGTCTCCAAGCCCTGCTGGAACGGCTCGCTGCTGCAGCCGGTCCCGATCGCGCGCGACGTCTCGGTGCAGCAGGCGCTGGAGGTCTCCGAGGAGCACGAGCTCTTCCCCGGGGTGATCGCGGGCCCGGAGACCGTCCGCCGCTTCCCGTCGCCCTACAGCCTGAACGCGGCGCACATCCTCGGCTACATGTCCCCGGTCACCGAGAAAGAACTCGCCGCCGCCACCGCCAAGGGCGAGGTGATGCAGCGCTCCGACCTGGTCGGCCGGGCCGGCCTGGAGGAGACCTACGACTCCTACCTGCGCGGCCAGGAAGGCGAGACGCAGGTCTCGGTGGACATCGTCGGGCACGCGCAGTCGACCCTGGCCACCAAGCCGCCGGTCAACGGCGACCACCTGGTGACCTCGATCGACGCCCGGATCCAGGCGGTCGCCGAGCGCGAGCTGGGCAACGCCGTGAAGCGGGCCCGCTCGCAGACCTCGCCGACCAACGGCAGGCCGTACGCCGCCGACTCGGCGGCCACGGTCGTGCTGGACGCGCGCACCGGCCGGGTGGTGGCGATGGCCAGCCTGCCGACGTACGACCCCAACGTCTTCACCGGCGGCATCTCAAAGACCGACTACACCGCGCTGACCTCCACCTCGGCCGGGACCCCGCTGCTGTCCCGGGCATTCCAGGGCCAGTTCGCGCCGGGCTCCACGTTCAAGGCGGTGACCACCGCCGCGATGCTCCAAGACGGCTTCGGCACCGGCACCTACGACTGCTCGCCGGCCTTCAAGATCGGCGGACAGAGCTTCACCAACTTCGAGGGCGAGGCGTTCGGGCCGATCTCGCTGAAGCGGGCCATCGAAGTCTCCTGCGACACGGTCTTCTACGGCGTCGCCTATCAGATGTGGCTGCGCGACGGCGGGCTCAAGGCGGTGGCGCACCCGCTGGAACCCATCGCCACCATGGCGCACGCCTTCGGGCTGGGCGCGAAGACCGGCATCGACCTGCCGGGCGAGGCCAAGGGCGACATCCAGACCCGCGCGGAGAAGCAGGCCACCTGGAACAGCATGCACACCATCTGGTGCAAGCGGGCCAAGGACGGCTACCCCGAACTGCTGGGCTCGGATCCGACGCGCGCGGCGTACCTCCAGGCGCTCGCCAAGGAGAACTGCACCGACGGCTACAAGTACCAGCCCGGCGACGCCGCGATCTCGGCCATCGGCCAGGGCGGCGACCTGGTGACGCCGTTGCAGCTGGCGCGGGTGTACGCGGCCGTCGCCAACGGCGGCATCCTCTACCAGCCGCAGCTCGGCCGGGCGCTGATCTCCGCGGACGGCAAGGTGGTCAAGGAACTGCCGCCGATCGTGAGCCGGAAGCTGCCGGTGTCGCCCTCGACGCTGGCGTTCCTGCAGGACGCGCTGCACGGCACCTCGACCGAGGGCACCGCGGCCCCGGCCTTCGCCGGCTGGCCCGAGAGCCTGATCCCGACGTATGCCAAGACCGGGACCGCGGAAGTCTACGGAAAGCAGACCACATCCTGCTTCGTCGCCTTCGCCGGCACCGAGAACGGTCCACGCTACGTCGTGGCGATGATGGTCTCCCAGGGCGGCACCGGTGTCGGGACGTCCGGGCCGTCGGTGGAGGCGATCCTGGCCGCGCTGTTCGGCGTCGACATGGGACACCCGGACCCGAACGGCACGCTGCCGGCCACGCTGCCGGTGGTCCGCCCCGACGGCCTGCTGCCCGCGCTCCCGCCGGCGACCGCCCTGCCCACGCCTCCGCCGCCGTCGCCCTCGCCCACCAAGAAGCAGTGAGCCCGCCGTGACCCTGAACCCCGCGATCAACAAGGGCCCGGCGGCGATGCCGGTCGCCGAGACCAGGCGCCGCTCCAGCCGGCTGCGCCGCTTCGACTGGATGCTGCTGGGCGCCGCGCTGGCGCTGTCGATCTACGGCGCGATCCTGGTGTGGTCGGCCACGCGCAGCCGCACCGCCCTGACCGGCGGCGACCCGCAGTTCTTCCTCAAACGGCACATGATGAACCTGGCGATCGGCCTGGTCCTCATGGTGCTGACAACGCTGCTGTCCTATGCGTGGGTCCGCGCGGTCACGCCTGTGTTCTACATCCTGGCGCTGCTCGGGCTGGCCGCGGTGCTCAGTCCTCTGGGCTCGACGGTCAACGGCGCGAAGTCCTGGATCGAGCTCGGCGGCGGCTTCTCCATCCAGCCCGCCGAGTTCGCCAAGGTCGCGGTGGTCCTGGGCCTGGCGGTGGTGCTGACACTGCCGCCGACCAAGGGCGTGCTGTCCGGGATGTCGGAGCGGGACGAGGCGGTCACCCCGCGCCGGATCGCCGGCGCGGGGCTGGTCGCCGGGATCCCGACCGGCATCATCATGCTCCTGCCGGACCTGGGCTCGGCCATGGTGATCCTGGTCGCCACCGCCGGTCTGCTGGTCTTCGCCGGGACCAGCGGCCGCTGGCTGGCGCTCCTCGGCGTCGGCGCGGCCGTGGCCGCCGTCGCCGCCACCCGGCTGCACCTGCTGGCCCAGCACCAGGTCAACCGCTTCGCGGCGTTCGCCGACCCGCACCTGGACCCGCAGGGCGTCGGCTACAACACGGCGCAGGCCCGGCTGGCCATCGGCTCCGGCGGCGTGCTGGGCAAGGGGCTGTTCAACGGCACGCAGACCAACGGCCGCTACGTCCCGGAACAGCAGACGGACTTCGTGTTCACCGTCGCCGGCGAGGAGCTGGGCTTCGTCGGCGGTGTGGTGCTCATCGCGCTGTTCGCGGTCCTGCTGCTGCGCGGCATCGCCGCGGCCCGCCTGTGCGACGACCTGTTCGGGATGCTGGTCTGCGCCGGGGTGGTCAGCTGGTTCGCCTTCGAGACGTTCGAGAACATCGGCATGACGCTGGGGATCATGCCGGTCGCGGGCATCCCGCTGCCGTTCGTCTCCTACGGTGGTTCCTCGATGTTCGCCAGCTTCATCGCCGTCGGGCTGGTGGAGAACGTGCGGCTGCGCGCGACGAGGCCGGCCATCACGGTCGACTGAGCACCCTGCGCGCACGCGTTAGGCTGGATGGGCGGCCAAACCGCCCGCCGGCGTGACCCCGGTCACATCCCCGGCGCCATCTCCGTCGAAAACCCAAAGGTCGAGCAGACGATGCCAGCGATGCCAGGTCAGTCCGTGTTCCCGCAGCTCGAAGCGGTCCTGCCGGGTGTGCAGAAGCCGATCCAGTACCTCGGCGGCGAGCTGAACTCGACCGTCAAGGACTGGGACGCCTGCGACGTCCGCTGGGCCCTGATGTATCCCGACGCCTACGAGGTCGGGCTGCCCAACCAGGGCGTCATGATCCTCTACGAAGTGCTCAACGAGCGCGAGGGCGTGCTGGCCGAGCGCACCTACTCGGTGTGGCCCGACATGGAGAAGGCGATGCGGGAGCAGAAGATCCCGCAGTTCACCGTGGACGCGCACCGGCCGGTGAAGGACTTCGACGTCTTCGGCCTGTCCTTCTCCACCGAGCTCGGCTACACGAACATGCTCAACGCGCTGGACCTGGCCGGGATCCCGCTGGAGGCCGAGGACCGGACCGAGGAGCACCCGATCGTGCTGGCCGGCGGGCACGCCGCGTTCAATCCCGAGCCGATCGCCGACTTCCTGGACGCCGCGGTGGTCGGCGACGGCGAGGGCGCGGTGCTGGCGATCACCGACATCATCCGGGCCTGGAAGGCCGAGGGCCGTCCCGGCGGTCGCGAGGAGCTGCTGTTCCGCCTGGCCAAGACGGGCAACGTCTACGTGCCGCGGTTCTACGACGTCGAGTACCTGGCCGACGGCCGCATCCGCCGCGTCGCGCCGAACAAGCACGGCGTGCCGTTCCGCGTGGCCAAGCACACGGTGATGGACCTGGACGAGTGGCCCTACCCCAAGCAGCCGCTGGTCCCGCTGGCCGAGACCGTGCACGAGCGCATGTCGGTGGAGATCTTCCGCGGCTGCACCCGCGGCTGCCGCTTCTGCCAGGCCGGGATGATCACCCGCCCGGTCCGCGAGCGCTCCATCACCGGCATCGGCGAGATGGTCGAGGCGGGCCTGGCGGCCACCGGCTATGAGGAAGTCGGCCTGCTCTCGCTGTCCAGCGCCGACCACACCGAGATCGCCGACGTCGCCAAGGGCCTGGCCGACCGCTACGAGGGCACCAACACCTCGCTGTCCCTGCCCTCCACCCGGGTCGACGCCTTCAACATCGACCTGGCCAACGAGCTCTCGCGCAACGGCCGCCGCAGCGGCCTGACCTTCGCCCCGGAGGGCGGCAGCGAGCGCATGCGCAAGGTCATCAACAAGATGGTGACCGAGGAGGACCTGATCCGCACCGTCACCGCCGCCTACGGCGCCGGCTGGCGGCAGGTGAAGCTGTACTTCATGTGCGGACTCCCCACCGAGACCGACGAGGACGTCCTGCAGATCGCCGACCTGGCCCGCAAGGTCATCAAGGCCGGCCGCGAGGCCTCCGGCACCCGCGACATCCGCTGCACGGTGTCCATCGGCGGGTTCGTGCCCAAGCCGCACACCCCGTTCCAGTGGGCCGGGCAGCTCGACGCCGAGAGCACCGACGCCCGCCTGGTGAAGCTGCGCGACGCGATCCGCGCCGACAAGAACTACGGCAAGGCCATCGGCTTCCGCTACCACGACGGCAAGCCCGGCGTCATCGAGGGCCTGCTCTCGCGCGGCGACCGGCGCGTCGGCAAGGTGATCCGCGAGGTGTGGGAGCGCGGCGGCCGGTTCGACGGCTGGAGCGAGCACTTCTCCTACGAGCGCTGGGCCGAGGCCACCGCGGCCGCGCTCGCCGACACCCCGGTCGACCTGGCCTGGTACACCACGCGCGAGCGCGAGTACAACGAGGTCCTGCCCTGGGACCACATCGACTCCGGCCTGGACCGGGACTGGCTGTGGGAGGACTGGCAGGACGCGCTGGAGGCGGCCGAGGGCGGCGGCACCGAGGTCGAGGACTGCCGCTGGACGCCCTGTTACGACTGTGGCGTGTGCCCGCAGATGGGGACGGAGATCCAGGTGGGGCCGACCGGGGTGAAGCTGCTGCCGCTCACGGTGGTCTGAATCCGCCCCGGGGGAGAGACGCGCTTGTCGGGGCGATGATCTCACCGCTACTCTGACCTCACCAGATCCGAACAGAATCAAACGGATCACAACAGCTGGGTGAGGGGTGGCGGTGAGCCTCGACACGGGAGCGGCCGCGTCGGCCGTGGACGGCGCACGGCGCGAAGCAGAACTCGGTTTCGCCGAGCGGTTCGGCGGCGAGCCCGCCGGCGTGTGGGCCGCGCCGGGGCGGGTCAACGTGATCGGCGAACACACCGATTACAACGACGGCTTCGTGCTGCCGATGGCGATCGACCGCGCCTGCTACGCCGCGGCCGCCCCGCGTGCGGACCGTGTCCTGCGCGTCTACGCCGCGCAGCTCGACCAGGAGGTCGAGCTCTCGCTCGACGCCCTCGTCGGCCCGGGCTCGGCCGCCGACACCCGCCAGGCCACGGACCCGGACATGTCGCCGCTGGCCGAGCCGGCGGTGAGCGGCTGGGCGGGCTACCCGGTCGGCGTCGCCTGGATCCTCCAGCAGGCCGGGTTCCCGGTGAGCGGTGCGGATGTGTTTCTCACAAGCACAGTGCCGGTCGGCTCCGGGCTGTCGTCCTCGGCCGCACTGGAGTGCGCGACGGCGCTCGCCCTGGCCGGCGTCTCGGGGTTCGAGCTCAGTACGGCCGAGCTCGCCCGGCACACGCAGCGTGCGGAGAACATCTACGCCGGCGTGCCCTGCGGCCCGCTGGACCAGATGTCCTCGGCGTTCGGGCAGGACGGCTCGGTGCTGTTCATCGACACCCGCACCGGAGACGTCCGGCCGCAGCCGTTCGACCTGGCGGCCGAGGACGCACTGCTGCTCGTGATCGACACCCGCGTCTCGCACGCGCACGGCGAGAACGGCTACGCCGACCGCCGCTCGGCCTGCGAGCGCTCCGCGGAGTTCCTGGGCGTCAGGGCTCTGCGGGACATCCCGCTGTCCGAACTGCCCGAGGCTTTCGCGAAGGTCTCCGTCGGTCTCGGCGAGACCTTCGCGCGCCGGGTGCGGCACGTGGTCACCGAGGACGCGCGGGTCGAGCAGTTCGTCGAGATCCTGCATCAGGAGCCTGTCTCCCTGCCGCGTCTCGGCCACCGCATGATGCAGTCGCACGCCTCCCTGCGCGACGATTACGAAGTCAGCGCTCCCGAACTCGACCTCGCCGTGTCCACCGCCGTCGCCGCCGGCGCCCACGGCGCCCGGATGACCGGCGGCGGCTTCGGCGGCAGCGCCATCGCGCTGGTCGACCGCGACCAGCTCGACGCCGTCCGCACCGCCGTCCTCGAAGCCTTCGCAGAGCACGGATACACCGAACCGCAGTTCTTCCCCGCCGTCGCCTCGGCCGGCGCGCGCCGCATCGCTTGACGGAGAACCAGAACCATGGACCTCGATCTGACCAGGACCGTCACCAAGCTCTCGGACGGCAGGGAGCTGATCTACTACGACGAGACCCCCGGCCAGGACCGCTCCGCCGCCGACGAGCGCGATCTGCCGACCGTGTCCACCACCAGCGAGCTGCGCCGCGATCCGCTCACCGGCGAGGTCACGGCGGTGGCCGGGCACCGGCAGGACCGCACCTTCCTGCCGGCGGCGGACCAGTGCCCGCTGGACCCCTCGCGGCCGGGCCACCTGAGCGAGATCCCGGCCGCGGACTACGACGTGGCGGTGTTCGAGAACCGCTTCCCGTCGCTGGCCGGGGACACCGGACGCTGCGAGGTCGTGGTCTTCAGCGCGGAGCACGCGGCGTCCTTCGGCGCGCTGCCGGTCTCGCGGATCCGGCACATCGTGGACGTCTGGGCCGACCGCACAGCGGAGCTGGCCTCCCGCCCCGGCATCGAGTACGTGTACTGCTTCGAGAACCGGGGCGTCGAGGTCGGCGTCACCCTGCACCACCCGCACGGGCAGATCTACGCGTTCACCTTCGTCCCGCCCCGGATGCAGAAGATGCTGGACACGGCGGTGGCGTACCACGAGAGCACCGGCGGCTGCGTGGCCTGCGACACGCTGGCCGAGGAGAAGGCCGAGGGCTCGCGGATCATCACCGCCGGCGAGTACTTCACGGCGTACGTGCCCTACGCGGGGCGGTGGCCGTTCCAGGTGGACATCGTGCCGAACCGGCACGTGCCCGACCTCCCCGCGCTGACCCCGGCGGAGCGCGACGAGGTGGCGGCCATCGGCAAGGAGTGCGTGCAGCGGCTGGACGCGCTGTTCGACGGGCCGATGCCGTACATCGGGTCGTGGTACCAGGCCCCTGTCAACACCGGACGCGTGGAGTCGCACCTGCGGTGGCAGCTCGCCGCGCTGCGCCGCGCGCCGGGGAAGCTGAAGTACCTGGCGGGGACGGAGTCCGGGGCCGGGGCGTTCATGAACGACATACGGCCGGAGCGGGCCGCGGCGATGCTTCGGGGCGAGGAGTAGGCCGCGCCCTACTTCGTCCGCGGCGTGCGGATCAGCAGGCTGGCGAAGACGTCCTGCTCGCCGATCGCGGTGTAGGTGTGCGGCACATCGGCCGTCCAGGACACGTGCCCGCCGGGCGGGACGGTCAGCAGCGCGCCCGGTCGTCCGACACACGCTGTTCCGGTGAAGACGGTGAGGTACTCGACCGTTCCCGGCGGATGCGCGGGGGAGAGCTGCTCGTAGCCGGGACGGATGTGAAGCCGGAAAAGCTCGGTGTCGGTGTCCGCATCGGAGAACGTCTCCAGGAGCGATGCCGACACCGCGGTTCCGTGGATGGTCTCCAGCGGTCTGTCGCCCTCTCGCGACGGATCGGGGAGGAGCGCGCCGATGGGGACGCCGAGGCGGCCGGCGATCGCGTAGAGGGTTTCGATCGTGGGGTTGCCCCGCGAGCCGTCTTCCAGGCCGGACAGGGTGGCTTTGCCGACGCTGGCGTCGCGGGCCAGAGCCGACAGGCTCACGTCGCGCTCGCGGCGCAGGTTCCGGATGCGGGCGCCGATTTGGGTGGCGAAGTCCGTTGTTGTGCCGTCTCCCACAGTCGCAACTTACACCGTCGGGTGCTGTAGCTTGTTCCGTATACGGAACAGGGAGGTCCTGTCGTGGTTGCTGGGCAGGTTGAGGATGCTGGGGCGGTCGCCGGGGAGCTGGAGCCGGAAGGGCTCGGTCCCACGTTCGGGGCCGGCGTCGTCACCGCACTCGTCGGTTTCACGAGTTCCTTCGCCGTGGTCATCGCCGGACTGCGGGCCATCGGTGCGACGGAACGCCAAGCGGCGTCGGGATTGCTGGTGCTCAGCGTCTCGATGGGCGTCGCGGGGATCGTGTTCAGCGTCCGGCATCGGATGCCGATCAGCATCGCCTGGTCGACGCCGGGAGCCGCGCTGCTCGTGAGCATCGGTGCGGGGCGTGTGCACTCCGGGCATGGCGGCGCTCGCGGCTATCAGGAGGCGCTCGGCGCTTTCGCTCTCGCAGGGCTGCTGACTGTCATCACCGGCTTCTCGCGCACGCTCACCCGCTGGATCGCCACCATCCCCGCGCCGATTTCGGCTGCGATGCTCGCCGGCGTCATCGCGCCTATCTGTTTCGAGTCTGCCCAAGCCGCAGTACGCCTGCCGCGCTTGGCATTACCCGCTGTCGCCGTCTGGGTGGTGCTGGGACGCTTCGCCAAACGCTGGGCCACGCCTGCTGCTCTCGCCGCCGCTTTCCTAGGTCTCGCCCTCGATCCGTCGACGCGCGGCCACTTGACCGGCGGCCTGCTCCCGACACTGACGGCCACCGCCCCACGCTTTGATATCGGAACTCTGATAAGCCTGGCGCTCCCGCTCTACTTGGTGACGATGGCGTCCCAGAACCTCGCGGGTATAGCCGTCATGCGCAGCTACGGCTACGAACCGCCGATCCGTGAAGTCCTGATGGGCACAGGCGCGGCCACCACCCTCAGCGCCCCCTTCGGCGGCATCGCCATCAACTTCGCCGCCATCACCGCCGCCCTCGCCGCGAGCCCCGACTCGCACCGCGACCCCCGCCGCCGCTGGATCGCCGCGACCACGGCCGGCGCGCTGTACGTCGTCCTCGGCCTCGGCGCCGCGGCGGCAACGGCACTCCTCATCGCCGCGCCGCCACTGCTGATCGAAGGCGTCGCAGGACTCGCACTCCTCCCCGCCCTAGGCGGCGCACTGACGACGGCTCTGAGCGACACCCGCTACCGCGAACCGGCAACCGCGGCCTTCGTCACGACCGCCTCCGGAATCACCGTCGCGGGCGTCGGAGCGGCGTTCTGGGGGCTGCTCGTAGGCATGGCATTGCTGGCCGCATCCCAGTTCAGACACCCCGAGATGAACAACGCGTGACCGAAGGCAATCAACACCTTGCGCAGGGTGGACCCCAAGACCCCTGATGGATAAGCTGGCACGTCGGATCGCAGGACCCAGATCTACCCAGGGGAGAAGCAAAGGTGTCCGCAAAGAAGGTCACGGCAGCCGCCGCGACAGCCCTCGCCGCAGCCACTTCTTTGGCGATGCCGGCGCACGCGAACGTGACGCCGAAGACGTTCCCGGG
>Ga0207671_10000777_pt1 | contig 40486 bp, 25 predicted proteins | sample KBSC24metaG_FD_184352 | JGI IMG/M metagenome (GOLD analysis project Ga0207671, IMG submission 184352) | Corn rhizosphere microbial communities from Kellogg Biological Station, Michigan, USA - KBS C2-4 metaG (SPAdes) (version 2) | ecosystem: Host-associated > Plants > Roots > Rhizosphere > Soil...
GAACACTATCGCAAGGGGCCGCCACCTGGGATTAAATCATTGTGGCTCGGTTTGCGCCGCCTCGATGATATTGTCATCGGCTTTCAGTTGGGCGCAAACCAAGTCAAGAATTAAGAGTCAAGATAAGGGAATGGGGGAGCAGAACACATGAATGCTGTCGGAAATAGAGTTACTCCATTCACGCTGTCGACTGTATGTTTTGCACCCCCAGGATGGGGGACAGGGGGCCACTTTCTGCTATAATCTCCCTCTATGCCCCCCAGCGATAACCAGTCTCCCCGCAGTGCGCCGTCACGGCGCTCTCTCCTTTTCGGCGCGATCTTAATCGCCATAGTCACCGTTCTTGTCTGCCTGTTTCCCAAGGCCGAGAATGATCTCTTTTTCGAGCTGCGGACTGGCATGGACATGCTGGATCACGGCGCTCTGCCGCGCGTTGACACCTATTCCTGGGTGAATAGGGGAACCCGGTGGGATGTGCCGGAGTGGTTCAGTTTCATTGTTTACACGCTGGCCTATCGCGCAGGCGGCTTCTTCGGTATCTGGGTGATCATGGCGTTGCTGACGATCATCACATCACTGATGGTCTGGTTCTGGCTTGCGCCGCGAACCGGTCCGGTACTGGGCTTTATTCTTACTAACCTCATACTGGTCGGTTTGAGCGGCTGTATTCAAGAACGCCCCTACGCATTCACCTATGTTTTACTGCCGCTTTGCCTGATGATCACTTTGCGGGCTCGCGATTCCATCATCCGTTCGGACAATCGATCCTGGCGCTTGCTTGCGTTACCTCCAATTATCGTGGCTATTTGGGCAAACCTGCATCAGGGGCTTGTGGTATTTATTGCGTTGCTCTGTCTCTTTGGAGTGGGGGATTTCGGGATTGCATGCTGGCTGCGCTTGCGAAAGGGGCAAATGTCAGGCCAGTTTGGGTTGGCAGGGCGGTATATGCTGTTTACCGCCGCAGCCTGCGCGTTGGCGGCAATGGCGTCGCCGTATGGTTGGAGGCTCTACTGGAACGTCCTAATTACTCTGCGCGATCCGAACTTGATGTCCAACGTTTTCGAGTGGCAGCCTATTAATGTCCTGTCGCTCATAGAGCTTCAGCCATTTATCGCAATGTGCTTCGTCGTTTTTGGAGCGCTTGTCCTCAGTCGTAGGCGCAGTATGGGCGATACGCTTGTGCTTGGGGCGCTGTTCGTGGAGGCTCTGCTGCATGCGCGCAATACGGCGTTGTTCTGCCTGGCCGGGATCGTAATCGCCGCGCCGCATATCGAGTCTGTTTTGGATCGGTCGCGCGACCGACTGTTCTTTGCTTCGAGCGCGAGCGTCCGAAATGCGATTGCTGGGGTGTTTGCCGTCCTATACGCCGTTGGAATCGCAATGGTGTCGTTTGCAAAACTGGGACTCGAGGTCGGCCCCAAAGGGTACTCCCTGGAAGGGATTGGGGAGGCCGTTGCTCGTGTCCCACATTATCCGTCCGATGCCCTCGCCTTTATCAAAGCGGAGCAATTTCCCCCAAACCTCCGTGTCTTCAACAATTTCGAGATTGGCGGCTACTTGATGATGTATCTGCCGGAGCAGCCGGTGTTTTCGGATGGGCGGTTGGACGTTTATGTGGGAAAGACATTCAACGACACGCTTGTACTTACGCAGCAGCCCGGGACGCCGAAGTGGAAGGAGCTTGTCGAGCATTACGATTTCGATTGCATCATCACTACAAGTGGCAAAGAGGCTGCAGCGTTTCAGGCCTTGCCGGATTGGCAGTTGGTATACCAAGACCCGCGTCGCCCGCACAAGCTGCGTTGCCGTATCCTCCTGCGCCGCCGCCCCCAGTTCGCCGCTCTCATCGCACGCTGTCTGCGCGATCGGCCGTTATCGAAAGTTGACACGCAATAGCGCGGCGCGATTACGGCGTGCCCTCGATAGGCGTCTGCGGAATGACCGGCGCTTCTGGAACAACTTGCGGCGCTTTCTCTGCTCCGGGGATGCTGCCGGTCAATATGGAATTTTCAAGGGTCGGCAGCCAGGAATACGGAGGGATATCGTCCATGGCCTTCAGGACAACGACCGCGTTGCCGCTTACAAATACATAGACTGCCAATTCTTCCTGGACTGATATTTTGCCGGCGGCACGCTTGCCGCCGGCGTAGAACCTGGCCGTATGTCCATATCCCGTATAGCCATATTCGGGCTTTGTATGCGTGTAGTTGTCGAGGTTGAGGGCGTCGCCTGTGGATTCGGCAATTCCCGCAGTGACATCCTCAAGGGGAGGTGGGGCTTCACCAGGCTTCAACATATTGATTGTGTAAAACAGCGCCGGCGATGCGTCCGAATCGTTGATAAGCCATACATATCCAGTGACGTTTGGCAGGGGCTTGCCTGCGTTGTCCGCCATGGTCATCTTTGCGGGGCCGTCGCCGAACTTCGGAGCGCACAGTGTTATGCCTCCGTAGCTCTTGAGGGGGAGAAGGTACTTGTACGAAAGCGGATCGGGTGTCCAACTGGTAGGCTTCTTAGGCTGCCCCATTGCAGTACCTTCAAGAACGCCTTGCTGGAATGTAAGGACGGACTGTTCCAGTTTCGGCAAATTCTGTTTTGAGTTCGGATCAATGTCGAAACCGACAAACGAAGTATTGATATTTGCGTCACCAATGACGTAGGCGAATATGTGGACGGGAACGACCTGATGATCAACGGCCTGAGCGCCCAGAGTGTGCCGGTTCGGTTCAAGGTCGTAATCGCCGCTGACATAACAGCGGACGGCAGGCCGGCCACGCACTATGCCGTGCTGTATTTTTGTCGCTACCATATTGAAGAGGCGGTCGGTAATCGGCGCTGTCGCTTCGCGGATGGCGGCTTCCGGTGCCCAATCGGGGCCAACGCCTCCGGCGATTTCCGTTGTGACTGTGAGGTATTCAGACAGCCCTGCGCCATCCAATGGGCCGGCGCGTCTGCGCACCTTGTAAACTTCCCCGTTACCAAACTTATAGAGTTCCCTCTTGCTTGCAAATGTGGTAGTGCCAATTTGCTTCCAGTCGCTTGGCAGGTTTAGCGAGCCGAGTTGGATCTGTACGGCGTCAGGCTGCAGTCCGAGAGGCAACTCCGTCTCCGATGAGCTCCACACCGGCAACTCAGGCGGATCGCAGTAGGCGACCTGCGCGTTGAGACAGGTTGTCAGGCATATTGCAAGAACGATTCGCGCGAACGAGGGCATATCATAATCCTCCAGGGCAGGAAATAGTTCAGCATAGCCGGAGGAGACTCCTCCGGCATCCCGCGCCAAGCGTCGTGCTTATCGTAGGGTGCAGAGCGCGATATCATTCATGTAAAATTTAAACGTTTAAGTTTTATTGATAATCGGACTCATTTTGCTGGCGTTGGTTCAGGAGAATTAGGTGGAGCGAGCATAAACGGCAGGATAGCCAGTGTTCGATTTACGATGGCGCTTTAATCATTGATATGACGTCAAATTAGAATATTTGTATTTATAAAGATGGGAATCATACAAATATTAGGACCATTTTGATTCGATTGGTTGCGCTTGAAATTTGATTGGTTCCAATTATGGGTAAGAAAAATGTTTTGGTTGCATCGCATAATTCGCTTGACAACTCGCGGCTTCCATTATATAATCGTTTAAATACAACTTCGGCAGGGATGTAAAGCGAGATCTTACACTGCCGTGATCAGCACATTATCTTATGGAGCCGACAATCATGAAACCGCAGAATGCCCGACCTTCCGGATTTACTTTGATTGAATTGCTAGTTGTCATAGCAATAATCGCGATTCTTGCAGCAATTCTCTTCCCCGTATTCGCACAGGTTCGTGAGAAAGCCCGCGCCATATCCTGTCTGTCCAACGAAAAACAGATTGGTTTGGCCCTGATCCAGTATTCGCAGGATAATGACGAAGAGGTCGTGCCTGCCTGGATCGGCGCAAAATTCACGGCGGACGCTGCTCCTGCGCCGTTACCTGGCAATATTAATTTTCCCGGGCAGGCTCGTTGGATGGACGTGATACTGCCGTATGCCAAAAGCACGCAGATCTTTACCGACCCGGACAGCAACACTAAATATGTGCCCGTTCCTGCCGGCAGTATTGTTGATAGCCCTGATCCGGCCACAGGAATCTATTACCGCGATTCGAATGGCGGCTACGCCATGAATGTCGCCTACTTCAATGATCCCAATGGAGCGCATCCGCCGACGCCGATCCCGGATCAGCCTGTTCCTCCCACGCATCGGTCTGTTACGTTGAGCATGCTGCCGGATCCTTCCAGCACTATCTGGGTTACAGACTTCATCAATGCCCGCGACTCGTTCCAGTGTGTCTGGCAGGCGATCAATACCGGCTGGGCGCAGCCGACTATCGATACCAATGCCAAGCCGCGTACGCTTGGAGTCAACGGCTTGCTTCGCGAACTGCATCAGGGCCGTGTTAATGTCCTGTACTGCGATGGCCATGCAAAAGCTCAGACTCTTGACAATCTCACGGAGAAAGTGCATTCCGGCGCTACGACCGGCGCGTACTGCCATTGGACGATTGAAGACGACTGCAACTAGTTTCGGGGTAAGTATTGCCGCATGGCGTTTAAGGCAGCACTTACTGAAGAGCACGGCTTCTTAAATTGATAAGCCGCCGCAACGGAATAACCGTCGCGGCGGCTTGTCCTTAAGCTCGTATGCCTTCCGCCACGGCAGCCGTCGGCAGTCATATCTTCTTTCGCACACTGAATAGGGTAACCTAAGGTCAGGATCACGATCATGCACTCCCCAGGATTAATCTCCGATGATCCACAACATAGCTCGCCACTCCCGGCTGCCGTTCGCGTGCGGCGCGCCGCCAGGAATGGGACAGAGAAAGGCCGAATGGTCACTGTTAAAGACATTGCGAAGAAGTGCAATCTCAGCGTCGCGACGGTTTCGAATGCGTTAAACGACAAGCAAATCGTTCGGCCTGATACACGCCAGGTCGTTCTCAAAGCGGCTGCCGAACTTGGGTATCGTCCTAGCGCCATCGCCCGCGGATTGATCGGCAAAAAGATGAACACAATCGGCGTTGTGTTCTACACTCAGCCCGAAATGGCGCTGAGCGCCAATCCATATTTTCACCTCGTGCTCGACGGCATCTTTTCTGTCTGTGCGCGCGACCATCAGAATACGATGTTCTGCGCCCTCTCATCCTGGGAAGCTGTTGATGAAGCGGTCAATAGAATCTGTGATGGCCGTTGCGACGGAGCCCTTCTACTTCTTCCGCCGGCAAATAGCGCCCTGCTCGATCGCCTGACCCAGATCGACTTTCCCTTTGTTACCCTCTCCACAACTCCCTCAGATCGGCGTATTAGCTTTGTAGATATCGATAATGTTCTGGGCGCGCGTCAGGCTGCCGAACATCTTATCAAGCTTGGGCATCGCCGTATCAACTTTATTATGGAACCGCGCGACGAGCCGTTTCAATTCGCCCATGATCGTCTCCTGGGAGCGCGAATGGCCTTCAATGATGCCGGATTGAAACTGGACGATCAAGATGTCGTTACGATGGTCGAAGCCTACACCAGGGCCCGATCACTGCGCACCGGCGGCGATCACTCGGATGTGCCTACGGCCTTTATGTGCCTTCATGACGCCTACGCGATGGAACTGCTCGGCATGCTTGAGAACGTGGGTATCGATGTGCCGCGCGATATCTCCGTGATCGGTTTCGACGACATCCAGTGGGCGGCATCCCCGAAGTCCAAACTGACGACGATCCGCCAATCGGTCACCGTACTCGCTACGACTGCCATCGAGATCCTGCTGAAACAGATCAACGGCGAAACCGAAGAACCACAGAAAGTCATCTTCCCCACAGAGGTCATGGTGCGCCAAACGACCGGAGCCCCTCGGTCGCTTTAGGCGCGCCTCCAACATCTCTGTCGATATAGCTAACTCCCAAAATCTTTCGATAGCTTGTGGATGAAAACAGTAATAGCTATACAATTGCCGTGAATTATTGTAAGCAACACCTGTAAAAAATAATAACCCTAAATCGGCTCAATTCGTCTAAAACCCTATCCAGTATAAATGCAAGAATCGCTTGACTCTTGTTTGACTGCCTGATACAATACCTATGTTGTACTGAACCGTTAGAATTTATAGCAATTCAAGGTTCACAAAATCTCCATTCAAAATAACTCTTATAACCTTTTTCGAATACATAAAATTCGTATCAAAGGTTGAATGCGAATCAGGCCGCGCGAGCATACATGCCCAGCATTATTCTCCACGAGCTTAGTCGTTCACACGGTAGGAGCCGGATATGCGCCCCGATGTCTTCAACGCCTATCATAGGCGTTTCAATGCCTTCTTGCGTCTGCCATCAGTATGGCTGGTGGTTATATGTTCAGTGATCTTCTCAATGGCCCAAGCGCCGGGATGCGCTCAGACACTTGTCAACCTGAGCATCTCCCCGCACTCGGTGATCGGACCTGGAACTGCTACAGGCACCGTTACGCTGGGATCAGCGGCTCCGGTGGGAGGAACCAGCGTCGCGTTGTCCAGCTCCGCCACGGCGGTTGCTACGGTCCCAACCAATGTCGTCGTGCCGTCCGGAAGCACGAGCGCCACCTTCACGATCAGCCCGGCGGCAGTCTACACCTCCGGCAGCGCCACAATCTCCGCCGTTTTAAGCGCGGTCACCAAGACAGCGATAATCGTGGATAATCCCACAGTTGCTGCGTCTCGCAACCCTGCTGTTCAGGCAGGCAATCCTGCCGGTGGTGATATCGGCCCGACATTCACTCAGAGCACCGCTGCCACCTGGGCTGTCTACGATCCCGCCGGAACTCTGATCGCAGGCGCCGGAACGGGTACGCCCGGCGTCAACGGATGGAGCGTGCAGCTCTATTTGTATCAGGATCCCAACACCCTGCTCATTGAAATCGGCGATATTGCGGTAACGGCCCCGGCGAGCGTTCAGCCCGCGACCGGATACCTGGTCGTGGTCGGCATCCCAAACGGTGTGGATCTCGCGACGAAGAACGCAGGATACTTCGATGTCGTCCCTGCCCAGCCTATCAATCTGTCCACCTTCTCGGTAGCGCCGTCCTCGGTTCCCGGTGGGACGAGTGTCACGGGATTGGTTACCCTGGACGGCCCCGCGCCGTATGGCGGCACAACGATCGCCCTTGCCAACAGCAATACCGCCGCTGCCACTGTCCCGGCCTCGGTTACAGTCCCGGCAGGCAGCGTCACACAGACATTTACCATTACGACACCGGCCGTGGCATCGACGGCCGCCGCGAACATCAGCGCCACATTTAACGGCGCAACGATGTATCAGCAGCTAGCCGTTACTCCCACAGGCGCTCCGCTGTCCGTCGTCTCGGTGACCCTCAATCCCCCCATAGTTACCGGCACCAACGCGAGCACAGGGACCGTCACCCTCGGCACATCGGCTCCGGTGGGCGGCGCTGTGGTCACGCTTACGAGCAGCAACACATCGGTGCTGACGGTGCCCGCGAACGTCACCGTGCTCGCCGGGCAGACAAGCGCCACATTCAATGCTGTCAGCTCGACGGTATTATCAAACACGTCGGTTACGGTTACCGCAAGCTACAACGGAACTGCCTCGGCGGCGCTGACCGTGACGCCGTTGAGCGCGATCTCGCTCACTTCGCTCGTGGTTGCTCCCAATGCAGTACCCGGCGGCCTCTCCACGACAGGCACTGTTACAGTGAGCGCTCCTGCTCCCTACGGCGGCCTTGCCGTGGCCCTGGCAAGCTCCAATACTGCTGCGGCGAGCGTTCCTACAACGGTCACCGTTCTGCAGGGCAGCATCACAGCCAATTTTAATGTCAACACGTATGCGGTCAGCAGTGCGGCCACGGCCAGTTTGACGGCGACCTACTCCGGCGTCACTAAAACGGCCGGCTTAAACGTCAATCCCGCGCCGCCGGCTAATCTGAAGGCGCTGACGCTCTCACCCACAACGGTGATTGGCGCTCAGACGAACGGAACGAACTCGACGGGAACGCTGGCTTTGACCAGTCTCGCTCCCGCAGGCGGGGTAGTGGTCGCCCTGACCAGCAGCAACCCGAGTGTGGTGTCCGTTCCTTCGACACTCACCGTTCCTGCCGGCTCGTCGGCTACCACGTTCTCTGCCACCACGTTCAATGTGACGTCGACCCAGACGATCACGATCACTGCCACGTACGGCAGCAGCAAAGTCTCCTCCACGCTGACTGTCAATCCGTGGCTCAAGACATTCGCCGTCTCTCCCGGCATGCTCGTGGGAGGAAACACGACGACCGGCACGATTACCCTCAATCAGGCTGCCCCGGTGGGCGGAATCGCGGTAAACCTCGCCAGCAGCAATACGGTTGCCGCGACAATTCCTGACGGTCCAGGAGTCGTAAGCGGTGTCCTCACAATCCCGGCAGGCTCGACGACCGGCACGTTCACAATAAACACGTCGACCGTCATCCTGCAAAGCAGCGTGAATATCACGGCAAGCTACAGCGGCCTGACGCTGACGCAGGGGCTGACGTTGAAGCCGCTGCTTCAGTCGCTGAGCTTGTCACCCTCCACTGTAACAGGCGGAACGTCGGTCACCGGCACCGTCAACTTAAATGGGAGCGCTCCAACAGGCGGCGTCAGTGTCACGCTTGCAAGTGACAATGCGGCCGCATCCGTACCGGCAACTCTGTCAATCGCCGCCGGCGCAACTTCAGGAACGTTTACGATCACCACCAATGCCGTGACCGCGGTGACCCATCCGAACATCTCCGCATCGTACGGCGGCGTAACAGTTTCGCAGTCGCTTACGATCAATCCCACACAGGTAACACTTACATTCAACCCCAGTAGCCTGGTGGGTGGAAACACGACAACAGGTACCGTCACACTTAACGGTGTCGCGCCTGCTGGCGGACTGGTCGTCAATCTGAGCAGCAACAACGTCAAGGCGCCTGTGCCCGGCAGCACGGTAACCGTACCGGCAGGCACAACCAGTACCACGTTTACGGTCACGACGCTGACTGTGACTGTGAATACGTCGGCGACGATCACCGCTTCGTTCGGCGGCTTATCATCCTCGGCAGGTCTTACGCTTAAGCCTATGCTGCTGAGCGTCTCGATGAGCCCGAGCACGGTAGTGGGAGGGAACAGCTCCACGGGTACGGTGACCCTCAACGACTTCGCTCCCGCCGGCGGGACGGCAGTGACACTGACGAGCAGCAACACGGCGGCCGCTACAGTTCCTGCGAGTGTCACAGTGCTTGCAGGCAGCAAGACGGCGACCTTCACCGCATCCACCAGTGTTGTTTCGACCTTTACCTCGGTAACGATCACTGCCGGGAATGCCGGAGCCACGACAACGACGAGCCTGGGCGTGCAGGCTGTAATGCAGTCAATCTCTCTCAGCCCCAGTTCGGTCTACGGCGGAGGGGTATCGACAGGCACGGTTACTCTCACGGCCGCCGCGCCGGTGGGAGGGATAGCGATCACCCTGGCCAGCGCCAACACAGCTGTGGCAACCATTGCAAATACGGGCAATGTCAGCGGCGGCGTGCTGACGATCCCCGCGGGCGCCACCAGCGGCACATTTACGATCAACACGACGGCGGTGAGCGCGAACAGCACATCGCTCATCTCTGCCACGTTTACGTCCGGAGCGATAACTCAGACGCTTTCCCAAACGCTCACGGTCGTGCCGTTGCTTTCCTCGCTCTCCGTCAGCCCCAGCACACTGGTAGGCGGCGGCACGGCGACCGGCACCGTTTCCCTGACAGGCCCTGCGCCGGCAGGCGGTATCGGCGTGACGCTGACCAGCAGCAATACGGCTGCGGCGACGATCCCCGACACAGGCAATGTCAGCGGCGGCGTGCTGACGATCCCCGTGGGCGCCACCAGCGGCACGTTTGCCATCAACGGCGCAGCGGTCACGGCAAGCGCATCGACGACGATCTCAGCGGTTTACAACGGTGTGACGAAGACGGCTTCTCTCACGGTGACGCCCCTGCTGAGTTCGCTCAGCCTGAGCCCGGCAAACATTGTGGGGGGAGATTCCTGCACGGGCACGGTCTCATTCAGCGTGTCCGCTCCTTCCGGGGTATCGCTCACAGTCACGAGCAGCAACCCGGCCGTGGCCGCGGTGACATCTCCGCTGGCTGTGACTGCGGGGACGTTCAGCAAGACCTTCACGATCACGTCCACATCCGTGGCGACGATGACCCCCGTGACGATCTCGGTCTCTTATGGCGGGGTAACGAAGACGGCGACGCTCAACGTCTATCCGATGCCCACAGTCCTTTCGATGACACTCGCCACGAATGAAACGGTGGGCGGCAATAACGTTACGAAGACGGTAACGCTTACCAACATCGCACCGGCTGCCGGGGCGGTGATCACGCTCACAAGCAGCAATACCGCCATCGCGACGGTTCCGGCTACGGTAACGGTTCCCTCCGGATCCTCCACAGCCAGCTTTACCGTGACGACAATCCCGACGGCTGCGACGGCAACCTCCACGATCACGGCGGCCTATGCGAGCACTACGGCGACATCGACGGTGACTGTGGACCGGCCATCTCTGAGCAACCTCAGCTTCAGCCCGAACTCGCTGCCGGGAGGCAATACCACAACGGGCACGGTGAATATTAACGGAAAAGCCCCTACCGGAGGGATTGTGGTAGACCTTTCCAGTTCGGTCTCCAACGGTCAGAACTTCCTGCCGTCGACGACGATCACGATCCCAAGCGGAGCGATATCGACGACATTCCAGGTGGCGACAAGCACTGTGAACGCGCCTGTGACGCTTAATATCACGGCGACCAATCATGCCTACCCGACGGAGTTTGTAACGGCGAATATCAACCTTACACTCGTGAACGTTCGAGCTGTGGACATCGTGATGCCCAGAGCGATCGTGCTGAACTGGGGCATTCCGGCCACAGGATCGTACTACTTGACCCGCGATGGAGTGACCGTAGCAGGCCCGCTTACGAACACGATCCGGGCGTATACGGATATCTTCCCGTGGAACAGCGGCCAGACCTATAAGTACGACCTCTACGATAGCAACACGACGCCCTGGACGCTTCTCTCATCGGAGCAGTCCGTCCCTTACCTGGTTGGGGCGGCGCAAAATCAGGCCGTCGACAGCCGGCTGGATATGCGCTACTCGGCTGTGACGCTGCTCAACCATAACTTCGGAACGACAGCTTACAAGGGTGGCCTGTTCGCCGGATTTGCGAATGATCCATCGCGGATCGGGCGCAGCATTGCGCAGTTCCTGCTCAACCCGGCTCCGACCGGAGGCGTATATCGCACAGGCAAGGTGAATGCGGCTCTGATCTCGGGGTACTCGGACAGCGGCGCTGTCAGCAATCTCTCGATCGGCTGCCAGGCTGTGCCGATGACGGTCGCGGGCTACAACACCTGGGATGCTTCGACACTGAACTGGAGCAACGCTCCATTGGTGTCGAATGCATCGGCAACTCAAACCGTAACGGTGAATTACAACCCGGCGAGCAATCCGCCGGCATACCAGTGGTTCTCGTGGAAGCTGGATACGGACATTCTCGATGGGATCCTGGGAGTTGCGGATGCGGCTCATGATGGGACCAATAAGATGTCTGTGCAGTGGGCAAGCATGAACGAGGGCACATATGGATGGGCGTACTTCGCTAAGAACGAGTACGATCCGACGCTCGGCCCGAACGTGACGAACCTATGGAGTATTCCGACGCTGGTGAAGCTGACGGTTCCCACTCCGGTAACGCTGAGCGGCGCTGCCTCGACATCGGCGACAGGCCAGCTTTCAGTGAATGCGATCGGCCTTCTGGGCAGCGCCGTAGTGTCTCTTTCGAGCGACAACCCACTTGTCAAGTTCCAGGCGACCGGCACTCAGTCGCAGTCGATGACGGTGACAGGATTGAACACGACGTTTGTGATGACGGTTGCGAAACCTGTATCTACAACAGTTGTAACGATCACAGCAACGCTTGGCAGTGTGACTAAGACGGCTACGATGACGGTCAACCCATAAGACGTTCACCACGAGAGGCAATGAGGCCTTCTCCGCGGAGATCGATCGATCCCCGCGGAGAAGGTGAGGATAAAAACCGATGGCAAGCAAGATAAATACGAAGCTACCTCTGATCGCCGGCGCTGCCGGTGTGGCGGCTGTTGTTGGGATCGGCGGCTGGATGTCCTGGCAGGGAGTTCACCGGGGACATAAAGCATCTGTAAAGCAGGTGTATACATCACAGGGCTACGGCGGAATTGTCGCCGTACCGGACGGCAATCCGCTGCATACGGCATCCGGCAGGCCTGCGAAGGCGGTCCACGCGGATCCGGTTGAGCCGGTCCGCGCAGCCTACAACGCCGGACATTATGCGCAGGCGTCCGCTGCAGCCACACAGATCATCGCCAGGGCGAACGTATCCCACGATCCGACAGTCCGCAAAGACGCCGCGTTTGCGCGTCAGCTTTTGGCGTACTCGGCAGCGCGCCAGCATGATATGAAGACTGCTCAAGCGCAGTTTGCCGCTCTCAGGATCGAGGCGGCAAAGCTTCCGGACAGAGGCCGGCAGGGCGGTGATCCGAGGGAGACGCCTCCCACGCTTGAAGCGGAGGCCGCATTCCAGCATGCAGTTTGCACCGCGGCGCTCGGGCACAAGTCGGATGCGGCGGCGGAATATACGTCCTTCATGACGCACTATTCGGACAGCCCGCTTATCTACGCGGCTTACAAACGCCTGCAAAAACTTCATGGGGGCGATGCGACGCCTGAGGAAGATGCAGTGTGGAACAAAGTGGCCCAGGCTGCGCGGCAGCGAGCGCAAAAGCAATTGCGGGAGGCATCCGTTTGCGGCCCTGAGTGCCTGGCCGAGCTCTTGAAGCGCAACGGTCAGACTGCGGATACGGTATCTCTCGCCAAAGAGATGGGGACAAACGAGCACGGCGTCAATGTTGCCTCGGTTGTGGAGACGGGCCGCCGCCATGGAATTTCCATGGAAGGCGTGGTTCTCACCCAAAAAGGATTGTCTGAACAGCGCCTGCCGGTAATCGCGCTGATTGCGCCCGGACATTTCGTTCTGGTCGATGCCGTGGAAGAGCAAACTGTCACGGTCTGGGACCCGGATGCCAATGGCGTCGGCAAAGGCGCGGCCAGCACATTGCCAGTATCGGAATGGACCAGCCGCTGGAAGGGTATCGCTGTCACGGCAAAATCGGATGCCCTCGTCAAGACGGCGAGAAATTAATCCTGAAAATTATCATCGTTTACTGAGACGAGGCGCGCTGAGTGTGCGCCACTGATGCAGAGGATAATCGAAATGCGGAGATTACGCAGCCTTTGGCTGATAAAACCTACAGCAATGCTGATGACATTAAGCCTGCTATGGCTTGAAGTCGGACCGGCAATGGCATCGAGTCAAGAGATTGATTGCCGGACCAAGTGTGCAAAACCCATTCCAGTCTTACCGGAAATTCTGACTCATGAGACGAACGCCAAGCCCAAGGAAGCGAAGCCGTCAAAGCCCGTTGCCGATGCGCGCAAGATGTCGCTTGCAGAGATGAAGAGCGCATACGGGCGCGGCGCATTGCGAAATCCCTATTATAATGGCACGGCTCCCTGGCAGAAAACCTTCCGTGATGTCAGCACATCGACCGGAAACCTGTTCAAATCCTTTACGGACTTTCAGGTCGGTACGGATCGGGGCGCAGGTCTATCGCTGCAGAGGACTTACAACAGCAACGACGCTCGTGTCGGGCCGTTTGGTATCGGATGGACACACGCCTACGACATCCGGATTCAGGAAGCCAATGACGTTGCGACCGAGGCGGCGAACACCACACTGGATAAGACCGTCAATAATGTCGAGCGGACAGGCTATTTCGGACATAAGACCACATATCATCGCGATGCCGACGGACTTTACTCGCCCCCCGCATATCTCTACGATGAGATGTCGAGCGAATATGGCAAGTTTCTGCTGAACGGCCCTCCGCAAGTATTCGGCGATACGGAAAAAGGCAGAGACGGCACAACACAGCACTTTACGAGCGTCGTGACCAAGGCCGACGGAACGAGCGGAAACGAGCGCGCCTGTGATTATATCCAGGATAGGCACGGCAATACGACGAATCTTGCCTATGGTCTGTCCTATACTCAGGCCGACGGCAGCACACGCAAGCTATTGACTCAGGTAACCGATTCAGTCGGCCGCAGCATCGTATTCACATGGACAAACCTGGGCACTGCGGGACAGCCGGCATACCGCATTACCCAGGCGCAAGGGCCGCTGGTTAATGGGCTGGTTGTAGCCGGCACGACGGTTACGGTTGCCTACGGCTATTACACCAGCGCGTCGGATCCCGATGCCGGCGGCATCGCCTATCAACTAAAAACGGTCACGCTCGATCCGTCAGGTCTCAACCGGACGGTCACATACACATACACCACGTTCAGTGACGGGCAGGGGAATACGGAAAACGGTTTGCTTGCCAGCATCACGGACTCCCTCAACCATGTCACTTCCTATCAGTACAGCATGGTCAATCCGGCAAGCCCGTTGACTCCGCCCGGCAGTCCTGTCGGTTTCACTGCCGGAACATCCTATTACACGAACAGCATCTGGGTGAGCCAGATCAACGAGCCCGGCAGCGGCGGCACACTGTCATGGTATATTCGCGGCAATATTTCTGCGGGGCATCCACTGTCACAAACCCAGTATTACGGCGGCGTTAACAATTACGCGCAAGCGCCGGTCTCTGTCACGGTATTCTGTAACACTCCCGGCTTTCCACATCAGATGGCATTTTGCTCCGATGAGAAACTTCGCCTGATCTCATATGGGCCGGTCGGGCAATACGGCGGAAGTGAACCGTATATCATTTTCTACGATGCCGCAAACAATCCGATCAGCATGGACTCCGCGGATTATCCTCATTGGACGGGCGCTCCGGTCATGACGAACGGCAATCCCACCTGCCGGGCCATGACGTATGGTCCACAGGGCAATTGCTTAACGCAGGGATATTCCGAATCCTTCAGTATGTTCACCAATACGCCGCCTGCCGCCAATCCGGCGACAGTGAGCACGATGACATACTACAACGCCTCAAAATATTTCCAGCCTGCTACGGTAACCACGCCCACCGGACAGGTCAACAGCACGGATTACTACGACGATCAGGATGCCGCCGCCGGCAATCGCGGAGAGGTGAAATACGTTCGAGACGCCGGTTACAACAATCCGTCGAGCCCGAGTTACCAGAAGCAGACGACATACACTTACGATCAGTATGGAAATAAGACTTCGGAAACGAACAGCAATGGGATCGTAACGCAATATGTTTACGGCACATCCAACGACACGGTAAACGGATACTACGATCTTGGAAATCTGACGCAAATAATTCAAGATCCCAGCCCGGTCGTTCCGGACGGTAAATCTCACCTGAATCGCATATCGTCCATGCACTATGACGCCATGGGACGCATCATCCGATCCACCGATCCTCGTGGCCTTACGTCTAGCGTCGCCTATAATGTGCTTGGTCAGACGACGACGGTAAATGCCCCGGCGACAGCAGGAGCGCCGGCGGAGACGATAACTTATGCCTACGATTCAGGCGGTCGATCCACCGGTATTACCGACAACCGTGGAACGACGACGATAGCATATGAGCCCGGAACCAGTCGAGTATCTTCCGTAACAGATCCCGTAACCGGCATTGTCAGCTACAGCTATCTCCTGTCCGGCGAACGCGTCAGCCTTGCGGTTGCAGGAGGTCGCACATGGACCTATACGTATATGCCGTCGAACGGCTCGTCGGATAAATACAACTGTGTGGTTCCTGAGGGGCAGCCGGATAAAATCACCCTGCCGCTCCAATCCATCAGTGATGACCAGGGACGGGGCGTCAATTACTATGTGACGAACGCCGGACGAATGATCGAAGTGGATTCCGATCAGACATACAATCAATCCGCAACTCTGGTCAGCTCGGTGAATACCACTATTACTATGGGCGGCTACTCGACTGTTCCGAACGTCAATACAAACTGTATCACCCAGCTGCAAACTGTGTTGCACCCGGTCCCGGGATCTGACCAGTTGCTCTGGAAGCATGTGTACGCATATGCGGCCGATAGGCTCAAACAAAGCGGCCAGATTACCGATAACGCCGGCAATGTCCGTACTGAGACGTATCTTTACGATGGCATCCAGAGACTCACGTCGGTAGATTACGGCGATGGACAGAGCCAGACGTATCAGTTCGACTCAATGGGAAACCGGCTGACGAAAGCCGATACTGTCGGCGGCGCCACAACGACGACCACATACGGCTTCGATGCGGCAAACCGGCTCACGACATTAAACGGAAACACGGCGGCCTATACCAATGATGCGGCCGGCAATACGTTGACCGGCGGCGGGCGGACCAATGTATGGGATAGCCAGAACCGGCTCGTGTCAAGCACGATGGGCGGCGTAACATCAACTTTCTCCTACGGAGCGGATGGACTTCGCCGGTCGTCGACAGTAAATGGCGTCACGACGCACTACGTCTATGATGGCGGGTCGCTTATCTCTGAAAAGCGCGTCAATGGCCAGAGCCAGCTCGTTGTGACTGCCAGCTATCTGGCGGGACTTCGAGGACCTGAGTGCCGCGTCGACGAAACTCAGCAGACGGAAGGCTATTACAATCCATTCGACAGCGCTCCGCGTTCACTTAAATCGCGCGGCAAGACGGCCTGGTATATTTTCGACGGGGTTAGCAGCATCGCCGGGGAGGCCGATTCAAATGGAACCGTTACATGCGGAACGAAGTACGACGCCTATGGGGCTGTGCGAACAAGGACCGGAACCAGCGCCTCCAGGCAAGGTTTTGCCGGAACGTTCGGACATGTGACGGATACTGAAACAGGGCTGATTTACATGCAGGCCCGCTATTATGATCCGGCAATAGGCAGGTTCACGAGCGAAGACCCGAAATGCAATGGATTGAACTGGTTTGAATACGCAAATTCAAATCCGGTTAACTTTGCGGATGCCACCGGCAAAAGCCCCATTGGCTCGATAATGAATCTGGTCAATGTGTACGGGCTGTGGTTGCAGTACTTCGCCTACAAGGCGTTTGTCAGCGATATGAAAGACCTGACGGATTCTGCGGATGTAGAAAAAGCCTGGGATAAGTTCATGAACGGATACAATAATGGTCCACTGGGCGACTACAGCATGGAAATCGGTCTGGGGACAAGTCTGGCTGACTGGGGCTTGGACAAGTTATTGGAATTGCTGGAGGTGGAAACCAGCCCCATTGTAGACGCTCTCACGACCATCGTCGGCGGGGTAATCACGGGGGCCAGTATGGCGATATTATGCCTTGCCTATGAAATGAGACTGGAGTGGTATGACAACCACGTCAATGAATAGCAGGCGTCCAATAAGACGCGATTCCGAAAACACCTGAACGCTTAAAGCTACAGGGCGCCAACAATCGTTGGCGCCCTGTAGCCGTTCAATCCTCTAAAGCGCAGTTGCGTCCTGGCTACTTCGTCTGCCCGTAATAGGCGTTCACGCCGTGCTTGCGCGTGAAGTGCTTTTCCAGGATCGATTCTGGAGTTGTTGCGGCCGTCGCGTTTATCTGCTCGGTTCGCAGCGCAAGCCCCGCAACTTCTTCCAGAATGATCGCATGCTCCACGGCTTTTGCCGGGGTCGCCCCCCAGGCGAACGGCGCGTGGAAGGACAAGAGCACGCCGGGCACATGAACCGGATCGATATTGTTTGTGCGGAAGTGCTCCACAATCGCCACCCCCGTGTTCAGCTCATACGCCTCGTCGATCTCAGTCTTTGTCAGCGGTCGCGCCAGCGGCACCGCGCCATAGAACGTGTCGGCGTGTGTTGTGCCGTAGCAGGGGATCTCGCGACACGCCTGCGCCCAGCTCGTCGCCTGGCGGGAATGAGTGTGCGCAATACCGCCGATCTTCGGGAAGTTCTGGTAGAGATAGACATGCGTTGGAGTATCGGATGAAGCCCTCATGGTTTCGCCGGGCAGTGGCTGACCTGTTTCCAGCGATACGAGGACGATATCATCGGCCTTCAGCACATCGTATGACACGCCGCTCGGCTTAATGGCGACAATGCCGCGCTCACGATCGACTCCGCTTGCATTGCCCCAGGTCAACACAACGAGCCCTGCCTGCACGAGCTGCATGTTCGCGACGTAAACGGCTTCTTTAAGCTCTGCAATCGTCTTATCAGACATGTCGCACCTCGTCACGGATGGTGAGCAGTTCCTTCATCACATCGGACAGATCGTCCTGCGTGCCCTTAACACCGAATGCATCATGGACGCGGCGATAGAGCAGGTACAGGCGGTTATATGTGAGCTGGTTCTCCGGATTTGGCTCGAAGGTTCTCGGGAGAAGCGCCGTCATCTTATCGGTCGCCTCTGCGAACGAAGTGAACGCTCCTGCTGCTACGGCTCCGGCGATTGCCGAACCAAGAGCTGCCGTCTGCGTGCTGCGCGAGATCGAGATCGGCTTGCCCATGATATCGGCATAGATCTGCATCACCAGTGGGTTCTTCACGGATATGCCGCCGCAGTTGATGATATGCTCAACCGTCTGACCATACTCCTCGAACCGCTCCATAATGACACGCGCGCCGAACGCCGTGGCCTCGATCCAGGCTCGATACATGTCGGCGGGAGTCGTGTAGAGGTTCAGTCCGATGATTGTGCCCGTCAAACGCTGATCTACAAGGATCGTCCGGTTGCCGTTGTGCCAGTCCAGCGCCAGCAGACCACTCTCGCCCGGCGCGAGCTTTTCAGCGCCGGCGGTCAATTCCTGATGTCCAAGGCCCGCGGGCTGTATGCCGTTCACGAACCAGTTGAAGATATCGCCAACGGCGGATTGACCTGCTTCCAGGCCGAAGAAGCCCGGCAGGATCGACTCCGGAACGATGCCGCAGAGGCCAGGGATATCGCCCAGGCCGGAATCGAGCGGCGAAACCATCATGTCGCAGGTGGACGTGCCGATATTCTTGACCAGCGCGCCCGGCTTGATGCCTGAGCCGACACCGCCAAGGTGGGCATCGAACGCGCCGACCGAAACCGCGATACCTGCCTGAAGGCCGGTTTTCACGGCCCACTCCGTGCTCAGCGTGCCTGCAGCTACGCCGGCGGGATAGGCCACGTTGGGAAGTGTTGAACGCAGGCGCACAAGGCGCTCATCGAGCTGTTCAAGGAATTCCGCATCGGGGTAGCCGCCCCAGTTAGGATGGAACATCGCCTTGTGTCCCGCAGCGCAGATGCCGCGCTTGAGGGTGTCCGGGTGAGTTGTGCCAGTCAGAACGGCCGGGAGCCAGTCGGCATGCTCAACCCATGTATAGGCGGCGTCGAAGACATCCGGGTTGGCATGGGCGCATCGCAGCACCTTTGACCAGTACCATTCCGAGCTATAGATACCGCCGCATTTGGCCAGGTATTCGGGCCGGATCTGCGAAGCCAATTCCGTGATCTGCGCAGCCTCGGCATGACCTGTGTGGTCTTTCCAGAGGTACACCATTGCTGCCAGGTTGTCTGCAAACTCAGGCGTGAGCGCGAGCGGGAGGCCGGTTTCGTCGACGGGGATCGGTGTTGAACCCGTGGTGTCGATGCCGAGCCCGACAACCTGATCCGGCGAGAAGCCGAGATGGGATGCGGCTTCATGGAGGACGCCGGTAATGACGGATAAAGCCCCGTCCAGATAATCCTGCGGATGCTGCCGCGCGACATCGGGGTCGCGTTCGTCTAGCATTATGCCGGCTTTGCCGTGCGGGTAGGGGAACACGCTCGTGGCGAGTTCCGCGCCGGATGTGATGTCGGCGAGGACGGCCCGGACCGAGTTCGTTCCGTAGTCGAGGCCGATTGCATATTTTGACAAATGATTACTCCTTGGAAGACCCCTCCTTGCGTCCTCCCCGAAGGGAAGGCGCGTCCCGTTTGACATCGGCGCTCTAGATCTTGGCGCTTTGCCAGGAAAAGCAAGCTTGTATCATACGCGAACGCGCCCTCCCTTCGGGAGGGGATGGGGTGGGTCTTAACGTGGGCAGTTTGTGAGTGATAACTGGTCGCTTAAAATACCACCATCGCCTTGACCACTCCATCCTGGTAACCGGCGACTAAGTCGAATGCCTCTTTTGTGTCGGCAAATGGAAAGTGATGCGTGACCATGACATTGACATCGAATGCGTTGCCGGCGATCATGTCGATGGACGGCTGCACACAACCATTTTGGCGTCGCACGTTTTGAATTACAATCTCTTTGCGACGAAGTTGATTTATATCGAACGATACCCGGTTCTTTGCGCCGGGAATGCCGATCAGAAGGAGTTTGCCGCCCGGCTTCAGCAGAAGCAAAGCCTGATCCATGGCGTCCTGCTCGCCCGTGCACTCAAACACGACGTCCAGGCCATTTGGCTCCAGCTTCTTTACCTCGGCGACGATATCCTCCGTGTCGGGATTGCCGGCCCAATCCGAGCCTGCCTTTCGAGCAACGGCGAGGCGCGCATCGATCTTGTCGGTAATGTAGATGGCAGATGCCCCCTGCGCCTTTGCCGGCAGCAGGACGCTCAGTCCGATCGGACCCGCGCCGAGGATGCCGACCTTCGCTCCCGGCATCGGGATCGAGAGGCTGACCGCGTACACGCCGATCGAGAGCGGCTCGACGATCGCTGCTTCATCGAAAGAGAGGCTCGCAGGGATCGGATAGCAGCTCTCTTCCGGCAGTACGATCCACTCGGACAGGCATCCTTCGCTCTGGCCGGGGCAGCCCATAAATTTCTGGTTTGTGCAGGTGTGCGGCCGACCGGAGAGGCACTGATCGCATGCAAAGCATGACATCGCCGGATCGAAAGCAATCCGGTCGCCCGGCTTTACGTGTTTCACCGCCGCTCCGACTTCTTCTACGATGCCTGATCCCTCGTGGCCGATGGTAAAGGGGAACTCCACGATTTGATTCCCGATAGCCCCCTCCGTAAAGTAGTGGACATCGGAGCCGCAGATCCCGACACGCTCCATCTTTACGAGAACATCGGTATCGGCGGTGATGGAAGGTTTCTCCACCTCTACCATTTCCATTTGCCGCAGCGCGGTAAGCTTCATTGATTTCATGAGTTTAATCCACTCCCCAACCCCTCCAGTCGGGTACCGAAGGCACACCCTGTGGCGACTGGCCCCGGAGGAGAGGGCTTTCGGATATAGGAACGCTTACGACTTTGGCTTCTCTTAAAGTCCCTCTCCTCCGGGGAGGGATTTAGGGAGGGGACTCTGGGAGCCTGCGTACAATCTGCCGTATCGTTTTGGCTTACAATAGCTGCGGCCATGGCCGCAGCTATCATCTTGTGCGCAAGGATTGCCTTGCAATGTTGACCTATGATACTACAGCCGCCTTGTTCTGTCTAGCGCAGCGATTGGCGGTTGGTTGTAATATTTAGCGCAGCTTCCAGGCAGCGTTGCTCCATCGCAGCTCGTTGCGGAAGGCGAGCGGGTTGGTGTCTTTGTTGATCAGCAGATATTCGATGCCGTTGAGTTCCGCCCAGTCGATCATTTGCTCCGCGGTGAGCGCAAGTGAGAAACCGGTATGGTGAGCGCCTCCGGCAAGGATCCATGTCTCGGCTGCGACACGAAGGGAAGGCTGAGCTTTCCAGAGCACGCGGGCTACGGGAAGCTTCGGCATGGCCTGTGTCGGCTGTACGGAATCCACTTCGTTGATGATCAGGCGGAAGCGGGCGCCAAGGTCGATCAAGGAGGCGTTGATTGCCGGGCCGGATGCGCCGTCGAAGACCAATCGCGCCGGGTCTGCTTTGCCGCCGATGCCGAGCGGATGCACTTCGATACGGGGCTTTGTCGCCGCGATCGAGGGGCAGATCTCCAGCATGTGCGCGCCAAGAACCAGTTCGTTGCCTGGCTCCAGGTGGTAGGTGTAATCTTCCATGAACGACGTGCCCGCTGTCTGGCCGGTCGCCATGATCTTCATGATGCGCACGAGGCCGGAGGTCTTCCAGTCGCCTTCGCCGCCGAAACCGTAGCCGTCGGCCATCAGGCGCTGAACGGCGAGGCCGGGAAGCTGCTTGAGACCGTGAAGGTCTTCAAACGTGGTGGTGAACGCGCCGAAGCCGCCTTCGGTCAGGAACGAACGCATTCCAAGTTCGATCTGAGCCTGAACGCGCACGGAGTCACGCGCCGGGCCTTCGGCCTCAGTGCCGGTCGCAAAGTCGTAGAGATCGGCGTACTCGGATAGCAGATTGTTCACTTCGACATCTGAGAACGAGTTGACACGCTCCACGAGATCTCCGACGCCGAACCCGTTGATCGACCAACCGAGCTGGATCTGCGCTTCTACTTTGTCGCCTTCGGTAACGGAAACCTGGCGCATATTGTCGCCGAAGCGGGCGATCTTCAGGTTCTGTCCTTCGACCGTTCCAACGGCCGTTCGCGCCCATGCGCCGACTGCGGATCGGATTGCGGGATCTTCCCAGTAACCGACCACCACTTTGCGGGCGATGCCCATGCGCGCGCCGATGAACCCATACTCACGGTCGCCATGCGCGGCCTGGTTGAGGTTCATGAAGTCCATATCGATGGTATCCCACGGGATATCGCGATTGAACTGAGTGTGAAGGTGAAGCAGCGGGCGCCGCAGCTCCGAAAGGCCCGCGATCCACATCTTTGCGGGAGAGAAAGTGTGCATCCAGGTAATGAGGCCGGCGCAGGTGTCGTCGGCGTTTGCCTCGCGAACGAGCTTCCTGATCTCATCGGGACCAGTCAATACCGGCTTGAACACGACTTTTGTTGGAATGGACGAATCGCCGTCCAATCCGGCAGCGATTTGCTGCGAGTGCGCCGCCACCTGCTTCAGGGTTTCAGGCCCGTAGAGGTGCTGGCTTCCTGTGACAAACCACAGGACATAGTTCTTCAAATCCGCCATATTTTATGGGGCTCCTCGAGGATTGAGTTTGGCTGAGCGATTACGGGGACCAGGGTCTTGCAGCGATATTCTACCTAGAAGCCGCCACGTTTTCGGCCTGCAATAGTTAGCGATATATCAAGCTCATCGGTTGATTGGAGAACGGCAGCGCGCCCTGCATTTTTCTCCACACTATCGCTAACCAATATCCCCAAAATGGTCACTTCATTATGAGTGACGACCTGATCCTTGTCAAGCAAGCATATGATGTCTACTAACATCTCTCAATGTACATAGGTGATATTGACCCTGAATGGCAATATATTGCCTATTATATCGCATTCTTACGGTGTTTTTACCAATTTTATAAAATTGGATAAATTGGTATTGACATAATATCAAGGTCATGCTTTAATATTGACAGAGAGCACCTGGGAGCCGATCCTACGCCTCTTGATATTGAGCCAACCGATCTCCTCTCGGGAGACGAGACATTACTTCGAAAGTGAAATCATGCAGACAGCAACTTTTACAGCCCATCCCGGCTTTCGAGTCGGAGAAGTAGATCCGCGCCTTTTCGGATCGTTCATTGAGCATCTTGGCCGGGCGGTCTATGGGGGCATCTACGAGCCCGGTCATCCCGAGGCGGATGATCAGGGGGTCCGGCAGGATGTGCTTGCCTTGGTGCGTGAATTGAATGTCCCGATCGTGCGTTACCCGGGTGGAAACTTCGTCTCAGGCTATAACTGGGAGGATGGCGTCGGTTCGGTGGAAGATCGTCCCAGGCGGCTTGATCTGGCGTGGCGCACGGTAGAGACCAATGAGATGGGCACCAACGAGTTCGTCGCCTGGTCCGACAGAGCCGGCAGCGAAACGATGATGGCCGTCAACCTTGGCACACGCGGTGCGGATGCTGCGCGTAATCTGGTGGAGTATTGCAACCATCCCGGCGGTTCGGCATGGAGCGACCTGCGAATCAGCCATGGTTACAAAGAGCCCCATAAGATCAAGACGTGGTGCCTTGGCAACGAGATGGACGGTCCCTGGCAGATTTGCACGAAAACAGCCGAGGAGTATGGCCGCATCGCATGCGAAGCCGCGAAGGTTATGAAGTGGGTGGATCCGACGATCGAGCTGGTGGCGTGCGGCAGCTCTTCGTCAGGAATGGCGACATTCCCGGCGTGGGAAGCGACCGTGCTCGAACACACCTACGATCATGTCGATTACATTTCCCTGCACCAGTATTACGGCAATCGGGACGGCAACCTGCCGAGCTATCTGGCGCGCTCAGTGGACATGGAGAAGTTCATTCGGACAGTAGTTGCGACATGCGACTATGTGAAGGCGAAGAAGCGCGGTAAGAAGGACATCAACCTCTCGTTCGACGAGTGGAATGTCTGGTTCCACTCCAATGCCGCCGACGCCGCCATGGAACCCTGGCAGATCGCTCCGCCGCAGCTCGAGGATCTCTATACATTCGAGGATGCGCTGGTAGTCGGTCTGATGCTGATCACGCTGCTTCGCAATGCGGATCGCGTGAAGATCGCCTGTCTCGCCCAGCTGGTAAACGTCATTGCGCCAATTATGACAGTCAACGGCGGTCCTGCCTGGAGGCAGACGATCTTCTATCCGTTCGCGCATGCATCCCGGTATGGCCGAGGCGTCGCCCTGGACCTGAAGGTTGACTCGCCTTCATATGAGACGACCGACCTCGGATCGGTCCCATATATCGACGTCATGGCGACTGCCAATGCAGAAGATGATACCGTCACGGTATTCGCAGTCAGCCGCTCACAGGACGAGCCGTTCGCGCTGAACGGCAATCTGTCTGCATTCGAGGGTTATTCGGTCGTGGAGCATATCGTGCTCACGCATCCCGATCCCAAGGCCTGCAACACGGTTGATGCTCCCGAGACGGTCGTACCACATTGCGGAGGCGATGCAGGCATCGCCGGCGGCAAGCTGACGGCGACACTCGCCCCGCTGTCGTGGAACGTGATCAGGCTCGCGAAGCGGTTCTAGAGACCTGTCCCCCACGCGTCTTAGCGCGTGGGGGACAGACTACGCCTAGAAATACGTATTGATCCCGAGCTGTGCAATAAACTCGCCGAACACGATCTCGTCTTCAACGCGAGCATAGGGAAGAAACACTTCTATGGCATCGCCGTCGCGGTGCTCAAAAGCGAAATGGATGGCGTCTTCGTCGCCCTTGCCCTCTTCGAAGTCGACTGTAACATCCGTGATGAGAGCAACCAGCTTGACGCCGCCTTCGGCGATCCGTGCTCGAATGGCTTTCTGCAGATCCTCAACGGGATTCTCCGGCAAATCCGCTTCTTCGTCGTCGGTGACGCGGATCACTTCCTTTTCGCTGTTCTCTGTGAGCGCTGCGCCGAACGGATAGATCCCGCCTTCTTCCGTCAACTGTTCGTGGACGATCGGCACGAGGTCCTCCAACAGATCGTTCACTTCATCTTCTGCCGCCATTCGCAACTATCTCCCTTACACAAGCTTTCCCACCGCGAGCGCCCGCAAGGAAACAAACGATGGTGCGCCCTAGTGTAACACATCAAGGCAGGAAATGGGGTCTTCTGCACCGCTGCCGGCCCAAGCATTTCATCGCGGTAACTGCGCTGAGATATAGGACGCATACGTTTCTATGATTTAGGAACCGGAGTTATTACGCGGAAACAGCCCGCACAGAGGTTTGTGCAGGCTGTTTGGCTATATCCTGGGGTGTGGGCAGATCAATTACGGTTTGTAGTACTTGTCGGCGTTGGTAGCTTCCGTGATGCCTGCCGGGTTAGCGGGCTGCTGTGCGTTGTTGTGAATGATATTCCATCGGTCGATCGGAGTAGCTGTTTGCAATCCCGTCATATTTTTAGCATGTCCGTCGGCAAACACATAGTTTGCGCGGCCGTTATGGCCTTCAAAAACCTGTGGAGCAGGGCCGGCAAAATCGGCGCCCCATGGCATATCGGGCCAGTGCATCGTTGTTTCGCCAATGACGATCAGGTCGGAGGGATATTCGATTTGCGATAGAGATGTTGTGCCCTTGCCCGCATAGTCCGGCATAAACGGCCGCTCTCCGGCCTGGAATGTACCGCCGGTACTAAATCCATCATCGGAGTGACCATTCGCTCCATAAGAGATCCAGTGTGGGCTTGCGCCGAAGTTTCCTTCCGCTGCCATAATGGATGGATCGTTTCCCTTTTTACCGCCGTTAGGATTGTCAGGGCACCGGAACACATCTTCACTTTTGATATAGGGCAGAATCAAGTCGCGCCAGCAGATCGCCTCGTTGGCGGCGCCTGCCTTTTCACCATAATTGATGAGCCAGGGCATCTGTTCATCGTTATCCTGTACATATTGAACTACTGCCAGCCCAAGCTGCTTCTCGTTATTCAGACAGGCTACCTGCCTTGCCTTCTCACGGACCTTCGCAAAGACAGGGAAGAGAATAGCTGCGAGAATCGCTATTATAGCTATAACAACTAGTAATTCAATAAGCGTAAAACCTCTATCAATCGAAAGCATCTTGCTGTTTTTCATGTCCAGCTCCTTTTCTCTATACGTCAGGATGATTTGATTACCGAATGTTACCAATTTGAATGTATTGGTTGAGTCAATTATATGCGACACATCGGCGTTTGTCAACAAGAATCTCTGCCTGAATGAGAAAATAGTGCAATTACAAGTTGATGTGGATATTGTTTCGAGTACATTGCTTGAAAATAATGTAAATTTACATGGAGTGATATTACCAATTTTTGAATTTGGTAATATCGACGTTGACAGGGAGCATTGCGCCATGTTACTATCTTTAGCGCGATCCAAATCTGAGCGCATAGAAGCGCTGCCTGCTCCGCCATCGTATTTATTAATCGTGTTTATTGCAGGCGCGCCGGATCCTCACATACTCAGGAGCAAAAAGATAATGTCACGATCATCGATCGTCGTTTGTACCGGGGAGCCAATCGGGATGATATCTCCTCTGCTCCACGGACACTTTGCCGAGCACCTCGGGCGCTGCTGCTACGATGGTCTGTGGGTCGGCACAGATTCGCAAATCCCCAACGTCGATGGCTTTCGCAGAGATGTGATCAATGCCTTGAAGCGCATTGGCATTCCTCTGCTGAGATGGCCGGGCGGCTGCTTTGCCGACACTTACCACTGGAAGGACGGCATCGGTCCGGCCGAGCAGCGTCCGCGGACGATTGCGGAAAGCTGCGGGCATCAGTCGGTCGAGACGAATGCTATCGGCACCCACGAGTTCATTGGCCTTTGCCAGGCGCTTGGGACACAGCCGTATCTGGCAGGCAATGTCGGTTCGGGTTCGCCGCAAGAACTAATGGACTGGGTGCATTACTGCAACTCCCTCGCCGACACGACCCTCGTCAGGGAACGTATAGCGAATGGCCATCCTGATTCGATGGGCGTTCGCTACTGGGGAGTGGGAAACGAGAGCTGGGCATGCGGCGGCAACTATGATGCCATCGACTATGCCAGAGAGTTCAAGCGGTTTGCCACATTCATCAAGCAGATCGACCAGTGCGTGGAACTGGTTGCATGCGGCGATCATGACCTGGCATGGAATACGAAGATTATCGAAGCCAACCGGCATCATCTGCACCTGCTCGACCATCTCTCGGTACACCGGTACTGGTCAGGCGGTCACTCAACGGGCTTTACCGAGGCGGAGTACTACCAGCTCCAGCGTGGGCCGGATGTCGTGGAGAAGGATATCCGCGGGACGGCCGAGATCATCGACTTCTTCGCCGGCAATCAACGCCATATCGGGATCGCATTCGATGAATGGGGAGTATGGCATCCCGATGCCGTCGTCACGAACGACTTTGAAGCGACGAGCACCATGAGCGATGCCGTCACGGCGGCAGGCGTCTTCGATGTCTTTAACCGCTGGTGCCACAGGCTCTCCATGGCAAATATTGCGCAGGTGTTGAATGTCCTTCAGGCGCTCATCCAAACACAGGGCGCTGAAATGTGGTGCACGCCCACCTACCATGTCTTCGCCCTCTACGCCCCTCATCGCGGCGCGCAATCCGTAAAAGTAGATATTGCAAACAGCTCCGCCAGAGACATGCCGGCGGTTCAGGCGCGCTTCCCCGTGCCGCACATCGATGCCGGCCAACTCAGCATGCTCTCGGCATCAGCATCCGTGACTGATGTTGGTGTTGTGGTCAGCTTGAGCAATCGGCACATGAGTGATTCTCAGGAAGTGGAGATTACGCTGCGTGGCAAGTCAATGCTGCGAGGAGAACTAATGACACTCGCCGCAGCGCCGAACGCGCATAATTCCGCTGCGGAGCCAGGCCGGGTTGGAGTACAGGTCTCAGGTATTGAAGCGCAAGACGGGAAGATCGTGGTAATATTGCCGCCGTGCTCGGTGCAGACATTGGTGCTGAAGGGGTAGGGCGTAGGAAGCCTCTCCCCTAAAGTGAGAGAGCGGAATACATGAACACTACCGGGAATATAATGCCTTTGCTGCCCTGGCGGCCACTTGCCCTGGCGGCTAAAGCCACGGGCTGGTAAGGTCACGAAGTGTCCCTTCGGACACTGAAGAATGATCTTCGAAAACTAATCTTCAATCGGCGCAGGCCGGCGCCCTTTGGGCATTTGTGACCTTACTAGCCCGTGAATTTATTCGCCAGGGCAGGCAGGCGGTTGATACTTCGTGCTCATTCGATCCATATAGCTATCGAAAACTGTCCATCCGCCAACAAAAATGGGCTGGACGCTCATCCTACCCCTCCGCCGGAACTTCGGGCCGGTCGCGCATCCAGGCCAGCGGGTAGCGCACCAGGCGTCCCACGGCGACCGGCGAGCTGCTCAGGTTTCGCAGTTCGGCGACGGCGTCATGGGCGATCGCCTGGATTGGGATGGCGAGCGAGTGGATGTCGAGAGTCTTGTCCGACGCGATCGGAATGCCGTCGAAGCTGACGACGAACACGGAATCGAACTGCTGTGCGCCATGACGCCTCAGTCCCGTTCGCAGACCTACCGCCAGCCAGTCGTTGGTGACGATGATGCCGATCGGCTCCGACGTCTTCGGCAAATCCCAATCCAACCCGAGCTGCAGGCCGGCAGCATAGCTCAGATGGCTCTCAATCACGGTGAGGTTGATGTCATGTCCGGCAAATCCCGCTTCGACGCCTTCCAGGCGCTCGCGTGATGCGGGAATGTCGCGTCTCCCCACGAAGAACACCTGCTTGCAGCCCTTCTCAATCATGAACTCAGCGGCCGTTACACCTGCCTGCTTGTCTTCCAGGGTGAAGATACTGGCACGGCGTTTAGGGCGTAGGTCAGAGTTCAGGAACAGGCCCACGACAGGCGGATCGGTGGGACGCATCTCTTCGATGATACGCGCTCCCACAAGCCCGAGAGTGATCGCGCCGTCCTCAAGCCGGTAGGATGCGTCGCTGTCGCCGACACGCTCGATCATACAGCGCGCGCCCTCCGACTGCAAGTTGTCCTGAAGGCATTCGAACAAGTAGGAGACAAATGGGTCGTCGCCAAGCTTCAGCCTTTCGTCGATCAGAACGGCCACCCTGTGCAGGCGGTCCTTATCTGGCTTGAGAGCATATGTCCCGCTGCCGATCTTTTGCTCGATCAGCCCTTCGGCACGCAAGTTCGCGAGAATGGTGCGCAGACGCGGACGTGAAATCTGCAGGTCGACGGCAAGATCCCGCTCACTTGGGAGACGCTGCCCGGCCATCTGCAGGACAAGCCGGCGAACCTTTTCCTCGGCCTGGCGATCGACTATTGTACGTGGTGTATTGGTCTTCATGGGGTAACGAAGCTGCCGGCAATGCCAGGACAAATGTCTTGCAATGCTGCGAGCCGATCGAGCTGCCTCCGACAGACTGAATCTATTACCATGTTGTACCTCCTGCTTACCGTGGAAGTCAAAAAGCCGTGCAAATTGGTCTCAATTGGTAATTAGCCTGCCGCGTCACTCGAAATTCCGTGATCGTGCCAGCTCTCGATTAAGTATATCATAGCCAAATTGATTTATTGGTGTATTTGGTAATCTATTGGTATTGACTTACCTCTGCAAAGATGATAAAGTAGTGCCATGAGAACAGCGGCCGGGAATTCGGAAAAGGCGTCATCGCCAGGATGTCTGCGGAGTGGGATTAGCAGAACGTTGCACAGTGCAGGCAGGAGACTCATAGCAACGGTTCTGGGAGCTTTTGCCATCGCTGCTGCCGCTGGCTCTGCCGGCGCATGGACACTCAATGGCGACTACTTCACGCACGATCCTTCGCGCATTACCAAGTGCGACGGCGTTTACTATGTGTACTGCACCGCGCCCAACGTGCAAATGCGATATTCGCGCGACATGATCACCTGGACGGTCGGCGAAAGCGTCCTGAACGGTGTGCCTGCTTGGGCGCACAGGCTGGTTCCCAAGGCAAAGCCCGATGAGAATTGGGTATGGGCGCCGGATGTAATCCGTGTCGGCAGTCTCTATTACCTGTACTACTCCTTCTCCACATTCGGCAGCAAAACATCTGTAATCGGCCTTGTGACCAGTCCGACCTTGAACCCGCACGATCCCAAATATCACTGGACTGAGCGAGGATTGGTCGTTGCATCCAATGACGCCGTTAATTTCAATGCCATCGATCCATGTCCTGTCTATGATGCAAACGGCGGATTATGGCTCACATTCGGTTCCTGGAACAGCGGCGGCATTCAGATCGTAAAACTGGATAAGAACACAGGCAAGCCCGCAGGAGCACAGCGACTTCTGGCCGGAGGTCAGGCTAGTGGACCCGAAGCTCCATTTCTTTGGTACCGCAAGCCATACTATTATCTCTATGAGAACGAAGGGACATGCTGTCAGGGTGTCCGCAGCACCTACCGGATCATGATGGGCCGTTCCAAGTCTATTACCGGACCATATCTGGATAAGAACGGCAAGGACCTCGCCAAGGGCTTTGGAACGATGTTTATGGGAAGCCACGGCAGTGTTGTCGGACCTGGACACATGGGAATCTACACGTCTCCCGATGGCGACCGGTTTAGCTATCACTACTACGACGCAAAATCGAATGGCCGCCCTACACTCGGTATCGACAAGTTGTCCTGGAAAAACGGTTGGCCTGAAGCTCCGCCTTCCGCAAAACCGCATTATGACATTGCGGATGGCGTGTATGCGATCGTTTCAGCCCACAACGGGATGGCGCTTACCGCTCCTGCTTCCGGGACTGCGGATGGGACAGCGATAACGCAGACTCCCTATGCGGCGAGCCGCAGCCAGCGCTGGCGCATTTCAAATACCGGAGACGGCTGCTACAAGATTACGGCTTTCGACGGTGGCAGGGTGATTGACCTCTGGACATGCAGTTCGACCGATGGCACGAAGGTCGACCTTTACCGCTGGCTGGATAACGGCTGCCAGCGCTGGAAAATCGAGAAGGCTGCGGACGGATTTCGCATCGTTGCTTTTGCCGGTGGCGGCTCGATTACTGCGGACGGCGGGGCAGGGGCTGACGTCAAGGAATTTATATTCCATGGAAAACCGGGTCAAATTTGGCGCTTTACGCGTCTATAATGTTTACCGTAACGATACGCTCAAACAATCCCTGCCGTTTGAGCAGCCGATCATGAAGTGTAAAGGCGCTAATTGTGAGAATAGCTAACCGACGCAGGCCGCTGTCGATCCTCGTCGCTCTTTGTATCGTTTTAACAGGCGTGCGGTGCGGCACTGCGCCAACTGACCAGGACGGTAAAGACGGCAACAAAATCGTCGTCAATTTCTGGAACGGCTTTACGGGGCCGGACGGCAAAACCATGGCCGCCATCGTCAAGCAGTTCCAAACGGAAAACCCCGATGTCGAAGTGAAGATGCAGATCATTCCCTGGGGCACTTATTACGATAAATTGACATTATCCCTGGCTTACGGCGGAGCGCCCGACGTCTTCATCATGCAGGCGGCCCGGTTTACCGAGTACGCATCCTTCAATACCTTGAAACCCATGGCTCCGCTGATCGCTTCGGCAAAACCTGCCCTGACTGAAAAGGATTTTGCGGCTGTCCCGTGGAAGGCCACAATGTATCACGGGACGCAATACGCGCTGCCGCTGGACATGCATCCGATCGGCCTTTACTACAACACCAAGCTGTTCAAAGAGGCCGGGATCGTCGATGACAAGGGGCAGGCAAAGCCGCCAACGACTCTGACTGAGTTCCTCGACGATGCTAAAAAGCTTACGAAGGATACCGATGGAGACGGCCGTCCCGATCAATGGGGGTTTGCCTACACCTTCCAACACACTAACTGGCTGACTTTCGCGCACCAGTTCGGCGGAGATATCGTCACTCCGGACGGCAAGGCAGGTTCTATGTCCTCGCCCGCGTGCCTGCAGGCGACCCACCTGATGTGCGACCTGATTTACAAGTACAAGATCGCTCCCAAGCCTGAAGGCGTCGATTCGTGGCTTGCGTTCCGGCAGGGGAAAGTGGCAATGGCGATGGAAGGCATCTATATGCTTTCATCACTCCAGCAGCAGCCGGGATTGCAGTTCGCAGGCGCTCCCGTTCCGCAGTTCGGACCGAAACAGGGAATTTGGGGCGGTTCACACCTGCTTTGCCAACCGGCGACGATCTCTCCGGAGCGCTCGCAAGCTGCCTGGCGCCTGATGCGTTATCTTTCCGATCACAGCCTCGCATGGGGCGGAGGCGGGCAGGTTCCGGCGCGGCTCGATGTGCAGGACTCGCCGAAGTTCCAGGAAATGACCGTGCAGGCGCAGTTTGCCCGGGAGAAGGGCTATGTCGTGTACGATCCGCAGATTCCCAAGGCTAACGCGCTGAACCAATTTGTCGATCCTGCCATCGAAGCTGCTCTGACGCAGTTTCAGACACCCGAAGACGCCATGCATGACGCCGACCAGCGCATCGACCAGCTGTTGAAAAGACCATGAGCATAGCAATCGAAAAAACTCAAGCGCCTGCGCGCGCCGTAGCGCGCAAACTGCTTCGCCGTGATGACGGCTGGGCGGGATTGCTCTTCGCGCTGCCGCACCTGATCCTGTTCATCGTGTTCCTTCTGGGGCCGACGCTGTACGGGTTCTTTATCTCCCTGCATCAGTGGCATGTGCTTGCCAAAGAGCACCCGTTCGTGGGCCTGAGCAACTACAAGGCCGCCCTCGGCGATGACATCTTCTGGCTAGCCCTGAGAAACACGGCTTACTTCGTCATCCTCGTCGTTCCGCTCGGCAACCTCGTTTCTTTGCTGTTGGCGCTGGGGGTGGCGGGCGTCAAACGGTTCGGCACATTCTACAAGGTGGCGTTCTATGTGCCCGTGGTCATCTCCATCGCAGTGGTTTCGGTATTGTGGCAATGGCTCTACAATACGGAGATCGGTCTGCTGAACCTCTACCTTAAGACAGCCATCAACGGGCTGCGCCATATGGGCATGGCCCTGCCGCCGTTCCAGCCGCTACCATGGCTTTCCGATCCCCACTGGGCTATGCCGTCGATCGCATTGATGTCGATCTGGTGGGGCGCGGGCGGAAACATGATCCTCTACCTGGCAGGCATCAACAATATCGCTCCCGACTACTACGAGGCTGCCACCATCGACGGCGCAAACACCTGGCAGCGCTTCTGGGCGATTACATGGCCGCTTCTGAAGCCAACAACGCTTTTCTGTCTGGTCTTCTCCGTGCTGGGCGCATTCCAGATCTTCGGCCAGTCGTATGTCCTCTATGGCGGCGGCTCCGGACCGGGCAGGGCAGGGTTGACACTCGTCCTGTACATGTACCAACAGGGCTTCAGCCAGTACGAGATCGGCTATGGGGCCGCCATTGCGTACCTTCTGTTCGCCATCGTCCTGATATTCACGGGAATTCAGTTCAAGCTGATGCAGGGACGTGAAGAAAAGTAGACCGTATCTTTCAAACGGATAATTACCATGATTAAGTTTTTGAACCGGTCGCAGATCGGCCTGCATATCCCGATGCTCATCCTGGCGCTGCTGTTTCTTGCGCCGCTGCTCTGGATGGTGTCGACGTCGCTGAAGACATCGGAAGACATCGTCAACAGCCTGGGCGCATTGCGCTGGCTGCCTCATCCGCTCACGTACGCGAACTTCCACGAAGTGCTGACCAATGTGGAGGAGTTCCCCGTTTGGCGATGGACAGGCAATAGTCTCTTCATCTCCCTCGCCGTGACATTTCTGGTGTTGACTGTGGACTCACTCGCAGCCTTCGCATATTCGCGATTGAAGTGGAAGGGGCGGGACCGCATCTTCTCGATCCTGGTGGCGACGATGCTTGTTCCCGGCCAGGTCCTGCTGATCCCGACATATCTGCTGATCCGCAACCTGCACTGGTTCGATACCTATCAGGCTTTGATCATTCCGGCGGGAGCGGGCGCATTCGGCGTATTCCTGCTGCGGCAGTTCTTTATGACGATTCCCGCCGAGCTTGAGGAAGCCGCGCGCCTGGACGGCTGCGGTCCCCTCGGCGTATTCCGCCACGTGATCCTGCCGCTCTCAAAGCCTGCCCTGGCAACGCTCGGCATCTTTACGTTCATGGGCACATGGAACGCCTTCGAAGGCCCGCTGATCTTCACCAGCAGCATGGATATGCGTACGCTCCCGATCGGTATCACGATCTTCCAGGGGCACTATGGGGCAGAGTACGGCCAGATGATGGCAGCGGCCGTAATTGCGGCGCTGCCCGTGCTGATCTCGTTCCTGATCTTCCAGAAGCACATCATTAAGGGAATATCGCTCACGGGCCTGGCTGGTCGGTAAGGGGAGAGCCTGGGACAATATTATGCGCTTATCACTCCTTGCAGCCTGCGCACTGGTCTCAACGCACTCTCTTGCCGCAGCGCCTAAAATAGCCGCGCCGATTTGGGCTGAGCAGTCAGCCGCAGCTAAAACCGCCGCCCTCACAATCGTGGCCGGCCAGGGCGTGATGCTGCAATCATCGAAGATTGCCTTCGCCGATGCCGGGACGATCAACCCGTTGGACGTTCAGCTGGTGCGTCAGTTGTTTACGCTGCGCAACGATACTTCAAAGCCAATCACGATCACTCAATTTGAGGCCTCGTGCCCCTGCACCAGCGCCGCAGTTGCCGGAGATGATGCTCTTCATGTCTCTCCGGCAGACGGCAGCATCCTGACGATTGCCCCGGCGCATCAAGCCGAGATCGCGGTAACCGTAAGCTTGTTCCGCCATGCTCCCGGGCCGTTTACCAATTCCATATTTGTACACGTAAAAGACGAGACGAATTATGTTGCCCTTCTACAGGTCAACGGAACGCTTATGCCGATCGTGACCTTCTCACCTGATGTTCTCGACTTTGGAAAGATGCACCCTGGAACATCTCGTACACTGTATTTCAAGGTAATTGCCGACTCACGGCTGGCGACCGGTGACTCGCTGCCGCGCATGATTTCGTCGGACGGAGATCTTAAACTGAAGGCGGACAGCGTTTCCGTTTACAACGGCGGAAAGCTTTCGCAAGCCTATACGGCGACCTTGAAGGCATCGCATAAGGGGACGGTTTCGGGGAGGCTGACATTTGCGCCCGTTGAGGGCGCTATCGCCGGCGGAGGAGATGCCGGCGATCTTGCGAACAGCATGCTGAGCGATGCCGGTCTGGAGATCACCGGCCACATTGCCCAATAACTGCGTTCGATAATATATTACTGCGCCTGCATTAGCTTATCAAATCGCTCTTTCAAGCCGGGATCCTTCGACTGCTGTACCATCTGCACGATTTCAGGATGCGTTTTGACGTACGTCTGCCGCTCTGCCGGCTGGAGACCTTCGATGGATTTGAGGGCATCTGCGGATTGCTGCTGCGACGCTGCGACGGGATCGGAATCGCCCTGGTGTCCGCATCCGCAAAGCGATGCCAGCAGCGCGCATGCGGCGAGAATGGCTATGGGTTTTTTCATTACTTGTCTGGACCTCTGACGGGAATATTCGCACGAAGATGGGCGGTTTTCCAGGAGTTGAATTCCGGATGACCGCCCAAGGAGTGTAGCGATAGATTGTGACGTTGAAAGGAGCGGAGACAGCGACGTAACTAAGACGCTGCCTCCGCTCTTTTGCTTACTTGTACTTCGCTTCAGCTCCCTGCAGACCTGTCCACAGTGTGGGTTCGGAAGTGTCGCAGTTGATGCTGAAGTCGGTGCAAACTCCCGTTCCGGGCATTCCATAGGAATTATTGGACGGGCTGCTCAGCGCGCCCCACATGTTGAACGAAGGAGTTGCGCCGGGGGCGCTCTCTGTGGCCGTGGGCCGAAGGGCCTTCACATGTCCGTCGCAGAAGACATAGTTCGATACGCCGGTATGCCCCGCAAAGAGGTTGTCGCGAACGTCATCGGATGATGTGTCGGGCCACACCACATTGGGCCAGTACGCAATGGATTCCGCAACAGCAATCTTGTTGGCCGGTTCGTTGATCGCCGCCATATTCAATCCGCCGGTGCCCCAGTTGCCGTTATTCCAGCCTTTCGGCTCACCCAGACGATCGCTATATGCATATGACACATACATCGGCGGCTCGGAGGGATCCGTGGAACCGCTGCCGTAAGCGATCTGGTCCTTACGGGGATTCGATGGGCACTGGAACACATTGCGGTTCTTCATGTAGGGATAGATCAGGACGCGCCAATAGACAGGGAATGGATTCGGCGCATCGTCATGACGAAGGGTCGGATAGTATTCGTCGTAGTCCTGAACATACTGCATAATGCCAAGGCCAATCTGCTTCTCATTGGAGACGCAGGATGTCTGGCGGGCCTTCTCACGGACTTTGGCGAAGACAGGGAACAGGATCGCTGCGAGAATCGCTATTATAGCGATGACAACGAGTAATTCAATAAGCGTAAATGCTTGCTTGCCTGCAGATTGAGATCGAAATTTCATGGAATCCTCCGTAGCATGATAGCTGTGTAAATATGTCTCTTACCAATGTCACCAATTTGTTTCGATTGGTTGATCCCATTATAAGACCAATGAAACCATTTGTCAAGCTAGAATCGCCACATTGCGATAAAGTAATTAATTTTAGTATTTTAAATTACAATTAATCGTATTAATGTAAGAAATTGCGCTCATTAAGAAACAATATTGAAAACCCATTCTGTTTAATTGGTAAAAATTGGATTTTAATGTGGTGAAGGGGAGCGCACGATGTAAGCTAAGAGTGGGCAAGCTCTGATTTCATCGTGAACTGGTGTGATGCGCGCAATCCACCGCTCCATTGTGAGGTTGCAGCACTTCTGTTCCAATGACTTGTTTGCGAGTATGGCTGAAGCTTGATAAGGTTACTCTTCTCGGGCATCCATCATCCGCTATTCCAGTTGATAATGGACTGTCATGGCGAAATAGTACCTTCCAGGATCTGCACAAAAAGGGCTGCACAGGATACTCGATCCTGTGCAGCCCTTCAAAATTCGATCTATTCACATCCGTTGAGCGCGGATCACGGCTTCAGCCGGCTATCAATATGCAGACACATTGATAGCGTCGATCGACCACCAATTTGGTCCGGCGGCCGTACAATTGATTCGGATATAGCGGGCCACAGTCCCGCTTGGGATGTCGATCGTTGTGCCATATGTGGATCCGTATCCCGTGCTTACGGGACCAGTCCAGTTTACGCCGTCGTTTGACACGTTTACGCCATAACTCGCCAGGTAGTCCCAGGGCGAATTGACGTTATTCAATATGACGTGCCGGACCGGCAATGCCTGTCCCATGTCAATCTGGAACCATTGCCCAGGAGCGCTGGCCGTTCCCGGTGTCCAGCGAGTGGTCAAGTCCGAATCGATCGCATTCGACGGCGGAGCTGCTCCATTCGATGTGGACGCCGACACTGCCCAGCCGGAGCGAGGATAGTTAGTATAGTAACCGGAAGCATTGACTTCATCTAACGACCACCAATTTCCACCGGCCGCCGTGCAAGTGAGGCGTATGAAACGGCCTTGCACTCCTGAAAGGGGAATCGTCATTTTACTCACCATGCCGGAACCACTCGCTACCGGGCTTCCCCAGTTTACGCCATCTGCCGAGACATTCACATTATATGACGTCGGATAATCCCACTGCGAGTTGACGTAGTTTACATCCAGACTTGATAACGTGGCCGTCTGTCCCATATCGATTTGAAACCATTGCCCTGACGCGCTCACCACGCCGGTCGCCCAGCGCGTCGTTAAATTCGAATCGAGAACACTGCTCGCCGGCGAACCTGACGCCGAAACGGATGCCGATGCCGTCCAGCCGGAGCGAGACAGGGAAGTGAACGGTTGATCGATGATGTACTCCACAGACTCCCCGGGGCCGAGCGTTTCCGTAAAGTCCACGGTAGGAATGGCGCTGAAACTGATGACGCTGCGGGCCGCCGTATAAGTGTTTGCCGCTGAATACCGGACGCCCGAGTAACTGCCTGACGCCGGCATTGTAACATGTACTGAGATCGTATTGGAATTGGCGAGATCGAAATTGACAAAGCTGAGCAGCACCTTATTCGATGTCGCCCCACTGCCGGGAATGGGCGCCAGCGATGACGTATCCACGGCGCGGAAGTAGGAGAGGGGAAGTCCCGTCCCGACCGAAGTCCATGTGTAATGCAGAGGAGTGCCGTGTGTGGCATAGGCGAGCGCAAGGCGGCGCAGCGCTTTTACCCTTGTGTCTGTATCGCCTGCTCCGGCATTGGCCGGCGCGGCAGTCCATGTCGCCGTATTGGTGATGCTTCCGTTAAGGTAGTTGTATTCAACTCCGTTATTCCAGATATCCGCGACGCAGGAATAATCGCCGGTCGCCAGATTGGCGCGGAGGTTTCGGTCGAGGGCAGATGAATACAATCGGTTTGCAGGCGCAGCCTGAGAGAAGTCCGTATGCACGGTGGCCGAACCGCACTCCGTGCTGATCATATACTTGTCCCAGCCATTTGTGATCTGCGGATTTCCACCTACAAAGGTTCCATGAGAGTCGATGTTCTCGGCGAGACTATTGTTGTCCCATCCGCCGCCATATCCCCAGTTGTGACCGTTGTAAGCGCCGCAAAGATTGTCGAGGGCTTTTCTGTTGGCATCCGACCAGGCATGCTGAGCGGCGTTCGGGCTCCCGTCCCAATTGACCGGATCTCCCTGGCCGCCTCCGAATGAATACCCGGGCGCTGCCAGCACAGCAGAAGACGGCTTGATCGAATTCACATAATTTGCCACCGCCATGCAGTACTGCTGCGACGCATTCGTGATATTTTGGGTCGGCTCATTGCATATCTCATAGAACCGGAAGTAACTGCCGTAGGTGCTGAATATGTAGTTCAAATACCCTTTCGGGTCGCTCCGGGTTGTTCCGCCCGGAAGCTGGCCGCCGGTGATTATTGCATCCGTGGTCGAGGCGCAGTTCCAGCCGTCCAGGATCACGGTCATGTTCAACGCTTTCAGGTTCTGCAGATAGGCGAGACGAACCGAATCGCTCTGCAGACCGCTCAAGTCCTGAAAAAAGCCGGATCGCTCCGGGTTGTTGGAATAGGCCACTCCCATCCATTCCGCCTCGGCTTTATCCTTGGCGATCGTGCTTGAGTTGATGTTGAAATCGCCGTCGCTGAAGCCCAGATAGGATAGTTTGCCGTGGATTGGTTCCGCCGCCGGAGAACTCAATGAATCAAGCTGCATGTAATCGATGCTGAAGCCGAGGAAGATCGCCGTGGATCGCATATACGGGTTGCCAAGACGAGCCAGTTGGAGTTTGTTTGTGCCTGCAACGAGAAATTCCGCCGGGATGTAAATCTGATAAGCCCGCGTGAAGCGGCGAGTATACGTAACCGCAGGTCCCCAGCCGGGCGATCCCGCTCCGCCGATTTGAATGATCCCGCAGGGGCTGTAATTGGAGTACACGGCGAGCTCAGGGACCATCATGGTCGCATCCGCCGCCTTGAAGGTCAATGTCACGCCGTTTGCAGGCACGCTGGCCAGCGTGTAGTTGATGGTCGAGACGGCCGGTGTCTCTCCTACCTGACTCGGCCACTGCGGCCATGACGTCTGAGTCGACCAGCCGGAGGGGATCGTATATGTCGCCGGCATAGAGCCGGCCGTTCCCGTAAACTCCAAATTCCTGCCGTCATTAAGGCCGATTCGCCAGAGCGTCGTATCGGCGAGTACCGGGGCGATTGCTGCTACCCCGAGCAGTATGGGCAGCAGGCCCCGAATGATATGGATTCCCAGGCGACGAGCTTCGGGATGCCGCACTGCTTTCCGAATGTTTGCTGTCATGAGCTCCTCCGGTATTCTAAAGTCTCTGCTTCTGTATGGTAAATATTACAAATATATAATTATTAATAAAGGTGGCGGATACGATTGTCCGAGCCCGGCTCCTGATCGCAGGCTCCTCTCCCCAGCCCTCCCCGAAGAGGGTGTCCATAAATAATGTTCCCCCTCTTTCGAGGTTAGGCATGATATTGCGTCGATGGACGCGAATTTACTGACATGGCCCATAGCTATCGTCACTATAGTCCGGAACAATGTTATCTGCTGCC
>Ga0207671_10000780_pt1 | contig 40356 bp, 32 predicted proteins | sample KBSC24metaG_FD_184352 | JGI IMG/M metagenome (GOLD analysis project Ga0207671, IMG submission 184352) | Corn rhizosphere microbial communities from Kellogg Biological Station, Michigan, USA - KBS C2-4 metaG (SPAdes) (version 2) | ecosystem: Host-associated > Plants > Roots > Rhizosphere > Soil...
GCTTCCCCACGGCTGGTACGGCGCCGCTAGGCTGTTCGCACCATGGACGCGCCCGAGAACCCCACCCCCGAAGCGGCCGAGCAGCCCGAGACCGTCGAAGTCGTCGAGGTCGTCGAGATCGTCGCCGCCGACGTTGAAGCCGCCGGCACCGAGACTTCCGGCACGGAGACTTCCGCTACCGAGGCTTCCGGCACCGATGCCGCCGAAGCCGCCGAAGCCGCCGGCGAGACCACCCCCTCCGGGCCCGAGCCGCTGGATCTCGACAAGCTCGCCGACCTGGCCGAGCGCCCGGACGAAGCGGCGCGCGACACGATGCGTGCGCGGCTGGCGGAGCTGGCCGTGCCGGCCGCGGGTCTGGGGCGGCTGGAGGAGCTGGCGATCTGGCTGGCCGGCGCGCGCGGGAGCGGGCAGGCGCGGCCGATCGAGCGGGCGCGGGTCGTGATGTTCGCCGGCGACCACGGCGTCGCGGCGCTGGGCGTGTCGGCGACCGCGCCGGACCAGGCGCAGGCCGTGACCGCGGCCCGGGTGCGGCAGATCGAGGACGGCGGCGGCGCGGTCGGCGTGCTGGCGCGCCTGCACGGTGCGACGGTGCGCGTGGTCGACGTGGCGGTGGGCCGGCCGTCGGGCCGCATCGACAAGGAGGACGCGGCGTCCCGCGAGGCGATCGAGGAGGCGTTCCGCCTCGGCATGGCGATCGCCGACGCGGAGGCGGACTCGGGTGCGGACGTGCTGATCCCGGCGCTGGTCGGCGTGGGTGGCAGCACGGTCGCCGCGGCGCTGAGCGGCGTCCTGACCGGCAAGGACGCGGCGGCGGTGACCGGGCGCGGCTCCGGCGTGGACGACGCGGCGTGGATGCGCAAGTGCGCGGCGGTGCGCGACGCGATGCGCCGCGGCCGCCCGGTCCTCGGCGACCAGCTGGAGCTGCTGGCGAAGGTCGGCGGCCTGGACTTCGCGGCGGCCACGGGCTTCCTGCTGCAGGCGGTGATCCGCCGCGTGCCGGTGCTGCTCGACGGAGTGACGACGACCGCCTGCGCGATGCTGGTGCAGCGCATCGCCTACCGCTCGCCGCAGTGGCTGCTGGCCGGCGCGCTGTCGCCGGAGCCGGCGCACAAGGCGGCACTGGACCGGCTGTCGCTCGAACCGCTGGTCGAGGGCTACGAGGTGCGGCAGGCGGAGGGCGCACTCGGGCTGCTCGCGCTGCCGATGCTGAAGGCGGCGGCCGCGCTGGCGGCGGAGCTGGCGACGTTCGGCGAGGCGGGGATCCCGGAGCCGGTGCTGCGGTCGCGGGTGTGAGCGACGGCGCCGTGATCGGCCGAACAGCGATCGGGCGAGCGGTCATCTGTCGAGCGGCAATTGACCGAACCCTGATCAGCGCGCCATGACCATGCTCTCGGGGCTTCGGCTCGCATTCTCCACCCTCACCGCGCTGCCCATCGGTCCGCCGAGCGAGGTCGACCGGTCGGTGGCGGGGCGGGCGATGGCGTGCGCGCCGGCGGTCGGCGCGGTTCTGGGTGCGGGCGCCGGAGCGATCGGGGCCGGGCTCGGTTGGTGGACCTCCAGCCCGGTCGTGGCGGCCGTCGGCGGGGTCGCCACATTGGCCGCGGTGACTCGCGGGCTGCATCTCGACGGACTCGCCGACACCGCCGACGGCCTCGGATCGGCCAAGCCGCCCGCCGACGCGCTGCGCATCATGAAGGCCTCGGACATCGGCCCGTTCGGCGTCATCACGCTGGTCCTCGTGCTGCTCGGCCAGGTGCTGCTGCTCGCGAGCGCGTGGGGGCGGCACGGGGCTTGGTACGGGGCGTGCGCGATCGCAGTGGCCTGCGTTACGGGGCGACTCGCCGTGACGTGGGCCTGCCGGCCCGGCGTCCCGTCGGCCCGGCCCGACGGGCTCGGAGCGTGGGTCGCCGGCAGCGTGCCCCGTGCGGCGGTGGCAGGCACGACGGCGGTCGCGCTGGCGGCGGCGAGCGTCGCAGGAGTCTGTGTCAGCAACGGCGACGGCGCACGGTGGCTCCTGTGGCCGGCCGCGGTCGCGGCGGGTGTCGCGGCGTCGATGGCGTTGCTGCGGCACACGATCCGGCGCTTCGGAGGCATCACCGGTGATGTGCTCGGAGCACTCGTCGAGGTCGGATTCACGGCGGCGTTGGTGGTGCTGGCGCGCTGAAATCAGCCTCGCGTGCGTCGAGCGCGCGTGCGAAGATCCGGCAATGGCAATCCAGGATCCGCTCGCCGTCTTCTGCGCGCTGCTGGACCGGTCCGTGCAGCAGATCGCTGAGGCCTCCGCCGATGCGCGCGTCTTCGACAGGAACCTCATCGTCAGAATTTCCGACGTCTGGGACAACAACACCTTCCCGCTGTTTCACGCTGCTGTCGGCACCGGGGAGCACAGCTCCGAGGCACAAGCCCAGACCGGCCTGCTGTGGATGGCCGAGTTCCGCCGCGAGTGGATGGTCGAGCAAGCCGCCATCGCCGGGTACGCCCTCGCCGAAAAATTGCCTCCTGCGAGGTACAGCCGCCCTTACCGCGACTACGCCGGCCGGGTCCGGCCGTGGTCGCATCCACTCACCGCAGACGTCATCGAGGAAGTCGCCGCGGACTACGATCTCGCCGCCGCGCGAGTGACCTACTTCCAGATCGAGCGCGCAGGCCGCCGCCTGGACGCGACCATCAATCTGAGCGCCCCGCGACGCTTCCTCGCCGACACGTCGGCACCGGCCAGGATCATGCTCGGCCTGGTCGACGTCATCGACCTCCAGGTCACCGCCGATCTCCGCGGCGCCGCGGCGGCCGCCACCGACGAGGCTGTGCTCATCGACCTCGGCGGGCGTGGCTATGTACGAGCCGCCTCCGGAGACCTGTACATCGACGACCCCGGCTGGCACCTGTCCGCCGCCGGCCACCGTGCAGACGCCGAAGCCCCGAAGGACATCGAACGCAGCGAAAGACCACAGGTGAAGGCCAAACTGAGCCCTCTCGCCGAAGCCGCGGCGAAAAGCCTCCACTCCACGATGATCGGCATCCGTATCATGCGCTATCCGCAGATCATCGACCTGGCAGCGGTGGCCGAGCGCTGCGAACGCTACGCGGAAGCCGGGACGATGCTGCTCGACGCGGCCCGGCAACCGAGAAGCCGGCGGCGCAAGGCGATCCTCCGCCAGCTGGCCGCCGCAGGGCAGCCGCCTCTCGACATCCCCTCCAAGGCGCTCCCCGCGCGCCGCCCCACCGAGCCGACGTCCGAACTCCGCATGGTCGCCTACACCGCAGCCCACGAGCGGTACACGGAGCCCGTGGAGGAAGGCTTGCTCCGCCACTATGCGGTGCCGCCGGACGCACCACTCCAGGGCGACGGTCGGTGGAGCATCAGCGTCCTGAAAGACCCCGAACCGTCGACCTTCGCCGTCCGGACCGAGGACTTCCGGACCCGCGGCTAGCCGCTACCGCCCCAGCACCCGAGCCCGGAACCCCCGCACCCGGAACAGCAGCGCCGCCAAGCCCGTCGGGTCGTAGAACACGATGAAGTCCTCGAAGCGATGCATCCCGCGACGTCCGCAGACCTGCACCGTCGCGTCGCGAAGCGCTGTCAGCTGCGCGACCGTCATCGGCAGGGCGCGTTCGCGCGGCTGGTACGTCGCGCCGATCGGATAGTCGCGGTAGGGCTTGTCGGTCATCTCGACGTGGCAGCCCATCACCCAGGTCACCTCATGCGTGGCGCAGAATGCGACCAGGCGATCGAGCGTGGCCACCAGTTCCCCGAAGTCCGCCACGTAGATGCGGCCGGGGTAGACCGTGTCGCCGGTCAGGAGGAAGCCGGTCGCGGGGTCGTGGAAGACCACGCCCGCGGCCTGGTGGCCTGGCGCGCCGATCGCGGTCAGGACGCGGCCGCCGAGGTCGACCTCCACTTCCTCGTCCGGCCAGCGGGCGTCGTCGAAGCCGAAGAACTCGCGGACCGCCTCCGGCTCCTTCGCCACCACGACCGTGTCCGGCCGGTCCGCGAACTGCGCGTCGGCGGCGACGTGGTCGCCGTGGCCGTGCGTGTGCGCGACCACGAGCGAGTACCCCTCGCGCGGGTGCCGCCGCAGCCAGTCCGCGATCAGACCATCGACCGTCTCCCGCAGCGGGAAGACGGCCGGATCCGCGATGGCGCCGGTGTCCAGCAGGAGCGCCCGATCCTCGCCGAACAGCAGGTAGATGAACGGCGCCTCGTAGTTCGTGCTCTTGCTCTGCCGCAGAATCACCGTGCGCTCGTCATGAGCGTGCACCTGGATCGGCGGCTCCGAGGCCGAACTCCAGCGCCGGACCCCGTGGTTCCACCGCACGTCGAGAGGGCTGAGGCCGGCCACCTTCTCAGGCCGCCCCGGCCACGATTCCCCACGTGTGCGTGACCGACTCCCCGGGCTCCAGCGCGATGACGCCCTTGCCGGTCGCGAACGCGTTCGGCGGGCAGCTCATCGGCTCGACCGCCAGCGCCGAGCGCCGGTAGGGCTCGTTCAGCGGGTCGCCCGAGAACAACTGCACCCACTCCAGCCCCTCGCCGAACCACATCGTCACGCCGTCGACGCCCTGGCCCAGCGTCACCCGGCCCAGACCGTCGGCGTCGCGCACGATGTCCGTATAAGCGGTGTCCAGAACCACGCCGCGCAGCGAACGCCGGTCGCGCAAGTCATAAGGAGTACCGCCGACAGGCACCTCGCACTGCGGAATCATGCGCTCGTCGACCATCAGCCACCGCCCGGCCGGGACATGCCCCAGACCCTGCGGCCCGTCCAGCCCGCCGTCGGTCTTCAAGTACGCGTGCGAGCCGATGCCGTAGGGCGCTTCCCACTCGCCGGCGTTGCGCGCCGTCACCGAGACGGTCAAGCCCTCGTCGGCGTCCAGCGAGTACTCCGCCGCGACCTCGAGCAGGAACGGGTAGCCCGGCTGCGGCTCCAAGCGGAGCGTGAGCCGCAGCGAGGACGCGGTCTGCGTGTCGACCTGCCACGCATGATGGCGCGTGAGCCCGTGGATGGCGTTGTTGCGCGGCTCCTCGGTGATCTCCAGCCGGCGCTCGACGCCGCGCCACGTGTACTTGCCGTCCCTGATCCGGTTCGGCCACGGGATCAGCAACTGCCCGCTGCCCCCGACCGGCGAGCCGTCCTCGGGGAACTCCATGATCAGTTCCCGGCCGTCCAGCCGCAGGGATCTGAGACACGCCCCGACTTCGGTCACCACGGCGGTGTACTCGCCCGCCTTGATCGTGTACTGCTCTCCGGTCGGGCGCTCGCCACCACTGCTCGTATGGGGGATGCTGATCATGCCGCCATGCTCCCACGAAGGCGCCCCCGGCGCTCCTGCCGCCGGGCGGATCGCCTGAGCGTGCGGTCAGCCGCGGGTGCGGACGTCCACGAACGGAGGCTTCACGACGGTGAAGGCCGCGGCCTTTCCGCGCACGTCCAAGTACACGGTGTCGCCCTCGGTGTACTCCCGGTCCAGCAGCGCCAGGCCGATGCCCTCGCGCAGGGACGGCGAGAAAGTTCCAGAGGTGACCTCGCCGATCTGCTTGCCGTCGGCGTCGTTCACGACCATGTGCGCGCGGGGGATGGCGCGGTCCACGGCCTTGATCCCGCGCAGCAGACGCTTCGCGCCGGCCTCGCGCTCGGCCAGCAGCACCTCGCGGCCCCAGAACGCCGGCTTCTTCCAGCCCACGGCCCAGCCGGCGCGCGCCATGTTCGGCGTGATGTCCATCGACAGGTCCTGGCCGTGCAGCGGGTAGCCCATCTCGGTGCGCAGGGTGTCGCGCGCGCCGAGGCCGCAGGCGCGGATCTCGTACGCCTCGCCGGCGGCCATCAGCGCGTCCCACAGCGCCTCGGTCTTATCCCAGGGCGCGACGAGTTCGTAGCCGTGCTCGCCGGTGTAGCCGGTGCGGCACACGGTCAGCGGAGCGTCCTGGAAGGAGGCGACGGCGAAGGACATGTAGTCGTGGTCGGTCGGCAGGCCGAGCTCGGCCAGGACCTCGGCCGACTTCGGGCCCTGAACCGCGAGCACGCCGAACTCCCGGTGGCGGTCGACGACGGTGACGCCTTCGGGCGCCGCCGCCTGCAGACGGCGCACGACCTCGGCGGTGTTGGCCGCGTTGGGGATCAGGAAGACGTCCTCGGGTCCGTTGAGGTACGCGATGAGGTCGTCGACCACGCCGCCGGTGGCGTCGTCGCAGCACAGCGTGTACTGCGCCTTGCCCGGCTCGATGCGCTGCAGATCGTTGGCCAGCACGGAGTTCACGAACGCCGCCGCGCCGGGGCCGGTGACCGAGGCCTTGCCCAGGTGGCTGACGTCGAAGACGCCGACCTGCTCGCGGACCGCAGCGTGCTCCTTGAGGACGCCTCCGGTCTTGCTGTACTCGATCGGCATGTCCCAGCCGCCGAAGTCGGACATCTTCGCGCCCAGAGCGACGTGCCGGGCGTGCAGGGGCGAGGTGAGGAGATCGCTGGTCACATGGCGAGACGATACCCGAGGGAACAGCCGCGACGGGCCGCGGCGGGGGCGGCCCCGGCGGCCGTGGCGCGAACAAGACGGGAACGGCGAAGGTCATCATGACGCCTCGCCCGGCATGCCGGTACGGAATACAGTCGCCTAAAGTAACGATGACTCGGGTGACGGCCGCCTCGACCGCTGTGAAGGGCGACCCCCTTCCCCGCCAGAATCTGCAGATGTCCTAGCGAGAACTGGATCAACGATGACCTCGATCTCCCTGTCCGCTACCGCGACCGGCAAGGCGGACGCCGTCGTAGTCGGCGTGTACGCCACCGAGACCGCGAAGGGGGTCAAGGGCGTCGCCTTGGCACCCGGCGCCGAGGCCGTGGACGCGGCCTACGGCGGCACCCTGGCCAAGGCCCTGGACCTGCTCGGCGCCTCCGGCAAGGACGGCGAGCTGACCCGGGTGCCGGCGCAGGGCGACGTCAAGGCCGCGCTGATCGTCGCCGTGGGCCTGGGCAAGAAGCCCGGCAAGGGTGCCGGGCTCGACACCGACACGCTGCGCAAGTCCGCGGCCGCCGCGGCCCGCTCGCTGGCCGGCAAGGCCAAGGCGGTCTTCGCGCTGCCGGCCGAGGACGCCGCGCAGGCCGGCGCGATCGCCGAGGGCGTGCTGCTCGGCGCCTACGCGTGGGAGGGTCTGAAGACCCCGCGCAAGGACGCGAAGGGCGCCGTGGGCGAGGTCACCCTCGTCACCCCGGCGGCGAAGCAGGCTCCGGTCAAGAAGGCCCTGGAGCGCGCCGTCACCGTGGCCGGCGCCGTGAACCTGGCCCGCGACCTGATCAACACCCCGCCGTCGCACCTGTACCCGGCCACCTTCGCCGAGCGCGCGCAGGCCGAGGTGAAGGACGCCGCGCTGGCCACGCTCAGCATCGAAGTGCTCGACGAGAAGGCGCTGACCAAGGGCGGCTACGGCGGCATCATGGGCATCGGCAAGGGCTCGGCCAAGCCGCCGCGCCTGGTGCGCGTGACCTACCGGCACCCGAAGGCGAAGAAGCACCTGGCGCTGGTCGGCAAGGGCATCACCTTCGACACCGGCGGCATCTCGCTCAAGCCCGCCAACGCCATGGACACCATGAAGTCGGACATGAGCGGCGCCGCGGCGGTGTTCTCCGCGACGCTGGCCGTGGCCCGCCAGGAGGTGCCGGTCAACGTCACCACCTACCTGTCGCTGGCCGAGAACATGCCCGGCGGCGGCGCGATCAAGGTCTCGGACGTCATCACCATGTACGGCGGCAAGACCGTCGAGATCATGAACACCGACGCCGAGGGCCGCGTGGTCATGGCCGACGCGCTGGCCCGGGCCAGCGAGGACGGCCCGGACCTGCTGCTGGACGTCGCGACCCTGACCGGCGCGCAGGTCCTGGCGCTGGACCGGTACTCCGCGGTCATGGGCAACGACGACGACCTGCGCACGCGGATCGTGGCGACCGCCAAGGCCGCCGGCGAGGACATGTGGCCGATGCCGCTGCCGGAGTACCTGCGCGAGACCATCGACACCCAGAGCGCCGACATCTCGAACATGGGGCAGCGCATGGGCGGCATGCTGGTCGCCGGCCTGTTCCTGCGCGAGTTCGTGGGCGAGGGCATCAAGTGGGCGCACCTGGACATCGCCGGCGCCTCGTTCAACGAGAAGGGCCCGTACGGCGACACCCCGAAGGGCGGCACCGGCGCCGCGGTGCGGACGCTGGTGAAGCTGGCCGAGGACCTGGGCTCGGGCAAGTAGGCCCAGGCCGGCCCGAGCAGCCCGAGCAGGCAAGCGAGCCCAGGCAAGCCCGAGCAGCCCGAGCAGGCAAGGAAGCCCAGGCAGGCACCAGACGCTGATCCGAAGCGGTTATCTCCCGGCGCCGGGAGGTGACCGTTTCGCGTCAGCGGGTAGACGTGCCGCTATGAACGCCGACGACGGCAAGGACTTGGCAGACCCGGCGGGCGGATCCCCGCATCCGGACCACGACCCGCACGAAGGGCTCGGGGCGCGGCTGAACTGGCTGCGCGCCGGCGTGCTGGGCGCCAACGACGGCATCGTCTCCACGGCCGGCCTGGTGGTCGGCGTGGCCGGGGCCACCGACGCCAGGTCCACCCTGCTGGCCTCCGGCATCGCCGGGCTGCTGGCCGGCTCGCTGTCGATGGCGTCCGGGGAGTACGTGTCGGTCTCCACGCAGCGCGACACCGAGAAGGCGGCCTTGGCGCTGGAGAAGAAGGAGCTGGCCGAGACCCCCGAGGCGGAGTTCGAGGAACTGGTCGGCCTCTACCGTGACAAGGGCCTGACAGAGGCGACGGCGCGCCGCGTCTCCGAGGAGCTGACCGCCCATGACGCCCTGGGCGCCCACGCTCAAACCGAATTAGGTATCAACCCCGACGAGCTGGCCAACCCGTGGCATGCGGCGATCGCCAGTTTCGTCGCCTTCAGCGTCGGCGCGCTCCTGCCGTTGCTGGCGATCGTCCTGCCGCCGCAGAACTGGCGGGTGCCGGTGACCGTGATAAGTGTGCTGATCGCGCTGGTCGTCACCGGCTGGGTCAGCGCACGGCTGGGACGGGCCGAACCGGGGCGGGCGATCCTGCGCAATGTGATCGGCGGCGCGCTGGCCATGGGGATCACCTACCTTGTCGGCACCCTGATCGGGAAAGTGGATTAGCGTAGGGCGCCATGTGGCACTGGCACGAACGAGAGCGGATACCCGGCTGGCAGGCAGCCGCCGCGAACGGCGACACCGAGGCGATGTTGCACCTGGCGCGGGCGGCCAAGCACAGTCATAGCCCCGACGCCGAGGCCGAGGCAGAACGCTGGCTGCGGTCGGCCGCCGACCTCGGGGATCTGGAAGCGGTGCACAAGCTCGGCGTCCTGCTGTGGCGGCGCGGCGAGCACGAGGACGGCGAGGCGCTCGTGCAGAGCGCCGCCCTGAAGGGGCATCAGGACGCGATCGCGATGATGGGCCAGTTCTGCGAGCGGCGCGGCGACCTCGAAGGCGCCGACGCCTGGTTCTGCAAGGTCTCGGCCGACGACGACAGTTCCTGAAGGCGGGCCCGGGGGCTTCAGACCCCGTCCAGACGCCGCCTGTCCTCCTCGGCGCGTTTGCGCGTCCAGTCCCGCATCCGTTGCGGATAGCCGACGACGCTGGAGTCATAGGCCGGAACACCCAACGCGCGCGCCAACGCATACGCCTGTTGCGGACTGGCCACGGGGCGCCGCGTCCACTCTCCGGACGCGGCGCAGAGAGCCATTGTGGTGTCGGTCACAGCGGAGTGCGCCTCGATGTAGGCCTCGACCCCGGGACGGCTGCGGGCGAAATCGCTCAGGTGCGCTTCGAAGGCGGCCATTTCCCCGGTGGACGGGGCCGGCTCACTGGTCCTCCAGCTGAGCGGCAGCGCCGCCGGTTCGGGCGCCGGGGTGGGGGCCGAAGCGGGCATGGGAGGACGGCGTCGGCGGAACAGGGGCATAACCACTCCCGGAAGATCGTTGCTCCCTTCGGCCGGGCCGTGGGGCTCGGCAGAAGTCGGGTCCGCGCCCGGACTAGACTGGCGTTCCGGTCGCGGATGCGCTACCCGCGACTCCGCGTCCGTCCGTTCGCTGACCCTTCCACAGCAGTGTGTCAGTGTGGGGCGGAACGGGACCGGCTAATGCACCAGCAGGCAGTGAGAGGAACGCACGTGGCAGGCGACAACCAGTTCGACTTGGTCATCCTCGGCGGCGGCTCGGGCGGCTACGCCTGCGCCTTCCGGGCGGCGGACCTCGGCATGAGCGTGGCGCTGATCGAGAAGGCCGAGGTGGGCGGGACCTGTCTGCACCGGGGCTGCATCCCCACCAAGGCGCTGCTGCACGCCGGCGAGGTGGCGGACAACACCCGCGAGGCGGCGCAGTTCGGCGTCGCGGCCACCTTCAACGGCATCGACATGGCGGCCGTCAACTCCTACAAGGACGGCGTCGTCGGCCAGCTGTACAAGGGCCTGCAGGGCATTGTGAAGGCCCGCAAGATCGAGTTCATCGCCGGCGAGGGCCGTCTGGTCTCGGCGAACACGGTCGCGGTCAACGGCCAGAACGTGACCGGCAAGAACGTGGTCCTGGCGACCGGCTCGGTGCCGAAGTCGCTGCCCGGCCTGGAGATCGACGGCAACCGCGTCATCTCCAGCGACCACGCGCTGAAGCTCGACTACGTCCCGGCCTCGGCGATCATCCTCGGCGGCGGCGTCATCGGCTGCGAGTTCGCCTCGGTCTGGAAGTCCTTCGGCACCGACGTGACGATCATCGAGGGCCTGCCGCACCTGGTCCCGCTGGAGGACGAGAACTCCTCCAAGCTTCTGGAGCGCGCGTTCCGCCGCCGCGGCATCAAGTACGAACTGGGCAACTTCTTCTCCGGTGTGGAGTACACCGAGAACGGCGTGCGCGCCTCCATCGCCAACGGCAAGACCGTCGAGGCCGACCTGATGCTGGTGGCCGTCGGCCGCGGCCCGGTCTCCGCGGGCCTGGGCTACGAAGAGGCCGGCGTCGCGATGGACCGCGGCTACGTCAAGGTCGACCAGTACTGCCGCACCTCGGTCCCCGGCGTCTACGCGGTCGGCGACCTGATCCCGACCCTGCAGCTGGCGCACGTGGGCTTCGCCGAGGGCATCCTGGTCGCCGAGCACATCGCGGGTCTTAACCCCGCCCCGATCGACTACGACGGCGTGCCGCGCGTGACCTACTCGCACCCCGAGGTCGCCTCCATGGGCCTGACCGAGGCGCAGGCGAAGACCAAGTACGGCGACACCGCGGTGAAGACCTTCAACTACGATCTCGCCGGCAACGGCAAGAGCAAGATCCTCAAGACCTCGGGCCAGGTGAAGGTGGTCCAGCAGGTCGACGGGCCGGTGCTCGGCATCCACATGGTGGGCGACCGGATGGGTGAACTCGTCGGCGAGGCGCAGCTGATCTTCAACTGGGAGGCGCTCCCGCAGGAGGTCGCGCAGCTCGTGCACGCGCACCCGACCCAGACCGAGGCGATGGGCGAGGCGATGATGGCACTGGCCGGGAAGCCGCTGCACGTCCACGACTGATAAGCCTGCTGTATGGCACCGCAGGACAGAGCCTGCGGAACCCCTGAGAATTCTGCACGGAATGTTCTGCGAAGGAGATAGAGAGCGCTCATGTCGGTCTCAGTAGTTCTGCCCGCGATGGGTGAGTCGGTCACCGAGGCCACCATCACCCGCTGGCTGAAGAAGGAAGGCGACCGGGTCGAGGTCGACGAGCCGCTGCTCGAAGTCTCCACCGACAAGGTCGACACCGAGATCCCGTCCCCGGCGGCCGGGTTCCTGGTGTCGATCAAGGTCGGCGAGGACGAGACGGTCGAGGTCGGCGCGGAGCTGGCGGTCATCGGGGACACCGCGGACGCCGCCCCGGCGGCTCCGGCCGCCCCGGCCCCCGCGGCCGCTCCGGCTCCGGCTCCGGCCGCTGCTCCCGCGCCGGCTCCGGCTCCGGCCCCCGCGCCGGTTGCCGCCGCCCCGGCTCCGCAGCCGCAGGCCGCACCGGCGCCGGCTCCGGCCCCGGCGCAGCAGGCGCCGTCCGGCGGCGCTGCGTCCGGCACCCCGGTCACGCTGCCCGCGATGGGCGAGTCGGTCACCGAGGCGACCGTCACCCGCTGGCTCAAGGCCGTCGGCGACACCGTCGAGGTCGACGAGCCGCTGCTCGAGGTCTCCACGGACAAGGTCGACACCGAGGTCCCCTCGCCGGTCGCCGGCGTCCTGCTGGAGATCAGCGTCGCCGAGGACGAGACCATCGACATCGGCGCCCAGCTCGCGGTGATCGGCGCTCCGGGCTCCTCCGCCCCGGCGCCGCAGGCCCCGGCCGCTCCGGCCCAGCCGCAGCAGCAGGCGGCCCCGGCTCCGGCGCCCGCCCCGCAGGCCCCGCAGCAGCCGGCCGCCCCGGCCCCGCAGCCGCAGGCCCAGCAGGCACCGGCCCAGCAGCTGCCGAGCACCCCGCCGGTCGCGCCCCCGGCTCCGGCCCCGCAGGCCCCGGCTCCGGCCGTGGCCAGTGCGCCGTCGTACACCGCGACCGCCCCGGCTCCGGCCGGCGAGTACAAGCCCGGCACCCCGGCCGTGGTGGCGCAGGCCCAGACCGCCGCGCGCGTCGACGCCCCCGGCGCCGGCGCCGAGCCGGCCGCGGCCTACGTCACCCCGCTGGTCCGCAAGCTGGCCGCCGAGCACGGCGTGGACCTGGCGAGCGTCACCGGCACCGGCGTGGGCGGGCGCATCCGCAAGCAGGACGTGATCGACGCGGCGAAGGCCAAGCCGGCCGCCGCCCCGGCCGCTTCCGGCGGCGCGGCCCCGGCCGCCGCCAAGGCGCCGGTCACCCCGAGCCCGCTGCGCGGCCGCACCGAGAAGCTGACCCGCATGCGTGCGCTGATCGCCAAGCGCATGCTCGAGTCGCTGCAGACCTCGGCGCAGCTGACCACCGTGGTCGAGGTGGACGTCACCAACATCGCCCGCCTGCGGGCCCGCGCCAAGGGCGAGTTCGAGGCGCGCGAGGGTGTGAAGCTGTCGTTCATGCCGTTCTTCGCGCTGTCCGCGATCGAGGCGCTCAAGCAGCACCCGAACGTCAACGCGGTCATCGACACCGAGGCCGGCACGGTCACGTACCACGACTACGAGAACCTGGCCATCGCGGTGGACAGCGAGAAGGGCCTGATGACCCCGGTCATCAAGAACGCCGGCGACCTGAACCTGGCGGGCCTGGCCCGCGGGATCGCGGACCTGGCCGAGCGGACCCGCACCAACAAGGTCCTGCCCGACGAGCTGGCCGGCGGCACGTTCACGCTGACCAACACCGGCAGCCGCGGCGCGCTGTTCGACACCCCGATCCTGAACCAGCCGCAGGTCGGCATCCTGGGCACCGGCGCGGTCGTGAAGCGCCCGGCGGTCATCAACGACCCCGACCTCGGCGAGGTCATCGCGGTGCGCTCGATGGTGTACCTGGCGCTGACCTACGACCACCGCCTGGTGGACGGCGCGGACGCGGCCCGCTTCCTGGTCACCATGAAGGAGCGGCTGGAAGAGGGCAAGTTCGAGTCCGACCTCGGGCTGTAACAGCTGACGAACCCGGTGGCCCGATCCGAACGGATCGGGCCACCGGTGCTTTCCCGGACGGCGGCGATCACAGGGCTATGCTGCTGCTATGCGGATCGCCATCACCGGTTCCACGGGAATGATCGGCACGGCCCTGTCCGCCGCGCTCACCGAAGACGGTCACGAGATCGTCCGCCTAGTCCGGCACTACCACGCCGACGAGGCGGCCGGAGAGCGCCACTGGTCGCCGTTCGGCGATCCGGACCCGAAGCCGTACGAGGGCTGCGACGTCGTGGTGCACCTGGCCGGCGCGGGCCTGGGCGACAAGCGCTGGTCGGCCGCGTACAAGCGGGAGATCAGGGAGAGCCGGGTCCGCGGCACCGACACCCTGGCGCGCTCCCTGGCCCAGCTGACCGAGCCGCCCAAGGCGCTGCTGTCGGCCTCCGCGATCGGCTTCTACGGCGACACCGGCGCCACGCCGGTCACCGAGCAGTCAGCGGGCTCCGACGACTTCCTGGGCGCGCTGTGCCGGGACTGGGAGGCGGCGACGAAGCCGGCCGAGGACGCCGGGATCCCGGTGGCGCACCTGCGCAACGGCGTGGTCCTGGGCGGCGGCGGAGGCGCGCTGGCCCGGATGCTGCCCTTCTTCAAGGCCGGGATCGGCGGCCCGATCGGGAGCGGGCGGCAGTACTTCTCGTTCATCGGGATGGCGGACTACCTGGCCGCGGTCAAGCACATCATGGACCTGACGATCGCCGGGACCATGACCGGAGCGGTGAACGTCACCGGCCCGCTGCCGGTCACCAACCGCGCCTTCACCAAGGCGCTGGGCCATGTCCTGCACCGGCCGACGGTCATGCCGGTGCCGGGCTTCGCGCTGCGGGTGCTGTTCGGGCAGATGGCCGACGAGCTCACCGGCAGCCAGCGGGTTCTGCCGGCCCGCCTGACGGATTCCGGATTCGCCTTCACCACGCCGGATCCGCGCGCCGCGCTGGCCGCGGCGCTGCATCATTGACACTGCGGCCCGCAGCGCCTCCTCAACGGGTGGCGGTGGACGACGGGTGGGCGACTCAGCCTTTTGAGATGCGTGACGGCCCGGATACCCAGAGTTCTCAAATGCTGAGACAGCTGCTGTTTCGCGTGAGTACGCCTAACGCGCAGGGGTAGGCATCCCTCCACAAGCGCCGACGTCCGGCCCGCTTCGCCGTGCCCTGCGCGAGCCGCGAGGGCCCACAAGGCGCGCCGGGGGAGGTCGGCAGTAGAGGTGGAGGGGCTCCAGTGACAGCGCAAAGTCCGAGCCACCGGCATCGCCTGGACGCCGACGTGATCGTCGTCGGCGCCGGGGTCGCCGGATTGCACGCCGCGGGACGGCTGCACGAGGCGGGTTTGGACGTCCTGGTCATCGAGGCGTCGGACCGGGTGGGCGGCAGAGCGGGTACCGAGCGGGTCTCCGGGTTCGTGGTGGACAAGGGATTCCACCTGGTGAACTCCGTCGAGCACGGCGAGGACTCCAAGGTCGAGCCGGGGTTCTTCGCCCCCGGCGTGGACCTGCAGCTGGACGGCAAGCGGATCCGGTACGGCGATCCGGCCGGCGGCGAGAGCGGCGGGCTCGGAGCCGGAGCGGTCCTGCGCACGCCGCTCGGCTCGCCGGCCGAGCGCCGGCGGCAGTCCGGCTGGCTGCAGCGGGTGGCGTCGGGCCGGCCCGAGACGATCCTGGGCGGCCCGGAGCGGACGGCCGCGGACCTGGTCGGGGAGGTGGGGCTTTCCCGACGGGTCGTGGACGGGTTCCTGAGGCCGTATCTGGAGGCGTTCGCCGCCGACGCGGACCCGGGACTGTCGGTATCGGGGCGGGCCATGGAGCTGGCGCTGCGGCAGCTGGTGCGCGGGCGGTGGTGTGTGCCGGCACGCGGGATAGCGGCCATCCCGCAGCGGCTGGCCGAATCGCTGCCGTCGGGGGCGGTCCGGTTGGAGACCGAGGTCCTGACGGTCCACGCCAACGGCGTCGTCACCGCCGACGAGGTGCTGCGCAGTTCCGCGGTGGTGGTGGCCACCGATCCGGCGGCCGCGGTGGAGCTGCTGCCGGGCCTGCACGAGCCGCAGCTGCGGTCGGTGACCTCGTTCCACCACGCGACGACGCTGCCCGCGCCGCGCGGCGAGCCCGCCGTCCTGGTCGACGCCGATCCGCATTCGCCCGTGGCGCGGACGGCGGCGATCAGCCAGGCGGTGCCGGGACGCAGTCCGGACGGCCGGACCCTGATATCGACGAACGTGGTCGGCCACACCGGGACCCGCACCTCGGAGCTGGAATCGGCGGTCCGGGCCCGGCTCGGCGAGCTGTACCCGGGCGGCGACGACCGCTGGGAGTGCGTGGCGGTGCACCACTTCCCGCACGCGGTGCCCGCGATGACCTCGCCGCACAACTTCCGGCGGCCGGTACGGCTGATCCACGGGTTGTACGTGTGCGGAGATCATCGGGGCACCGCCGGCATCGACGGGGCGATGGAGTCGGGACGGCGTGCCGCGCGGTCCGTGTTGGCCGATCTGCGGGTGCCTTTTCAAAGTGAAGAGCTGGCCACCGCCTGAGGCGTAGGCGGCGGGGCACTGGAATCAGGCCACGGCGGCCATCTCGCGGGAGCGGGTGGGCACCGTGGCCTCGTCCACGAGGGCCAGGGCCAGGTCGGCGTAGGCGAAAGCGTCCGCGCCGGGGATGGCCTGCGTGCCGCCGAGCCGGTAGGAGCCGGTGCCGGGGCCCTCGTCGAGGAACACCAGCGGCGGAGCGAGGACGACCCAGTCGAGGTCCGAGGCGCGCAGGAGCGGAAGCTGCGCGGCGTGGTTGCGGGAGAAGACGCGGGCCTGTTCGGGAAGACCGTCGCTGTCGTACGCGGCGACGCCCGGAGCCACTTCGAGCGCGCCGCCGATGCCGACCGCGACGAGCCTGCGGACGCCGGCTTCGCCGAGTCCTGCGACCAGCGCGCGGGCCGCGGCGGCGAAGTGGCCCTCGTCCATGGCGGCGGCGGTGTTGACGGCCACGTCGTGCCCTTTGGCGAGGCGCGCGATGCTCGCGGCATCGGTGACGTCGCCGGCGACGACGGTCACGCCGTCCACCGCGCCGAGGTCCTGATACTTGGCCGGGTCGCGCACGACGGCGGTCACCGTGTGCCCGCGCCGCGCCGCCTCGGCCACCGCGGGCCGGCCGGCACGACCGCCGGCTCCGAAAACGATGATGTTCATGTTCACCATGGACGCGACGGTAGGACGGGGCTCCCCAGTCACTGCAACGTAACTAGGCTCGAACTGTGGATGAGCTTCATGAGCCCGATGCGCCCGACGAGCCCGACGAGCCCGCGACAGCCTTGAGCCCGGACATGTTCGACGCCGCCTGCCCCTCGACCCTGTCGCCGTTCCGCATCGCCGACAAGTGGGGCGGGATGGTGGTGCTCTGCCTCGAAGACGGGCCTCGGCGCTTCACGGAACTGCGGGTTCCGCTGAACCGGGTCGCCCCGAAGGTGCTCACCGAAACACTCCGCAGCTTGGAGCGCAACGGCTTCATCACCCGCACCGTGTTCGACGAGAACCCGCCGCACGTGGAGTACGAGCTGACGCCGCTCGGCCGCAGCCTGCTGCCGGCGATCGCGGCGTGCCGCGAGTGGGGGTTCGCGAACCTGGAGGCGCTGCGGGCCGCGCGCGACCAGTACGACGGGGCCGAGGAGATCGGCGCGGCCTGAGAAGGCGCGACGAGCGGCGCCGGGCTGATGCTCCCGGCGCCGTGGCCTGGCCTCGGGGCTACTCCTGGCTACTCCCCCACCGGGAAGTTCGCCACGAACCGCCCCTGCGGGTCCCAAGCCTGCTTCACCCCGCGCAGGCGTTCGGCCTCCGCCGCCGGCACCGTGCAGGCGAACGTGTCCGTCGGCCCGAGGAAGGTCGCCAGCTTCACCCCGGTCACCGCGTCGCCCAGCTCCGCCACCAGCTGCGCCTGCTTCGCGGCCACGGCCGCGCCGGCGTCCGGCGTCAACGCCAGCCCCACCATGTAGAGCAGGTACTCCTCCTCCACGGCGCCTCGCGGCCCCGGGCGCGCGCCGGTCAGCGCCCCGCCGAGGTGCCGGACCTGCAGGCCCAGCAGCGGGTCGATCGGCTCGGCGAGCAGCGTCGTGACCACGTCGGCGTCGAAGCGGGCGAACAGTTCGGCGCGCGAGACGCTGGGGCCGGGGTCGACCGGGTCGTTCGTGATGGTGGCGAGGTCCTCGAAGGGCAGGGCCTTCCACTCCCCCTGCAGCACCCCGTCGATCGCGTCGAACGGCTTGAGCAGCGCGCGGCCGTCCGCCTCCGAACCCAGATACGCCACCGACACCGCCACCATCGCCGGCGCGCCGCCCGGGAACTGCGCCCGCGAGACCCACGCGCTCAGCTCCGGCGGCGCGGCCGCGGTGACGTCGCGGAACGCCTCGAACACCTCGGCGGCGCGCGCGTCCGGCCAGATCACGGTGCCGCCGAAGAGCTCGCGCTCCTCGTGCAGCCGGACGCTCATCGCCGTCACGATCGCGAAGTCGCCGCCTCCGCCGGCCAGGGCGTGGAACAGGTCGGGGTTCTCCTCGGCGTTGGCCTTGCGGCGCTCCCCGGTGGCGTCCACGACCTCGAACTCGATCACGTGGTCCGAGGCCATCCCGTACTTACGGGCGAAGAACCCGACGCCGCCGCCGAGCGTGTATCCGGTCACGCACACCGTCGGCGAGCTGCCCGGCTTGTGGATCAGGCCGTGCGCGGCGGCCGCGGCGGTCACCGCGCCGGACTTCACGCCGGCGCCGATCCGCGCGGTGCGGGCTCCGGCGTCGACGGTCAGCTCGTCGAGCCGGCCGGTGCGGAGCAGGATGGCGCCGGCGGCCGAGCCGGAGGCTCCGTGCCCGGTGGGCTGGACCGCGATCGGGACGCCCGCCTCGGCGGCGTAGCGGACCAGGGCGGCCACATCGTCGGCGTCGGCGGCCGTGACCACCGCGCGCACGTCCTGCTCGACCGCCAGGTTCCAGGGCTTGTGCGCGGCGTCGAAGCCTTCGTCGCCGGGCAGCAGGACCTCGCCGCGGACGGCTTCACGCAGGGACAGCAAAGAGGGCTCAGCCATGGCACACGCTCCCGTTTTTCAGTCTGAGGTGATCAGTGTCATTCGGATGATCGAGTTCCACGGTACTGATCACCACTGACTTACGCGGCGTGGCTCATGCGGCGGCGCTCACCGTGCGCAGCACCTCGTCGATCGGCGTCGGCGCCAGGCCGAAGGTCTTCTCCGTCAGCGTGCTGTCGAGGATGAAGGGCTTGGCGAACTGGTAGCGCGTGGCCCGCAGCTCCTTCGCCATCTTGTCGAACAGCCCCGCGGTCCACAGCACCGCGTAGGGCAGCGAGGTCATCTTCGCCGGCGGCAGGCCCTTGGCCGCCACGTACCGGTCCGCCAGCTCCCTGACGGTCAGCGGCTCGGTGGTCGGGACCAGCCAGGCCCGGCCCCAGGCCCGCTCCTCACCGGAGACCAGGGCCAGCGTGCGGGCCACATCCGCGATCGAGGTCCAGCTGTGCTTGACGTTCAGCGGAGTCGGAACGTACGCGCGCTTGGCGTTGTCCAGCGGCTTGGCCAGCGCGTAGGAGAAGATCGAGTTCGCCTCCAGATAATCGCTGGCGCGGACTTCGGTCATGCGGATGCGGCCGGCCTCGTGCAGCGCCAGGGCGTCGCGGTACATGTCGGCGCGCAGCTTCAGCTTCGGGTGGGTCGCGGCCAGCGGGGTGTCGGGGGTGATCGGGCCGGTCACCGGGCCGTAGCCGTAGAGGTTGTTCGCGACCGTGAGCACCGCGCCGCTGCGCTCGGCGGCGGCCAGCAGGGCCGCGGCCAGCGGCGGCCAGTCAGTGAGCCACTGGTGGTAGGCGGGGTTCGCGCAGTTGTAGAGCGCCGCGGCGCCCTCGGTCAGCGCGGTGAGGCGGTCGGCGTCGGTGGCGTCCGTGGCGACCCGCTCGATGTTCGCGTGCTCGGGCCCGGAACCGCTGCGCGTCACGACGCGCACCTGCTCGCCGCGCTCGGCCAGCACCTTCGCCGTGGCCGTCCCGACCGGTCCCGCACCCACGATGACGTGCAGCGTCATGATGTCCAGCTCCTCTTCACCGAGTCTTCGGTGTGCGATGCTTCCCTTTGAGAGCAGTGCTCTCTGTCGACCTCACTGTGCACCGGAGCGGCGCACTCTGTCAAGAGCACTGCTCTCGAATGTGTGCGATAATCTCCCCATGAATGCTGCGAAGTCACCGGCACCGTCCCTGCGAGCCCGGGTCCGCGCGGAGATGATCGGCGAGATCAAGCGGGTGGCACTGGAACACTTGGCCCGCGACGGCTCCGCGCTGTCGCTGCGCGCCGTGGCGCGGGACATGGGAATGGTGTCGTCGGCGATCTACCGCTACTTCCCCAGCCGCGACGAGCTGCTGACCGCGCTCATCATCGACGCGTACAACGACCTCGGCGAGGCCGTGGAGAAGGCCGACGGCGACGTGGACCGCCGCGACGCGTACCTGTCACGCTGGTTCGCGGTCTGCCACACCATCCGCCGCTGGGCCATCGCCAGGCCGGCGGAGTACGCGCTCATCTACGGCAGCCCCATCCCCGGGTATCTGGCGCCCGACGAGACCATCGAACCGGGGTCGTGGGCCATGGTCGCGATGGTGCGGTGCGTCGCGGAAGCCGAGGCGGCCGGGAAGATCCACGCTCCTGAGGGTGCCATGGCGTTTCCCGCTACAGAGAACGCCGCTTATGCGGAGGAACTCCGTACCGTCGCGGTCGGCATGGGGTTCGCTGAGGATTCGCACGCGATCGAGCCTGCCCTGAGCGCGATAACGCATGTCTTCGGCGCCGTGAACTTCGAAGTGTTCGGGCGCCTCAACCGGGTCTTCGAGGAGCGGGGCGAGTGGTTCGACCGGCAGGTGAAGGAATCGGCTGTGGCCATGGGGCTCACACCACGCTGATTCCCTCGTCGGACCCTCGTTAGAATCGCCGCATGGGTGACGAACCGCGGTGGCTGTCCGAGCAGGAGATGAAGGCCTGGACGGGCTTCCTCGCCGCGACCGCTCTGGTGGAACGGCGGATCGATCACCAGCTGCGGGAGGACGCCGGGCTGTCGCATACGCAGTATGAGATCCTCGTGCGGCTCTCCGCGGCGCCCGACGGGTCGCTGCGCATGACCGAGCTCGCCGAGGCGCTGCTGAACTCCAAGAGCGGGCTGACCTACCAGATGACCCAGCTGGAGAAGGCCGGGCTGACCGAGCGTCGGTCGTGCCCGACCGACGTGCGCGGGGTGTTCGCGGTGCTCACCGACGCCGGGCGCGCGAAGCTGGAGCAGGCCGCGCCGGGGCATGTGGCGGTGGTGCGGGAGGCGCTGATCGACGCGCTGACCCCGGAGCAGCTCGAGGTGCTGGCCGAAGGGCTCGGCGAGGTCTCGCGGAGACTGCGGGAATAGTCCCGGGGCGGGTGGGGTTTGTTCAAATTCGAACGCCATGCTTTGAGTCGAACACAGTAGAGTTCCGTCTCGAACCGGTAGTTCGAATTGGAACAACCCGTCACGGAGGGACCCGTGCCATGAACGAGACACCCGAGGCCGGCTCGTCGGAGGCCGACACATTCGCTGCTGAGACGCTCGCGGCGGAGGCGCTGACGGCGGAGGCGCTCGCGATCGAGGCGATCGCGGCCCAGACGCCTGAGGCGACCGTCCGCACCCGCGTGCGCGTGCCTTTGCGTTTCGGCGACGGCTACAGCGTCGACGCCGAGCTCGTGACCTTCCACGGCCTGGTCGACGGCGGGGAGCACCTGGCCGTCGTGCTCGGTTCGCCCGGCGCCGTACCCGGCGTCCCGCCCCTGGTGCGGATGCACTCGGAGTGCCTGACCGGCGACGTGTTCGGCTCGGCCCGCTGCGACTGCGGCCCGCAGCTGCGCGAGTCCGTCGAGCGCATCGCCGAGGCCGGCGGCTACCTGCTCTACCTGCGGCAGGAGGGGCGCGGCATCGGGCTGTACAACAAGCTGGACGCGTACGCGCTGCAGGACGCCGGGCTGGACACGTACCAGGCCAACGTCGCCCTCGGGCTGCCGGAGGACGCGCGGGACTACACCGTCGCCGCGCAGATGCTGACGGCCCTCGGCGTGGACAGCGTGCAGCTGCTGTCGAACAATCCGGACAAGGAGGCGCAGCTGGCGGGTCTGCGGGTGACCGTCGCCGAGCGGGTGCCGACCGGCGCCCACGCCACCGCCCACAACCTGCGCTACCTGCGGGCCAAGGTCGAGCACACGCGGCACAGCATCGTGCTGGACGACGTGCTGTCCGTGGCCTGAGACGCCGCACACTCCCGGGAGAAGCCATGACCGCAGAGACTGTGACCGCAGAGACCGTGTCCGCCGAGCGGATGCCCGCGATCTACCTCAGCCACGGCGCGCCGCCGCTGGCCGACGACCCGCTGTGGCCGGGCCAGCTCGCCGCCTGGTCCGCAGCCCTGCCGCGGCCGAAGGCCGTGCTGATGGTGTCGGCGCACTGGGAGGAGGCGCCGCTGGCGCTCGGCGCGACGACGACCGTCCCGCTGGTCTACGACTTCTGGGGCTTCCCGCAGCACTACTACGAGGTGCAGTACCGCGCGCCGGGCGCGCCGCAGTTGGCGGAGTCGGTGCGCAAGCTGCTGCACGCGCCGGGGCTGTCGGTGCAGGACGAGCCGTCGCGCGGGCTGGACCACGGGGCGTACGTCCCATTGGTGGAGATGTATCCGGACGCGGACGTCCCGGTGCTGCAGGTGTCGATGCCGACGCTGGAGCCGGAGCAGCTGATGGCCATCGGGCGCCGGCTGGCGCCGCTGCGGGACGAGGGCGTGCTGATCGTCGGCAGCGGCTTCTTCACGCACAACCTCCGGGCGCTGAGCCAGGAGGGGAAGGTGCACTCGGTGATGTCCGAGTTCGACGACTGGGGCCGCCACGCGCTGGAGGCCGGGGACGTCGACGCGCTGCTGGACTTCGAGAACAAGGCGCCCGCCGGGAAGCTGGCGCACCCCCGGACCGAGCACTTCGCGCCGCTGTTCGTGACGCTGGGCGCGGCTGAAGGGGAGTTGGGGACGCAGCGGTCGGTCATCGACGGGTTCTGGATGGGGATGGCGAAGCGGTCGGTGCAGATGGGATAGGGCGCGGCGGCTGCCGTGCCTGGAGGGTGTCAGCGTGACCTGGCGGCACGCGTGACCCGCGCGGCAGCCGCTGCGATCTCGGCGCGCTGGTGCAGGAGGTCGATGGCGTGGCCTGACGGGATCTGCACCGAAGGCGCACTGTCGATCTTGCGAACGGCGGCGACGCGCTCCGCCATGGGCGGGTGGGAGTCGAAGACGTGCCGCCGTACGGGTCTGTCCGGCTCGACGAGCGCGGCGGACTCGAAGAATTCTCGATACTTGACCAGGTCGGCCGCCGGGTCGAGGGCTCCGGCGGCGGATGTCCCGGCGGGCGTGGACGTTGCGAACGCCGCGTAGGTGGCCGCTATCAGCGGGAGGGCTTCAAGGGCGGTGGCCGTGGCCTCGGACCCCGCCACGCGTGCGGCGAGGCGGTCGGCGGCGAGCTCTTGGCGGCGCCGCAGCGCGAAGGTCGCGCTGAAGTACACGCCGGCGAAGGCCTGGAACAGGCCCTGCGTGAGGGACAGCATCCGCAGCTTCCCTCCGCGTATCGTCGCGGCAAGCAGTACGTCGCCCGAGCGGTAGGTCAGGGCCGTCAGTCGCGAATCGCCGCCCGCGTGGTGCCCGAGCTCGTGACAGACCACTGCCCCGGCCTGCGCCGTGTCGAGGACCGCGAGCAACGGCAGGCCGAGGTACACCGTGCGCTCGCGCCGCAGCGTGCCGAACAAGGCGGCCGAACTCTGCGCCGCCGCGTTGGCCTGCGCGGTGATGACGATGCGCGTCGGCGCCGGCACGTCGCAGGCCCCAGCGAGAGCCTCGATGAACCGCCACAGCTCCGGCTGCGCCTCCCGCGACACCTCGACGCCGGGATAGGCGGCCGACCGACGCCGCACCGCCGCCACCACGACCTGCACCGCCGGCACCACGAACACCGCGCCGAAAAGCCCGACGACAACCCGGTCCTTCCCCAGGTACACCGGATCGGTGAAGGCACGATGCACAGTCGCCACCCCGAACCACGTCACCGCCCCGAGCAGCCCGTAGAACAGCGCGACGAGCAGCGCCGCCACGGCTGCACGGATCCCCAACCCCATGTCCGCCCCCTTTGATCAGGGACATGGTGGCACATCGGTCGGGCGGGGAGTTTCGGGGCACCGGGGCCGCACGAACGCCTGCGGCCCCGGTGCCCGAAGGCATCCGAGGCCGCAGGTTCACATCCGGCTAGCGCGCGGATTCACCGAGCTCGGCAGCGTCAGCTGCACCCGCTAGTAGACCCACACCCCTCGCACACATAGCAGCTCCCCGAAGGCCGCATCTTCGTCCCGCACGTCAGGCACAGCGGGGCGTCGGCGGCGTAGCCGAGCTTCGCCTCCAGCAGCTCCGTGGAGGAGCCGACGCTCTTCGGGGCGGGCAGGGGGGCCGGGTCGGTCTTCTTCGCCGGGGCGGCCGGTTCGGTCCGGTGCTCTATCGGCGCGGACTGGGCGAGGGTTTCGTGGTCGAGCTGCTCGTCCTCGTCGGGGAGGTAGCTGCCGGTCTCGAGCTGGCGCTGGCGCTCCTCGTTCGTGTAGATGCCGTAGGCGGCCCGGGTGTCGAAGTCCAGGTGGTCCAGGGCCAGGCGGCGGAAGATGTAGTCGATGATCGACTGGGCCATGCGGACGTCCGGGTCGTCGGTCATGCCGGCCGGCTCGAAGCGCATGTTGGTGAACTTCGCGACGTACGTCTCCAGCGGGACCCCGTACTGCAGGCCCACCGAGATGGCGATCGAGAAGGCGTCCATCATGCCCGCCAGGGTCGAGCCCTGCTTCGACATCTTCAGGAAGACCTCGCCGAGGTCGCCGTCCGCGTAGGAGTTCGCCGTCATGTAGCCCTCGGCGCCGCCCACGGAGAACGAGCTGGTGATGCCGCGGCGGTTCTTGCCCAGGCGCTTGCGGACCGGCTGCGCGTACAGCGTCGCGGCGGCCGGTGCCGGGACCGGGGCGACAGCCGCGGTAGCGGCGGCGGCCGGAGCGGAAGCAGCGGCGGCGGCCGCGGCCTTCTGCCCCTTCGCGTCCTGCAGCGGCTGCCCCACCTTGCAGTTGTTCCGGTAGATCGCCAGCGCCTTCAGGCCCAGCTTCCAGCCCTCGAAGTAGATCTCCTCGACGTCCTCGACCGTGGCCTCCTCCGGCATGTTCACCGTCTTGGAGATGGCCCCGGACAGGAACGGCTGGATCGCCGCCATCATCCGCACGTGGCCCATCGGCGCGATCGAGCGCTCGCCCATCGCGCAGTCGAAGACCTCGTAGTGCTCCGGCTTCAGGCCCGGCGCGTCCACCACGTGGCCGTGCTCGCCGATGTACTCGACGACCGCCTCGATCTGCTCGTCCTGGTAGCCCAGGCGCTTGAGCGCGCGCGGCACGGTGTTGTTCACGATCTGCATCGAGCCGCCGCCGACCAGCTTCTTGAACTTCACCAGCGCCAGGTCCGGCTCCACGCCGGTGGTGTCGACGTCCATCATGAAGCCGATGGTCCCGGTCGGCGCCAGCAGCGAGGCCTGCGCGTTGCGCCAGCCGTTCTTCGCGCCGATCTCCAGGCCGCGCTTCCACTCGGCGCGTGACAGCTCCAGGATCTCCCGGTCGAAGTCCTCCAGCGGCGCATAGGAATCGGCCGCGTCAGAGTGCTTCTTCATCACGGCGGCGTGCGGCTTGGCGTTGCGCGCGAAGCCGTTGTACGGCCCGACCACGCCGGCCAGCTCGGCCGAGCGGCGGTAGGCGGCGCCGGTCATCAGCGAGGTGATCGCCGCGGCGATGGCCCGGCCGCCCTCGGAGTCGTAGGCGTGGCCGGTGGCCATCAGCAGCGCGCCGAGGTTGGCGTAGCCGATGCCCAGCTGGCGGTAGTCGCGGGTGGTCTGGCCGATCTCCGGGGTCGGGAAGTCCGCGAAGCTGATGGAGATGTCCATCGCGGTGATGATCAGCTCGACCATCTTCACGAAGGTCTCGGCGTCGAAGGAGTCGTCCTCGCGCAGGAACTTCATCAGGTTCAGCGAGGCCAGGTTGCAGGAGGAGTTGTCCAGCGACAGGTACTCCGAGCACGGGTTGGACGCGGTGATGCGGCCGGTCTCGGGGTTGGTGTGCCAGGCGTTGATGGTGTCGTCGTACTGCAGCCCGGGGTCCGCGCACTCCCACGCGGCCTGGGCGATGTCGCGGAACAGCTTCTTGGCGTCGAGGGTCTCGATGACCTCGCCGGTCTGCCGGGCGCGCAGGCCGAAGCGCTCGCCGTTCTCCACCGCGGTGAGGAACTCGTCGGTGACGCGGACCGAGTTGTTCGCGTTCTGGTACTGGACGCTGGTGATGTCCTTGCCGCCGAGGTCCATGTCGAACCCGGCGTCGCGCAGGGCGCGGATCTTGTCCTCTTCGCGCGCCTTGGTCTGGACGAACTCCTCGATGTCCGGGTGGTCCACGTCCAGCACGACCATCTTGGCCGCGCGGCGGGTCGCGCCGCCGGACTTGATGGTGCCGGCCGAGGCGTCGGCGCCGCGCATGAAGGAGACCGGGCCGCTGGCGTTGCCGCCGGAGGACAGCAGCTCCTTGGAGGAGCGGATGCGGGACAGGTTCAGGCCGGCGCCGGAGCCGCCCTTGAAGATCAGGCCCTCCTCGCGGTACCAGTTCAGGATCGAGTCCATCGAGTCGTCGACGGCCAGGATGAAGCACGCCGAGACCTGCTGCGGGGACTTGGTGCCGACGTTGAACCAGACCGGGGAGTTGAACGCGAACATCTGGTGCAGCAGCGCGTAGGCGAGCTCGTGCTCGAAGACCTCGGCGTCGTCCGGGGACGCGAAGTATCCGTGGTCTTCGCCGCCCTTGCGGTAGGTCTTCACGATCCGGTCGATGAGCTGCTTGAGCGACCACTCGCGGACCGGGGTGCCGACGGCGCCGCGGAAGTACTTGGTGGTGACGATGTTCGCCGCGTTCACCGACCAGAACTCGGGGAACTCCACACCCTTCTGCTCGAAGTTGATCGAGCCGTCGCGCCAGTTGGTCATGACGACGTCGCGGCGCTCCCACACGACCTCGTCGTAGGGGTGCACGCCGGGCTTGGTGTGGATCCGCTGGATCTGCATTCCCTGACCGCCCTTGGCGGGAGCCTTCGCCTCATGGGAAACACCCGGGGCGGGCACGACCTGCCCGGGCTTCATGGGAGCCTTCCCGTTGCCGCGGGCCGCCGCCGCGCCGCGCGGTCCGCTAGCCGTCTCCGTCATTCTTCTTCCCTCTCCCGTCCTGGGAAACCATTCCGACACCCGGTGGCGGCGAGCCGCCTACGGAATTGAACAAGCTATGGATCACCGGGCCTCAGGTGAGAACCCCGTGAAAGTGTTTTCATGTGTCCCCGCCGTGCGCCGGCGGGTCGTTGCGGGCCCTCAGGCCCGTTCGCGCTCCGCCCGCAGCATCAGGATCTCGGCCTCGAAATCCTCCAGGGACTCGAAGGCCCGGTACACCGACGCGAAGCGCAGGTAGGCGACCTCGTCGAGCTCCCGGAGCGGGCCGAGTATCGCCAGCCCGACCTCGTGGGTGGGGATCTCCGCGGAGCCGGCGGCCCGCAGCGCGTCCTCCACCCGCTGGGCGAGCACGGCCAGCTGGCCGTCGTTCACCGGCCGGCCCTGGCAGGCCTTGCGCACGCCGCCGACCACCTTGTCCCGGCTGAACGGCTCGGTCGCGCCGGACCGCTTGACCACCAGGAGCTGAGCGCTCTCCACCGTGGTGAAGCGGCGCCCGCACTCGGGGCACTGGCGGCGGCGGCGGATCGAGGTGCCGTCATCGGAGCTGCGGGAGTCGACGACCCGGCTGTCGTCGTGCTTGCAGAAGGGGCAGTGCATGGATCCGGCCTCCTTCTCACGGCGTGACGTCCCGAGAACCACTGACATTGACGCGCGACGGGATGGCGTCACCCTCCGCTGTGGTCCACTAACCACAACCTATGGAGCGTTGACGCTATTCCAATCACAAGATGTAGGGGTACGTTAGCCACTTCGCCCCACCGGCCGCAACCCGGACCGGCGTGTCGCGTAAGGGGTGCCAGGGGTCCGTGGGACTACTGTTCGCGATCGCCCCAGCTACAGGGGCAAGGCGGCGGCACTGTTCGAACCCCCAAGATTCTCGGGGGTTTCGCCCAACCGGACCAACGCCCCAGGCGCCCCACCCGAAGCACCCGTGAAGTCCGGCGAACAGACTTATGGAAACAGGCCGTTACCTTCCCGCCGGTGCCGCGTTAGACATTCCGTACGCCCGCCCCCCTCACGGGTTGTCGAACAGCCGTTCGTCACTGTGGGGGTGGCACCCGCTACGGTTGATCCAAGCGAACAAACTTTCTCGTCCCCTGCCACCGCCCAGCTCAATGGCGAAGGAGCCCCAAGCAATGGCCGTCCGGAGTACTACCCCGACCGACACCCGAGAGGCGGCGCATGACGGACATGTGCCGTCCCCGCGCCTGACCGAGCGCCAGACCGCGGTCCTGAACGTGATCCGGGACTCGGTCCGGCGGCGGGGCTACCCGCCGTCGATGCGCGAGATCGGCGAAGCCGTCGGCCTGCAGTCGACCTCCAGCGTCCGGCACCAGCTGGTCACCCTGGAGAGCAAGGGCTTCCTGCACCGCGACGCGAACCGCCCGCGCGCCTACATCGTGCGCGGCGCGGAGAGCGCGGCGCGCGCGGCCAACGGCGCCGAGCCGGAGCCGGCGTACGTCCCGCTGGTCGGCCGGATCGCGGCCGGCGGCCCGATCCTGGCCGAGGAGCGGGTCGAGGAGATGATCCCGATCCCGAAGCAGATGGTCGGCGAGGGCGAGTTCTTCGCCCTGAAGGTCGTCGGCGACTCGATGATCGAGGCCGCCATCTGCGACGGCGACGTGGTCGTCATCCGCCAGCAGAAGCAGGCCGAGAACGGCGAGTTCGTGGCCGCCATGATCGACGGCGAGGCCACCGTCAAGGAACTGAAGAAGGAGGCGAACGCGGTGTGGCTGATGCCGCGCAACGCCGCCTACGAGCCGATCCCCGGCAACGACGCGGTCATCCTCGGCCGGGTCGTGACGGTGCTGCGGCGCCTCTAGCCGAGTACTGACACCCCGGCGGCGGGCGGGTCCTAATTGGGCGGGACCCGCCGGCGCCGCCCGGCGGTGCTGGTCACAGACTTTCCTCAACGCTTTAGGCTTGTCAGCAACCTGTCCCGGTCGACGCACGTCACCTTGGCATGAACCGACTGAACAGCATCGCACTCCTGGCCGGCGGCGTAATCGTGGCGGTCGCCGCGACCGGATGCGCCTCCAGCGCCAAGTCGGCGGCCGCGGGTCCGGCCGCCGGTTCCCCCGCATCGGGCGCCCCGAGCACCGGCTCGACCTCGGCACCGGGCGGCGCACCCTCGACCGGCTCGGCCGGAGCTTCCAGCTCGGCCCCGGCCAGCGGCTCCTCCTCGAGCGCGGCCCCCGGCGGCTCCTCGACCGCCCCCGCCGCGCCGGTCAGCCACCCGGTCTGCGACAACGCGAAGCTGAACGCCTCGCTTTACCAGGACCAGGGACAGCCCCCGACGAACCCCGTCATCGCCGTGAAGAACGCGGGCCCCACCTGCCTGATCAACCCGATCCCCTACGTGTGGATCGTGAAGAGCCCGACCGACGCCTCCGGCGAGCTCCGGCCGCTGGTCCCCGGCGGCACCCCGGGCACCGCCAAGCTCCAGACCTTCCTGTCCGGCACGACGCTGTACGCGGCGCTCGATCTGGACCCGAACTCCGCCTCGGACACGGCCGGCTACGGCTACCTGGAGGTCACGGCGAACCCCACGAAGGACACCAGTGGCAAGGACGTCCAGGACGTCCAGCTCACGACGACGATGAACGTCTCCGGGCCCAAGCTGGGTGTCTACGCGAACAACCCGAGCCTCGCGCTCAACGCGCTTCAGTACTCCAACACGCCGGAGAGCTGACAGACGGCTGGTGAGGCGGGCGGGCGACAGCTGCCCGCCTCAGCTGTGGCTGCTTCAGCTGTGCCCGCCTCAGCTCAGCCCGGCCTTCTGCTTCGTCTTCGGCTTCGGAGTCGGCTTGGGCTTCGGCCCGCCCTTCGGCGCGGCCTTCTCAGCGTCCTCCTCGGCCAGCTTCGCCATCGCGTCGATGGCCCGCAGCGACTTCAGCACCCGGTCGGTGTCGTCGGTCTGCCAGAACGCCGGCATGGACGCCCGCAGGAAGCCGCCATAGGGCTTGGTCGCCAGGCGCGAGTCCAGCACCGCGACCACACCCCTGTCGTCGATCGCGCGGATCAGGCGGCCGGCGCCCTGGGCCAGCAGCAGCGCGGCGTGCGAGGCGGAGACCGCCATGAAGCCGTTGCCGCCGCTGCGGCCGACGGCCTCGGTGCGGGCCGCGGAGACCGGGTCGTCGGGACGGGGGAACGGGATGCGGTCGATCACCACCAGCTGCAGCGAGGGTCCGGGGACGTTCACGCCCTGCCACAGCGACAGGGTCCCGAACAGGCAGGTCTCGGGGTCCTCGGCGAACTTGCGCAGCAGTTCGGCCAGCGAGTCCTCGCCCTGGCACAGGATCGGCAGGTCGATCTTCGCGCGCAGCTTCTCCGCCGCCGTCTGGGCCGCGCGCATCGAGCTGAACAGCCCCAGCGCGCGGCCGCCGGCGTTGTCCATCAGGTCGGCGAGCAGGTCCAGCTGGTCGTCGCGGATGCCGTCCCGGCCCGGCGGGTCCAGGTGGCGTGCGACGTACAGGATGCCCTGCTTCGGGTAGTCGAACGGGGAGCCGACGTCCAGGGCCCGCCAGTGCTGCGGCAGGTTCTGGACCGTGTCCAGGAACTCCTCGCCGTCGCTGTCCCCGTCGCGCAGCAGCTTCACCGCGGCGTCGTAGATCTCCTCCGGCAGCTCCGGCTTGAAGTCCAGCTCCACACGCTCGGTGCCATAAAGCCCGACGCTGCCGGCCACACCGGTGAAGTCGCCACCGAGCTTCAGCGTCGCCGAGGTGAGGACCACAGGGGTGCGCGCGAACATCTTGTAGCGGAGCAGGTGCTCGATGCCGAGGGGGGCGATCTTGAGGGTCGAGTTCTTGACCCCCTTGAACTCGCTGCGCTCCAACCAGAGCACGTCCTGCTCGGCGCCCTCGAGCACGCGCTCGGCGACCTGGTGCACGGCCTCGGTCGCGGCCCGCGCCTGCTTGCGGGCGCCGTCCATGTCCAGGTCGCCGCCCTTGTTCTTCGACAGCTCGGTGAGCGCCGCACGGCTGGCGTCGCGCAAGGCGGCCAGCGCCATGCCGAGCTGCTCGGGCAGCCCGCGCTGGAAGCGGCCTTCGGGCGAGTTCTCCAGTGCCTCGGTGAAGTCCAGGGTCGCCACCGCCAGGTTCGCGGCCGTGGCCTCCTTCACGAACTTGTCGGCGCGGTGGTGCGCGCGCTCCACGGCGGTCTTGGTGAGCTCGCCGGTCGCCGCGGAGGTCACGCGGTTCACCAGCTCGTGCGCCTCGTCGACGATGACCGCGTCGTGCTCGGGCAGCACCTGCACGTCGGAGTCCATGGCGGCGATGGCCAGCAGCGCGTGGTTGGTGACCACCACGTCGGCGGCCCGCGCGAGCTCCTTGGCCTGCTCGGCGAAGCAGTCCTCGAAGTACGTGCACTTGGAGCCCAGGCACTCCCGCGCCGAGACCGACACCTGCGCCCACGCCCGGTCCGACACACCCGGCGACAAGTCGTCGCGGTCCCCGGACTCGGTCTCCTCGACCCACTCCCGGACCCGCAGCACCTCCGCCCCGAGCTTGCCCACCGCCAGCGGATCGAAGAGCACGTCCTGGTTGTCGTCCTCGGCGGCCCCACCCTCGACCTTGTTCAGGCACACGTAGTTGTTGCGCCCCTTGAGCAGCGCGAACGCCGGCTCCCGCTTGATCAGCGGCGTTATCGCCGCGGCCAGCCGCGGCAGGTCGTGCGCGACCAGCTGGCGCTGCAGCGCGAGCGTCGCGGTGGCCACGATCACGCGCTTGTGGTGCGCCAGCGCCGGGACCAGGTACGCCAGCGACTTGCCGGTACCGGTGCCGGCCTGCACGAGCAGGTGGACGCGGTCGTCCAGGGCGCCGGCCACGGCCTTGGCCATGGCGATCTGGCCGGGGCGCGTCTGGCCGCCCAACGCCTCGACTGCCGCGTCGAGCAGGGGGGTCAGGTCATCTGCAGGAGGTTCGGGGGTGGCCCCGCCAGAGTTCGGCATGGTCGCACCAGAGTACTTGGCGGGGCCGACAGGGCGGGTGGTGTGGGGGCGGTTGGCGGGTGGGGGTGGAGGTCGGCGATGGTTGGGTGGCCTCTTGAGTGGCGGCTAGTTTCTTGGGTTTAAGTGCTTTTTACGGCTTCGCACTGGTTTAAGAAGGATTCGCTGGGTGGCGCAGTTCGGTGGGGTGCCACAGGTGGCGCTGGCGGCCGGCGGGGGTGGATGTTCACGACCGCGCACCGGTCCGAGTCACTGCGCACGCGCCGGGTGGGCGGCTGACGGCCGCGTCTTGGGGCGCTTGAAGTCAAAACCATGGTGAAAAGCCGGCGCCTCCGGCGGGCCTCTGCAACGGGGGTCGGGGCGGGGTTGCGTGGTTCGGCGGCGGTCGCTGCTTGTGGTCGCCTTGTCCCGGATCCCTCGTCGCTATCGTCGCCTGAGGGAAGCAGGCCGGTCCGGTGGTATCAAGCCGCATCACTGCTGCTGAACTGCGGAAACGCCCGGCTTGACACCACCGGCCCGACCAGCTTGGCTACGCCCGCCGACAGCGACGAGGGATCCGGGACACCCCTGTGGTGTGAACAGGGTCCACTTCGCGACGCACACGCGGCGGCAGGGCACGCACACGCACACCGGGTGGCGACGGGACAGGCTCAAGGTGCGCCGATCCTTCCCACAGGTGGGGTTGTCCCGGATCCCCCGTCGCTGTCGGCGGTGCTTGCACAACCAGCCCGGCTGGCCGGTGTCCAGCCGGACGAAACCCCACCACAGCAACGTGTGATCCGGCTGGACACCGGCCAGACGGGCTGGTTCCGTTCACGGCGACGACAGCGACGGGGGATCCGGGACAGACGCAACCACAAGCAGCAACCGCCACCGAACCACGCAACCCCGCCCCGACCCCCGTTGCAGAGGCCCGCCGGAGGCCCTGCCCTTGATCTTCGGCGCCCCTCAAACGCGGCCGCCAGCCGCCCACCCAACGTGTGCGCAGTGACTCGGACCGGTGCGCGGTCGTGAACATCCACCCCCGCCGGCCGCCAGCGCCACCTGCGGCACACCACCGAACTGCGCCACCCAGCGAATCCTTCTTAAACCAGTGCGAAGCCGTAAAAAACGCCTGTAAAACCACAAAACCCACCGCACCCGCACCTCAAAACACCGCAGAGACCTGCGTCGCCCGCCCCGACCACCAAGCCGCCGCCGCACGCCGATCGAGAACCGGCCCGCGGCGGCCGTCGCCCCCACCGACGATCACAGACTCAGCGGGTTGGCGACCGTCCCGTACGCCTCCACGTGCGGGCGCTCCGACCGGTCCCGATACCCGTCCAGCAGCAGCCGGTTGCGATTCAGGCACAGCCTGTCGATGCGCTGCGTGAACAGGTCGAAGGCCTCGAAGCGGTCGGCGAGTTCGGGGAAGGTCGCCTGGTAGTCCAGGATCCGGTCGGCCACCAGGCCCCAGAACAGCTTCGGGTCGACGTTCAGATGCTGCTCGGCGATGCGCGACAGATAGCGGAAGTGCCCGACGAACAGTCCCGAATGAATGAACTGGCACAGGTAGTCCGGCATCTCGCGGAGCATGACCGCCGAGACCTCAGCGGGAAGCTCCGCCAGCTCCGGCAGGTCCTTCGCGGAGATGTTCACGTCGTCGACGAAGTCCTTGACCGCCAGCCGGGCCGGCCACTCGCGCTCGTCGCTGACCAGGATCGCGTTCTCGCCGTGCGGGGAGAAGACGATGCCGTACTTGTAGAGGAAGTGCAGCAGCGGCGGCAGGACCGCGGCGAACATCTTGTCCAGCCAGTCCGCGCCGTCCAGGCCCGAGCGCTTCACCAGCTCCACCACCAGCGGCCGGCCCTCGCTGTCCACGTGCAGCAGCGAGGCCATCGTGCGGGCGCGCTCCCCCGCCTCCAGGCGCGGCGGCAGGGGCTGGCGCCAGATCGCGCCGAGCAGTTCGCGGTACTGGTACGGCGCGTCCGGCATCCGGTCCAGCACCGGGTGGCGCACCGCCACCGACGCGACCTCGCCGAGCAGGATGACGCGGCACTCGTCGAACAGGTACGGGTCCGCGTCGGCGATGTCCAGCAGCCAGGAGGTCACCGCGGGGGCGGCGACCGTGCGCTCGGTCGGCAGCCCGCGCCAGACCATGGTGTTCAGCACCGACAGCGGCAGCTTCACGTGGTGCCGCTCGGGGTGCGTGACGTTGGAGAACGTGCGGATCGACTGCTGCGGCAGGTACTCGTCGTCGGCGTAGCCCAGCGGGACGATCAGGCCGGCCGCCACCTCCGCGCCGAACAGCGGCTGGATCATCTCGTCCCACTGCCACGGATGCACCGGCAGCCACCAGTAGCGCGCCGGGTTGAAGCCGTTGCGGACCAGCTCCGAGCCGAAGCGGATGCGGGTGCCGGAGTCCAGCTCGGTGGTGTACAGGCGCTGCGACGTCAGGTTCCGCACCGCGTTGAACTCCGCCAGGTCCTGGTCCACCGCGATCCAGGGCAGGCGCATGTGGTGCCGGGCCTCGGGGGTGTAGCGCAGCGCGTCGGAGGCCGAGAAGCCGAACCGCCCCTTGTTGAACACGATCCAGGGGTGGCCGGTCATGTGCCCTTCGAGCTCGGCGTACGGCAGGTCGGCGAGGTCCGAGGCGGTCACCGCCGAGCGGGCCAGGCACACGTCCGCGGCCAGCGTCGCGGCCAGCTCGCGCACCAGGTGCCCGGCGGTGTCGCCGGGCAGCTCCAGGCGGCCCTGGGCGTCACGGACGAACAGCAGCGGATCGTGCGGCGTGCTGTCCGCGCCGCGCTCGGAGCGGCGCAGGGACTCGGGGTCGACGAACCAGGACCCGTAGTCGCCGCGGTCGGCGTGGAACCGGTAGCAGACGCCCTGGTCCAGGTCCAGGCGGTAGTGGCCGGCGCCCTCGGCCTCGGGATCCGGATCGGGCGCGAGCAATCCCTCGTAACAGAACTCGCCGACGCACTTCGCCAGCAGCGCGCGGGCCGCCTTGCGCCAGGACTCGGAAGCCGCGCCGGTCTCTGCGCGGAGGTTGCGGGCCGAAGGGGACATACTCAGGGCACCTCGATTCGAATTCCGGGATCACGCTCCGCGGCCGCCTCCGGGTCGAAGGCGGTGTGCGCGGCACGACGGGGCAGGTCGTAGACGGTCCGGCCGGTGACGGCGTTCAAGATGACGGCGGCCCGGTGGGCACCCAGGCCCAGGTCCGGGGCGCCGACGCCGTGAGTACGCTGCTCGGCGTTCTGCGCGTACACGCCGGGGGCGACCCGGTAGCCCAGGTCGGCGGGGCCGAGCAGCTGCGCGAGGCCGGCGGCGAGGAAGTCCGGGACCCGGTCGCGGTAACCGGTGGCCAGGACCACGGCGTCGGTCAGGACACTGAACTCGCGCTTCTGGCGGTCGTGCACGCAGGTCAGCTCAACGGTGCCGGGACTCATGCCGCCCGGACTCCTGCCACCGGGACTCGTGCCGCCCGGACTCGTGCCGCCCGGACTCGTGCCGCCCGCACTCGTGCCATCGGGCCCGGAAGCGGCGCCGCCTCCGGAACGCCACGCTCCCCCGGTCACCGACACGCCCGGCAGCAGCGTGGCGCCGGTGTCCCCGGCCAGGCCGAGGGTTCCGCCGTAGAGGCTGTCGAACGAGCGCATGTGCAGCTCGGCGTGCAGGTCGGCGATGGTTTCGAAGCTGATCGCCTTGTGCAGCCGTCCCTGAGTGCGCAACAGGTCGGCGCGCACGTCGTCGCGCAGAGCGTGGAAGAAGCGGGTGTAGTCGGGGGTGAAGTGCTCCAGTCCCAGCTTCGAGTACTCCATCGGCTCGAACGCCGCGCTGCGCGTCAACCAGCGGACGCGCTGACCCGGGGCGCCGGTGCGCAGCAGGTCCAGCACGATCTCCGCGCCGGACTGTCCCGAGCCGACCACGGTCACGTCGTCGAGGGTCCGCAGGCGCTCGCGGTGCAGGAGGTAGTCCGCGCTGTGCAGCGCGGCACCCGGCAGGTCGAACGGCATCACCGGCTCGGTGCCGATACCGAGCACGATGTTCGTCGCGGTGACCATCGTCGGCCCGCTCGGCGCGGTGTATTCGATCTCGAATCCCGCCTCCCCCCGGCGGACACGGGTCACCGTGGCGCCGAAGCGGCAGAACGGCAGCTGCGCGGCGACCCACTGGCAGTAGGCCTCGTACTCCCGCCGCTGCAGGAACAGGTTCTCGGCGAAGTAGAAGCTGTACAGCCGATCGGTCTCACGCAGCCAGTTCAGCACCGAGAACCGGCTGGTCGGATCGGTCAGCGACACCAGATCCGCGAGGAAGGGCACCTGGAGCGTGGCACCGTCGAGCATCATCCCGCGGTGCCACGCGAACTCCTGCCGGCTCTCCAGGAAGAGCAGCTCCAGGCTGTGGTTCTCCCGCAACGGCTCGGCAAGGGCGGCCAGCGACAGGTTGAAGGGACCGATACCGACCCCGACCAGGTCGAAGTGCGGCGTTCCCGAAGTCGGGTGCATCAGCCCGCCCTCCGCGTCTCGGGGATCAGGGTGCGGTCGTAGACCATGAGCATCGCCTGCTTGTCCGGCAGCTCCAGGACGCCGCGCGCCTCGAACCCGGCGTTGGTGAACGCCCGGATCGAGCGCTGGTTGCGCAGGTCCGGCTCGGCGAGGACGCGCGAGGAGGCGGTCCGCGACAGGGCCCAGTCGGCGACCGCGCGGATCAGCGTGGAGCCGACCCCGCGCCCGCGGTAGGAGCCGGGACCGATCAGCACGTGGATGCCGACGTCCCCGCGCCGCGCCGAGTAGTACGCGGCCAGCGGGTCCTGGTCGGCCTGGTAGACCTCCCAGTAGCTCATCGCCTCGCCGTCGAGGCGGCCGAGGTAGGGCTCGGAGTGCGCCGAGGACAGCTGCGCGGCGATGTGCCGGTCGAGGACCTCGCGGGGACCGTCCAGGTCCCAGAACGCGGCCACCTCCGGGTCGTTCATCCAGCGGTGCAGCACGGCCAGGTCCTTCAACGGCCGCAGCTGCTCCACCTCGAAGCGGCCGAACGGGGTGGGCAGGACCCAGCCGGTGCGGGACTGTGGCGTCTTCATCATCGCCATGGCTAGGGCACCGCCAAGGGGTTCGGGATCTGCACGTACACGCTCTGCGTCTCCAGCGGGCCGACCAGCTCGTCCAGGCCCGCGACCCGGGTCAGCAGGTTGGCCTTGCACGGCAGCGTCGGGCTCTCCAGCAGGGCCTCGGTGACCCGGTGCGCGCGCCCCTGGGCCTGCCGCGAGGCGGCGAACCGGCCGAGGACCTCGCGGGCCCGGCGCAGCAGCCGGCGCTCGTCGATCAGCGCGGTGGCGCCCAGCGCGCCGATCATGCCGATCAGGTTGTTGACGCCGACGTAGTACGTCAGGCGCTCGTCCACGACCCCGTCGGAGACCACGGAGTCGCTGTCCTCGCCGGGCCGGGGCACGAAGTCCGCCAGGTGCGGCACGGCCGACTCGCGGAAGTAGTAGCCCTGGTTGTCGCGGTAGCGGCCGCCCTCGGGCAGGCCGTGCGGGTCCAGGACGACCAGCGTGTTCTGCTGGTGCGCCTCCAGCGTGATGCCGTGCGCCGAGTCCAGCCACAGGATCGGCACGACGACCGTCTCCAGGTAGCGCGTGAACCAGTCCAGCACCGCCTCGGCCGGCCGGACGCCGGTGCGCTCGGCCGAGCCGACGACGATGTCGGCGAGCAGGTTCTCGCGCAGGTGGCCGTTGCGGGAGGGGCCGTAGCCGAGGTCGGCGAAGGCGGCCACGCAGTAGACGCGGTCCATCGGGCCGAAGGGGTTCTCGCGCAGCAGCACGTCCAGGCCGAGGCCGCCGGTCTCGGCGGCGATCCACGCCGGGTCCCCGACGATGCCGAAGCCGGGGTGCGCGGCGGCGATGGCCTTGGCCAGGCCGGCGTCCAGCATGCGCCGGACCTCGACGCCGCGCAGCAGCTCCTTGCGCAGGTTCTCGCGCTTGGAGTTGGTGATCCGCAGGGCCAGGGGCAGCTTGAGCATGTAGGGCGCGTCGGCGCGGTAGACGGTGCGGACCGAGCTGGTCGCGTGCCAGGGGCGGCCGTGCGGGCCGAGGTCGGCGAGCAGGCCCTGGTCCGTCAGGGCCCGGATCTCGGGGCGCTGGCGCAGGTCGTGCGACTGCCAGGGGTGTGTGGGGATCAGGATGCTGTCGGGCGTCGCGCCGCGCGGCAGGTCGCCGCCGAGGAGCTTGTGGACCAGGGTCGGTGCCGGGTCCGACTCCGCCGAGTCATGGCCGGCCAGCGCCGGGTCGACGGACCACCAGTGCAGCTGGAAGGAGCCGTCGAGCTCGGGCGAGTAGCGGGCGGCCTCCTCCTCGGACCAGCCCTCGCGGGCCTTGGGGGCCGGGTGGAACGGGTGGCCGGCGACCAGCGCCTTCTCCGCCCACAGGAAGCGGGTCTCGCCCTGGGCGGTGCCGTGCGACAGGTGCGCGGCGATGCGGCGGGAGGAGTCGACGACCCGGCCGACCAGCTCGGCGACCGCCGGGACGCCGCCGCCGGCCTCGCGGGCGATCAGCGCGGCGAGGGTGGCGGCGTCCAGCGGCGGCGGGGCGGCCGGCGGCAGCCAGGACTCGGCGGTCCAGGCGCTGTCCGGCTCGATCTCGGCGCCGGCCGGGCGCCCGAAGGCCTTGTTCTTCGGGGCCGCGGACTTGCGGTTGGCGTGCGGCAGCGCCAGCGGGTACGCCGGGCCGAAGCGGTGCCAGCCGACCGCGGACCAGGCGTCGACGTCCACCTCGACGGTGACGCCGGTGGCCGGGAAGGTCAGCCGCATCGGGCCGCCGGTCGGCACGGGGATCCGCGCCTCGCGGACCCAGCAGCGGAGCAGGACTTCGGCCGACAGCTCGTCGGCGGCGAATGTGTTCATGACGGGCCCCTGACGGCAAGCTTGGACGCGGCGCTGCCGGCGGCGCGGACGGCGGCCAGCAGAGCGTCGATCTGCGGCTCTGTGGTGTGCGGGTTGAGGAGGGTGAGCTTGAGGCGGACCCGGCCGGGGGGCGTCCCCGGCCGCTCGCGCGCCAGCTCGGTGCGCCCGAGGACGGCGCGGCCGGCCTCGAGCAGATGCCGCCGCAGGACCCCGTTGACGCGGTCGGCGTCGCGGGGGTCCGGCGGGAGATAGCGGAACAGGACGGTGGTCAGGTGCGGCTCGGCGGTGAGTTCCAGGTCCTCGTGCGCGCCGACCGCCGCCGCCGCATAGCGGGCGAGGGCCCGGCAGCGATCGGTGAGCTGCTGGAAGCCGTCACGGCCGAGGGCTTGGAAGGTGGCGGCGAGCTTGACGGCGTCGGCGCGGCGGGTGGTCCGCAGCGACCGACCGAGCAGGCTCGGGTAGCCGGCCTGCTCGTCGTCGGCGGAGTTGAGGTAGGAGACGCGCTTCTCCAGCGACCGCAGGCTCGCCGCCTCCTTGACCAGGAAGCAGCCGGCCGGCACGGGCTGCCAGCCGAGCTTGTGCAGGTCGAGGGTGACGGAGTCGGCGGCCTGCAGTCCCTGGAGGCGCTCGTCGGGCACAGTGCCCAGCAGGAGGCCGCCGCCGTAGGCCGCGTCGACGTGGAACCAGGCGCCGTGACGCTTGGCGAACTTGGCGATCGAGGCCGGAGAGTCGATGGCGCCGAGGTCGGTGGTGCCGACGGTGGCGACGACGGCGAGGGGGATCTCGTCGCGGCGGGCGACGGCGTCCAGGGCGGCGCCGAGGGCGTCGGGACGCATGCGGCCTTCGGGGTCGGTCGCGACCGGGATCACGCAGCGCTCGCCGAGGCCGAGGATCGCCGCGTTGCGCGCGATGGAGAAGTGGGCCTGCTCGGAGGCGAGGATGCGCAGGCGCCCGGCGGCGAAGGGCGGGACGCCGTCGAGGTCGGGATCGACGTCGAAGCGGCGGCGCAGCACGTCGTCACGGGCGAGCAGCAGGCCCATGAGATTGGACTCGGTCCCGCCGGAGGTCAGGACCCCCGCACTGGCGGCGGAGTAGCCGACCGCGCGAGTCAGGGTCCGCACGACGCGCTCCTCGATCTCCCCGGCCGCGGGCGACTGGTCCCAGGAGTCGAGGGACTGGTTGAGCGCGGCGACCGCGGTCTCGGCCGCGACGCCGACGGCGAGCGGCGGGCAGTGCAGGTGCGCGACGCAGTGGGGGTGCGCGGGATCGGCGGAACCCCAGGCCAGCAGGCGGCCGAGGGAGGCGAGGGTCTCGAAGGGGTCCTGGCCCTTGTCGGGCAGGGTGCCGAAGCCGGTGGCGGCGACCGCGTCGCGGACGGCGGGCGGGCCGCCGGGCGGGAGGGGGCCGAGCCAGTCGGCGCGGCCGCGGTCGAGGCCGTCGAGAACGGTGGCGAGCAGGAGGGCCAGGGCGCCGGTGCCGCCGGGGCCGGAGGCCAGGGCGGTGGCGTCGATGGTGGGGAGGGCGAGGGGGTCGGGGGCGATGGGGAGGTGGGGGGCGGGCGCGGCGGTGGGGTGCGCAGCCTGAGTCGCGG